>Ga0310810_10004172_pt1 | contig 15930 bp, 10 predicted proteins | sample NCmetagenome_FD_207641 | JGI IMG/M metagenome (GOLD analysis project Ga0310810, IMG submission 207641) | Soil microbial communities from experimental microcosm in Duke University, North Carolina, United States - NC | ecosystem: Engineered > Artificial ecosystem > Soil microcosm > Unclassified ...
CTCGGCATGGACGCCGACCGCGCCGACCGCTGTGCGACGCTGTTCGCCGGCGCGAGCCGCGACGGGTTCCCGTCGCACGGACTCAACCGGTTCGGACGGTTCGTGGCGATGATCCGGAACGGGATGGTGGACGTGCACGCGCGGCCCGTTCGGGTCGCCGCGGCGGGGGCGCTGGAGCGGTGGGACGGCCGGCGCGGACCGGGCAACCTCAACGCGCATGCGTGCATGACGCGCGCGATCGAGCTCGCGAGCGCGCACGGCGTCGGCACGGTCGCGCTCGGGAACAGCAACCACTGGATGCGTGGCGGCGCGTACGGCTGGCAGGCGGCGGACGCGGGGATGATCGGCATCTGCTGGTCGAACACGCTCCCGAACGTGCCGGCGTGGGGCACGAGCGTGCCGCTCATCGGCAACAATCCGCTCGTCGTCGCCATCCCGCGCGCGGCGGGACACGTCGTACTCGACATGGCGATGTCGCAGTTCTCGTACGGGGCGCTCGCCGTGCACCGCATGCGCGGACGCGAGCTGCCGGTGCCCGGCGGCTACGACGAGCGCGGCGAGCTCACGCGCGATCCCGCCGCGATCGAGCGCACGCAGCGCCTGCTCCCCGTGGGCTACTGGAAGGGCTCCGGCCTCGCCATCGTCCTCGACATGGTGGCGGCGGTGCTCGCCGGCGGCCGCGCGACACACGACTTCTCGCTCGTCCCCGAAGAAGAGTCCGGGCAGTCGCAGCTCTTCGTCGCGCTCGACCCCGCATCGCTCGGCGATGCCGACGAGGCCGACGAGATCGCCGGCCGGATCGTGGACGCACTGCACGAAGGCGCCGCGGCGAACGGTGAGTCGGCGCGCTATCCCGGCGAGCGCACGCTCGAGACGCGTCGCGAGAGCCTCGAATCCGGCGTCGACGTCGACGACACGGTATGGCGCGAGGTGCGCGCGCTCCGACCGTGACCGGCACACCGCATCGCATCATCACTCGAGATCCATGACCGGCGATCCGAACGGCCTCACGCGCCGCGACTTCATGCTCCGCGGCGCCGCGCTCGCCGGCGGAGCGCTCGCCACCGGGTCGCTCGGCGCCGCCGCGCCCGTGCTCGCCGCGGCGCCCGCGCCGCGCGCCGGCGACTCGGCGTCCGGCGTGCACGCGAGCGACGTCGCCGGCGCGCTCACACTCTGGTACGCGCGGCCCGCCGAACAGTGGGTGGAAGCACTGCCGCTCGGGAATGGGCGGCTCGGCGCGATGATGTTCGGCCGCGTCGAGCGCGAGCGGATCCAGCTCAACGAAGACACGCTCTGGTCCGGCGGTCCGCGCGACTGGAACAACCCGAAGGCACCCGAGGTGCTCGCCGAGGTGCGCCGGCTGATCGCCGAGGGGAAGTACGTGGAAGCCGACGCGGCCGCGCACGGCATGCAGGGTCCGTTCACGCAGTCGTACGAGCCGCTCGGCGATCTCACGATCACCTTCGAGCACGGCGACGTGGCGCGGCCGTACCGGCGCCAGCTCGATCTCGCGAGCGCCGTCGCCGAGGTGCGCTATCACGTCGGCGACACGAACTACGTGCGCGCGAGCTTCGTGTCGCACCCGGATCAGGTGCTCGTCGTGCGCCTCTCCGCGGATCGGCCAGGGCGCATCTCCTTCACGGCATCGCTCGACAGCCTCCTGCGCTCGACGACGCGTCGCGACGGCGACGTGTTGAAGCTCACCGGACGTGCACCGGCGAACGCGGACCCGAGCTATCACGACGTCTCGCCGACGCCGATCGCCTACGCCGACGACGCGGGGATGACCTTCGAGGCGCACCTCGGCGCGACGACCGTGGGTGGGCGGCTCTGGTGCGACGACAGCGGCCTCCACGTGCGCGGCGCCGACGAGGTGGTGCTTCGCCTCGCCGCGGCGACGAGCTTCGCCGGCTTCGACAAACAGCCCGCGCGCGAGGGGCGCGAGCCGGGCCCGATCGCGGCGGCACGGCTCCGCGCCGCGCTGCGAAAGCCGTACGCCGAGCTGCGGGCCGCGCACGAGGCCGACCATCGCGCGCTGTTCGAGCGCGTCTCGCTCGAGCTCGTGCCGCCGGTGCCGCTCGAGAAATCGCCGCAGGATCTGCCCACCGACCAGCGCATCGACGCGCTCGGCGCGAAGGACCTGCAGCTCGTCACGATGTTCTTCCAGTATGGCCGGTATCTCCTGATCGCGAGCTCGAGGGCCGGCACGCAGCCCGCGAACCTGCAGGGGATCTGGAACGATCAGACGCGGCCGCCGTGGAGCTCGAACTACACGATCAACATCAACGCCGAGATGAACTACTGGCCGGCGGAGAACACCAACCTCGCCGAGCTGCACGAGCCGTTCGTCGACTTCATCGAGCACGTCGCGGTGAACGGGCACGAGACGGCGCGCGTGAACTACCGCGCGCGCGGCTGGGTGGCCCATCACAACAGCGACATCTGGGCGCAGTCGGCCCCGGTGGGCGCGTATGGGTCGGGCGATCCCGTCTGGGCCAACTGGAGCGGTGGCTCGGCGTGGCTGTCACGGCACCTGTGGGAGCACTACGCGTACGGCGGCGACGTCGAGTATCTGCGGCGGCGCGCATACCCCGTGATGAAGGGCGCGGCGGAGTTCTACCTCGACTTCCTCGTGCCGGACGCGCAGGGCCATCTCGTGACGTCGCCGTCGGCGTCGCCCGAGCTGAAGTTCAAGGTGCCGGGCGGCGGGGTGGCCGCGCTGAGCGCCGGTGCGACGATGGACCGGGCGCTCGTGTGGGATCTCTTCACCAACGTGATCGAGGCGTCGACCGTGCTCGGCATCGACGCCGATTTCCGCGAGCGCGTCCGGCGCGCGCGTGCCAGGCTCATTCCCTATCAGATCGGAAAGCGGGGCAACCTCCAGGAATGGGCGCTCGACTTCGAGGAGCAGGACCCGCGACACCGCCACTTCTCGCACCTGTTCGGCGTGTATCCCGGGCGCGAGCTCACGCCGGAGGGGACCCCGGCACTGTTCGCGGCGGCCCGGCGCGCGATGGAGATCCGCGGCGACGAGGCAACGGGTTGGTCGATGGCCTGGAAGATCAACTTCTGGGCGCGAATGCGTGACGGCGACCACGCGCACCTGTTGCTCTCCAACCTGTTGCGGCCGGCGTGGAGCGGCGCCTCGCACTCCACGCGCGGCGGCGGCGTGTACGCGAACCTCCTCGACGCGCACCCGCCCTTCCAGATCGACGGCAACTTCGGCGCGACGGCCGGAATCGCCGAGATGCTCGTGCAGAGCCATGCAGGCGTGATCCACCTGCTGCCGGCGCTCCCGTCGGCGTGGCCGGAGGGCCGAGTGCGGGGGCTGCGGGCGCGCGGCGGCGTCGAGGTCGGCATCGAGTGGAAGGCGGGCGCGCTGACGCAGGCGACGCTCACTGCTCGGCGGCCGCGCACGGTTCGCGTCCGGGCAGGCGCGAACGTGACCGAGCACCGGTTGTCGCCGGGGCGTACCGAAGTGATCCGCGGACTCGTCGCGCGCTGAGATCGAAGCGACGACGGCTTCGGCGCGCGCGCCACCTGGCGGCGCGACGTCCGGTGGATAGGTTAGCCGAGCCTCGTGACGGGGCATCGGACTCTCGGGGTCCGTGGACCCGCCGAGCGGTACGCGCTGGCTCGATCGACGGCGATCGGGCAGCGAGAGACGGACAGTGACGGGCGAGGATCGTCCGTCGCCGCCGGCGATGGGTGGACGCGAGGTCTCGTCGCGGCCCCTGCACTCGTCCGGCAGCCGTACCCAGCACACTGACTCACCGCGTCAGCGACTGATTCGCCAGTGAGGTGCACTGGCGCGCAGGTCGCGGCTCGACGCGGCCCACGCGCACAAATTCTCACTTTCGCACGCGTGTTAGTGAACAAATTCTCTCAGTTGGACAAAAGCTCAGTGCGCTTCCATTCACCGCCTCCGCGAGACCCGACGCGGCCCGACATCGGCCTGGCCAGCCGCCGAACCATCCAGCGACGCAGTCGCCCGACTTCCCGCCCGCTGTGTTCCACCCTCAGCCACACGATGATGACAAGGCTCACCCTGCTCTACGCCGCCGCCGCGCTCACGCTCGGCGCCAGCACCGCGGCAGCCGTCCCTCGAGTCGATCGCGCCGCCTCCGCGCATGCCGTGGCCGCCACCGTGTCCGGCCACGTCACCGACGCCAACGGACGGCCCCTCGCCAACGCGCAGGTGTTCGTCGTCGGCACCCAGATCCGAGCCCTCTCGGCAGCCGACGGCCGCTACTCGCTGGCCGGCGTGCCCGACGGCGCCCAGACCATCCGCGCGATGCTCATCGGCTTCGCGCCGCAGTCGCGCACGCTCACCATCGCCGGCCAGGCGGTGACCGTCGACTTCGCCCTCGCCGCGCAGTCGGTGCAGCTCGCTCCCGTGGTGACCGTCGGCTACGGCACCCAGCGCCGCCGCGATCTCACGGGCGCGGTATCGTCGGTGGAGGTCGCCGACGTGCCCGTCAACGTCACCGCCAACCTCGGCCAGATGCTCGAGGGGCGCGTCGCCGGTGCCCAGGTGACGCAGAACAACGGCGCGCCCGGTGGCGGACTCTCGATCCGCGTGCGCGGCACCAACTCCATCGCGGCCAACAGCGAGCCGCTCTACGTCATCGACGGCATCCCGGCGATCACCGGCACCTCGTCGAACGATCCCTACCAGAATCCGCTCTCGTCGATCAGCCCGAACGACATCGAGAGCATCGAGGTGCTGAAGGACGCGTCGTCCACGGCCATCTACGGCGCGCGCGGCGCGGCCGGCGTGGTGCTCATCACGACCAAACGCGGGCAGCGCGGCCAGAATCGCGTCACGCTCGACGCCTCCTACGGCACACTCACCCCGGGCCACACGATCGACATGCTCAACGGCCGCCAGTTCGCCGAGCTGGCGAACGAAGGGCGCGCCAACATCGGCGGCGTTCCCTTCTACACCGACTCGGCCATCGCCGCGATCCCGAACGGCGGGCTCGGCACCGACTGGCAGGACCTCGTCCTCCAGGACGCCACCCAGCAGAACTACAACATCGGCACGAGCGGCGGCGACGACGTCACGCGCTACCTGCTCTCGGGCGGCTACTTCCAGCAGGGCGGCATCGTCATCAACTCCGGCTTCGACCGCTACTCGGGCCGAGTGAATCTCGAGCGCAACGTCAGCAAGCGATTCCTCGCCGGCACGAACCTCACCATCTCGCGGACGACCAACAGGATCCAGTCGAGCGACCAGTCGCTCGGCAACTCCACCGTGATGGGAGCGCTCTGGTTCAACCCCGCGTCGCCGGTCACGAACCCGGACGGCTCGTACGTCCTCAACTCGCCGGTGACCTGGCCGATCGAGAATCCGGTCGCCAACACCGTCGGGCTGAACCAGCAGCGCACGATCTTCAACACGATCGGCAACGTGTTCGCCGAGTACGACCTCATGGACGCGCTGAAGCTGCGCAGCTCGGTCGGTCTGACGGCATCGTTCGATCGGTTCCGGTTCTTCGCGCCGCGCACGATCCCGGGCGGCGCGTCCGCGCAGGGGAGCGCCCAGAACCAGTCGGGTGAGAACTACACCGTCGTCAACGAGAACACGATCGACTACCGCCGGCAGGTGCTCGGCAACGCGCTCGATCTGCTCGGCGGCTTCACCGTCCAGCGCTCGCGCGGCGAGTCGATCGACGCGCGCAACACGCGCTTCTCGAACGACCTCCTCGGCGTGTACGGCCTGCCGACCGGCACGCAGCCCGTCATCCAGAACTCGCCGTACAGCGAATCGGCGCTGCTCTCCTACCTGGGCCGCGTCAACTACAACGTCGCCGACAAGTATCTCGTCACCCTCACCGGCCGCGCCGACGGCTCGAGCCGGTTCGGCGAGAACAACAAGTGGGGCTTCTTCCCGTCGGCCGCCGTCGCGTGGCGGTTGATCGAGGAGCCGTTCATGAAGCACCAGAAGTTGTTCAGCGATCTCAAGATCCGGCTCAGCTACGGCGTGACGGGAAACCAGGAGATCGGCCTCTACAACTCGCTCGCCACGCTCTCGGGCAACAACTACGCGTTCGGCGGTACGACCGTCGTCGGCTACGCCACGAACTCGGCCGCGCCGAACCCCGATCTCAAGTGGGAGACGACGCGCCAGACGAACGTCGGCTTCGACATGGGCTGGCTGGACGATCGCATCACCGCGTCGGTCGACGCGTACCGCTCCACGACGCGCGACCTGCTGCTCAGCGTCGACCTGCCGGCGCAGTCCGGCTATCAGACGCAGCTCCGGAACGTCGGCTCGGTGCAGAACACCGGCCTCGAGCTGCAGCTCAACACGGTGAACTTCGCCACCGAGCGGTTCGGCTGGCGGAGCAGCCTCAGTGCGGCGAAGAACAAGAACAAGGTGCTCGACCTCGGCGTCGCCAAGCAGATCCCGTTCACCGGCGACAAGGGGATCAGCGGCCAGACCGGCGGTGCCGTGATGGTGATCAAGGTCGGCGAGCCGCTGGCGAGCTTCTACGGCCTGCGCACGAACGGGCTGTATCAGCAGGGCGATCCCTGCCCGCTCACCACGTTGCGTCCGACGCTCGACTGCGTGCCCGGCGAGTACAAGTACGTCGACACGAACGGCGACGGAAAGATCGACGCGAACGACCGCGTGATCCTCGGCAACGGCCAGCCCGACTGGTACGGCGGGCTCTCGAACGACTTCACCGCCGGCCCGGTCAACGTCAACGTCTTCCTTCAGGGCTCGTTCGGCAACGAGATCCTCAACGGGCCGGCGATCAACGACCGGAACGTGAGCAACCTCTCGAACCAGACGACGGACGCGCTGAACCGCTGGACCCCGACGAACACGAACACGAACGTGCCGCGCGCGAACGTGAACCGTCCGCGCGAGCTGTACGACGTGCACGTGGAGGACGGAAGCTTCATCCGGCTGCAGTCGCTCTCGATCGCCTACAGGCTTCCCGAGCGGCTCGTCCCGCGCGCCGACAACGCCCGTGTCGTGCTCACCGGCCAGAACCTGCACGTCTGGACCGACTATTCCGGGTTCGATCCGGAGGTGAACAGCTTCGGCGGCGACGCGCGGGCGCGCGGCATCGATCTCGGCGCCTATCCGCGCGCGCGCAGCTGGACCCTCGGTCTCAACCTGACCTTCTGACCCGGAGCGGGAGCGCGGCCGGCCGACGGCGCGCGCCCCGATCGTTCACCGAATGAGGAATCACTCCATCATGACGCGACATTCGCTCGTCCCCCGGGCCGGACTCCTGGCCCTGGCGCTCGTGCTGGTCGGCGCGGCCTCCGCGTGCACCGATCTGCTCACGGAGCGGCCGAAGGACCGCATCAGCACCGACGCGTTCTTCCAGACCGCCGCCGACGCGAAGGCGGCGCTCGCGGCGACCTATCGCCCGCTCTCCACCCAGTCGCTGTGGGGGATCAACCTGCAGTGGCCGCTCATGGCGGCGACCGACGAGTCACGCGTCGGCCCGGAGGAGGAGAACCCGAACATCGTCGCCCTCACCCAGCTCGCCTGGACGACGACGAACCCGTACATCGCCGGCTCGAACTCGGCCGGCGGCGCATGGGGCGGACTGTATCAGATGATCACGCGCGCCAACCTCGTGCTCGCCCGCGTCCCGGCCATCACGATGGACGAGACGCAGAAGGCCCAGATGCTCGGCGAGGCGAAGTTCCTCCGCGCGCTCGGCTACTTCTATCTGGTGCGGCTCTACGGCGACGTGCCGCTCGTCCTCACGCCCGAGGACCAGGCGGCGCTCGGACCGCGGGCGCCGCAGGCGGACGTCTTCGCGCAGATCGTGCAGGACGCGACCGAAGCCGAAGCGGTGCTGCCGCAGAGCTGGGGCTCGTCCGACAAGGGGCGCGCCACGCAGGGCGCAGCGGAGGCGCTGCTCGCCGAGCAGTATCTCTGGCGGGGCGACTGGGCCAACGCCGCGCTCTTCGCGAAGAAGATCATCGACAGCGGCGTGTACGACCTCGTGCCGAACTACATCGACGCGTTCCTTCCCGGCTCGCAGAACCGGAGCGAGGAGATCTTCGCCGCGCAGTCGTCGAGCGTCACGGGGGCGCCGGCGATCGACATCGCCGCGTGGGAGTATCCGCGCGCCATGAACCCCAACTCCAACGGCGGATGGGGAACGTGGCAGCCGCTGCAATCGTTCATCGATTCGTACCCCGCCGGCGATTACCGGAAGGAGGTCAGCTTCTTCACGAGTGGCATCGATCCGAGCGGCAACGTCGTGACGTTCCTTCCGCACGTGTACAAGTACCGTCCCACGGCGCGCCCGGGACAGCAGGACGTGAACTGGCCGATCTATCGGTATGCCGACGTCCTCCTCATGTACGCGGAGGCACTGAACGAGCAGGGGCAGACGCCCGCGGCGATCGGGTACGTGAACATGGTGCGCGCGCGGGCGCGGAACGGCACGGGCTCGGAGAATCGCGCCGAGCCGGCCGATCTGTCGGCGTCGCTGAGCCAGGCCGACGCGCGCGCGGCGATCTTCGACGAGCGGAAGTGGGAGCTCGCGTTCGAGGGGAAGCGCTGGTTCGACCTCGTGCGGCAGGGGTTCACCGTCTTCCAGACGGCCGAGGCGACCGACCCCACCGTGATCCCGGCGAACATCCAGCCGACCCGGATGGTCTGGCCGATTCCGCAGGCGCAGATCGACCTCAACCCGAACCTCACCCAGAACCCGGGCTACTGAGCTCCTGACGATGCGCGGCGCCCGGTGCGACACTGTTCGTCGCACCGGGCGTTCGGCCCGGCGGCATCACGACGACACGCACCCGATGACCACATCACGAATCGCTCGCCCATGGCGGCAGGCGCGTGCCGTCGCCACGCGAATCGCGATCGGCGGCGGCGCACTACTCTTCGCGGCCTGCGCGCCGCATGGCGTCCACCGGGGCCCCGCCGTGCGCGATCCGGACGCGAAGGAGTGGATCGACCTGTTCAACGGCCGGAATCTCGGCGGCTGGACGGCGAAGATCGCGAAGCACGACGTCGGCGAGAACTTCGCCAACACCTTCCGCGTCGTCGACGGAACGATCCAGGCGCGATACGACGGCTACGGCGGGAACTACGACGCGCAGTTCGGCCATCTCTACTACGACCGGCCCTTCTCGTACTACCTGCTTTCGGTGGAGTACCGCTTCGTCGGCGACCTGTATCCCGGCGCGCCGAGCTACACGCTGCGAAACAGCGGCGTGATGATCCACTCGCAGGACCCGCGCACCATGCCGCGCAACCAGAACTTCCCGATCTCGGTGGAAGATCAGTTGCTGGGCGGTCTGAGTGACGGGAAGCCGAGGCCGACGGGCAACATGTGCTCGCCGGGCACGATGATCGACTTCGCGGGGACGCCCGACACCCGCCACTGCATCAACTCGACGTCGGAGACCTACGACGGCGATCAATGGGTGCTCTCCGAGACGCTCGTGCTCGGCGATTCGATCGTGAAGCACATCATCGACCACGACACCGTGCTCGTGTACACGCATCCGCGGCAGGCGGCGGGGGTCGTGTTCGGCTACGATCCGGCGCAGCTCACCGAAGGGAAGCCGCTCTCCTCCGGCTACGTGGCGCTCCAGGCGGAGGGCCATCCGGTGGACTTCCGCAACGTGCGTCTCTTGAACCTCGAGGGGTGCATGGATCCCCGCGCGTCGAACTACAAGCGGTACTACGTGAAGTCCGACCCGTCGGCCTGCCGGCGCTGACGCGCGCGGCGGGCTCGTCGGTCCGAGCCGCACGACCATCCGGCTGACGTCGGTCGTATCGCTGGCGCCGGTCGTATCGCTGGCGCCCGCACGCGTGCGACGCATTGCGCCGCCGCGCGCGGGCGCCGAGTTTCTGCCGTCAGCCATCCGAGGAGAACCCGTGGGCGAGCACGACGAGGGGAGAGGGCCGAGCCGTCGCACCTTCCTGATCCAACTGGCGGCGATGGGGGCGAGCGGCGGCCTGCTGGCGTCGTGCGCGCGAGCGGTCGCGGGCGCCGGCGGAGCGACGAGCCGAGAGCTGATCGGGCTCCAGATGTACACCGTGCGCGACCTCCTCGCGAAGGACTTCGAGGGGACGGTCGAGCAGGTGGCCCGGATCGGCTACCGGAATCTCGAGTTCGCCGGCTACTACGACCGGACGCCCGAGGCGGTGCGCGCCCTCCTCGACAAGTTCCAGCTCGTCTCCACCAGCTCGCACATCGGCGGGCAGCTGATGCAGCAGGACGCCGCCGCGCAGATCCGCGCCGCGAAGACGATCGGGCAGCAGTACATCACGCTCCCCTCGTACAACTTCACCCGCGGCTCCCTCGAGAGCTGGAAGAGCGCGGCGAAGCGGTTCGACACGTGGGGAGCGATGTGCCGCGACGCCGGCCTCCGGTTCGCCTATCACAACCACAACTTCGAGTTCGCGCCGCTCGACGGGACCACCGGCTTCGACGTGCTCGCGCGCGAGACCGATCCCGCGCTCGTCGACTTCGAGCTCGACCTCTACTGGGCCACCTTCGCCGGCCAGGATCCGCTCGCGCTGTTCGCGAAGTATCCCGGCCGGTTCGCCATGTGGCACGTGAAGGACATGACCGTGTCCGGCACTTCCAAGGGGATGGCGCCGGTAGGGCAGGGCACGATCGACTTCAAGACGATCTTCGCGCACGCGCAGCAGTCGGGGCTCCGGCACTTCTTCGTCGAGCACGACAGCGCGGCGCAGTATCCCGGCGGCTCGCTCGCGAGCATCACCGCGAGCATCGACTACCTTCGGCGGCTCCTCGCCTAGGATCCGATCACGATGCGAGACTCACGAGATCACGAAGGAACCGTGCGCGCCGCGCGGCTCCCCCGATTCGCCTTCGCGGCGCTCGTCGCGGCGGCGCTCGCCGCGTGCGCGGGTGCGTCGGCGGGTCGCGGCGGCGGGCTCGCCGGCTCCGGCCAGTTCATCGCCAGCGGTCCGCGCGCGAGCATCGCCAGCGCCCCGAAGTCGGACTGGATCCAGCTCTTCAACGGACGCGACCTCTCCGACTGGGACATCAAGTTCGCCCACCATCCGCTCGGTGAGAACTTCAACGACACCTTCCGCGTCGAGAACGGGATGCTGGAGGTGCGCTACGACAAGTGGGACGGCTTCAAGGGCGAGTTCGGCCACATCTTCTATAAGAAGCCGTTCTCGTACTACCTGGTCGCGGCGGAGTACCGCTTCGTCGGAGGCCAGGTGAAGGGGGCGGGTCCGAACCTCTCGTGGGCGCTGCGCAACAACGGCATCATGATCGACGGCCAGACGGCGGAGAGCATGGGGCTCGATCAGGACTTCCCGATCTCGCTCGAGGTGCAGCTCCTCGGCGGACTCTCCGACGGGAAGGCCCGCTCGACGGCGAACCTCTGCACGCCCGGCACCAACGTGCATTTCGACGACTCGCTCGTCACCGAGCACTGCATCAACTCGACGTCGAAGACGTACGACGGCGACCAGTGGGTGCGCGTGGAGGCGCTCGCGCTCGGCGACTCGGTGATCAAGCACATCGCCAACGGCGACACCGTGCTCGTCTACCGGAAGCCCGAGATGGGGGGCGGCGCGGCGAACAACACCAAGCCGGGCGTGCTCGTACCAGGGAAGGGGATCACGGGCGGCACCATCTCGCTCCAGGCGGAGACGGCGGAGATCGACTTCCGGAAGGTCGAGGTGCTGAACCTGGAGGGGTGCATGGATCCCCGCTCGTCGACCTATCGTCCGTACTTCGTCAAGCACGACCCCGCCGCCTGCAAGTAGGCGCGGCACGCAGCGCACACCAACCAACCGGTCATGCGATCAATCGGCACGCGCCTCGGCGCCATGATGTTCCTCGAGTTCTTCATCTGGGGTGCGTGGTACACCACCATCGCCGTGTACATGAGCAACCACGGCATGGCGACGCTCAACTCCTGGCCGTTCAGGGTGAACCCGATCGCGGCGATCGCCGCGCCTTTCTTCGTCGGGCTCGTCGCGGACCGGTACTTCGCCACGCAGAAGGCGCTCGGTGTGCTGCACCTCATCGGCGGGTTCGTGCTGCTGGCGGTCCCGCGTACCGCGGCCAATCCGACGCTGTTCATCGTCCTGCTGTTGATCTACAACCTCTGCTACATGCCGACGCTCGGTCTCACGAGCTCGCTGGCATTCCATCACATCGAGGATCAGGAGCGCCAGTTCCCGCGCATCCGCGTGTGGGGGACGATCGGCTGGATCATCGCGGGGCTGGTCATCAGCTTCGTCCTGACCCGGATGCTCCCGATGGGGGTGACCGCGGAGCAGACCGCGTGGCCGCTGAATCTCGCGGCCGTCACGAGCCTCGTGCTCGGCGTGTACAGCTTCTCGCTGCCGCACACGCCGCCTTCGGCGGCGGGGCAGCCCGTGTCGTTCCGCAGCATTGCAGGCCTGGATGCCATGCGGCAGCTCGGGAGCAAGCCGTTCTGGGTGTTCATCATCAGCGCGCTGCTGATCTGCATCCCGCTCGCGGCGTACTACAACTACACCCAGCTCTTCCTCGAAGCGGCGCAGGTGAAGAACATCGCGGCGACGCAGACGCTGGGGCAGATGTCCGAGATGCTCTTCATGCTGGCGATGCCGCTCATGTTCCGGCGGCTCGGCGTGAAGTGGATGCTGGTGCTCGGCATGTCGGCGTGGGTGGTTCGCTACGCGCTGTTCGCGAGCGCGGCGCCGAACGCCGTCTTCTGGATGATCGCGCTCGGCATCCTGCTCCATGGCGTCTGCTACGACTTCTTCTTCGTGACCGGGCAGATCTACGTCGACAAGAAGTCCACGGCGGCGATTCGCGGCCAGGCGCAGGGCTTCTTCGTGCTCGTCACGTACGGCGTCGGCATGCTGATCGGCGCGTGGATCGCCGGCAACGTGTTCAACCGCTTCCTCGCTGCCGGCGGGCAGAACCTCACGCTCGCGCAGTGGAACCGGTTCTGGTGGCTTCCGGCCGCGTTCGCCGCGGCGGTGCTCCTGTTCTTCACGTTCGCCTTCCACGATCGGGTGGACGCGACCGAACCGGCGGACGCCGCCGCCAAGCGCGCGGCGTAGGGCCGCTTCGTCATTCCGAGCGGAGGGCCGCAGGCCCTGAGTCGAGGAATCGCGATCGTCCGGGTAGAGTGGCCCCTCGGTCGGGAGCCGCGCGATTCCTCGACTCGCTGCGCTCGCTCGGAATGACGGGTCGAGGCTGCGCTCGCTCGGAATGACGGGTCGAGGCTGCGCTCGCTCGGAATGACGGGTCGAGGCTGCGCTCGCTCGGAATGACGGGTCGAGGCTGCGCTCGCTCGGAATGACGGGGTCGAGGCTGCGCTCGCTCGGAATGACGGAATCGTAAACCGCGACACCACAGCGCATTGCCGAGCCGCCGAGGTCGTTTCGTGCCTCGGCGGCGCACCATCGGGCGGGATCGGTGTATGCAGCTCGACGCTCGATTCCGCGCGGCTTTCCGCTCCACGTCGACCACCACCAGCAGATCACCGATGTCTCGATCAGTCGTCACGCGCCGGGGCTCGGCGCTCGCCGTCATCGCGCTCGTCGCCGCAGGGAGCATCGGCGCGCTGCGCACCCTTCCCGCCGCCGAGGCGCGCGCGCCGCACGGGCCGCCGATCCACGCGCAGGCCGCCGACGGCAAGCAGGTCTATTCGACCACCTGCGCCGCCTGCCATCAGGCCGCGGGCGAGGGGGTCGAGGGCACGTACCCGCCGCTCGCCGGCAGCGAATGGGTGAACGGCGACGACGCCAAGGTCGTGCGCATCGTCCTGAACGGCGTGAGCGGGCCGCTCGAGGTGGCGGGAGAGACGTATTCCGGGATGATGCCGGCGTGGGGTCCCGTCCTGAAGGACGACGACATCGCCGCCGTGCTCACCTACGTGCGCAGCTCGTGGGGGAACAAGGCGCAGCCGATCACCGCGGCCACCGTCGCCAAGATCCGCGCGGCCACCGCGTCCCGTTCCACGCCGTGGACGGCGGCGGAGCTGGCGAAGCTCAAGTAGCCTCGGGGACGACGGCTGTCGGTACTCGCGCGTCCGCGCATACCGGCGCCTCGAGTCATGCGAGCTTCACGTGGGAGAGGAGCCGATCCCGCCTCTTCCGCGTGATCGCCGCTCCCGGATCCGCGTTCCGTCGTCGATTTCGCGGTCCGTCGCTCCGAATCGATCGCTCTACCGCGCCGATCGCAGCAGCTGAATCCCCATCCAGAGATACACCAGCGCGAGTACGAACCCGAGCGACGGCTCGAGATCGAGCCAGTCGAACGGCTTGCCGACGAACACCACGAGCACCAGCGCCGACACGGCGAGCTGCGCGGCGCCGAGCGCGCGCCAGCCCGTCGTGCGCACGAGGGTGAGCCCGGTGACGGTGAGCCAGACCGCCACGAGCAGATCGGACAGCATCCGGAGCTGGAGCGCGATCCCGCCGGCGACCACGCTCTCCAGCCAGACCGTGGGGAGCAGCGCGGGGACGGTGTACGACGAGGCGTTGGCGAGCAGAGGGGCGGTGGCGATGACCTCCGCCGCGGCGATCATACCCACCACCGCGCCGGCGACTCCCGCCGCCGTCGCCATGCGCACGACAGCGCGCTCGGCGCCGGCGATCACCGCGAGCCCCGCCGGCGCGGGGAGCAGGCAGATGAAGTGGAGCGTGAAGATCCACCACAGCCCCACGTAGGCCACCGTGTTGGCGTGGATCCAGGGCAGCAGCGCCGCCGGCGAGTTGAACATCTCCGTGCTCAGCCCGCGCGCGAAGAGAAAGCCGAAGGTGTAGGCGATCGTCGCGAGGAAGACGATCCCCGCGAGCAGCGCCCCCCTCCCCCCGACACGCACCGCCTGCGCCGCGCGATCGATCGGCGCGGCGGCGGTACGCTCGGCGGGAGAGGCGTCACTCACGCGCGAACGCGGAGTCGAACGCCGCGTGCGGCGGTGCGAAGTCGACGCGCTTCACGAATGCGCACGCCTCGCGTGCGCCCGCCTCGCGATCCATCCCGATGTCCTCCCATTCGATCGAGAGCGGACCGTCGTAGTGCGCCGCGTTCAGGTGCCGGATGATCTCCTCGAACTGGATCTTGCCGCGGCCGATCGAGCGGAACTCCCAGTACCGGTCCGGATGCCCGAACGGGAGATGCCCCCCGAACACGCCGGACGGACGCGGGCGGTCCGACCACCACACGTCCTTCATGTGCACGTGGTAGATCCGATCGGGGAAGCGGTCGATGAACGCGAGATAGTCGGCGCCCTGATAGCCGAAGTGGCTCGGGTCGTAGTTGAACCCGAACGCCTCGCGCTTTCCCACCGCCTCGAGGGCGCGCTGCGCCGACGACACGTCGAACGCGATCTCCGTCGGGTGCACCTCGAGCGCGAACCGCACGCCGACCTCGTCGAACACGTCGAGGATCGGGTTCCACCGCTTGGCGAAGTCCGCGTAGCCGGCGTCCACCATCGCGTCGGGCACGGGCGGGAAGCTGTAGAGGAGCGGCCAGATCGACGAGCCGGTGAAGCCCGCCACGGTCTTCACGCCGAGCTTCGCCGCGGCGCGCGCGGTGTCCGCCATCTCCTTCGCCGCGCGCGAGCGCACGCCTTCCGGATCCCCGTTCCCCCACACGTGCGGCGGGATGATCGACTTGTGGCGCTCGTCGATCGCGTCGCACACCGCCTGGCCGACGAGATGGTTGCTGATCGCGAACACCTGCAACCCGTACCTGTCGAGGATGTCGCGGCGGCTCTTCACGTAGCCGTCCTCGGCGAGCGCGCGGCGCACGTCGAAGTGGTCGCCCCAGCAGGCGAGCTCGAGCCCGTCGAAGCCGAACTCCTTTGCTTTCTTCGCGACGGTCTCGAGGGGGAGGTCGGCCCACTGGCCGGTGAACAGGGTGACAGCTCTCGTCATGAGTCGCTCGCCCGCGTCGTCGGTGAGAGGGAGATGGCGTGGCGGATGCGCGCGGC
>Ga0310810_10004174_pt1 | contig 15929 bp, 10 predicted proteins | sample NCmetagenome_FD_207641 | JGI IMG/M metagenome (GOLD analysis project Ga0310810, IMG submission 207641) | Soil microbial communities from experimental microcosm in Duke University, North Carolina, United States - NC | ecosystem: Engineered > Artificial ecosystem > Soil microcosm > Unclassified ...
GAGTACGTGGCCGCGATCCGGCGCTCGACCGGCATCCTCGTAGCGCGTCCGGGCTGGGCCTAGACGCCGCCTCTCGAGGTCGACCTGGGCCGTCCTACCACCGGCCGATGCCGAGCGAGCGACACCACTCCACCACGGTTCCCGCCAGCTCCTTCAGCACCTCGGCGTCCGTCCGCCCCGATCGTTTGAGCACCTCGAAGGCATGGTCGGCGCCGTCGACCACATGCAGGGTCGCGCGCGGGCCGAGCCGGGCGCAGACGCCGGTGATGAGCCCGAGATCGGCTAGGTCGTCGCGGGTGCCCTGGAGGAACAGCATCGGGACGGCGACCCCGCTCAAGTGCTCGGCGCGATCCTCGCTCGGCCGCTTGGGCGGATGGAGCGGAAAGCCGAGGAACACGAGACCGGCGACGCCGGGCAACGGCTCGCCCGCCGCGGCACCCGAGGTCATCCGCCCTCCCATCGACTTTCCTCCGGCGATCAGGGGGAGCCCCGGTGCGATCTCGGCGGCCGCCGCCACCGCGGCGCGCACGGTGGCGTGGAGCACCGCCGGCGGGTCGGGCCGCCGGCCGCCGGCTTCGGTGTAGGGGAACTGATATCGCAGGCTGGCCACGTCGCGCTCGGCAAGGGCGGCGGCGACGGCCTCCATGAAGCGGTGCCGCATCCCCGCGCCCGCGCCATGGGCGAGCACGTACAGCACCCGCGCATCCGGCGGGCGGGTGAGGATGCCCGACACCCGGCCGACGCGCTCCCCAACGTGGATGTCGAGGTTCATGGTACCCTCGTCATCCCGAGCGCAGCGAGGGACATTGTTCGCTGATGCCCGGAGGCGAGCTCGGCCCTGCGACCGCGTGGAGAAGGTCCCTGGCTGCGCTCGGGATGAAGCTCACCCCAGCTCCTCCTGCAGCCGTCCCAGCGCCTCGGCCAGGTCGGGCACCAGGTCGATCACCCCCACCAGCGGGTCCGTCTTCAGCTTCCTCATCCGCTGCGGCACCGTCTTGAGCGTGTGCCGCCGGAGATCGAGCGTGCGATTCACCTCCCGCCAGGCGAGCGGGGTCGAGACCGGTCCGCCGGGCAGCGGGCGCACGCAGAACGGCGAGACCAGCAGCTTGCCGGAGCCGTTCTGGAGGTAGTCGATGTACACCCGGCCGTCCCGCTTGGAGACCTGGCGCGTGATGGTGGCGATCTCCGGCAGCCGGCCCACGAGGCAGCGCGCGAGCAGCTCGCCGAGGGAGCGCGACTGCTCGTGGGTGCACTGGCGACCCAGCGGGACCAGCAGGTGGAGGCCGGACGAGCCGCTGGTCTTCACGTACAGCGGCAGGTCGATCCGCTGGCACAGGGCCCGGGCCGAGAGGGCCACCTCGACCACCTGGGTGAACGGCGCCCCCTTGGGATCGAGGTCGAGGACGCACCAGTCCGGACGCTCGAGCGTGGGCGCGCGGCTGGCCCAGAGATGGAGCGGAATCGAGCCGAGGTTGATGACGTAGAGCAGTGAGGCCAGGTCGTCGCAGACGAAATAGTCGATCTCGCGCTGGGTATCCTCGCTCCACATGCGCTCGGTGCGGACCCAGTCCGGCGTGAACCCCGGCGCATCCTTCTGGAAGAACGACTTGCCGGCGATCCCGTCGGGATACCGCGTCATCACCAGCGGCCGGTTGCGGAGATAGGGCAGGAGCCACGGCGCAATGTCGCGGTAGTAGGCGATCAGGTCGCCCTTGGTGTACCCGTCCTCGGGCCAGAACACTTTCTTCAGGTTGGTGAGCTCGAAGGGCAGCTCGTCGTCGTCGCCGGCGCGGCCGTCATCCCGAGCGGAGCGAGGGACCTTCTTCCCCTGCTTCCCGAGGCCGGCGTCCCCGCCCTCCGAGCCTGGCCCTCTTCCCTTCCGCTGTTCGTGCCGGTCTGTCTCCACTTCGAGTCCGCCCCGACCGTCCGACCGTCGGACCGTCCGACCGTTGCTCCTCACACACTCCTCGGGCCGTTTGTCGTCCCGAAACCTGAGAAAGACCGGCTGCCGCAGCAGGCCCTCTTCGGTCCACTCGGTGTACTCGACTTCGCAGACGAGCGCCGGCTGTACCCAGGTGGTCCCCCGTTCCTGCGGCACCGGTCCGGCGCACGGCGCATCGGGCCGGCGGCGGGCCTCGAGCGTCCGGGCCACCTCGGCAAGCTGCTTCTCGGAGAAACCAGTCCCTACCCGGCCGGAATAAGTCAGTGCCCCCTTCACATACTCAGCCAGATGGAGCGCGCCAAAGCCGCCGCGCGAGCCCTTGGGCGCCGTGAAGCCCACCACCACAAAGTCTCCAGTGAGGCGCGAGCGGATCTTGAGCCAGGCGGGGCTCCGTCCCGACTTGTAGGATGCCGTGCTCTTCTTGGCCACCACCCCTTCGAGACCGAGGCGCTCCGCCTCCCGATAGAGGGCCTCGCCGTCCTGGTCCACGTGCTCGAGGTAGCGCAGCGCGCCGAGGGGCGGCAGCACCCGCTGGAGCAGCGCTTTCCGCGTGGTGAGCGGCAGCGGGCGCAGGTCGAAGTCCTCGAAACCCAGGAGATCGAAGGCGTAGTAGGTGACCGGGGTCTCGACCGTGGCGTGGCGGATATCGATGGGCCGCCGCAGGCGCGCCCGACCCTGCAGCCGCTGAAAGCTGGGGATCCCACGATCGTCGAGGGCCACGACCTCCCCGTCGAGCACCAGCCGGTCGAACGGCAGCGCCGCGACCGCACGCGCCACTTCGGGAAAGCTCTCGGCGCACTCGTTACCGTTCCGGGTGTGCAGCCGGGCCTCGCCGGCGTGGCGCGAGGCGAGCACGCGATACCCGTCGAGCTTGGGCTCGAACAGCCAGCCCGCGCGCGTGAACGGCTGCTCGGCCGTCTCGGCCAGCATCGGCTTGAGCGACCTGGCCTCGACCACGCGCCGGGGCGCACCCAAGCGGACCAGCTCGGCGCGGAGGGTCTCGCCCCGATCGCGGCCGGCCTCCAGGTCTTCCACGGTGAGCCCCGACAGCACCGACTCGGCGGGCGTCACGCGATCGGCCGAGGCCCACCCGTCGCGCTCCTTGATGAGCAGCCATTCCTTCTGCGCCTTCTTGATCTTCACCAGAGTCCACCTGCCGCGCAGTTTGTACCCCTTGAGCTCGAACAGGAGCTTCCCCCTCTCGAGCCCCTCGAGGGGGTCGTCGATCGGGACCCATTCCCCCCGATCCCACACGATGACGCCACCGGCGCCGTAGTTGCCCTCCGGGATGATCCCCTCGAAGTCGCCGTACTCGATGGGATGATCCTCGACGTGCACTGCGAGCCGCTTCTCCGACGTGTCGTAGGACGGTCCCTTGGGTACCGCCCAGGAGCGGAGGACGCCCTCCATCTCGAGCCGCAGGTCCCAGTGGAGCCGTGTCGCCGCATGCAGGTGCACGACGAACAGCCGGCCGACCTCGCGACGGACCGCGCCGGCGGGCTCCGGCGTCCGCTCGAGCGCGCGCTTGGCGCGGTAGGCCGCGAGATGGTCGGGGGTCGGTTCCCGGGGCATGGGGGAGGAATCTACGGGCGTCGGTCGGGAGTCGGGATCGAGGGGGCGGGCCGGGCGACCGGAACTGAGAGTTGGAGAGTGCTGCTTCCTGCACTATCCTCGGCGAAGCGAGCGGCACGAGGCGGTGAGGGCACCGTCCGCGCGCTCGAAATCGGGGGTTTGACCGCCCCCGTTACGAGAGGGTAACTCCAAGGTCTCCATGGTACTAGACCGTGGTGCAGAATTCTGCACCATCCACCCTGCACCATCGCCTTGCGGTGGCCCGATTCTGCCGGTATATCAAGCCCCCAAACCAACCCAACGACACCAACCATGGCTGCCAGATCCATCGGGTCCGCGACGATCTCCTTCGGGCTGGTCTCGGTCCCGGTCAACCTGTTCTCCTCCAGCGAGTCCGCCGCCAGTGTCAGCTTCAACATGCTGCACACCACCTGCGGCTCGCGGCTCAAGCAGCAGTACATTTGCTCGAAGGAAGGCTCGGTCGTCGAGAAGGACGAGATCGGCAAGGGCTACGAGTTCTCGAAGGGGCAGTACGTGCGCTTCTCCGCCGAGGAGATCAAGGCACTCGACGAGAAAGCGACCAATGCGATCGACATCGCGGAGTTCGTCCCCCTGGCCGTGGTCGATCGGATCTACCTGGAGAAGGTGTACTACCTCGGCCCCGACAAGGGCGGCGAGCGCGCCTATGGGCTCCTGGCCAAGGCGCTCGAGGTGACCGGCCGCGCGGCGCTGGGCCAGTATTCGGCGCGAGGGAAGCAGTATCTCGTGCTGGTCCGTCCCATGGGCGACCTCCTGGTGATGGAGCAGCTCCATTATCACGCCGAGCTGCGGAGCGCGGACGATGTGCCGCGCCCCGAGACGCCGGTGAAGGAGGGGGAGCTTGCGCTCGCCCGCCTCCTGATCGAGCAGTCGGCGGTGGACGAGTTCCGTCCGGAGAACTACCACGACACCGTCCGCGAGCGGGTGCTGGAGGCGATCCAGCAGAAGGTGGACGGCCAGGAGATCACGGCCGAACCCACCGAGGCGCCGCAGACCAAGATCATCGACCTGATGGACGCCTTGAAGCAGAGCCTTGCCAAGCGCGGCGGAACGTCCGCCGAGAAGCAGGGGGCCCGCGCCGTGGCCACCAAGGCCGCGAAGGAGCTGCCCGCGCGGCCGAGGAAGAAGGCCAGCGGCGCGCGATAGGGCCGGGTCGGGTACCTTCCCTATCCATGCTCATCCACGTCGGCACCAGCGGCTGGTCGTACAAGGAATGGAAGGGCAGCTTCTACCCCGCCGACCTCCCGGCGGACGACATGCTGCGCTACTACTCCACGCGTCTCGCCACCGTCGAGATCAACAACTCCTTCTACCGGATCCCCAAGGAAACGGTGCTGCTCGACTGGGCGGACCAGGTGCCGCCCGGGTTCCGCTTCGTGCTCAAGGCCTCTCGCCGGATCACCCACATCAACCGCTTGGCCAACGAAGACGGCTCGCTCGAGTATTTCCTCCGCACGGTCAATGTGCTCGGCGAGCGGTTGGGTCCCACGTTGTTCCAGTGTCCGCCCTCCCTCCGGAAAGACCTGGCCCGTCTGCGTGACTTCCTCGCGCTGGTACCGCGCACCTGGCGTGCCGCGATGGAGTTTCGCCACGCCTCCTGGTTCACCGACGAGGTCTACGACGCGCTCCGCGAGCACGACGTCGCGCTGGTGGCGGTCGACGAGGACGAGAGCGAGGGCTCGGGCTCGCCCCTGGTGCCCACCGCGGCATGGGGATATCTCCGGCTCCGCCGGACGGACTACGGCGAGGAGGCCCTCAAGGTCTGGCTGGAGCGGATCCGAACCCAGCCGTGGCAGGATGCGTACGCATTCCTCAAGCACGACGAGGACAAGCCCACCGGACCGGACGCGGCGATGAGGCTGGCGGACCTCGTGGGGCCGGCGTAGCGGTGGCATTCGGCCGAACCGGGGCGCACATTCCAGACCGACCTCTCGCGGGAACGCACTCGCTGAACCGAGACGAATTGTCTGCGCTGGCCGAGGACCTGGCTTCTACTTCACCCTGGACGACCGGCAGAGCGACATCTGGATGTCGGAAGTGCCGAACCTCGCCCGGTAGCTCTCGCACCACGCCTAAAGACGAACTTGTCATCCAGACGAAGGTGTCATCCCGAGCGCAGCGAGGGATCTGCTCGCCGGAGCCCGATCCCGGTGGAGCAGATCCCTCGTTGCGCTCGGGATGACAGCCCGCGCAAGGCCAGGTGAGCTTCACGATCTTCGCCTTCGAGGGCACGCCGCTCGAGTTCACCAGGAACAGCATGTAATGACCCTGCGGGGCCAGGTTGCGGTTGCCCGGTGCCGTGACGGTGATCCGGCAAGTCCCGGGCGAGCTGGCGCTGCGCTCGGTCGCATTTACCGGCGCAGGTCGGTTATCTTCGTAGCGTCCCCGGAATCCCCTGAAGTCATAGAGCAGGCATGGTCGCTCGCGACGCGGTCGTCTCACGAATCCGTCGAGTTCCGGTCGTGGCCGGAGCCATCGCCATGGCTCTCGGCGCGGCTTTGCTGCAGGCCTATTTCTTCGCGGTCGTCCCGGTCATGCCGACGGCGCTGTTCATGCCGCTGGCTCAGCCGCTGGATGCCGTCCTGTTCGTGCTCACCGGCGCGAGCCTGCTCTCCCTCCAGATCCGATCTCCCCGTCTCAGGCAAACGTCGGCGGGACTCGCCACGGCCCTGGCCACGGTCCTGCTGGCCGAGTACGTGTTCCGGGTCGACCTGCGGATCGACACCCTGCTCTTCCCGGACCAGGTCAGCCAGTTAGTCCCCGTGTTCCCCGGCCGTCCCGCCCCGTTGAGCGGCGCCGGCTTCCTGCTGCTCGGCGTACTGCTCCTCGTGCCCCCCGCGCGCGGCGTCCGGCCCCGGCGCTGGTACAGCGCGGCGCTGATCACCGCGGTCATCGTGCCGATGCTCGCCATCGCCGGCCACCTGGGCGGTGTGCCGGAGCTGTACGGCCTCGCACCGGGCAGCGGTGTGGCGCTGTACGCGGCCTTCGGGCTCCTCCTGCTGGCGGCCGGCATCATGGCGGCCACCCACGAGGCCGCCCTGGTGCCGCTGCTCTTGAGCGACGAGCCCGGTACCGTGCTCCTCCGTCGGCTGCTGCCGTTCGCACTGGTGCTGCCCATCCTGTTCACGGTCGGCAGCGTGCAGGCGCTGCGGCTGGGCTTCTACCAGGTCCACGTCGGGCTCGCCGCGTACGTCAGCGTCTTCATCGGGATCTCGGTGTGGGCCGCCTTTCGCTCGGCGCACGTGGCCAGCCGGGTGGAAGCGGGACGCCGGGCCGCGGAGCGGGCCCAGGCCGACCTCGCGCTCCGCAACCGCCTCCTCGAGGCGCAGGCGGCGGCGCAGGCGGCGCTCCAGGCCAGCGAGGAGCACACCCGCGAGCTGCTGCTCATCCTGAGCCACACGCCGGTCACCGCGCGCGGGCTCGACGGCCGGATCCGGTTCTGGAGCACCGGAGCCGAGCGGCTCTACGGCTGGTCGTCGGACGAGGCGATGCAGGCGGGCCGGCGCGACCTGCTCGAGACCGACATGCCGGTCCCGGTGCGCGAAGCCGAGTCCGCGCTGTTCGAGTACGGCGAATGGCTGGGCGAGGTGACGCGAAAGACCCGGGACGGCGCGACCCTCCTCATCGCGACGCACTGGATCCTGCACCGCGATCCCGTCGGCCTGCCCGACGCGATCATCGAAGTAGACGACGACGTCACCGAGCAGCGGCACGCGGAGACCCTGGTGCGGGGCAGCGAGGCGCGCTACCGGGCGCTGGTCGCCGCCACGGCCCAGATCGTGTGGTCGATGTCGGCCGACGGACGCGAGGCGGGCGACCTGAGCCAGTGGGAGACGTTCACCGGGCAGACCCCGTACGAGGCGGCGCACGGCGGCTGGATCCGCGCGGTGTTCCCGGAGGATCAGCCGGAGGCCGCCCGGGCGTGGAACGCCGCGGTGCGCGAGCGGAAGGTGCTGGTCACCGAGCACCGGCTCCGGCGCCGCGACGGGCAGTACCGCCACATGGAGCTCCGTGCCGTGCCGGTGGTCGACGGACAGGGACGGGTCCGCGAGTGGGTCGGCGCGCACACCGACGTGACCGATCGGGTCAAGGCCGAGGAGCAGCTTGCGCAGGCGCAGAAGCTCCAGGCGGTCGGCACGCTGGCCGGCGGCGTGGCCCACGAAGTGAACAACCAGCTGATGGCGGTGCTCGGGTTCGGGGAGTTCGTGGTGAAGGAGCTGGGCCCCGGCCATCCGCAGACCAAGGACGTCGAGGAGATGATCCGCGCCGCGATGCGCGCGGCGCAGGTGGCGCAGCAGCTCCTCACGTTCAGCCGGCGCCAGGTGAACCAGGTGAAGCCGCTCGGCGTGTATACGGCGGTCGTGGCGCTGGCGCCCGTGCTCGAGCGTATCCTCGGCGCCGACAAGGAGCTCACGGTGCTGCCCGACCGCTCGCGCAGCTCCGTCATGGCCGACCCCACACAGGTGGACCAGGTGCTCATCAACCTGGCGGCCAACGCGCGCGATGCGATGGGTACCGGGGGGCGGCTCACGATCTCGACCGACGAAGTCGTACTGGACGAGAGCTACGGCCGGGAGCACGGGCTCAAGCACGTCGCGCCCGGGGCCTATGTCCGCCTCATCGTGTCGGACACCGGCTGCGGCATGGACCGCCAGACGCTGGCCAAGATCTTCGAGCCGTTCTTCACCACCAAACCCGTCGGATCGGGCACCGGGCTCGGCCTTTCCACCGTCTACGGCATCGTGAAGCAGCACGAGGGGTTCATCTGGGCGTACAGCGAGCCCGGGCACGGGACCACGATCAAGATCTACCTGCCCGCGGCCGCGGCGGAGCAGGCCGCCGGCGCGGTCACGGCCCCAAGGGACCCGAGGACGGACCGGACGCCGCTCGCGCCCGGACTGGTGCTCGTCGTCGAGGACGAGGCCGCGGTCCGCCAGCTGGTGCGCCGCTCGCTCGAAGCGGTCGGACTCACCGTGCTCGAGGCGGAGAATGGACAGCAGGCGCTCGACGTCGTGTCCCGCCGCCGGGAGCGGCCCAAGCTGGTGCTGACCGACGTGATCATGCCAGGACTCAACGGCCGGGAGCTGAGCGAGCGCCTCGCCACGACGCAGCCGGGGCTGCCGATCCTGTTCATGTCGGGATACACCGACGACGACGTCCTTGCGCGAAGCCTCCTGCCGGAGGAGGCGCCGTTCATTCAGAAGCCGTTCGGTCCGGAGGAGCTGGTCGCGAAGGTTCGGACGATGCTGGCGCAGTAGGCGGAGCTGGGCGGACGCCTCATCCCGAGCGAAGCAAGGGACCTTGCTCGGGACTAGCTCGAACTCGGCCCGGCAAGGTCCCTCGCTTCGCTCGGGATGAAGGGCGGCTGCCGACTCCCTCTGCGACATCTCCCGGCATTGCGATCCACCCCCTCCGCAGCGATCGTTCCCGCCCACACTCGCCCGGACCCCGTGTGACCGAGCCAGCCCGCCCTCTCGACACCCTCGCCCCACCGGCACCGGCCGGCGCCGAGGCGGTCGGCTTCTGGACCATCGTGAAAGAGTCGGTCCGCGGCGAGGTCCACCACGACTTCACCGAGGGGCCGATCGGCCGCGCCATTCTGCTGCTCGCCGTGCCGATGGTGCTCGAGGTGGTGCTCGAGAGCGTATTCGCGGTCGCCGACATCTTCTGGGTCTCGCACCTGGGGCCGGACGCGGTGGCGTCGGTCGGGCTGACCGAGTCGCTGCTGACCATCGTCTACGCCCTGGCGATGGGACTGGGGATCGGCGCGACGGCGGTCGTCGCCCGCCGCATCGGCGAGAAGGATCGGGAGGGCGCCGCCCATGCCGCCGCACAGGCGCTGGTGCTGGCGCTCATCGTGTCCGTCGTGCTCGGCGTGACCGGCGCGCTGCTGGCGCCGCGCCTCCTGATCCTGATGGGCGCCACGCCCTCGGTGGTCGCCACCGGCCGAAGCTACGCCACGATCATGCTGGGCGGCGAGGCGGCGATCATCGTGCTGTTCGTGGTGAACGCCATCTTCCGCGGCGCGGGTGACGCGGCGATCGCCATGCGGGTGCTGTGGCTCGCCAACATCATCAACATCGTGCTGGGGCCGTTGCTGATCTTCGGCGTGGGCCCGTTTCCCCGGCTGGGCGTCACCGGCGCCGCGATCGCCACGACGGTCGGACGGTCGGTGGGGGCGACGTATGCCGTGGTCCGGCTGTTCCGCCATGCCAGCCGGGTGCCGGTGGCCCGGCGGCACCTGCGGCTCGACCTGGGCGTCATGCGCCAGATCCTGGACCTCTCGGGGTCGGCCACGATCCAGAACCTGATCGGCATGGCGAGCTGGCTGGGCCTGGTCCGGATCCTGGCCGGATACGGCAGCGACGCGCTCGCCGGATATACGATCGCGGTGCGGCTGATCATCTTCGCGCTGCTGCCCTCCTGGGGCCTCAGCAACGCCGCCGCGACCATGGTGGGCCAGAGCCTCGGCGCCCGGAACCCCGATCGGGCCGAGGCATCGGTGTGGCGGGCCGGCCGGTACAACGCCTACTTCCTCACGGCGGTCGGGCTGTTCTTCTTCGTCACGGCGCCGCTCATCCTCAAGGCCTTCACGTCCGATCCGACCGTGGCCGGCTACGCCGTGCACTGCCTCCGGACCGTCGCGCTGGGCTACCCGCTGTACGCCTACGGGATGGTGCTTACCCAGTCGTTCAACGGCGCGGGCGACACCTGGACGCCCACCTGGCTCAACCTGGCCTGTTTCTGGGTCTTCGAGCTGCCGTTCGCGTGGACGCTGTCGCACATCGCCGGGCTGGGACCCGCCGGGGTCTTCTGGGCGATCACGGCCGGGTTCTCGATGCTGGCCCTGGCCAGTGTCGCGGTGTTCCGGCGGGGAAGGTGGAAAACCAGAGTCGTGTAGGCCCAGGCTTCGACCGGTCCCCCGGCCTGGAGAGGCAGGAACGGTGCTCCGTTGGCGCCATCCACCCCCAGGTGAGATTCCAGTGACTGCCCGGTGACCCCCTACCCGTATCATCCCCCAATCGAAAGCGGCGACCCGACGGCCAACCGACACCTGGAGGGGACAGTGCCCAACCTGCGCGAAGGACCCCTGGCGACCACGAGCGAGCGGCAAGCAGTGTGTCTGGCGCAGCTCCAGATGCTGCGACAGCTGGACCGGCAGCGGAGAAGCGCGGAGGCCTAAGGCTGGGCGGGGCCAAGCCAGGCGCGGTTACGCCAGGCCGGCGCGAGGGCACCGAGGATCACGACCCCGGTGAGGGCAAAGGCCGCCGGGTAGCCGGTCCGGGAGGCGACGGCGCCGAAGCCGGCCGCGCCGAGTCCCATGCCGGCATCGTAGGCCAGGTTCCACACGGCGCTGACCATGTCGTAGCCCGCGGCGCTCACCCGGTCGAACATGAGCGTGAGGCTGGCGTTCTGGGCGACCCCGAAGCCGGCCCCGAGCAGGACGGCGCCGACGGTCACAGCGGCCGAGCTCTCGGTAAGCGCGAGCGCCCCCATGCCGAGCGCCGCGGCGACCGTGCCGGCTATCAGGAGCCGCGCCTGGCCGTGGCGGGGGCCGAAGCGGCCGGCACTCCAGCGCGCGGCCATCGTCGCGGTGGTGTTGGCGAGCAGCGCCACCGCCGCCAGCCGGCCCGAGCCCCGCGTGGCCAGCGGCAGAAACGTCACGATGATCCCCGTCCCCATCGCGGTGAGCAGAAACACGAGCGCCGGCCGAACCTGAGCCGGCGTGCGAAGCCCCTCGAGCACACCGACCGGCAGGCCGGTACCGGCGGTCCGTCCGGGCAACGCGGGCGTGACCGCAAGGCAGATGAGCGAGGCCAGTGCGCCGGCCACGAACACCGGCGCGAAGCCGAGGTGCTCCGCCAGCCAGACGCCCGCCGGGAGCGCCAGCACCGCGGGCACGCCCACCACCACGCCGAGGACCCCCAAGCCCTCGCTCCGCCGCTCGGGCGCCACCAGGGTCGCGACGAGCGAGCTCCCGGCGACCACCAGGATCGCGAGACCGACGCCGCGCACGAGGCACACCGCCAGGATCGCGGCCAGTCCCGCGGGCCGGGTCAGCGCGAGAGCCGGCGCGCCGAGCAGCACCAGGCCCACCGCGAGCACCAGCCGGTAGCCCAAGCGGGCCAGCAGCGCCGGTGTGGCCAGCTCGGCGGCCACGGTCGCGAGCATCAGCGCGCCGGTGGTGAGCCCGGCTCCTACGCCACCCGCACCGGCCGCGGTGGCGTAGAGCGGCACCACCGCGAGCAGCAGATAGAAGCTGGTCATCGAGCCGAACGCCGACACGAAGTACAGCGCGAGCGCGCGGCTCAGGAGCCTCGCCGGCGCGGCGGTGCCCGATCGCGGTGTGGTGCCCTCGGTGATCGTCATCGCACGAAGCTACCTCCTCATCGCACGAAGCCACCTCCTTCATCCCGAGCGAAGCGAGGGATCCTGCCCGCATGTCCGGAACCACCCGGTGGTCCGACCTGCCGGAAGCAGATCCCTCGCTTCGCTCGGGATGACAGCGCCTTCCCTTCCCTCCGGTCCGATTACAGGTCCGGTTCCAGCCACTTCTCCCGTTCGGGATTCCACGTCCGGATGCGGCCAGCGCCCCCGCGGCCGCGCGCTAGATACGAGCGTAACCGCGCGACCGTCGCCGATTCGCTCCGCCGGCTCGCTCCGCACCATACCCCGGAGAATCCCATGCGAGACATCCTCTCCCTGCTCGCGCTCGCCGCCGTCTACGGCTGCGGCAACTCGGCCGAGGTCACCCAACCGCTCGCGGCGACCTCGCACCTCGCCGCAGTGCCGTCGTACCAGGTCACCAGGATTTCCGCGTCGCTCGGCGGTACGCAGAGCCGCGGGATGGCCATCAACGCCCAAGGCTTGATCGCGGGCTGGTCCAACACGGCGGACGGCTCACGCCACGCCGCCGTGTGGCGGAATGGCCAGATCACCGACCTCCTCACCCTGGGCGGGCCCAGCAGCACGGTGCCCTGGCCGGGACTGAACGATGCCGGCACCGTCGTCGGCATCTCGCACACCGACCGACCCGACCCCCTCCACGAGGAGTGGAGCTGCGACCTGGGCGGCTTCCTGCCCCAGACCACCGATCTCATCTGCAGTGGCTTCGTGTACCAGGACGGCATCATGCGCGAGCTGCCGACGCTGGGGGGAAACCACGGCTTCGCCGCTGGCGTCAACAACCAGGGCCAGATCGTGGGATGGGCGGAGACGGCCGTCCATGATCCCACCTGCGTGGAGGCCCAGGTGCTGGGCTTCAAGGCGGTCATCTGGGAGCTCAAGAGCGGGGCGAGCGCCCGCATCAAGACCCGCGAGCTGCCTCCCTTCCCCGGCGATTCGGCCTCGGCGGCGACGGCGATCAACGACGACGGCGTCGCCGTCGGCATCTCGGGCGACTGCGACCAGGCGGTCGGACGGTTCAGCGCGCGCCACGCGGTCCGGTGGGACAAGAACGGCAAGCCGGCCGAGCTTCCCAACCTCGGCGGCACCACCTGGCACACGCCGATGGACATCAACGCCGCGGGCGACGTCGCCGGTTTCTCCAACCCGCCCGGCGCCGGGGACCTCCAGGGGGACTTCCTCGCCCACGCGTTCCTGTGGACCCACGGCGCCTCGACCGCGCTCGATCTCGGTACCCTGGACGGCGACCCCTTGAGCGAGGCCTTCGCCCTCAACGGGCACGGTCAGGTGGTCGGGGTGTCGTTCGGCGGCGCGGCGGGCTCGCGAGCGTTCCTCTGGCAGGACGGCGTGCTGCACAACCTGAACGATCTCGTCAGCATCGCGCCGGACGTGCTGCTCAGCGCGCAGGACATCAACGAGGCTGGCCAGATCACGGGGCGGGTGCGGGACGGTGTCACCGGTGGAATCTCGGTGTTCGTGGCGACCCCGGTCACGCCATAGGGGAGGCCAGGCCGCAACCGCGAGTCATCCTGAGTGCACCGAAGGAGCCATGACCCGCAGATGCCCCCTGGCTGCGCTCAGGTCGACGCCCCTAGACCGGCCGCTGGATGTGCGCGTGGACGAAGCTGACCGACTGCGACCCCTCGCCCACCGCGGCCGCGACCCGCTTCACGGACCCGCTCCGCACGTCGCCCGCGGCGAAGACGCCCGGCAGGCTGGTCTCGAGCAGGAACGGAGCCCGGCCGGCCAGACGCCACCGCTCAGCCTGCGCGGTTTCAGGCGGGAGCGCCGGACCGGTGAGCACGAATCCGTTCTTGTCCAGGGCGACGCAGTTGCGCAGCCAGCTCGTGTTCGCCTCGGCGCCGATGAACAGGAACAGCGCGCCCGTCTCGATGGCGACCTCGCGCCCGGAGCGGTCGCGCGCGCGCACCTCGCGCAGGCGCCCGTCCCCGTCGAGCCTGGTGACCTGGGTGCCGAGATGGATGGTGACGTTCTCCAGGGCCTGGAGGCGGTCCACCAGGTAGCGCGACATGCTGGCGCCGAGGTCGCCGGACCGCACCAGCAGATGCACCCGGCGCGAGCCGCGGGCGAGGAAGACCACGGCCTGGCCGGCCGAGTTGCCGCCGCCCACCACCACCGCCTCCTCACCGCGGCAGAGCTTGGCCTCCATCTCGGTGGCCGCGTAGTAGATGCCCGCGCCCTCGAAATCGGCGAAGCGCGACACGTCGAGCTTGCGGTAGGCGACGCCGCTCGCCACCAGCACGCAGCGGGTACGGAGTCGAGTGCCGTCGGCGAGGGTGACGACCCGGTCACCGGCGTCGAGGCCGAGCGACCGGACCATGCACGGGACGGTGACCTGCGCCCCGAAGCGCTGGGCCTGGACCAGCGCGTTGGTCGTCAGGTCCTTCCCCGAGATGCCGGCCGGAAAGCCGAGATAGTTCTCGATCCGCGCGCTGGTGCCGGCCTGGCCGCCGGCGGCGAGCTGGTCGGCCGTGAGCACGTCGAGTCCCTCGGACGCGGCGTATACCGAGGCGGCCAGGCCGGCGGGCCCCGCGCCCACCACGACCAGGTCGTACACCCGGTCGTCGGTGAACGAGGCGGTGAGTCCCGCGCAGTGGGCAAACTCGGCGATGGTCGGATTCTTCTTGAACTTGCCCGACCTCCCGATGACCACCGGGGTATCGGCCGGCGAGAAGTTGACCCCGCGCAGCAGGGTCTCGGCCTCGGGGTCGGTCTCCAGATCCACCCAGTGGAACGGGATCAGATTGCGGGTGGCGAAGTCGCGAAGCTCGTGGGCCGCGGGAGAGAAGCGCGAGCCGATGATCTGGACGCCCTCGTAGCCCGAGTCGATCAGCATCTGGCGGCGGGCCATGAACGCCCGCACGATGGCTTCACCCACGTCGGGCAGCTCGTCCACGGCCCGGATCAGCCCGGGCCCGTCCAGCTGGATGAGGCGACAGTCGGTCGCGGCCCGAGCGGTCACCAGCGTGGCCCGCCCCGACAAGGTGCTCACCTCGCCGGTGAACTGCCCGGGCCCGACGCTGGCGACCCGGCGGGCGTCGGCGTCGGTGCCGTCCACCACGGCGATCTCGCCTTCGAGCACCACGAAGAATCCCACGCCGGTGTCGCCGACGGAATAGAGCACCTCCCCGGCGGGGACGCGCCGATCCCGGCCGCGCGCGGCGAGCGCCGCCAGGTCGTGGGCAGACAGGATCGGAAAGGCGAGCTCGAGGTCGGTCGGCATGGCAGGTCCTGGATTCGCGGTGATGGCACGGGCTGCGCCTGCCCGTCCACGGAATCTAGGGCCATTGCAGGGCTACCACGAAAGCCAGTCCCCACAAACCTCGGCGCCGGCCCTGCGGCTCCGGCGCCTCCAATGGGTACATGGACGGCCGCTTGACACGCCGAATATAGGTGTATATCCTCGCATTCATGAGCCACGAGTTCACCGACGTTCATGACTGCACGTGCAACAACCTTCGGAAGGCCGCGCGGGCCGTCACCCAGTACTACGACGACGCGCTTCGACCGTCCGGCATCCGGGCCACCCAGTTCTCCCTGCTCTCCGCCATCAAGGAGTTCGGGACCGTCAGCATCGGCGCGCTGGCGGAGGAATCGGTGATGGACCGGACGACGCTGACCCGCAACCTCAAGCTGCTCGAGGACCAGGGCCTGATCACCGTGACGCCCGGCACGGATGCCCGGGTGCGCGAGGTGTCGCTTACTCCGGAAGCGTATGAGAAGCTCGCCTTGGCGCAGCGATACTGGAAAAGAGCGCAGGCCCACATGGCCGGGAAGATGGGGAGTGATGGCGTGCGCCACCTGCTCCGCTCGCTGGCCGGCGCCGTCGAGGCGGCTCGCTCGAGCTGAGCGCGGGCTCTCGCAGTCCCCACCGGCAACTCCCTGCCAGCTGTTCCATCACCTGCCCGACGCGCGCCTGGTGCCGTATCCCGATTCAGGGCACGGGCCT
>Ga0310810_10004175_pt1 | contig 15928 bp, 20 predicted proteins | sample NCmetagenome_FD_207641 | JGI IMG/M metagenome (GOLD analysis project Ga0310810, IMG submission 207641) | Soil microbial communities from experimental microcosm in Duke University, North Carolina, United States - NC | ecosystem: Engineered > Artificial ecosystem > Soil microcosm > Unclassified ...
AGTGATGACTCGTCGCTAATGCCGAGTGCCTGCTGGACATGTTCCGCTTCGATGCGACTATCGCTCGCGTGACGGAGCTGGTCAAGTAGACCAATACTATCTCGGAAACTGCCGCCGCCATGTTCGGCAATGAGCGCCAATGCCTCATCGCTCATATCGATCGATTCCTTCTTGGCAATATCCGCTAAGTGACGCACGACATCATCGCGTGTGATGGCGCGAAAATTAAATCGCTGCACGCGGCTGACGATGGTGACAGGCAGTTTTTCAACGTCGGTTGTCGCCAGAATGAACACGACGTGTTCGGGCGGCTCTTCGAGGGTTTTTAGTAACGCGTTGAATGCTTGCTTCGAGAGCATATGAACTTCGTCGATAATATAAATCTTTTTGCGCGCACTGGACGGAGCGACATGTACTTTGTCGCGTAAATCGCGAACGTCTTCGACACCGTTGTTCGAAGCCGCATCGATTTCAATAATATCAAGATGCTGCGAGTCGTCGCTGTACTCAAGGTCATTGATGGCATGAGCGATAATACGCGCAATCGATGTTTTGCCTACGCCACGAGGACCGGTCAACAAATACGCGTGCGATACGCTATCAGTGGCAATCGCTCGTTTTAACAGCGACGTAATATGATCTTGCCCGACAACTTCGTCGAGTGACCGTGAACGGTATTTACGATATAGCGCTTGACTCATACTCCCCTTTGGTTCTATTGTACGCTACTTGCCGCGCCTCGTCCGTTGTGGTTTTTGCGAGCTAAATGTGGCCGCCTTCGCGGATGTAGCAGCGACCACACAGTGAATCGTATTGAATATCGGTACCATCTTCGATTGCAACCTGGTCGCCGTCGAATACGTAGTTGCCATTTATTTTTCGTGTATTGAATTCGGCCTGCGAGCCACAAAAGCACATGGTTGGTAGTTTTTCGATATTGTCAGCGACCTCAAACAAGCGTTCACTGCCCGGAAAGAGCTCTGTGCGAAAGTCTGCACGCAGCCCATAGCAAATGACGGACATGTCGTGTTGCTTCGCTACGCGGTACAGTTGGCTAATTTGATCGCGCGTCAGAAACTGCGCTTCGTCAACGATGACGCAGGCCACGCGTGGTCGCTTGGTAATTTCCACCTCGAGATCCATGTCGTCAGGTGCAAGAATATCGGCTCGGCGTTCGTAGCCGCCGCGCGCCACGATACGGTCATCGCCTTTAGTGTCAACTTTTGGTTTGACAGTCAGGATACTCAGGCCACGCTCTTCGTAGTTGTAGGCTGTTTTGATCAGCGTATCAGACTTGCCGCTGTTCATCGCGCCATATTTGAAATGAATTTTCGCCATTACATGTAGTATACAAAAAATACGGCCATTTGTCTGGCCGTATTTTTAGTGCTCGTAGGCTGTTACAATGCTGCTTCGACTGCCGCCCAAGTGGCTTCTGGGTTATCTTCAGGAACGATAATCGTTACCTGGTCGCCGATGTTGATACGGAAGTACGTGACGCTCGCGAGCAAGATACGGTATTCACGACCGTTTGCTTCGACGTAATACGCACCATCGTGTTGTGTTAGCGTACCGATGATCTGGCGACGTGGCACAGGACCGATCTGCTTATAGATGAACCCGCCATCGTCGGCGATTGTGAGCTTGAGGATATCGCCCTCAACCAACTTCGACTTGCTGGCGTAGTTAGCAGGAACCGGGTAGGTCTTGCCGTCAGGTCCAGCCATGATCTGACCATCGAAGACACCTTCGATGATTTTGCCGGTTACTTCCTCGCGGGCGCCATGTGTATTCGATACGACACGGTCGTCTTCGCCGAGGACGCTCATCAAGAGTTCCTTTGCGGCCGCAAGGTTTGTTTCAGCTTCTGTTATGAGTGATTTTAGTCGTTTGACTTGTTTTTCTGGTAATTCAGACATTGCTCGCATTCCTTGTCTGTTTTTCGGTGATATTAACTCTATTTGTACAGGACGCGCGAGTATAAGTCAACATTCCGCGAGTGTCAACCGCTTTTTTTTCGAGTCTATCCACAGCATTTCAAGTAGTAGACGTGAATTCGTTGTAAATTTTGGTATGTAGACAAAGCAAAACCGCCCTCGGATGAGGACGGTTTGATGCATAGCGTTTACTATGGCCCAGGAACGAACGATATTACGCGAGTTCGACGCTTGCGCCAGCTTCTTCAAGCTGTTTCTTCGCTGCTTCAGCTTCTTCCTTTGGAACGTTTTCTTTGACGTTTGCAGGAGCGCCGTCGACGATAGCCTTAGCTTCGCCAAGACCGAGACCGGTGAGTTCTTTCACAGCCTTGATGACTGCGACTTTCTGTGCACCAGCGTCAGTAAGTTTAACGGTGAATTCGCTCTTCTCGTCTTCTGCACCTGCACCGGCGTCGCCACCAGCAGCAGGACCGGCAACTGCAACTGCAGCAGCAGCTGGTTCAATGCCGTATTCGTCCTTAAGGACGTTTTTGAGTTCGTTTACTTCGAGTACTGTGAGCTTAGTCAGCTCTTCAGCAAGTTTCTTTACATCAGCCATAGTAGACTCCTTTTATGATAACTAGGTAATTGTTCCGCAGTATTATGCGGTAGCTTTGGTTTCGATACCATCGAGCAACGCGTGAAGGTTGCCAGATAGACCGTTGGTGACATCGTGAACCGGCGAAAGCAGTTGCGCAATCGTCTCGGCGATAAGCTGTTCTTTGCTTGCAAGACCGGCGAGGGCTTTAACCTCATCGACTGAAAGCAGTTTAGCTTCACCAGAGATCGCACCGACAAATTCAAGTGACACGTGGTCACGAGCGAACTTATCAAGTACTTGTGCTGGGGCAACTTCGTCGTTGTCACTCGTAGCGTAGATCAACTGGCCTTTGAGGCTAGAAGTATCAACGTCTTTGAGTGCCGCGGTGTTTGCGACTGCGACACGAACCAAACGGTTCTTCGCAACCTTGATAACCACACCAGCTTCGCGAGCTTTTGCGCGTAGTTCCTGCAGATCAGCAACGCTGAGTCCTTGGTACTGTGCAAAAACAGTCATTTTTGACTGTGCAAGCAGATCGGTCATCTCACCTACCAAAGCTTGTTTCTTATCGCGTGAAATCGCCATAAAAATCCTTTCGGTTGTAAGCTTTGTTAATGTGGGCCATATTGTAAACGAACGACATGATCAGTCTCTGTTGAGAGGCTGTACCAGTGTGTGACAATACGTGAGAAGATGATTCCCTCGGTAGCAAATTAAGTCATATGACAGCTACTGTCTTTGGTAATGTCTGCAAATACTATAGCATACCTCCGTAAACAAGGCAATATAATATAGACAATTCATAATATTTATGCTATAATTTAAAAGATGACCTCAGCACACCATATACGACATACGCTTCAGGCTGAACCGACGCACGATATTACCGCTGCGACGGCCGCTTTCGGTGAGGAACTGCTCGATCGCGGCTTGCCGCCTCGCACGGTTATTTCCCTTGCTCGTATTGCCGGATCTATGCTTGCTGAAGACCACAAACAGCGCGCTCAGCGTGCTGGACAGATCGACGAACACTATTCTGGTATTCACGGTTCTATCCAGCGTTTATTCGGCGGTGCGATGAATGACGATGCAGAGCTTGGCCACGTGATTGCCATGGGTGGCACGAACACTATCGATTCTGCTGCGGATCGCTTGCAGGGTGGACTTCATGAAGCTCTGACGATACTTGCCGAGAACGAAGGTGTGCGGGCAGTCACAGATAATCTACCCCAAGAGCGCACGAAGCTTTCGGTACTCCATGACAAACGTTCAGCCAGCGTAACCTTCGGACTAGCTGCGCTCAAAGCGCCATCGGCCGATGTGTATAGTGCCGATACGCGTGATCTCGTCACGATTCACCAACGAAGTATGATTGGCGTCGCCGACGTCGATACTGAAGGAAAAGTTCGTACGCTGTCCGTCGATGAAGTCCGCGCCATATTGGCGCAACATCAGGATGAGGTATACGATGAACGCTTAGCTGTTCAAGACGGCAACATATTCGTGATACCGCTCAGCGTCGCGCTCATTGGCCTTCGTAAAACGCTTCGCTAAACTGAGGTTTTATCTTCGAGTAAAGGCTCAACGAGGGCCCAGATCTGTTCAGCGACTTCTTCAATCGGCTGATCTGCCGCCACGACTGGCAGGTTGAAATTATTTGCTATATCCAAGTATCGATCGTCGATTCTTTGCTGGAATTTCATTCCCCTACGCTCGAATGTGTCGTTACTACTTAAGCCATCACGCTTAAGAAGTCGCTTTATGCGTTCTCGTGGATTTGATGCGAGTATTACCGTTAAATCAGGCTGCGAATAAGATTCTGGCAGAAAAAGTTCTGTAACTGATGCGATTAAGTTTGGGTCAAGGCCCTCCCCAGCTCCCTGGTAGGCAAAAGTCGAAAGATAATTTCTTGCGGAAATAGCCCACATGCCACTCTCGAGTAAGGGATCGACTTTCTTCCATATCTCTAGTCGAGCAGCCGTGAATAGCAATAGATTAGTGCGCGGATCACGAGGAAGGTCACCATTTTTTATAATGTCTCTAATTGCGTCGGAAATCGGTGTTCCTGCAGGTTCGTGAAACTCTAAAGTTTCAATGCCTTCGATATGCAAACGATTTCGAAGCTCCGCAACTTGAGTTGATTTACCCGTACCATCATTTCCTTCAATAACAATATATTTACCGCGCATGGGTTCACTTCATGCCTTCACTAAGACCATCTATGACAGGCGCACTGACTCGTTGGTCTTTGAATGCACGGGGTAACATCATTTCCGGTTTCCAGGTTTTTTTGAGTTCATCGAGATCGTCGGTATGCTGGTATTTTCCACTCATGCCGCCGCGACCTTTTGCATAGCCGCCCTCGACCGGTCCGGTGTGATGAAAAATCAGCTGGCCGACACGTTCACCAACCGGCAACACGACGCTTTCGTGCATGTTCAGGTTGTAGATCTCAAGTGTGATGCGGTTGATGTAGCCTGGATCTACCCAACCGGCATCGAAGCAGACCGCCACGCCGTTTCGTCCCCAGCTACTACGACTTTTCACTTCGCAGGCACCGCCGTGTGCGCGAATGCCGACGAATTCATGGGTGTGTCCAAGAATGCGTTCGCCAGGCGCCAGCACGATAATCGGGTGATTTTCAGGGATATTTGCAAACAGCGGCTGATCGTATTTTTCGCACCAATCCTTGTGCGGCATAGCTTCAAGCGGACCTTTGAAATAGCGCTCGACATCGGTTTCGTCGAATGGATTGTATACGCCGGTCGCTTCCGGTTGAAACTCTTGCTTATAGAAATAATGGCCGAGCGTAAAGTCTAGGCTAGCTTCAGATACGTGCGCAGGATTGAATGGCTCGCATACGATGCGGCCATCATCAAGTGCCTCGAGAATCTCGGTATTACTATATACTCCCATACGTTACACACATTGTAGCACATTCGTCATGCCCGAAAAGGCTGTGTTGTGAGTGCGCGTGGTAGACTACATATATGAAAACAATTGTCGTTGCCGTCGATACACAAAATGCAATCGGAGTGAATGGCCAACTGCCATGGGGCGACCGCGGGCTTCGTGATGACATGAAACATTTTCGTCAGACGACACTTGGCGGCTCGGTCATTATGGGCCGTAAAACATTTGAATCATTTGGTTCAAAACCGCTGCCCGATCGTGAGAATATCGTCGTAAGTCGTAATCCGACGGGCGTCAAAGGTGTCTTGTCGGCGTTGTCGCTGCAAGCGGCCTACGATCTGGCACGCTATCCGATTTTCGTTATTGGCGGTGGACAGATTTACGAACAGGCTCTTGATGACATGGATCGATTAATCGTGACGTACGTCGATGCGACGTTCGAAGATGCCACCGTGTTTTTCCCGCGGGTCGACTGTATGCAGTGGAACGAAATCGATCGCCAGCATTTTGACGCTGATGAACGTAATGCCTACGCATTCGATATCGTCACATTTGAACGCGCGGCGCAGTAGCGCTCGCTACTACACTGCTATCGGTGCTTTGATAGGAGGATGTGGATCGTAGCCCTCGAGGCGGATATCGTCGAACGTGAAATCGTCGATATTCTTAACGTCCGGGTTGAGCCACAATGTCGGTAATGCTCGCGGTTCGCGCGAGAGCTGTTCGTTTACTTGGTCGACATGATTCAGATAAATATGGGTGTCGGCCAGCGTATGCACAAATTCGCCTTGCTCGAGGCCGGTCACCTGCGCCACCATTGCAAGCAGCAGTGAATAGCTGGCGATGTTGAACGGCACGCCTAAAAACGTATCGGCGGAGCGCTGGTAGAGGTGCAAACTCAGCTTGCCGTCGGCGACGTAAAATTGAAATAGGCTATGGCAAGGCGGCAATCCGCCGATGCGCACAATCTCGTCGATTTCGGCTGCGTTCCAGGCACTGACGATGATACGACGGCTGTCGGGTGTGTGTTTGATCATATCGATTGCGTTGGCAATTTGATCTACGTAGCCACCGTTGCCGTCTGGCCACTTGCGCCACTGTACACCATACACCGGGCCGAGATCGCCCCACTGCTCGGCAAAGTCATGATCGGTCGCGACGTTATGGATAAACGCTTTCATTTGCGTTTTCCATTCATCGGAATTTACTTCAGGTATCGGGAGGTTGTTTTTTTCAAGGTAGGCTTTAAACGGCCATTCGTCCCAAATGTGCACGTTATGCTGCGCGAGGTATTCTATGTTGCCGGTGCCCTGCAAAAACCAGAGCAGTTCATGAACGACGCTATTGAAGTAGAGTTTTTTCGTGGTGACGGCCGGAAAGCCGTCGGCGAGATCGTAACGAACTTGTCGTCCGAATACACTAATCGTTCCCGTACCTGTGCGATCAGATTTACGCGTACCGTTTTGCTGGATATCTCGCAGCAAGTCTAGATACTGTCTCATACTAGTAACCTCCTATTTGTCCTATTTTCTCACACTTTACGTATGTGCGGCTGTGTAATATTTACACGACGAGTCACGCATATAAAAAAACTCCGATCAAACACGACCGGAGTTTTTTAGTGAGGTCTTAACGCTTACTGATTTTCGACCTTGATACCAGGACCCATGGTCGTCGTAATTGTCGTAGTTAGAACGTAGTTACCTTTGAGGGAACCAGGTTTCTGGCTGCTCAGGCTTGCGAAGAATGCTTTTGCGTTCTCAAGAATCTTGTCCGCACCGAAGCTGACCTTACCGATAGACAAGTGAACAATCGCCTGCTTGTCGACGCGGTATTCAACCTTACCGGTTTTAGCTTCTGAAACAGCTTTAGCGACATCTGCCGATACCGTACCAGATTTAGGGTTAGGCATCAGACCTTTTGGTCCAAGCGTACGAGCGTACTTACCAAGTCGTGGCATGTACTGTGGCGTTGCGACCAGGACGTCGAAGTTGAGGTCTTCTTTGTCGAGCTGGCGTAGGAAATCGTCATCACCAACGACATCAGCACCAGCCTTCTTGGCAGCTTCGTGCTGATCACTTGGTGCGAATACGGCGACACGGACAGTACGACCGGTTCCGTGCGGCAGGGCGACAGTCGCACGGATGTTCTGGTCGGCCTGACGTGGGTCGACACCAAGACGAACGTGTACTTCGACACTTGCGTCGAACTTGCTTGGGTTTGTTTCAACCGCGAGAGCGACAGCGTCCGCGAGAGTGTAGTGCTTAGTCTTGTCGACTTTTTCGGCTACCGCACGGTATTGCTTACCGCGGCGTTCGCTCAGTGGACGTACTTTAGGAGCTGGGCCTTTCTTGCGGCCTTCTTCAGCTTCAGGGTCTTGTGCAGTTGTATCGCCAGCTTCCTTACGGGCTTCTTTTTCAGCTTTTTCCTCAGCTTCTTCAAGCGATTTCTGGCTTCGCTTACCAGCTTTGGCAACGCTCGCTTCGCGGACTTCATGCTTTTCAGCACCTGCAATCGCCTCTTCGATCTGAGCGATAGTGTTTTTTTCTGAAACGTCGAGTTTCAGAGCTTTTGCTTGTTCAAGCAGTTCGGCTTTCTTAGCCATAGAATTAAATCCTTTCTGTGGTGCAAACGATACAAAAGTATCTCCCAACATTGATATGTATGCCTAGTATAGCATAAGACTGAAGACTTGTACACCATAGCGTAAGTGTGACATTCATCACTCACCTCGAGAATTGAGAATGATACAATAAAGAGATGCAAAAGTTCTCAACTGTAATCGTATCGAACCGACTTCCTGTCAAAGTGGAAAAGAAAGATGGCAAACTTAATTATATTCAAAGTGATGGCGGACTACCGACCGCGCTTGCCTCGCTTGATGCGACCGATCGCGTATGGATCGGCTGGCCTGGTATCGCAAACGACGATCTGACTGACGAAGACCGAGCAGACATTACCAAAGAACTTGAATCGCGTGGATGCTACCCGGTATTCCTATCGAACGACGATGTGCAGCTCTTTTACGAAGGCTATGCTAATGACACGCTCTGGCCGCTTTTTCACTACTTTCAGTCGTACATGATCAACCGCGACGAGTACTGGCGCTCATATAGCTCCGTCAACCGCGCATATCGCGATGCGACCACGAAATTTGCAAAGCCCGATGCGCGTATATGGATACACGACTATCATCTGATGCTTTTGCCTGGCATGGTGCGCGCCAAACTACCGCAATCGGTCATTGGATATTTTCACCACATCCCCTTCCCGTCTTACGAAGTGTTCCGACTGCTACCTGAACGAAAAGAATTACTCGAAGGATTGCTCGGCGCCGATTTAATTGGCTTTCATATCTACGATTACGCACGCCACTTTTTGAGTAGTTGTCTGCGCCTGTTGGGACTTACTGATGACCATGGATCGGTACACGTCGATGGCCGTATGGTGTCAGTGGACTCATTCCCGATTAGTATCGACTATGGCCGTTTCGTCAGCATGCGTGAATCACCTGACGCGATCGCCCAGCATGAATCGTTGCTTGAAACGTACCAGGGTCAAAAGATTATCTTTTCTGAAGATCGCCTCGATTACTCGAAAGGTATTCCTGAGCGACTTGAGGGCTATCGACGATTCCTCGAAGACAACCCAGATTATCTCGGTCAGGTCGTGTTGATCATGGTCGTATCACCGTCGCGCACCGGCGTGGAAACATATCAGCAACTCCAGCTACAAATCGAGCAGTTGGTCAGCCGTATCAATGGCGAATTCGGTACTGCCGAGTGGATGCCGATCGTGTATCAGTTCCAGACGCTGACGCTCGAGGAAATCGTGCCGATGTTCATGGCGGCCGATGCCATGCTGGTGACACCACGTCGAGACGGTATGAACCTCGTCGCGAAGGAATACGTTGTAAGCAAGGGTGATATTCCGGGCGTCCTGATTCTGAGTGAAATGGCGGGAGCAATCGATGAACTCCCTGAGGCGCTCGCCGTCAACCCGAACGATACGCTGGCAATTGCCCGCGCACTTCGTCAATCATTTACCATGTCGAAAAAAGAACAGATCGAACGGCTGCACGCCATGCAAAAGCGCATCAAGGATCACCCTGTTAAACGTTGGGGTACTGATTTCATGAGTGAGCTCGAAAAAGTGCACGAACGTCAGACTGAAGAAGCGATTCTTGATCTGAAAAACGAACAACTAGAGTTGTTAGTCGATCGATTCAACCACGCCAAGGAACGTGTGATTATGCTCGACTACGATGGGACGCTGCAAACCTTCAAGTCGAGTACTGCACCGTCTGCTGCCGCGCCGTCGGCGACACTCCGCAAGCTCATCGCGTCGCTCGCTGGGCTACCGCATACACGACTTTGCATCATCAGCGGCCGCTCTAAAGACGCGCTCGATAGTTGGTTCGGCGATACTGATGCACAGCTGATTGCCGAGCATGGCGCGTGGACGAAACGCCACGGCGAGTGGCACAAACGAAATATCGATTTTGAGCCAGCCCGCGAAGCGATTCAACCGATTCTCGACGATTATACGTCACGAACGCCGGGTTCGACGATTGAGCATAAAGACTTTGCGAGTGTATGGCATTATCGCAACGTACCAGTTGATCTCGCATTGGTGCGCGCCTACAATCTTCGCCACGAACTTCGATCGGTCGTAGATAGTGACATTGCCGTACATTCGGGCAATAAGATCATCGAGGTCAAACCGTCGTCTGTCACGAAGCAGGTCGCCGTCGAAGCGATTCTTGGTGAATATGATGCTGACTTTGTGCTTGCCGCTGGTGACGATTATACCGACGAAGGTATGTTTGAAGCTGCGCCGCACGATGCCTACACTATCAAGGTTGGACTCGGCGAAACAGCTGCGAGTTACCGGGTTGCGGGTGTCGCTTCGATGCTGAAGGTTTTGCAGCGTATCGTCGAGGCCGACGCTAGGAAATAACGCGACTGACGATGTACCATTCTCGACCACGGCGTTCTAACCACGCGCCGCTCATGTCGCCTGCAAAACACACGTTGCCGGTTTTCGCGTCAATGTGCGTATAAAACGTCCGACCGTCGTAACTGATACGCGATGGGTAGCTTTGGCCAGATCTGTCGAATCGCACCGCGGTAATATCGACCGACATTGAAAACAATTGCTTCATAGCGAGAATCCTTTCGTTTAATTGTTGTTAGTGTGGCGAAAGCTACAAAGCGCGGTAGGGCTTGAAGTAGCGAGCAGGCCGTCGTGGCCGTGCTGCGTGGTGATGTTCTTATTGTACCGCAGGCATCAGTTGCGCCGTCAATACAAAAAACCGTGCATTTCGCACGGTTTTTGTGATATCTGGTCGCCTTCTATTCTCGGCCGAGTTCTATGACGTTCTCGTCGATACTATAGGCAAATTCCGGATGTAGGGCTTCGACACCGCGAATTACGTCAGCACTCGTTTTCATGCCTTCCACGTCACCGTGGATGCGGGCTTTGGCAAGCGCACGCAGCGAGGTTCTGTAGAAAAAGATGTCATCATACGGATGAACTTCTGCTTCGATGTCATCGACTGGCGATACATCACTGGGCTGCTGAACGGGTAACTCGAGGCTCATTTATTTGGCTACTTCGACACCCATGCTGCGTGCTGTACCGGCAATAACTTTAACCGCACCATCAAGATCGATCGCGTTAAGCTGATCCATCTTTTCGTTGGCGATTTCTTCAAGTTGTGCGCGGGTAATAGTACCGACTTTTTCGCTGTGAGGCTTGCCGCTACCTTTTTTGATACCGACTTTTTCACGGATCATGTCGTCAACTGGCTGGCCGAGACTCTTCCAGGTAAACGTACGATCTTCGTAGACTTTGATGTGAACGATAACGTCCTTGCCCATCATATCTTTCGTTGCATCGTTAAAAGGGTTGATGAAATCCATCATGTTCAGGCCCCACTGACCAAGTGTAGAACCTACAGGAGGACCAGCGGTCGCACGACCAGCTGGGATACGTAACTTCAAGTTACCAATGACTTTCTTTGCCATATGAGTATAAATTCCTTATCGTTTCGAGTTTACTGCTAAATAGTTGAAGCATTTTGCAGTGCGTAACAGGAAAAGTATAGCAAATAATGTGTGGTTTGTCTAGGCTACAGCGGTGGTCTAGAGCGGTATATCCGTCGTTTCGCCCGTCTTTGAGAGCCGTGTGTGAGAGTAGGCGATCGATGAACTCGTTCGCGGCATTGTCTCTAGAACCTGTGCGAGGCCCCATAGCGTATCACCTACCTCCATGCCAGCTTCGGCGCTTAGCCAACCGTTCGCAACCGCAATTCGTACTGGGTGATCGTCGCGAAAAGACTGCGTGTACTCCGAGTTTACATACGAATCGAGTAGGTTGGCAGCAAAATGCGCCGCTTGCGGAGGCACCGCGTTCGTGCTGGCGGCAGCTTCGGCTTCTGATACATCCATGTGCCGGGTGTAGAATGCACCATCGCCGCTAAACTGGATTCGCTCAACCGCACCGCCGGCATGCTGCGATTCAAATGCTTCCAGCCAGTGCAATAACTTGCGGTGCTCGCGAGCCGACAGCGCGGTCGAATCGGTAATATCGAAACCGACGAGTGTCGCATTCGGATACACCGGTTCGTTGTCGATACCGAACAACTCATCATAATCTTGGCGCGCCCCGATAAAATCAGATAAATCTGCGGCGAGCCGACCGAGCTTCTTCTGGCGTTTCGCCATAAATATTTCGATCGTATTGGGATTAATCGTTTTGGCAGCCCGTGTATCAATCGCCGCCTGCGCAATAATCCTATGATCGAGCGTCGCCAGATGTGCGACTGTCAGGTGATGAGGATTCATGATACTTGGGAGCACGCGTCCGCTTTCTTTTGGACTGAGACGTCCGACGGTCGAGACAGCATTGTTTACTTGGCGGTTCTCAATTGCAGCGTGCTGAAAACGCAGTAGCTCCGATTCCGGCTCTACTGCCGGAACAGTCAAGACAGTCGTGTGCGAGGCAGAGGTCTCACCTATTCGCCGATGCGATCGTTTACGCTCGCCTACAAACAGGGCAAACCCAACCGTACCAGGCTGAACCTGAGCAAGTTCGTGTGCAAACTCACCGAGCGCATAGCGATACGCGCGTACAACGTCCGGTTGCTCACTATCCAACGAGGCTTCGATAGATATCATCTGTATATTTATACAACTTCTCTAAATAAATGCAAGCCCCTAGAAGGAGCTTGCAGTGAACCGATACGAGGCTATTTAGTTGTAGCCTTGTCCAACTTCGAATGAGAGGCGGCTTGCGAAGCGGGCTTCTTCGTCAGGGGTTGCCGTGCCAGCGGCGATGCGGTCGGCTAGATCAGCCTGTTCGCTCATGAATACGGCGCGGCTTGCGAGCCGTTCCTGGGCGCGAGCACTCGCGTCATCGACAAGTACATCGTGTACTGATATGCCGCCAGGCACTAGTCGGGTTGTTTCGCCGTCGTATGCCATGATTAGACCTTCTTTACCTGCAATGCATCAAGTTCAACTGGAGTGTCACGACCGAACATGCTGACCATAACGCGCAACTTGCCTTTTGCAGTGTCGATTTCTGATACGGCGCCATCGAAGCCCTTGAACGGACCGTCGACGATACTGACAACTTCGCCTTCGCTGAAGTCAATCTGGTGTTTCGGATCTTCAACGCCCATGCGCTTTTTGATCTTCGTGATTTCACTCTCTGATACAGGAGTTGGGGTGGTGTTCGCGCCGACAAATCCGGTCACACCAGGCGTGTTTCGCACAATGTACCATGTTTCATCAGTCAGTTTCATTTCGACGAGAACGTAGCCTTGGAAAATCTTTTCATCAACGACTTTACGTTTGCCGTTTTTGATCTGAATTTGCTTTTCTTTCGGTACCATGACGTCGAAAATCTTGTCAGCCATGTCGACGGTCTGAATACGCTGACGAATAGAATCAGCTACTTTTTCTTCATAGCCAGAGTAGGTGTGAACTGCGTACCATGCTCTGCTATCATCATATCGATTCGTTTTTGCCATTGTAGATTACTCCTTATTTACCAATCATAAGTTCAAACAAATATTTAAATAGCGCGTCGAGTAGCAAAATAACTACCGCGATAAACACCGTAAATCCGATCAACGCACCTGTCATCTGCCATGTCGTCGCACGATCTGGCCAACGAACCTGGCGAAGCTCGTACCATGCGCCACGGAAGTATTCTGACATTGCGCGCAATGGTCGGCGTTTGCGGCCGCTTTGCTTTTCGCGCATCTGCTCGTCGACTTCCGCTTTCGTGAAGCGGGATTTCCATGACTTCATCGGCTTGTTTTCAGTAATGTCCGCTTTTTCTTTCGAAGTGAGCGCGTGTGATTTTGCCGGAGCCTTTTTTGCTGGCTTCGGACGACTATCGCTAGCCGAAATACGGGTCACTTTCGTCGATGTGCTCGACTTTGCTGATTTTGCCGGTGTGTTCTTTTTGGTCGATTTCGCCACAGATATTACTCCCAATTTAAAAAGTCTGGTTTAGGCCAGACTGTCAAGTATTACTATACCCCATCGAAAATAGCTTGTAAAGTGTGCGATTACTTTTCGATTGGCAACGCGACACTAAACGCCGAGCCGTGATTCAGTCGTGATTTCATAGATATTTTGGTGCCCAGTTTTTTGGCAAGTTTGACGGCCACATATAGTCCGAGGCCGGTACCGCTCGTTTCGCGGGTACGATAATCTTCGGCACGATAAAACTTGTCGAATATTCGTTTTTGGTCAGCCTTGCTAATGCCGATACCGGTGTCAGTCACGGTAAACAGTACGCTGTCTTTGCGGACCTTTACATCGATTGTCACAGAGCCTTCACGAGTATACTTGATTGCGTTTGTAATAAAGTTCTGCAGCAGCTCTTTTAGGTACAGAGGGCTGGCGTGAACGGATCCGACAGTATGTGGCATATGCAGATCAAGCGCGAGATCTTTTGCTTCGGCTTGTGGCTGGTATTCGTTGTACAGGCCATGAACCAGCTCGGCGACATCTATGTCTTCTGCTGCGTCGCCTACTCCGCGCTCGGCACGGCTTAGTGTGCTAAGGTCATTCACCATCTTCGACAAAAAGACGATTTGATCATGCGCGGTCGTGATTGCCGGTGCGAGTTTTTCTCGCTTGACGCCGCGCTCCATCATCAGCTGCACGTTGCTAATCGTGCCTTCTGCGACAGTAATTGGCGTTCGGAGCTCGTGACTGACGACGCTGATAAACTCATCTCGTTCTTCTTCAAGGCTTTTAGCTGCGGTGATATCACGAATGATTACGATCCAGCCGGCATTCTTCTTCGACAAGGTCGTATTATACGTCGTACGGATCGGTGAAATCGTCAGTTCGAGCCGCATGATCTCATCAGATATATCGGTGTGCAGGTCGTCGCGAACGGTCACTGAACTGATGCTTTTGAGCTCTTTGCTCATCTTTACCTGCTTGCCTGTCTTGTCTTGAAACTTGAAGATTTCATCAATGTATCGGCCGTCGATCGACGTGTTCGTGTCGAGCAGATTCAGCGTCGCAGCGTTGTACAGCATAATCTTGCCGCTTGAGTCGAGGTTGATAATCGCATCGGTAAGGTTGTTAACCAGTGTCGTTAGACGTCCTTGCTGCAGCTCGGCTTGTGCACGCGCCGTATCAATTTCGGCTTGGTCTGTATTCGCTCCACGAACGATGCCGATGGCAATAGCACCGATGCTGCCGACAATCAGACTGTACGCCAGGTTCTCGAGTAGGTTCATGTAGCCTGTGCCAAATAACAGTCCGTCGAGGGCGCCGACTACTAGAAGAGACGCCGTGCTCAATGTGACACCGCGGAAGCCAAAGTATATAAAGCTGATAAGTAATAGTACCGACCATAGGTACACGACAGGCTCGCCGAAGCCTGTCACGCTGACGAGTAAGAGTGCCAATATAGTGTGATATGCAGCCAGCCAGCGAATAGTCTGTATGCGGTAGCGCGTTTTTTCCTGTGTCAGTATAAGTCCGAGCACGATCCATGCTAGCGACGCCAGCAATATGAGCGGCTTGTCTTCGTAGCGTAGACTGAGGTGCGAATCCGCAAAAGCCACGACAAGATATACGAATGTCGCGAACGGAATAAGCACGCTGCTGAGGCGCGTGACGCTCATGAGTTGGTGGCTAGTCGTCTCGAGACGGCGATGCTGCTTCATTTCAGAATCAGTATAGCATAAGCACTTTACACGATTGGCGAATACGACTTCAGTTGCGCACGATGCAACGTATAGGCCTCGTCGAGCTTCGACACTTCTTGCCAGAAATGTTTGGAATGATCCATGTGCACGGTATGTGCGAGTTCATGCAGTATCACGTAGTCAATGAGTTCGAGTGGTAACTTCATAAGGGCGATGTTGAGGCTGATCGTTCCAGTGGAGCTACAACTTCCCCATCGGCTCGTGGCATGCGGGAACCGAACGCTACTATAGGTATACCCATGCCGGTTT
>Ga0310810_10004176_pt1 | contig 15925 bp, 13 predicted proteins | sample NCmetagenome_FD_207641 | JGI IMG/M metagenome (GOLD analysis project Ga0310810, IMG submission 207641) | Soil microbial communities from experimental microcosm in Duke University, North Carolina, United States - NC | ecosystem: Engineered > Artificial ecosystem > Soil microcosm > Unclassified ...
ACCCCCGACGAATCGGCCAGCGTTACCGAATCCACCGCCTGATCGAGCTGGGCGGTGGTATAGAACCAGGCCCGCCAGAACCAGCTCAGGTCCTCGCCGGACGCATCCTCCATGGTGCGGAAGAAGTCGGCGGGTGTCGGATGGCGATACGCCCACCGGCGGAAGTACTCCCGGAAGGCCGGGTCGAAGCGCTCCGGTCCCAGCACCTGATCCCGGAGGAGCCTGAGCGCCAGGGCCGGCTTGTCGTACGCGGTAGGGCTCACCAGGTTGTCCGGCAGCTGATCGGCGAAGCTCATGATCGGCCGCTCGTGTCCGCTCCGCGCCATCAGCAGGTAGTCCCGGATGCTGCCGCGGTGCTCGGGCGGCCGGCCGAACCGGTCGATCCAGTCGTAGTAGTTGATGAACTCGTTGAACCCCTCGTCCATCCAGGCGTACCGGCGCTCGTTGGAGCCCACCACCATGGGGAACCAGGTGTGGCCGAACTCGTGGGTGGTGACGCTATAGAGCGTCTCCGGGGTCGGGCGGTTGCAGAAGACGATCATGGGGTACTCCATCCCGCCCTCGACGCCGCGGATGTTGCTGGCCACGGGGTAGGGATAGGGCGCCCACTGGGTGGAGTAGTACTCCAGCGCCTGCTTGGCGTAGCGGGTCGCATCCTTCCAGAGCGGGGCCGCCGAGGGCGGGTAGAAGCTCATGGCGAGCGTCCGACCCCGGTTCACACCGACCGCATCCCAGATGAACGTGCGCGACGCAGCCCAGGCGAAGTCGCGCACGCTGTCGGCGGTGAAGCGCCAGGTCAGGGTCCCGAACTCCGTCCGCGGGCGCGAGGCGGGATCGGTCACCTCGTCGGCGCCGCGGATGACCACGGTCGTGTCACCGGCGCGCGCCCGGGCCAGCCGCTGGCGCTGGGTGGCGGTGAGCACCGTCTCGGGGTTGCGGAGGGTCCCGGTCGCCGCGACTAGCATGTCGGCGGGCACCGTGAGGCTCACGTCGAACCTGCCGTACTCGAGATAGAACTCGGCCTGGCCGTAGTACTGCTCGGTGTTCCAGCCGCGCACATCGTCGTACACCGCCAGCCTGGGGTACCACTGCGCCACCTCGTAGGTGGTGCCGCCGTCGATGTCCTCGATGCCCATCCGGCTTCGGTTGGGCCCGAAGGGGAATGACCAGCCGAGGTCGAGGACCCGGCGGGAACCCGGGGCGAGAGGCCGATCGAGGTCCACCCGCATCACCGTGCCGTTCACCAGGTAGGTGAGGGGCACCGCGGCCGCCGCGCGGCCGCGGGTGGCAGCCGAGGGGGTGGTCACCTTGAGGATGCGCACGCCACCATCGGCCCCGCCCTCGCCGTAGCGGCCATGCTGGTCCATCACCCGATGTCCGCGGCTGTCGGTCCGGAAGAGATTCTGGTCCAGCTGCAGCCAGAGATACCGCAGGGTGTCGGGAGAGTTGTTGTGGTAGGTGATCCGCTCCTCGCCGCGAAGGGTGCGCGCCGACGTGTCGAGCGTCGCGCGGATCACATAGTCCACCCGCTGCTGCCAGTAGTCGGGCCCCGGTGTCCCACTGCCGGTGCGGATCGTGTTCGGCGCGGGCAGCTCCAGCCGGCGGAAGGCCGACGTGTCCGGTGCGCCCCGGACGGGATCGAGGGGCTGCTGAGCGGAAACGCTCGTCGTGACCAGCAACAGCGGCCAGACCGGAAATCGCATGCGGGCTCCGTACAAGAGGAGGAAACCGATGCCGGTGCAGTCTAGCCCGGCCCGCCGCCATACGTCAGGGTGCGGGTATATTCTTCGCGCTCAATCAGGGAGGCAGGGATGAGCATGCTCCGATCGGGCTGGACCGTCCTCGCGCTGGCACTGGTTCCCCCCGCGCTCTTCGCGCAGGACGCAGCCCGGGTCGCCTTCGACAGCGCCTCGCTGGCCTGGGACGCGGGCCGATATCCGGAAGCCCTCGGCCGGCTGGAGCGCCTGCTCACCGGGCCGAGCCGGGACACCTTGCGACGCCCGATCGCGCTCCTCACCGGCGAGTACTATCGGACCATCGAGCTCGCGCCCGACGGTCAGGACCTCGTCTGGAGCCGCGATGGCCGCCGCCTCGCCTTCGGAACGGCCGTGGCGGAGGTGCCCCGGACCATCGTGCTCCGCTTCGGTGATGACGGCCGCGTCGCCGGCGCCGACACGCTGCCGGGCCGCCGGGCCGTCTTCTCTCCCGACGGGGGCTCGATCGCCTACCTCGGGACCTCGCCCTCGGCCGACCTCGACTCGGCGCGCAGCCTGCTGGCGGCCACGCCGGACGGCGCCGGCTCGGACGGCGCCCGCCGCCGCCAGGAGCAGCAGGCCATCGTGCGGCGACTGGAGACCGGCGCGGCCAGGGTCGTGGTCCGGACGCTGGCCGACGGGCGCGAGCGGGTGATCGAGACTCCCGGCCTGGGCGGACAGGCGCTCGTGTTCGCCGGCGACGGCGCGGAGGCGGTCCTGCACCTGGTGGCTTCGGGACAGGACGGCACCCCGCGAGTCTATCGGATGGCTGAGGCCGGCGCCGAGCCGCTCGCCGGCGCCCCCCCGGTGAGCACGGTGCCCCTCGCCGGCGTGGGCGGCCGGATGGTGTACCAGACGGGCGACACGGCGATCGCCATCGTCACCCCCGACGGCAAGGCGACCACCTACGCCGGCGCCAGCCCCGCGATCTCGGCCGACCACCGCACGGTCGTGTACGTCGGCGAGGAGCAGGGGTCGGAAACGATCATGCTCCTCACCCTGGGCGGGCTGCCCCGGGCCGTGGCGCGCACCACCATGCCCCTGGCCGGCCCGGCTGTGAGTGCCGACGGATCCAGCGTGGTGTTCCAGGCGATGCCGCGAGAGGACTGGGAGCTCTTCGTCGTGGGGGCCGACGGCGGGGCACCGCGCCGCCTCACCCACGAGATCCAGCACGACATCGATCCCCAGTTCGTGGGACCGGGTGGCAACCTGATTCTCGCCGTCATGGGGGAAGGGCGCCACCGCCGGAGCTACCTGTACGACGCGGCGAGCGGGGAGCGGACCCGTCTCTTCCACAACAACACGGTGCGCACCGTAGCCCCGGAGTACGAGTGGGCCGTCCGGCCCGACGGCGGCGCGGTGGCGATCGTGAGCGATCGCGACGGCGATACCGTCTCGCCGGAGCAGGGGGTCTACCTGACGGACCTGGTGCGCACGGTGGGCACCGAGGAGCTGCTCGACCGGGTCCGCACCGCGGCCCGCAAGGAGCGCGACCTCCGAGCCCGGGGCACCGCGATGTTCGCGCCCATCGCGGAGGCGGTCCGGACCGCAACGCGCGAGGTCTCGTCGGACCGGATCTACCGCTACGCCTACACCCTCTCGACCTTCGACTCTCGCTTCATCACCCAACCGGGCAACGCCAAGGCGATCGACTACCTGCAGACCATTCTCCGGAGCTGGGGCTACGAGCCGGAGCTGCAGTGGTTCGAGCCCCGTCCCGGAGTGCGCTCGGCCAACGTGGTCGCCACCCTGCGGGGGACGACCGATCCCGACCTGGAGTACGTGGTCGGTGCCCACTTCGACTCGGTCGAGGACGGCCCCGGCGCCGACGACAACGGCTCCGGAACCACGCAGCTGCTCGAAGCCGCGCGGGTGTTGGCCCGGCGGCCCCAGCGGGCGACGATCAAGTTCGTCTGGTTCACCGGCGAGGAGGCGGGGCTACGGGGGAGCCGAGAGTTCGTCCGCCGCGCGGTGGAGGCCAAGGAGCGGGTCCGCGGCGCGCTCAACAACGACATGCTCGGCTGGATGAACGACAATCGTCTCGACAACACGATCCGCTACTCCAACGCGGGCCTGCGCGACGTCCAGCACGCCGCGGCCTTCCTGTTCAGCGATCTCATCACCTACGACGCGCACTACTTCAAGTTCACCGACGCGCACTCGCTCTACGACGGGTTCGGTGACGTGGTCGCCGGGATCGGCTCGTACCCCATCCTGGGGAACCCGCACTATCACCAGCCGCACGACGTGCTCGAGACGGTGAATCAGCGCCTGGTGGCCGAGGTGGCGAAGACCACGATCGCCTCGGTGATGCTGATGGCGTCGAGCCCGTCGCGAGTGGAAGGCCTGCAGGCGAGTCCGGTGCAGGGAGGCGGGATGGCCCTGACCTGGCAGCCCGCCGTCGAGCAGAAGGTACGGGGATATCGGGTCCGCTGGACGCCGGTTGCGGGCGGGGCCGAGCGGAGCACCGTGGTGACCGCCGCGTCGGCACGGATTCCCGCACCGGCGGCTGGCAGTGTCATCGGCGTGCGTGCCCTCGGTGTCAACGGTACCGACGGCTGGGACTGGACCACGGTCGCCGTGCCCTCGGCGAGCCCTTAGAGCCGGGGTAGCGTCACCCCCCGCTGCCCCTGGTACTTGCCCGCCTTATCGGCGTAGCTGGTCTCGCAGACATCGTCGTCGTCCGCCTCGAAGAAGAGGACCTGGCAGATCCCCTCGTTGGCGTAGACCCTTGCCGGCAGCGGGGTTGTGTTGCTGATCTCAAGTGTTACGTGACCCTCCCACTCGGGCTCGAACGGCGTCACGTTGGTGATGATCCCGCAGCGGGCGTAGGTGCTCTTGCCGACACAGATGGTGAGCACGTTGCGGGGAATCCGGAAATACTCGACCGAGCGGGCCAGGGCGAAGCTGTTGGGTGGCACGATGCAGACATCGCCCTGAAACTCGACGAAGCTGCGGGAATCGAATTCCTTCGGGTCCACTACCGCGCTCAGGACGTTGGTGAAGATCTTGAACTCCGGCGCGACCCGCATGTCGTAGCCGTAGCTGGAGACGCCGTAGGAGATGGCCTTCCGGCCCTGGGCGTCGGTCTGACGGACCTGGCTCTCGACGAAGGGCTCGATCATGGCGTGCTCCCGCGCCATGCGGCGGATCCAGCGGTCGGATTTGATGGACACAGGATTCCTCGTCGAAGCACTGCGGGGCGGAGCGCCGGGGGTGGCGTAGGCGATGAACGGCGGACAATATAGCCGTCCCGGCAGGCGGCCGCGCGGCATTTCCGTCGGGTTGAATCCGATGTCTAACCGCGTTAGCTTCCACGAGATAAGTGAAAAAATTCACGAAAGCCGAGGCCCATGCTTCAGCCGTACGTCCCGATCCTGATTCTGGTCGTGTTCGTCATCGCGAACGCGGTCCTGATGCTCGGCATTTCCCACCTGCTCTCGAACTTCCGCCGCACCGCCGTCAAGATCGCGCCCTATGAGTCCGGCATGCCGGTGTTGGGCAATGCCCGGGAGCGGTTCTCGGTCAAGTTCTATCTCGTGGCCATGCTGTTCATCATCTTCGACATCGAGACGGTCTTCATGATCCCCTGGGCCGTGGCCTTCCGGCAGCAGCAGGAGCTCGCCGGACTGCTCATCATCGAGATGGTCGTCTTCATCGTGATTCTCGCGGTGGGGTACGTCTATATCTGGAAGCGGGGAGCGCTGCAATGGGATTGAGCAATCCCGCCACCGAGAACCAGGCCGACGAGCTCACCACGGTCTCGTCGATCTCGCCCAACTGGGTCACCACCCGACTCGACTTCCTCACCAACTGGGCCCGGGCCAATTCGCTCTGGCCGATGCCGTTCGGCACCGCCTGCTGCGCCATCGAGTACATGGCCACCGCGGCGAGCCGGTTCGACATCGCCCGGTTCGGCATGGAGCGGCAGAGCTTCTCGCCCCGCCAGGCCGACGTGCTGATCTGCGCCGGCCGGCTGCCGTTCAAGCTCGCGCCGGTCATCCGCCGGATCTGGGATCAGATGCCCCAGCCCAAGTGGTCGATCAGCATGGGCGCCTGCGCGTCGAGCGGCGGCATCTTCGACAACTACTCGATGGTGCAGGGAATCGACACCATCATTCCGGTGGACGTGTACGTCCCCGGCTGCCCGCCGCGCCCCGAGGGGCTGATGTACGGGATTCTGCTGCTGCAGAAGAAGATCAAGGGCGAGACCATCGCCGACGACTCGCTCCGCCAGGAGCACCTGGTCGGCCCGTCCGGTCTCTTCCTCCCACCGGAGAAAGTGGACGAGCTCTCGGAGCCGTTCGGCAACTCGGTGTCCCAGACGAGATCGGCATGAGCGCGGCCGTCGCCGACGCCCGGACGACCGTCTCGCCGTCCGTCGCCGCGCTGCGCGCGCAATTCGGCTCCGCCGTCGAGCGGCATCTGGTCTCTTGCGGCGACACCATCGTCTACGTGTCCCGGGAGCAGAGCCACGACGTGCTCGCCTGGCTGCGGGACGATCCCGGCCAGCGCTTCGACTACCTCACCGACGTCACCGCGGTCGAGTATCGCGATCCCGAGCGCCCGCTCGAGGTGGTCTACCAGCTGCGGGCCCTGTCCCGCCGGGCGGATCTGCGGGTCAAGGTGGCGCTCGACCAGGCCGGCCCGCTCGAGGTCCGCTCGGTGGTGGACCTCTGGCACGGCGCCGACTGGCTGGAGCGGGAGGTGTTCGACATGTTCGGCGTGACCTTCGCCGGGCATCCGGACCTGCGGCGGATCCTGATGTGGGAGACCTACGCCGAAGGCTATCCGCTGCGCAAGGATTTCCCGCTGCGCGGCCACTTCAGCCGTGCCGAGCAGACCCGCCAGGCGCTCGCGGCCAATCCCGAGGCCCACTACTCCCTCGAAGAACTCTCCATCGCCGACTCGTTCCACGAGCTGCCCGCCGACATGCGCGAGCGGCTGCAGCGGGGCGAGCGGGGCTACCTGAGATGACCCTGCGCACCGTCGACATGGCGCTCGCCACCCCCGGTCTCGACCGGGAGGGGCGGCCCACCCGTGTTCCCCTCGGCGTCGAGGCCGGCGCGCCGCCGGGCTACGACGACGACTTCGGCGCCGAGCACATGCTGGTCAACATCGGGCCCCAGCACCCGGCGACGCACGGCGTGCTCCGCCTGGTGCTCGAGCTCGAGGGCGAGGTGGTGCAGCGCTGTATCCCGCACCTCGGCTATCTCCACTCCGGCTTCGAGAAGCTGGGCGAGTACCGCCAGTACAATCAGATCATCCCGCTCACCGACCGCACCGATTACCTCAGCCCCATGGCCAACAACGTCTGCCTGGCGTTGGCGGCGGAAAAGCTGATGGGGATCGAGTGTACCGAGCGCTGCCAGGTGCTCCGGGTCGTCGCCTGCGAGATGAGCCGGATCATCTCGCACCTGGTCTGGCTCGGCACCACCGGAATCGACCTGGGCGCCTTCACCCCGTTCCTCTGGTCGTTCCAGGAGCGGGAGCGGATCTACAACCTGCAGGAGATGTGGACCGGCGCCCGTCTCACCACCAGCCTGACGCGGGTGGGTGGACTGATGGCCGACATCCCCGACGGGTTCGAGGAAGGGCTCCGCGACTTCGTCCGCACCTTCCCCGACACGCTGCGCGAGGTGGACACCATGTTCACCCGCAACGCGATCTGGATCGGCCGGACCCAGGGCGTGGGGACGCTCACCGCGGCGGAGGCGACCAACTACTCGCTATCCGGCCCGATGCTCCGCGCCAGCGGCGTGGACTACGACGTTCGCAAGGACCGGCCCTACCTCGGCTACGAGACCTACGACTTCGACGTACCGGTCGGGGAGCACGGCGACATCTACGACCGTTACCGGATCCGGCTGGAGGAGATGTTCCAGTCCAACCGGATCCTCGAGCAGGCGCTCGACCGGCTGGCCGGCCTCCGCGGCGCGCCGATCAACGTGGACGACCCGCGCGTGATCCTGCCGCCCAAATCGCGGGCGATGAGCGACATGGAAGCCATGATCTTCCATTTCAAGCAGGTGATGGAAGGAGTGAAGCCGCCGGTGGGCGAGGCGTACATGGGGGTGGAGAATCCCAAGGGCGAGCTGGGCTATTATCTCGTCTCCGACGGCACCGCCAAGCCGGTGCGTTGGCGGATTCGCCCACCGTCGTTCATCAACCTGGCCAGCCTGCCCAAGATGTGCGAGGGCGCGCTCCTGTCCGACGTGATCGCGATCAACGCCAGCGTGGACATCGTCATGGGAGAGGTGGATCGATGAGCGCGGCTCACGGCGCAGGCGCGGACACCCACAGCGAGGCCGGATACGAGCCGGTATTCGTGGGCGGGACACGGAAGGAGCTGGAGCAGCTCTTCACCCAGTATCCGACCAAGCAGGCCTGCCTGCTCCCCGCACTCTGGATGGTGCAGGAAGCGCGGGGCTGGATCGCCGAGCCCGCCATTCACGAGGTGGCCGACGTCCTGGAGCTCACCCCGGCGTACGTGAAGGGCGTGGTGACCTTCTACACCATGTACCACACCCATCCGGTGGGCCGCCACTTCATCCAGGTGTGCACCACGAGCCCCTGCAACATCTGCGGGGCCGAGGCGGTGGTGGAGGCGCTGCTCCGGGAGACCGGCTGCGGCGAGCTCGGCGCCACCAGCCCCGACGGCCGGTTCACCGTGATCGAGGTCGAATGCCTCGGGGCGTGCGGGTTCGCCACGCCGATCCTGGTGGACGACGACTTCATCGAGAGCGTGACTCCGGAGAAGGTGCCGGGCATCCTGCAGAGGTACGCCTAATGGGCTATCCCCATCCCAGCCACCCGAAGGAGACGGTGGTCCTCTCGAAGTACTTTGGCGATCCCGAGGCGCGCAGCTATGCCGGATGGGTCAAGCGCGGCGGGTACGAAGCGCTCCGGAAGGCCGTGGGGATGAGCCGGGAGGCGCTGATCGAGGAGGTCAAGGCGTCGGGCCTCAGGGGACGGGGCGGGGCAGGGTTCCCCACCGGGCTCAAGTGGTCGTTCATGCCCAAGGAAGTGGTGAAGCCCCACTATTTGGTGTGCAACGCCGACGAGTCGGAGCCCGGCACGTTCAAGGACCGCGAGATCATGCGGTGGACGCCCCACCAGCTCATCGAGGGCTGCGCCATCGCCGCGTACGCCATCGGGGCCACCCGCTGCTACATCTATATCCGCGGCGAGTTCACCGAGCCCTGGCAGGTCATGCGGGCCGCGGTGGGCGAGGCCCTCGCCAACGGCGCCCTGGGCGACAACGTCTTCGGCAGCGGCACGCGGATCGAGATGGTCCTTCATCGCGGCGCCGGCGCCTACATCTGCGGCGAAGAGACCGCGATGATGAACTCGATCGAGGGCAAGCGGGGCAACCCGCGGATCAAGCCGCCGTTTCCCGCCGTCGCCGGCGTCTTCGGCATGCCCACCACGATCAACAACGTCGAGACCCTCGCCGCGGTGCCTCACATCATCACTCGCGGCGCGGAGTGGTACAAGTCGCTCTGCCTCGGCAACCCCAAGAGCACCGGCACCAAGCTGGTCTCCGTCTGCGGCCACGTGCAGCGGCCGGGGAACTACGAGGTGACGATGGGCACGCCGATGCGCGACATCCTCTACGACATGTGCGGCGGACCGCCGCCGGGGCGCACCTTCAAGGCCGTCATCCCCGGCGGCTCCTCGGTCCCGATCATGACCCGGGAAGAGGCGGAGGAAGCGCTCTTCGACTACGAGGGCGTGGTCGCGAAGGGCTCGATGCTCGGCTCGGCCGGCATGATCGTGATGGACGACAGCACCGACATGGTGTACCAGATCTGGCGGCTGGCCCGGTTCTACGCCCACGAGTCGTGCGCCCAGTGCACCCAGTGCCGCGAAGGCACGGCGTGGACCACCAAGATCCTGGAGCGGATTCTGGCCGGCAACGGCAAGCAGGCGGACTTCCAGCTCCTGCTGGATCTCTCCGAGAACATGACCGGCAAGACCATCTGCGTGCTGAGCGACTCCTGCGCCGCGCCGGTCGTGAGCGGGATCCAGAAGTTCCGGTCGGAGTTCGAGGCGTACATCGCGCGGGCGCGGGAGCCGGCATTAGCCGCGGTTTGAGGGTCCTGGCGGCATGAGCTCCCGCGGCACGTAGAGCTCCTGCGGCGGTCAGCGGAAGCCACGAAGAGCACGAAGGACACGAAGAAAAGCAACAACAAAAGCTTTGGGGCGGGGTGGCTTGGCCGCCTTCGTGCTCCTTCGTGAGCTTCGTGTCGAAAACGCCGCAGGAGTGACGGACAGGCGAAGGAGTCCAGAGAGGACGAATGGCTGACGAACTGGTCAACGTAACCATCGACGGGATCCCGATCGCCGTGCCCAAGGGCACCGCGATCATCGAGGCCGCCAAGCAGGCCGGCGTGCTGGTCCCGCACTACTGTTACCACCCGTCGCTCCCCTCGCCGGCGGTCTGCCGGATGTGCCTGGTCGAGGTGGAGAAGTCGCCCAAGCTGATGCCGGCCTGCGTCACCAGCGTCACCGAGGGCCAGGTGGTGCACGTCAACAGCGACTCGGCCAAGAAGGCGCGCGAGGGCGTGCTCGAGTTCCTGCTGATCAACCATCCGCTCGATTGCCCGATCTGCGATCAGGCCGGCGAGTGCGAGCTGCAGGACTACGTCTTCCAGGAGGGCCGCGCCGGCACCCGCTACAGCGAGTTCGCCAAGCGCTACAATCCGGTCGAGGACTTCGGGCCCGACATCCTCTACGTGCCCAACCGGTGCATCCTCTGCACCCGCTGCGTGCGGTTCATGGAGGACGTGGCGGACACGCCGGTGCTCAACGTCTCCGAGCGGGGCGATCGGGCCTTCATCGGTATCGACCAGTCCCAGCGGCTCGACCACCCCTGGTCGGGCAACGTGGTGGACCTCTGCCCGGTGGGCTCGCTCCTCTCCAAGGACTTCCTCCACAAGGCGCGGGCCTGGGATCTCGACAAGGCCGCGAGCGTCTGCCCCGGCTGTACCCAGGGCTGCAACATCAGCATCGACACCCGCGACGACGTGGTGGTGCGGTTCCGCCCGCGCCCCAATCTCGAGGTCAACCGCCACTTCATGTGCGACCACGGGCGGATGAACTACCGCTGGCTCAACCGGGGCGACCGGGTCGAGGCGCCGCTGGTCCGGGAGGGTGGACGCCACGTCGCGACCGACTGGGATACCGCCCTGGCCCGACTGGACCAGGCCGTCCGGGGCGCGACCGGCAGCGCCGTGATCCTCGCCTCGGGCCGCGCATCGGTCGAGTCCCTCGGTCTGGTGCGGCGCCTGGTGGAGCGGCCCAAGGTCACAGCGGCGATCCGGGTGCCCCTCGGTGAGGAAGCCCCTCTCGTGGGCGTGCCCAACCTCGCCCTCCGGCGGGAGCGGGTGCCCAATCTCAACGGCGCGGAGTTCCTCGGCTACGGCACCGCGTGGGAAGCCGCCATGCGCGAAGTCCTGAGTGCCGGCCTGGTCGTGGTGCTCGACGCCGATCTCTCTCCGGCCGACGAGGCTGCCCTGGCGGCGGCGCCCGGGATAGTCGTCGTCCTGGGCACCATCGCCACCGATGGGCTCCGGAACGCGGAGCTGGTCCTCCCGGTGACCACCATGGCGGAGGAGAACGGTACCTACGTGAACCGCGACCGCCGCATCCAGCGCTACCATCAGGCGCGGAGCCAGCCCGGCATGGCCCGGCCGGCGTGGTGGATCGCGGGCGAGGTGCTCGCGGGACCGGGGCCGAGCGCCGACGCGCCGTCCACGGCCGAGGAGGCCTTCGCCCTGGTGGGCGCCGGGTGGCCGGTGTTCGCCGGGCTCAGCTACGGCGACCTCGGCTTCACCGGCCGGGTGCTGGCCGACGGCCGGCCGGCCGCCGCGGGGGCCGCCCGATGACGCCGGAGATGAAGGCCTTCATCCTGCTCAGCGTAGTGAAGATGGTCGTGGTCTTCACCATCATCATGATCGGCGTGGCGCTGCTGACCCTGCTGGAACGGAAGGTCAGCGCCTGGATGCAGAACCGGCACGGACCCAATCGGGTCGGTTGGGCCGGACTGCTGCAGCCGGCGGCCGACGGAGTGAAGAACATCCTCAAGGAGGAGACCTATCCCGCCGAGGCGAACCAGGCGCTCTTCCTGGTGGCGCCGGCCCTCTCCTTCATACCGGCGCTGCTGCTGTCCGGGGTGATCCCGTTCGCCGCGCCGCTGCCGCTCGACTTCGACTTCACGCTGCCGCTGCTGGGCCGGTTCACCTGGCACGGGCCCATGCCGATGGTCGTGGCCGACGTGCCGGTCGGCTTCCTCTTCGTGCTCGCGATCAGCTCGCTGGGCGTGTACGGCATCGCGTTGGCGGGATGGGCCTCCAACAGCAAGTACGCGCTGCTGGGCGGGCTTCGCGCCGCGGCCCAGATGATCAGCTACGAGGTCGCCATGGGGATGAGCCTCATCCCCGTGCTGCTCATGTCGGGCAACGTGAGCCTCGCCGAGATCGTCTCCCGGCAGCAGACCGGCGGGCCGATCACCTGGTACGTGGTCCCGCTCTTCCTCTCCTTCTTCATCTTCCTGGTCTCCGGCTTCGCCGAGACCAACCGGCTGCCGTTCGACCTGCCGGAGGCGGAATCGGAGCTGATCGCGGGCTACCACACCGAGTACAGCGCGATGAAGTTCTCTTTCTTCTTCATCGCCGAGTACGCCAACGTGGTCACCGTCTGCGCCATGGTGACGACGCTCTTCTTCGGCGGCTGGGACATCCCCTTCACCGACTGGGACCGCTCCGGCGGCCTCCTGCCGACCCTGGCGACCTGGCTGGTGTTCTTCCTCAAGGTGCTGTTCTGGGTCTTCGTGGTGATGTGGATTCGCTGGACCCTGCCGCGGTTCCGCTACGACCAGCTGATGGCCCTGGGGTGGAAGGTGATGCTGCCCCTGGCGCTCACCTACATCATGGTGGTCGCGGTGGCGCTCTACCTGATCGAGCGGGTGGCGGGACTCACCAGCCCGGTGGCGGTCTCATTGGCCATGCTGGGGCTCAACCTGGTGGTGGCCGTTCTGGTGTTCGGGCTGCTGGACAGCGGGGTCTTCATTCGTGGCTCCGGCCAGCAGCAGCGGGTCCCCCAGCGGCGCGCCGAGCGCGCGGAGACGGTGGGCTGATGGCGATCGGGGTCAAGGTCCTCAAGCGGCCGGAGCGGCAGGTCAGCTACATCCGGGCCACGCTCAAGGGCATGGCGCTCACGTTCAAGCACATGCTCGAGAAGAAGGTGACCATGCAGTACCCGGAGCAGAAGAGCACCGACCGGGATCACGGCATGGCCAACTACAGCATCTCACCGCGCTGGCGCGGCACCCACCGGATGCTGAGCGACGAGCAGGGCCGCTCCAAGTGCGTCGCCTGCGGGCTCTGTCCCCAGATCTGCCCGGCCAACTGCATCAAGCTGGTGCCGGGCGAGGACGAGGAGGGCCACCGCTACCCGCTCATCTACGAGATCGACGAGTTCCGCTGCATCTTCTGCGGGTACTGCCAGGAGGTCTGTCCCGAGGAAGCCATCCACGTGGGCGTCCACTTCGAGAACGCCGAGTACAGTCGCGGCCGCTTCGTCTACGACCTCGAGCGTCTCTCGTCCCAGGCCCATCCGGTGTCCACGCTCTGGGACCCCTCCGACGCGAAGGGCGAGTAGATGACGCAAGCGGTGTTCTATATCCTCGCCGTCTCCGCGGTCATCACCGCGCTGCTCTGCATTCTCTCCCGCAGCACCATCTCGGCGGTCCTCTGGCTGACCGCCACGATGCTGGCGCTCGCGGCGATCTACCTGCTGCTCAACGCCGAGTTCGTGGCCGCGATCCAGGTGCTGGTCTATGCCGGCGCGGTCATGGTCCTGTTCCTGTTCGTGGTCATGCTGCTCAACCTCAGCACCGTGACCACCGACCTCCGGGGCCCCGCCACGGTGGCGGCCGCGGTGGTGCTGGTGGGCCTGCTGGGGATCCAGCTGGCCGCGCTCTGGCGCTACACTCCGGGCCGGCTCGCCGCGGAGGTGTCCCAGTCTCCCGCGCTGGCCGATCCCAGCGCGCTCTTCGTGGCGGGGGACGTGTCCCGGCACGACGCCCTGACCCGGGGCGTGGTGGGCGCGGTGGCGGCCCCGCTGTTCCAGACCTACCTGGTCCCCTTCGAGATCACCTCGGTGCTCCTCCTCGCCGCGATCGTCGGCGCGGTGGTGCTGGCCAAGCGGAGAATCTGATGACGCCCGGGATGACTCTCCTCGGACCCGCCCTCGGCCTCTCGGCGATTCTCTTCAGCCTGGGCGTCGCGGGCGTGGTGCTCCGCCGAAATGCCATCGTGCTCTTCGTCTGCATCGAGCTCATGCTCAATGCGGTGAACCTGTCGTTCGTGGCGCTGGCCCAGCTGCACGGCGCCAGCGGGCAGATCATGGTCTTCTTCGTGATGACCGTGGCCGCCGCCGAGGCCGCGGTCGGCCTGGCGATCATCCTGGCCATCTTCCGCCACAAGCAGTCGGTCGACCTCCAGAACATCAACCTGCTTCGGGGCTGATCACGTGACTTCGTGGGTCTGGCTGACCGTCGCCTTGCCGCTCGCCGGCTTCCTGGTCAACGGCGCTCTCTCCCTCCGCCGGCCCGACGCCAAGCGCGTCGTCTCGCTGGTCGGGCCGGGCGTGCTCATCGCCGCCTTCCTGGTTTCGCTGGGAGTGTTCGCCGAGCTGCTCGCGCGGCCGCCCGAGCACGCGACGATCGTCCGGGTCTGGTCCTGGCTGCCGGTGGGCACGCTGCAGGTGGACCTCGCGTTCCAGGTGGACCAGCTCTCCGCTGTCATGCTGCTGGTGGTCACCGGGGTCGGCAGCCTCATCCACCTGTTCAGCGTCGGATACATGGTGGAAGACCCGGGCTACGCCCGCTACTTCGCCTACCTCAATCTGTTCATCGTCTTCATGCTGGTGCTGGTGCTGGGGTCGAGCCTGCCGGTGATGTTCATCGGCTGGGAAGGGGTAGGGCTCTGCTCCTACCTCCTCATCGGCTTCTGGTTCAGCGACAAGGCGAATGCCGACGCCGGCAAGAAGGCCTTCATCATGAACCGGATCGGCGACTTCGGGTTCATGGTCGCCATGTTCCTGATCTGGCGGGCCTTCGGGGCGCTGGACTTCGCCACCATCGGCGGCCGGGCGGCCGACGTGCTGGTTCCGGGCGGCGCCATCGTCACGGCGATCACGCTGTTCCTCTTCCTGGGCTGCACCGGCAAGTCGGCCCAGATCCCGCTCTACACCTGGCTGCCCGACGCGATGGCGGGCCCGACCCCGGTGTCGGCGCTGATCCACGCGGCCACGATGGTGACCGCCGGGGTGTACCTGGTGGCCCGCACCAACGTGCTCTTCGCCATGGCACCGCTCTCCAGCACCGTGGTGGCGGGCATCGGCGCCGTCACCGCGCTCTTCGCGGCGACGATCGGCCTCCGCCAGTACGACATCAAGAAGGTCCTGGCGTATTCGACCGTCTCCCAGCTCGGCTACATGTTCTTGGGCGTGGGGACCGGCGTCTACGTCACCGGGATCTTCCATCTGGTGACCCACGCGTTCTTCAAGGCCCTCCTGTTCCTCGGCTCCGGCAGCGTGATCCACGCGATGCATCACGCCTATCACGCGACCCACGCCCATGAGGACGCCCAGGACATGCGGAACATGGGCGGCCTCAAGCGCTACATGCCCGTCACCTTCTGGCTCATGGCCATCGCCACCCTGGCGATCTCCGGGATCCCGCCGTTCAGCGGGTTCTTCTCCAAGGACGAGATCCTGGCGATGGCCTTCGCCCGCGGGGCGGAGCAGCCCGTCTACTACCTGTTCTACGGGTTGGGCGTGCTGGCGGCGCTGCTCACCGCCTTCTACATGGCGCGCCTCATGGCGATGACGTTCCTGGGCGAGAACCGCACCGGCGAGCGCGAGCGGGAGCACCTCCACGAGGCACCCTGGATCATGACCGGGCCGCTGGTGGTGCTGGGCATCCTGAGCGCGGTCGGCGGCGGGCTGAATCTGCCCGAGGCCTTCGGCGGCCATCAGGCGCTGGAGCACTGGCTGGAGCCGGTCACCGCCCCCGCCGCGGCGTTCACCCACCTCGAGGCGCCGCACGGGGCCACCGAGTACTACCTGATCGGGGCCGCGGTGCTCATCGGCCTCGTGGGCCT
>Ga0310810_10004177_pt1 | contig 15922 bp, 16 predicted proteins | sample NCmetagenome_FD_207641 | JGI IMG/M metagenome (GOLD analysis project Ga0310810, IMG submission 207641) | Soil microbial communities from experimental microcosm in Duke University, North Carolina, United States - NC | ecosystem: Engineered > Artificial ecosystem > Soil microcosm > Unclassified ...
GCCGGCTACCTGCTCGATCGCAGCGGCCGGCGCCACGTCGTCGTGATGATCGTCAATCACCCGAACGCGGCCGAGGCGCAGCCGGCCATGGATGCGCTCCTGCACTGGGCCTACGACCGCTGAAAAGAGCCCGGGCGCGCGGCCTCAGGCGACGCGCTCGATGTAGGTCAGCTTCTGTCCGCCGCAGAGGCGATAGAAGCGCCGCAGCTCGGCAAGCGCGGCGGCCTGCGCGGCGCTCGTCGCGCGCCCGAAGGTCTCGGCAAGGCGCTGGCAGAAGCGCGCCGCGTACGCGTTGGCGCGCTCATAGAGCTCGGCCCGCTCGCCGGCAAGCTCCGCGCTCACGCGAAAGCGCTCGAACAGGATCGAGTGCAGCTCGCTCGGAAAGCGCCCGGGCTCGAGGCGCCGCAGCAGCCACAGGCTGCTCACGTATTTGTCGATCTCGGCCTGCAGCTCGAGCTCGAGCAGCGTCACCGGCCGCTCGTGGGTGGCATGCCAGGCGATGCACACGAAGTGGCTCACGCCTTCGAGCACGGTCAGATAGTCCGACAGGTTGCCGGCGTGCAAGCGCTCGAGCGGATCGGCTGCGGCCAGGCGCTCGAGCACCGCGGGATCCAGATAGAGGCTGAGGCAGAGCGCCTCGTCCTGCTGCGAGACGAGCACCAGTTCGTCGGCCTCGCCCGAGCGCGCCGGCTCGGGCAGCCGCTCGCGGTCGGTGACGACGAACTCGGACACATCATGCGTCTGGGGCAGATCGTAGATGCGCCCGAGAAGCCGCTGCAGCGTGCTCAGCTTCATGGACAGTTTGACCGCGGTCTGCGGCGCCGCTGCATGCGCCGAACGGCCCTCACAGGCCAAGGTTTCTCCACATTTCGTCGACACGCCGCTTGACCGCGGCATCCATCTCGATGGGCGTGCCCCAGCGCCGGGCGCTTTCGCCGGGCCACTTGTTCGTCGCATCGATGCCCATCTTGGACCCCAGTCCCGCCTCCGGGCTCGCGAAGTCGAGGTAATCGATGGGCGTATTCTCGACGAGGACGGTGTCGCGCGCGGGATCGACCCGGGTCGAAACCGCCCAGACCACTTCCTTCCAGTCGCGCGCGTCGATGTCGTCGTCCACGACGATGATGAATTTGGTGTACATGAACTGGCGCAGCACGCTCCAGACGCCGAACATCACGCGCTTGGCGTGGCCGGCGTACTGCTTTTTCATGCTCACCACTGCCACGCGGTAGGAGCAGCCCTCGGGCGGCAGGTAGAAGTCTGCGATCTCGGGGAACTGCTTCACGAGCAGCGGCACGAAGACTTCGTTCAGCGCCACGCCGAGCATCGCCGGCTCGTCGGGCGGCTTGCCCGTGTAAGTGCTGTGATAGATCGGCGAGCGCCGCAACGTGATGCGCTCGACTCTCAGCACCGGGAAGCGCTCGGCATCGTTGTAGTAGCCGGTGTGATCGCCATGCGGGCCTTCGAGCGCGGTCTCGCCCGGATGGATGGCGCCCTCGAGCACGATCTCGGCCGAAGCCGGCACCTGAAGACCGCTCCCCAGGCACTTCACGACCTCGGTGCGCGCCCCGCGCAAAAGGCCCGCGAACTGGTATTCCCCTAGCGAATCGGGCACCGGCGTGACCGCACCCAGAATCGTCGCCGGGTCCGCCCCGAGCGCCACCGCGACCGGAAAGGGCTCGCCGGGGTGCGCCAGCGCGTGGTCGCGAAAATCGAGCGCGCCCCCGCGGTGGGCCAGCCAGCGCATGATGAGGCGGTCCGGCCCGATCACCTGCTGGCGATAAATGCCGAGGTTCTGGCGCTTCTTGTGCGGACCGCGCGTCACCGTGAGGCCCCAGGTGACGAGCGGCCCGGCATCGCCCGGCCAGCAGGTCTGCACCGGCAGCCGCGAGAGATCGACGTCCTTGCCTTCCCAGACGATTTCCTGGCAGGCGCCCGCGCCGAGCTCTTTGGGCTGCATGTGGAGCAGCTGCTTGAGGATCGGCAGCTTCTCCCACGCCTCGCGCAGGCTGGCCGGCGGATCCGGCTCCCGCAGGTAGGCGAGCAGTCGTCCGATTTCGCGCAGCGCCTCGGTGCTTTCCACCCCCATCGCGAGCCCGATCCGCCGCACGGTGCCGAAGAGGTTGCCGAGCACCGGCATCGTGTGGCCCGCCGGACGCTCGAAAAGAAGCGCCGGCCCGCCCGCCTTCAGCACCCGGTCGCAGATCTCGGTCATCTCGAGCTTCGGCGACACCTCCGCCGAAATGCGCTTCAGCTCCCCCGCGCGCTCGAGCTGGCCAAGGAAATCGCGCAGGTCGGCGTAGCGCAACGTACCCCTACTTGCCGCGCTCGGCGAGGCGCTCGCCCAGGATCTCGGCGAACTCGATCAGGCGGCGATTGCGCCCGAAGGTGCCGAAGGCGCGCTCGGTCGCGGCGAAGGCGAGCGTCAGCGTCGTGCGGCCGAGCACGAAGAGAACGGCCAGGCCCACGGCAAAGAGCCCCAGCACGGTCGCCACGGCCGGCAGGATGCGCGCGAGCGCCGCGAGCGCGCTGAAGACGGAAAACATCGCGGCCTCGAGCGAGGACTGATCGGTCATGCGGCCGGCGAGGCTCGTGAACCAGCCCTGCATCGGCGAGGAAAGCGCAAAGAGCACGGCGGCGACGATCGCGAGGCCGATCGCCCAGTTGAGCTTGCGCCCGTCGCGCTCGAAGGCGACACGCACGGAGGCGAGGTGCGCATAGGGGATGATTTCGACCAGGGCCCCGCTGCCCTCGTGCACGAGCCGGTTGCCGTAAAGGCGCAGGCGCGCCCCGCCCCTCAGGTCGAATTCGGCGAGCGGCGCGCTCATGCGAAGGGGGAGAGGTAGGAGGCGACGATGCCGGCGAAAATCGCCGCGCCGACCCAGTTATTGTGCTTGAAAGCCCGAAAGCAGCCTTCGCGCGAGCGCCCGCGGATAAGGAAGTAGTGGTAACCCATCAGGGCGGCGGCGCCCGCCAGGCCTGCGTAGTACGGCCAGGCGAGCTCGAGACCCAGCCCCACGCCCGCGAGGATCGCGAGCATGAGTGCGTAGCTCGCCATGACGGCGGCCACATCCAGGCGCCCCAGCGTAAGCGCCGAGGTATGGATGCCGATTGAGCGGTCGTCGTCCCGGTCCACCATCGCATATTCCGTATCGTAGGCGAAGGAATAGCACACGTTTGCGCCCAGCAGCGCCCAGCATTCCCAGGGCAGCGCGTCGCGGATCGCCGCGTAAGCCATCGGCACGCCGAAGCCGAACGCGATGCCCAGACCCAGCTGGGGGATCGGGAAGACGCGCTTGGCGTACGGATAGCTGCAGGCCACCCCCAGCGCGAGGAGGGACAGCAGGATCGCGAAGCGGTTCAGGAAAAGCACCAGGCAGAAGGCCGCCGCCGCCAGCACCGCCGCCACCGCGAGCGCTTCCCAGGGACGGATCTCGCCCGAGGCGAGCGGGCGCAGCCGCGTGCGCTCGACGCGCCCGTCGAAATCCCGGTCGGCGTAGTCGTTCATCGCGCAGCCGGCCGAGCGCATCACGATCGTGCCGACGATGAAGATGAGCACGATGTCGGGTTCCGGGTGCCCGGCCGAGGCGAGCCATACCGCCCAGAGGGTGGGCCAGAGAAGGAGCAGCCAGCCGATCGGCTTGTCCAGGCGGATGAGCCGCTCGTAGGCATCGACGCGCTTGAGGAGCCCCGCCGCGTTCATGGCGCCATTGAAGGATGCGCGAGGATATCAGGCACGCAGAAACTCGGCCCGCGCACCCAGCCACCGCTCGACATGCCGGCGCGCGGCCGCAGGATCCTCTTCCAGCAGCTGCGTTGCGGCGGCGATGGCCTCCTCCACGAGCGGCGCGTCGGTCTTCAGGTCGGCGTAGCGCAGCAGCGCCTCGCCGCTCTGGCGCTCGCCCAGAAATTCGCCGGGGCCGCGGATGTCGAGGTCGGCCTGCGCGATACGAAAGCCGTCCGTCGTCGTGAAAATGACCTTGAGCCGCTCGCGCGCATGCGCCGAGAGCGGCTCTGCGTAGAGAAGGATGCACGTGCTCTCCACGCTGCCGCGCCCGATCCGCCCGCGCAGCTGGTGCAGCTGCGCAAGACCGAAGCGCTCGGCGTGCTCGATCACCATGAGCGAGGCATTCGGCACGTCCACGCCAACTTCGATGACGGTGGTGGCGACCAGGACCTGGGTTTTTCGCTCCAGGAACTTTTTCATTGTGAGAGCTTTTTCGCTCGCTTCCAACCGCCCGTGCAGCAGACCAACGGATAACCCCCTTAACTCCCTTGTCAGCAACGCGTGCGTTTCGACCGCAGTCTGAAGATTGGCGTCTTTCGCCTCTTCGATCACCGGGCAGACCCAGTAGGCCTGCTGGCCTTCGGCGCAGGCCGCGCGGATGCGCGCGAGGACTTCGGCGCGCTTGTCTTCCGAGAAGATCTTCGTCTGCACCTTGCGGCGCCCGGCCGGCAGCTCGTCCAGGGTCGAGACGTCGAGGTCGGCGTAATAGGCCATCGAGAGCGTGCGCGGGATGGGCGTCGCGCTCATCATGAGCTGGTGCGGCACCGCGACGGCGGCGCGAACGCGCGCCCGCGGCTGCTCCTCCCCCTTTTTTCGCAGCGCAAGGCGCTGCTGCACGCCGAAGCGGTGCTGCTCGTCAACCACCGCGAGCGCGAGGCGCGCGAATTCGACGCCCTTCTGGAAGAGCGCGTGCGTTCCGATCGTCACCCGCGGCTCGTCGGAGCGCAGCGCCGCGGCGATCCTCTTTTTTTCCGCCGCCGCGAGACCGCCGTGCAGCCAGGCGATGCGCACCCCGAGCGGCCCGAGCCACTCGGCAAATTTGCGCATGTTCTGCTCGGCGAGGATCTCGGTGGGCGCCATGACCGCGGCCTGGCAGCCGGCGTCGACCGCGGCGAGGCAGGCGATCGCGGCGACGATCGTCTTGCCGCTGCCGACGTCGCCCTGCAGCAGCCGCTGCATCGGATGCGGCAGGGCGAGGTCGCGCAGGATATCGGCCATGGCCCGGCGCTGCGCGCGCGTGAGCTGGAACGGGAGCTTGCCGAGAAAGCGCTTGAGCAGGGGCCCGTCCGGGGGGAGCGGGTAGGCAGCGCGCGCGCGCCGCGCCCGGTAGGCGAGCTTGAGGGAAAGCTGCTGCGCGAGCAGCTCGTCGAACTTGATTCGCCGCCAATGCGGGCCGGTGCGCGAGAGGAGCGCGGCGGTGTCGGCCTCCGGCGCCGGCCGATGCAGCGAGCGGATCGCCCCTGAAATCTGCTCGAGCCCGAATTTCTTCAGGAACCTTGCAGGCAGGGTCTCCGCCAGGGGCGCTTCATCCACCGCCTCGTGCACCAGCTTGCGCAGGTCTCTTTGCGCGAGTCCCGCGGTGGTCGGGTAAATCGGCGTGAGCGCCGTGGGCAGCGGCTCGGCCGCATCGACGATGCGGTAGCGCGGATGCACCATCTCCGCGCCGAAAAATCCATTGCGGACCTCGCCGTAGGCGCGCACCAGGCGCCCGTCCTCGACGGCGCGCTGGAACTGCTTCAGCTGGCTGCCGTAGAAGTTGAGAAAGCGCAGCACCAGGCCCTCGGCGTGCACGACGAGCTGGCGCTTGGGACGAAACGCGATGTCGGCGCGCTGCACGCGCGCCTGCACGAGCACGGGCTTGCCGGCCGGCGCGCTCTCGACCGGCGTCAGGCGCGTCTCGTCCTCGTAGCGCAGCGGCAGGTGCACGACCAGGTCCTCGCGGCCGCGGATGCCGAGCCGCGCGAGCTTCTTGGCCAGCGCGGGGGCGATCAAGGCAAACTGGGCAAGGAACGCGCCCGCGCGTCAGCCGGCGTACAGGATGCAGTCGATCTCGACCAGCGCGCCGCGCGGCAGGCTCGCGACCCCGATCGCGGCGCGGGAGGGATAGGGCTCGCCCACGTACTGCGCCATGATCTCGTTTACCTTGGCGAAGTGGCCGAGGTCGGTGAGATACACCGTCATGCGAACCGCGCGGTCGAGCCCGAGTCCCGCGGCCTTGGCGATCGCGGCGAGATTCTTGAACACCCGGTGGATCTGCGCCTCGATGCCCTCGCCGAGCTGCATCGTCGCCGGATCGAAGCCGATCTGGCCGGACACATAGACCGCATCGCCGGCGCGAATGGCCTGCGAATACGTGCCGATCGCGGCCGGCGCGTCGCTCGTGTTCACGGGGATTTTCACGGTCTAGAATCTTAGCCCAAATGGCCGGCCCGACTCTCCAGGGTCTTGAGAAGCTGATCGGCACGCCGCGCGACGGGAGCCTGCTGAGGTACTCGCTTGGCCTGGAATATTCGAAGCTGAGCCAGTGGGACAAGGCGATCGACCAACTCAGGAAGTCCCTTTCCTTCGATGCCGGCTATTCGGCGGCGTGGCGCGCCCTTGGGAGGGCGCTGGAAGCGGACAACCGCGCGCCCGAGGCGCTCGAGGCTTACCGCAGCGGCATTGCGGCGGCCGAAAAGAAAGGCGACAAGCAGGCGCAGAAGGAAATGACCGTGTTCGCGCGCCGCATTGAAAGAAAGCTCGCCGGATGAAGGAAAGGCGCATCGAGGCGGCGCTGAACGTTCTGGGCGAGCCGCTCCAGCCCTGCAGCCTCGATCCGGTGACGGGCTTTTATCGCGACGGCTGCTGCAACACCGGCTACGACGATGTCGGCATCCATACGGTTTGCGTCCGTGTCACGCGCGAGTTCCTCGCGTTCTCCAGGAAGCGCGGCAACGACCTGTCGACGCCGATGCCCGACATGGGGTTCCCGGGCCTGAAGCCGGGCGACCGCTGGTGCCTGTGCGCGGGACGGTGGAAGGAGGCGCTGGATGCGGGCGTGGCCCCGCGCGTCGTGCTCGCGGCCACGCACGAGGAGACGCTCGCCATCGTGCCGCTGGAAGCGCTCAAGCGCCACGCCATCGACTTGAGCTGAGGACGAATTTCCGGAGGAGTCTGGTGGAGCGGAAGGGGATCGAACCCTCGACCTCCGCATTGCGAACGCGGCGCTCTCCCAGCTGAGCTACCGCCCCACGTAAGGCGCGGAATTCTACAGCAGTTTGCCCCGGCCGCTACGCTATGATGGCGGCCGAAAGGATGGCGCGATGAAGATCAACCCCCCGTTCGGCTACAAGGAGATCGTGCCGCTCAACCGCGCGCACAAGGTGCGGCTCCTCGCGCCGGGCGCGATCCCCGAGTTTGCCCACAGCCTCAACTCGATTCCGATCAGCTACTCGGAAGTCGCGCTCGTGCAGCGCGAATACCCGATCGTCTTTCTCGCCGCGGAGCCCAAGGGCACGTTCCTCCCGGTGGCCGTCCTCGGCATGACCGCGGGCGAAAACCTCTTCAACGTCGGCGGCGCCTGGGCGAGCAACGTCTACGTGCCCGCCTACGTGCGGCGCTACCCGTTCTGCATGGCGAAGGTAACGCTCGACAAGGTCGAGCAGCAAAGCCGCCTCATCTGCATCGAGAAGTCCTTCCAGGACGACGAGCAGGGCGAGGCGATGTTCGACGCCAAGGGCCAGCCGCTGGAAAAGTGGAAGGACATCGAAAAGCTGCTGGGCGAATACGAGACGGACCTCGAGCGGAGCCGGGAGATGTGCGCGATCCTTGCCGACTACGGGCTGCTGGAGCCCTTCACCATGCAGGCGAAATTCAAGAAGGAAAAGGGCGGCGATGCCCTCCATCTCACCGGCATGCACCGCGTCGCCGAAGCCAGGATCGAGCACCTGAACGCGGCGCAGCTCAAGAACCTGGTGAAAAAGGGCATCCTCTCGCGCGTCTACGCGCACCTGCTGTCGCTGGACAACTTCGCCAAGCTGCTCGATCGCAAAGCCGCGCGCGCGGCCGCGTAGCACCGATCATCTTTCCCTGCCCGCCTCCGCGGCGACCTTGCGGATCGGCGAGAGCAGGTATTCCAGCACCGTGCGCTCGCCGAGCTTGATCTCGGCCGTGAGCTGCATTCCCGGCAGGAGCGCGTGGCGCACCTCGCCCAGGCGCAGCTCCTGCGCGAGCGGCTCGAGGTGCGCCCGGTAGGCATAGCCGCCCGCCGCTTTCGCCGCCTCGCCCGGCCGCTCGCTCGAGTCGGCCGAGATGCGCAGCACGCGCGCCTCGAGCATTCCGTATTTCTGGAAGGGAAAGGTCGCGACCTTGAGCTTGGCGCTCTGCCCGCCGGAGACGAAGCCCGCATCCTGGTTGGCGAGCCAGACTTCCGCGACGAGCGCCTCGCCCTCGGGCACGAGCGTCATCAGCACCGTGCCCGGCGCGAGCACCGCGCCGGGCGTGTGCGTCGCCAGATCCTTCACCACGCCGTCGGCGGGCGCGCGCAGCTCGGCGAGGCGCTGCCGGTGGCCGAGCTTCTCCAGTTCCTGCTCCAGGCGCGCGAGCTGGGCCTCGGCCTCCACGCGCTCGCCCTGCAGCTGCGCGCGGTAGGCCGCCGCGATCTGCGCGATGCGGCGCTCGCCCTGGTCGATCGCGGCGCGCGCGCCCTCGACACGGTGCTGCTGCGCGCGCAGGTCCTGCTCGGCTTCAACGCGCTCGCGCTTGCGCTGCGCCGCCATGAGCTTGCCCGCGTAGCCGTCGCGCGCGAGCTTCTCGAAGGCCTGCTGCTGCTCGATCAGGACGGGCAGCGAGCCGGCGAGCTTGGCCTGCGTTTCCTCGGCCGCCTGCATCTCGCGCCGTGCCCGCGCGATGACGGTGCGCTGCTCGGCGAGGCCCGCTTCGTGCGCATGCGCGCGCGCCGCGCGCTGCGCCTCGACCTGGGCGTGCAGGCGCGGCGGATCGCCTGGGCGCGCCTCGAGCGGCCGGCCGGCGAGCTCGGCCTCGATGCGCCGGAGCTGCAGGCGCTTGAGCGCCGCTTCGTTCTGCGCCGTCGCCGCATCGGCCTCCGCCGCGCGCACATCCATGCGCGCGAGCACCTGGCCGGCGCCCACCCGCTCGCCCTCTTTTACGAGGAGCTCTCGCATCACGCCGCCCTCGGCCGGCTGGACGATGCGCAGCTGCGACTTGGGCACGAGGCGCCCCTCGGCCACGGCCACCACGTCGAGCTTGCCGACGCACGCCCAGACCGAGAGCGCGCCGATGAGAGCGAGCACCGTCCAGAGGACAAAGCGCGGCAGCGGCGAAGGCGGCTCCTCCTGCAGCGCCAGGATCTCAGGCAGAAAGTCGGCGTGCGCCGGAAGTTTTGTCATCGAGGTTTTTTCCTTCCAGGCGCGCAACCGTGTCCACCGCCAGATTTTCGGGCAGGTGGTGCGCGATAAAGAGGACAGTCACTTCGCCCCGCAGCCGGCTCACGGTGCGCGCGAACGCCTCGGCCGCGTCGCGATCGAGGCTCGCCGTGGCCTCGTCGAAGATGAGAAGCTTCGGCCGGCGCAGCAGCGCACGCGCGATGGCGATCCTCTGCTTCTGTCCGCCGGAGAGGCCGACGCCGTTCTCGCCGACGAGCGTGCCGTAGCCTTGCGGCAGCGCGGCGATGAAATCGTGGATCTCGGCCGCGCGGCAGGCCTCGATCACCTCGGCCATGCTCGCATGCGGCTGCGCGGCGGCGACGTTCTCGAGGAGGGACCCGGAAAAGAGCCGTGTCTCCTGGGGCACCACGCCGAAGTGGCGGCGCAGCTCGTTGGCCGCGAGCGCCCGCGTGTCGCGCCCGCCGATGCGGATCGCGCCCGCCGCCGGCAGGTAAAAGCCCTGCAGGAGCTTGGCGAGCGTGCTCTTGCCGCTCCCCGAGGGGCCGGTGAGCGCGACGCAGGCGCCCGGCTCGATCGTCATGCTGAAGTCCTCGTACACGGGCGGCTGGTCCTCGCGATAGCGGAAGCTCACCCGGTCGATCTCGATGCGCCCGGCCGCCTCCGGCGCGCCGGGCGGGGCCGGGTTGTAGATTTCGGCCGGCGCATCCATCAGGTCGCCCAGTCGCTGCACCGCGATCGCCGCCTGCTGGAATTCCTGCCAGAGGCCCGCCAGCCGCAGCGCGGGCTGGGCGAGCCGCGCGGCGAACATCTGGAACGCGACCAGCATCCCGATCGTGAAGCCTTCCTGCGTCATGACCATCCAGGCACCGGCGCCGAGCACCGCCACCGAGAGCGTCTGCTCGAGCGCGTTGGCGAGCACGCCATAGGCATTGGCGAGGCTGCGCGTGGCGAAGCTCGCCCGCAGGTATTCGGCGAGATTGCGGCCGAAGCGCGCCGCGACCTGCGGCTCCATCTGCAGCGACTTCACGGTTTCCATCGCCGCGACGTATTCGGTGGCGAAAGCCTGGTTGCGCGCGCCAAGAAGGAACTGCTCGTTGATGCGCCGGCGCAGGAGCGGCGTCACCCCGACGCTGGCCGCCGCAAGCAGCGCGATGAGCGAGAGCGCGACGAGGGTGAGCGGCACGCTGTACCAGAGCATGGCGGCGAGGAAAACCAGCAGGAACGGCACGTCGAGCACGAGGCTCGCGGCGGCGCCGGCGATGAACTCGCGGATGGTTTCCACGGCCTGCAGCCGCGCGACCAGCGTCCCGGTCGCGCGGGCCTCGAAATAGCGCGGCGGGAGCCGCAGCAGGTGCTCGAACACCCGCATGCCGAGCGCCGCGTCGATGCGGTTGCCCGTGTGCAGCAGCAGGTACTGGCGCGCATAGCCGAGCGCGGCGCTGAAAAGGACGAAGAGCGCGAGCGCGGAAAGGATCACGGCAAGCGTGCTCGCCGTGTGGTGCACGACCACCTTGTCGATCACGACCTGCGTGCAGAGCGGCACGGCGAGCGCGATCAGCTGCAGCACGAGGGAAGCCGCCAGCACCTCGCGCCAGATCGCGCGGTGGCGCAGAAGCTCGGGCACGAACCAGGCGAGGCCGAACGGCCGGTCGGTGAGCCCCGCATCCTTTCCGGCCGGCTCGGCGCGCGGGGCGAAGAGAAGGACGTCGGCATCGTAGCGGGCGCTGAACTCTTCGAGCGCCAGCTCTTCGGGCTGGGCTTCGCGCTCGGCGACGAGCGTGCCCGCGCCGTCAGCGCGAAGCGCGAGCGCCACGCGCGCGCCCGCGCCGTGGGGCCTGAGCGCGAGCGCGGGGAGCGGCACCTCCCGCAAATCGCGCCCCGCCGCGCGCCGGGAAGCGGCGAGGCCGAGCGCAGCCGCCGCGTTGACGAGCGAGGCGACCGTGAGCGGCGGCGGAAACTGTTGCAGGAGCGCGCGCGCGTCGAACGGGATGCGGTGAATGCCGCACAGGGTCGCGAGCGCCCAGACCAGGTCCGGCGCCTCGATCGAAGTATCCGGATGCACGTGTAGTCGTTGCCTTCTCACGACAGCGTGCCGAGCCTCCCTCGCGGGTGTCAACGCGGGACGACTGGAGAAATTTCGCCGTAAGGATTCCCTGACACGGGGCGCAAGCTGCGGCACGTATATTGCAAAGCGCCTGTCATGCGCGTCCCCGTCCTCGCCGTTTTATCCCTCTTCGCCACGCTCGTCCTCGGCGCTGCAGCACCAGGGGGCGAAGCGACGGCGCTGCGGGAGAAATACAAGGCGCTGGAAACCGAGCTGCGCGATAACGCCTTCGGGCGACCGCTTCATCTCGACTCGAAGGAGTCCTCCGACGAGGTGATGGGCGATGCGTACGCGGTGCTCGCCCAGCCGTTCGCGAAAGCAGGCGCCGCGCTCGCCGAGCCGGCGAACTGGTGCGACATCCTGCTGCTGCCTTTCAACACCAAGCAATGCCGCGTCGTGCGTGACACCAAGGGAAACCCGGGCGAACCCGTGCTCGACGTGCGTATCGGCCGTAAGAGCGAGGACAATGCCGAGCAGGCCTATCCGGTCAAATTCCAGTACCGGGTCGCGCGCCTGTCGACCGAGCTTCTGCAGGTCAGGCTGGGAGCCGACGAAGGTCCGCTCAGCACACGCGATTACCGCATCGCGCTCGAAGCGATCCCGCTGCCGGGCGATCGCACCTTCCTGCACCTTTCCTATGCCTACGGCTTCGGGATGTCGGGAAGGCTCGCCATGAAGGCCTATCTCGCCACGGCCGGGGCGGACAAGATCGGCTTTACCGTGACCGGCAAGGACGAGGAAGGAAAGCCCCGCTACGTCGGCGGCATGCGCGGTGTCATCGAGCGCAACACCATGCGCTATTACCTGGCGATCGAGGCTTTCCTCGGCGCCCTGAACGCAGGCGCCGAGCGCAGCGAAAAGGCGGCGCATGACTGGTTCGCCGCGACCGAGCGCTACCCGCGGCAGCTGCACGAGATGGACGAAGCGCAGTACGTCTCGATGAAGAAGAAGGAGTACGCCCGGCAGGCTCAGGCCGGGGCGCGCGCTCAGGGGACTTAGCCACCCCGCCCGCTAGCCCGTTCGGCTGAAACCGTCCATCGCGCGGGGCGGTCCCACTCAGCATGAAATCCGCCCTGATTGCCGGAATCGCGCTCATCATCGCCGGGGCCGCCGTCCTCGGATACGAGTACACCTACACCACCAAAGAGCAGGTGCTCAAGATCGGCCCGGTCGAGGCGACCGCCGAAAAAGAGCACACCCTTTCGCTTCCGCCGGTGGTCGGCTGGGTGCTGGTCGCCGGCGGCGTCTGCGTACTTATCCTAGGCCTGTCGAGAAAAAGCTGACGCTCCCCGTCCAAGGGCACCGACATAGCCCTGTCGGGCAATGGCGCCGGTTGAGATGTCACACGCCAAGGTCTAAAACTGAGGTCGCGTACTGCACACACCGAAGGAGAACTGACATGATCAGGCTCACCGACAAGTCGTTCCGCTACACCCCTTCGTTCGATACCAACCTGAAGAAGAAATTTGCGCAGGTCATGCGCCAGCAGCGCGCCGCTTCGCGCAGCGAGGCGGCGGCCGAGGCGCGCGCCGAGCACTCCGTGCTGCCGATGATGGTGCGGCGCACCGGCACCAAGTCCTGAACGGGATTTTCGCGCTCGCAACCTCGGGCCCCGGATGCTGGTGACCTTCCATAGCAAAGCCTGGGGGGACATCACCATGTTCGGGGACATCGCGGTCGAGCTATTGAAGATGATGGGCCACACCGGGACGGTGCCGAGCGCGCTTCTCGCCAAGGACATTCCCCCCGCGCTCGACCAGCTGCAGCACAAGCTCGGCGTGTCCGTCCCGCCCGGCAGGGTCAACGAGGACGAGGACGCCGAGCCGAACGTCGATCTGCGCAAGCGCGCCTATCCCCTCATCCAGATGCTGCGGGCTTCGGCCCGCGAAAACGCCGACGTGCTCTGGGACGAGGGCCAGCGCACGAGCTGAATGGTGGGCCGGGTTGGAATCGAACCAACGACCAAGGGATTATGAGTCCCCTGCTCTGACCAACTGAGCTACCGGCCCGCCGTAGTGCGCTACTTCTGCAAGGCCCGCTCGAGAAACTCGAGCCGGTCCTGCCCCCAGAACAACTCGTCCTTGTACACATAGGTCGGCGCCCCGAATACGCTGCGCCCGACCGCTTCCTGCGTGTAGGCCTCGTACTTCGCCTTGTCGGGTGTCGGCACGCCGTGCTTTGCGGCGATCGAGATGAGAAGCTGCGGATCGGCGATGTTCTTGTCCTCGCGCCAGAGCGCTGAGAGAAGGTCGCCCGCGAGCGCCATGCGCTTCGCCTCGGGCGCGCCCGCGATCCAGTAGCAGGCCGGAGCCGAATCAACCGGAAAGAATTTCGGCTGCAGCACGAGCTCGATGCCGAGGTGCGCGCGCCAGCGCTTCAGCTCCTGGAAGCGGTAAGCCTGGCGCTGCGGCGCCCGCTTGGGCAGCGGCAGCCCGCCCGACTGAGGAAAGATGACGCCGTAGTCGACCGGCTTCACATTGATGGTGGCGCCGGCCTTCTTCGCGATCGCCTCCAGGCGCGCGTGACCGAGGTAGGTCCAGGGCGAGCCCGCCGTCATGTAGTAGTCGATGGTCTTCATGCCATGCGCAGTCTAATCCGCAAAAACAGAAAGGGCCGCTTGTGGCGGCCCTTTGTGTTCCCTGCTCCTCTCCCTTCACCCCCGCTATGTCTAGTTCTCCTGATCGAGGAAGCTCTTGAGCCTTTCAGAGCGCGACGGATGCCGCAGTTTCCGCAGCGCCTTGGCTTCGATCTGGCGTATGCGCTCGCGCGTGACGTCGAACTGCTTGCCGACTTCCTCGAGCGTGTGATCGGTGGACATCTCGATGCCGAAGCGCATGCGCAGGACCTTCGCTTCGCGCGGCGTGAGCGTATCGAGCACTTCCTTGGTGACATCGCGCAGCGACGCGTAGGTCGCCGCGTCCGAAGGCGCCATGGTGGACGAGTCCTCGATGAAGTCGCCCAGGTGCGAGTCGTCGTCGTCGCCGATCGGCGTCTCCATGGAGATCGGCTCCTTGGAGATCTTGAGGATCTTGCGGATCTTCTCTTCGGGCATCTCCATCTTCTGCGCAAGCGTCGCCGGATCGGGCTCCTGCCCGGTCTCCTGCAGGATCTGGCGCGAGATGCGGTTCATCTTGTTGATGGTCTCGATCATGTGCACCGGGATGCGGATGGTGCGCGCCTGGTCGGCGATCGATCGGGTAATGGCCTGCCGGATCCACCAGGTCGCGTAGGTCGAGAACTTGTAGCCGCGGCGGTATTCGAACTTGTCGACCGCCTTCATGAGGCCGATGTTGCCCTCCTGGATCAGGTCGAGGAACTGCAGGCCGCGGTTGGTGTACTTCTTCGCGATCGAGATCACGAGGCGGAGGTTCGCCTCGGTCATCTCGCGCTTGGCGCGGCGGGCCTTGGCTTCGCCCGTCGACATCTGCTTGTTGATCTCCTTCAGGTCCTTGATCGCGATGCCGATCTTCTGCTGCACGCCCTGGATGTTGCCGAGGAGCTCCAGCACCGAGGGCTCGAGCCGCACCAGCGCCTCGCTCCAGGCGTTGCCGGCGTTGATCTCGGCCGTCAGCCAGCGCTTGGAGCCTTCTGCGCCCGCGTACACCTTGATGAAGTGCGCGCGCGGCATGTTCGCCTTGTTGACGAGGATGTCCTGGATCTTGCGCTCGTGCGAGCGCACTTCCTCCACCAGGCTCCTCACGCTGTCGCACAGGCGCTCGACGGTGCGCGCCGTGAAGCGGATCAGCATCAGCTCGTTGGTGATCTGGTCGCGCACGCGCAGGTAGTCCTTGTCGCGCGAGCCCTTGTTCTCGAGCGCCTTCTTCAGCTTCTCGAAAAGCCGCTTGATGCGCGCGAATTTCTCCAGCGTCTCGCCTTTCAGCTTGAGCAGGCTCGCGGTGTGAGCGGCGTTCTCTTCTTCCTCTGAGGCGCCTTCCTCTTCCTCGATCTGCTCTTCTTCCTCTTCCTCGGTGGGTTCGGGAGCGGCGGCAGCCCGCTTCGGATCGAAATCGTCCTTGGCGTTCGGGTCGATGAGGCCATCCACGACCTCGTCGATCCTCAGCTCGTCCTTCTCCACTTTGTCGGCGAGATCGAGGATCTCGGTGATGGTGGTCGGGCAGGCGCTGATCGCCTGCACCATGTGGCGCAGGCCCTCTTCGATGCGCTTGGCGATCTCGATTTCGCCCTCGCGCGTGAGGAGCTCGACCGAGCCCATCTCGCGCATGTACATGCGCACCGGATCGGTGGTGCGGCCGAATTCCGAGTCGACCGTCGCGAGCGCGGCCTCGGCCTGCTCCTCGACATCGTCCTCGGCGGATGCGGCCGCCGGCTGGTCCGGGCTGGTAAGCAGCTGCTCCTGGTCGGGCGCCTGGTCGTAGACCTGGATCCCCATGTCGCCGAAGGTGGAGATGATCGCCTCGATCTGCTCGGCGTCCACGAGGTCGTCGGGCAGGTGGTCGTTGATCTCCGAATAGGTGAGGAAGCCGCGGTCCTTGCCGAGCTTGATCAGGTTCTTGAGCCGGGTGCGCCGGGTCTCGGCGTCTTCCTTCGGCAGCTCGGGCGGGATGAGCCAGGCGTCTTTCTTGCCTTTGCGGCCCGGACGGCCCTTGCCCTTCGCCTTGACGGCCGCGACGTTGGCTTCGAGAAGCT
>Ga0310810_10004178_pt1 | contig 15922 bp, 10 predicted proteins | sample NCmetagenome_FD_207641 | JGI IMG/M metagenome (GOLD analysis project Ga0310810, IMG submission 207641) | Soil microbial communities from experimental microcosm in Duke University, North Carolina, United States - NC | ecosystem: Engineered > Artificial ecosystem > Soil microcosm > Unclassified ...
GCGAGAGTCCGTACATCGCGCACAACATCGAAATGACGCGGCAGGCGTTTGCGTTGCATCGCATCCAGCAGATTCCGTTCCCAGCCGAGACCGGCGTCAACGCCGTCGATGCCGACAACAATCAGGAGACCCTGCAGAACATCCGGCTCTGGGACTGGCGCGCGTTGCAGGACACCCTCCGGCAGATTCAGGAAATCCGTACCTATTACGACTTTCCCGACATCGATATCGACCGCTACGAAGTGGGCGGCACGGTCCGGCAGATGATGCTGGCGGTTCGTGAGCTGAACATCGAACGTCTTCCCGAGAGCAGCCGCAACTGGATCAACGAGAAACTCGTTTACACGCACGGCTACGGCGTCACGATGAACCCGGTCAACGGCTTCACGCCCGAGGGCCTCCCGGAGCTGCTGCTCGGCAACATGCCGGTGCAAAGCACCGTGCCGGATCTGAAGGTGGCGCGCCCTGAGGTGTATTTCGGCGAACTGACCAATGGTGACGTCTACGTGCGCACGCGGCAGAAGGAGTTCAACTACCCGCAGGGCGAGACCAACAACGAGACGTCGTACGAAGGCACCGGCGGCATTCCGCTGGGGAGCGTCATCAAGCGGCTGCTGATCGCCATCGATCGCGGCGATCTGACGAAGATGCCCTTCAGCGACGACATCAGCGGCGACAGCCGGCTGCTGATGCGCCGCAACATCCGCGACCGCGTTCAGGCGCTGGCGCCGTTCCTCACCTTCGATCCCGACCCGTACATCGTCGTCACCGCCGAGGGCCGGCTGGTGTGGGTCATGGACGCGTTCACCACTTCGGATACGTTCCCGTACGCGCGGCATTATCGCCTCGAGAACGAGCGCATCAATTACGTGCGCAACTCGGTCAAGGCGACCATTGATGCCTACGACGGCACCGTGACCTTTTACGTCTTCGATGCCGAGGATCCGATCATCGCCGCGTACCGGGCGATCTTTCCGGTGCTGTTCCGCGACGCCACCCAGATGTCCGCCGACTTGCGGCGTCACGTGCGGTATCCCGAGCTGATGCTGGATCTGCAGGCGTCGGTCTACGGGCTGTACCACATGTCGGCGCCGGACGTGTTCTACAACCGTGAAGATCTGTGGACGATTGCCAGCGAAGTCGGTCTCAGTGAACGGCGCGATCAGGCCACCCAGACGATGGAACCGAACTTCGTGTTGATGAAGCTGCCGGGCGAGCGCGCCACCGAGTTCATCGAAATCCTGCCGTTCACGCCGGCGAACCGTAACAACCTGATTGGCTGGATTGCCGGGCGGAGCGACGATCCGAATTACGGCACGGCGATCGTCTACAACTTCCCGAAGACCCGTCTGGTCGACGGGCCGATGCAAATCGAAGCGCGGATCGATCAGAACGCGCAGCTGTCCGGACAGCTTTCGCTGTGGAATCAGCAGGGCTCGCACGTTCGCCGCGGGAGCCTGATCGTGATTCCCGTGGGAAAGGCGCTCCTGTACGCCGAGCCGATCTATCTGCAGGCGGAACGAAGTCCGATGCCTGAATTGCGGATCGTGGTTCTGGCGCTGCAGGACAAGCTCGCCTACGGGCCGACCTTCGAAGCCGCCATGGCGGGCCTGTTCGGCAACCAGCCGTCGTCATTGACGGCGTCGGTCGCCCCGCCGACACCGTCCGCACGCACCGCCGCTCCCGCCGTCGGGCCCACGTCGGCGACTGACGCCGACACGTTGATTTCCGAAGCCGCCCGCGATCTCGCGGAGTACCAGCGGCTTACTGCCGAGGGCAAGCTCGGCGAAGCCGGACAGCGTCTCGAGGCCCTCAAACAGAAACTCGAGCGGCTCGCTTCCCAAAAACGCTAAGCGCGTCGGCGAAAGTCGTTTGACACCTGCCGGTATCAAAAATGCAAGAATGCATCATGCGATACATGAGCTCGATGCACCTGGCATCCATCATCGGCGTCCTCGTCGCGTTCACGATGGCCGCTCACATGCAAAGCACCATTCCCGCGCCGCCTGACGTCGCTGCGGCACCGGCCAACGCCGCGAAAACCCCGAGCGGGCTCGCGTCGAGAGTGATCAAGGCTGGCACCGGCAAGACCCATCCCGGCCGGAGCGATCTCGTCACCGTCCATTACACGGGATGGACCACCGACGGCAAGATGTTCGACAGTTCGAAAACCGGCGGCGGCACGCCGGCGACCTTTCCGCTCGATCGCGTCATCAGCGGGTGGACCGAGGGCGTCCAGCTGATGGTCGCCGGCGAAACGCGGCGCCTGTGGATTCCCGAAGCGCTCGCCTACAAGGGGCAGCGCGATCCGAAGGGGCTGCTGGTCTTCGACGTCGAACTGATTTCGTTCAGACCGCCGCCGCAAACGCCTTCGGACGTGAAAGCGCCGCCGGCGGATGCGAAGAAGACCGCGAGCGGTCTCGCCTACAAAGTGGTCAAAGCCGGCGCCGGCGCACGCCATCCTCGCTCGACCGACGAAGTGACGGTCAACTACTCCGGGTGGACGACCGACGGCAAGATGTTCGACAGCTCGGTGATGAGCGGGCAACCTGCCACGTTTCCGCTGAATCAGGTCATCGCCGGGTGGACCGAAGGCGTGCAACTGATGGTGGAAGGCGAAACCACTCGCTTCTGGATTCCCGAAGCGCTCGCCTACAAAGGGCAGCGCGCGCCGTACGGGATGCTGGTCTTTGATGTGGAATTGATCTCGATCACCAAATAGGGCTGAGGCTGGAGGCCGGGGGCGAACTTATGAAAAAGACTCTTCTTGTCGTAAGTGCAATCCTGATGGCGGCGGCGTGCAGCAACAACGCGCCCAAGCCAGCCGCTCCCGCCGCCGACAGCGCTGACACGACCCTCAAGAAGGCGCTCACCACCTACGTCGTCGAATTTCTGCGCAGGAATCCGACGACCAATACATACCTGGGAGGGGCGGGGCTCGATCCGTCCCTCAAGGACGTCGACGGCAAGCTGCGCGACTACTCGGCCACCGCGCTCGCCGACGAGGATCAGTGGTTGACCGACACCGCGAAGACGATCGAAGGCATCAACGCCGCCGGTCTCTCGCCCGCCGGCCGCATCGATCGCGAAGTCGCCCTGTCCCAGATCCGGTTCATGCTGCGCGAGCATCAGGTCCGGAAGTATCACGAGCGCGCGCTCGACACCTTCGTCAGCGATCCCTTTCGCGCCATCGACTGGCAGCTGCAGGGCATGACCCACACCGACGACAAGGTCTACGGCACCGCCGAGGAATGGACGCTGCTCGTCAATCGCGTCCGATCGATTCCCCGTTATCTGAATACCGCGCAGGCTCAGCTCGAAATCGGCGTCAAGGCGAATCATGCGCCGGACCCACGGATGCTGGTGCGAGACGGGTTGAACACCAGTGAAGCCAACATCAAGTACTTCGGCGAAACGCTCCCCAAGCTGGCCGACGAGCGCATGGGCGGCGCCGATCGCGAACGGACCCTGACCGAACTGCGCGACGCCTGCAAGGAAGCGGCGGCCGCCTACGATGAATTCCGAAAATTCCTCGCCGCGACGTTCTTCGAATCGGCGACGTCGAAGAAGGTGAAAGCCAGCTTCGCCGCCGACCACTACGCGATGGGCGAAGAGGAATACAACTGGGCGACCCGGAACAACTTCAAGATCGACAAGACGGCGGCGCAGCTCTTCGACGAAGCCTGGCCGATCGTCCAGGCCACGCAGACGCAAATGGTGGACCTCGCGAAGAAGATTGGCGCGGCGCACAGTTGGAAGCTGCCGGCCGAGGGCCCGGCGGCGGTGCGAGCGGTCTTCGACGAACTCTCGAAGGACTACCCGAAGTCAGACGAGGAAATGATCTCGTGGTACCGGGACACCGCCTTCCGGCTGGTCGAGTACGCGCGCAAAACCGGGATCTTCGACGTGCCGGCCGACTACAAGCTCGAAGTCGTGCAGACGCCGCCGCCGCTCGAGGCGTCGATCGACGGCGCGGCGTATTACTCGGCGCCGCCGTTCAAGAACACCGGCGTCGGGCGGTTCTACGTGACGCCAACCCACAACGATCGCGCCGCGCTGCAGAGCAACAATCGCGCGGCGTTGGCCGATCTCGCGGCGCACGAAGGGTTCCCGGGCCACGACTGGCATTTCAAGGTGATGACCAGCGCCCGTGATCAGATTTCGCCGGTGCGCTGGCTGACGCCGGGCGCGGTCGAAGATTCCTCAGCAATGTGGGAAGACTCGATGCCCGCGGAAGGATGGGGCCTGTATGCGGAAGCGCTGATGGCCGAGCCGCAACCCTCCGCCCCCGACGGCTTCTACACGCCCGAGGAACACCTCTACCAGTTGCAGGGCAAGCTCTATCGGGATCTGCGGGTACGCATCGACACCGGTCTCCACACCGGCCGCATGAAGTACGACGAAGCGGTCACGCTGTTCTCGGAGGTCGTCGATTTCCTGCCGGGATCGTGCGCCGACGGCACCAAGAAGAGCGACGCCAAACGCGCCAGCTGCGAATCAGCGGATCGGGCAATCTTCCGCTATTCGAAATGGCCGACGCAGGCAATCACCTATCGGCTGGGCAAGGACCAAATCTACGCACTGCGCGAGGAAGCCGCCAAGGCGCTCGGCGACAAGTTCTCCGCCAAAACCTTTCACCTCGCGTTCATGAAGCAAGGCACGATTCCGGTCGGATATTTCCACGATCAGCTGCTGGCGGACTTGAAGAAATAAGAACCGGTTCTAGGTTCTAGGTTCTCGGTTCTCGGTTCTCGGTTCTCGGTTCTAAGTTCTGCCCTCTTAGAACGTCAGAGCACCTTAGAACCTAGAACCCTTTACTGATCCGTGTCGCCGGCTGGGCGCGTTCGGAAATCGCCCTGATCGCCCGCTGGAACCGATCCGACAGCTGCCGTCTTGCCTCCTCAGGCACCGTCCCGATGCGCGACCAGGACGACTGCGCCTGCCGGACGTCTTCCGCGGCCGCCCGCAGCCTCGCATCCGCGTCGGCCTTGCCGCCAATGGTATTGGCGGCCAGCGCGTCCTTCAGCATGGCGGCGAGCCGGTTGGTCGGCGACAGCGACTGATCGGCCGCCGACGTCGGTCCGGCCAGCGACGAGGCCAGATCCTCCATCTTGCGCACCAACGTCTCCATGCGCTTCCGGTTGGCGTCGGGATCGAGATCGGAGCCGGCAAAGGCCGCCGGCCACTTGGCCAGCACCGCGGCAAAGGCCGCATCAAATCGTTGATCGAGCGCGCGGGCCCGTTCGGGATCGACGCCGCGCGCGGCAATCTCCTGTTGCCAGCGGCCGCGTTGCGCGCGAACCGTGGCGGCAAGATCGGCCGGCGCTTCTTCGGCCTGCGCCAGCGTTTCGAGCGTCGCGCAGATTGCCTCACGCGCCACGATGCGCTCGGCCCTGGCCGTCTCGTGGCGCGCCGCGTGACGGGCAAAAAAGTGATCGCAGGCGCCACGGAAACGGTTCCAGACGGCTTCAGACTTGCTCTTCTTGACCGGCCCGACGGCGCGCCATTCGGCCTGCAGATTCCTGATCTCAGCCGCGGCGCTATCCCAGTCGGTGGATTCGGCCAGCGCCTCGGCGCGGACGCACAGCGCGTCCTTCTTCGCGAGATTCTGCGCCCACACGACTTTGCGCTCGGCGAGATCTTCATGCCGCCGCGTGAAGAAGCGATCGCAGGCGGCCCGGAACCGATCCCACACCGCTTTTTCTTTTCCGCGAGACACCGCGCCGATCGTTTTCCACTCGGCCTGGAGCTTCTTGATCTCCTCCGCCGTCTGGATCCACTGCGTGGAATCCGCCAGCGCTTCGGCCCGTTCGCAGAGCGCCAGCTTGCGAACCAGATTGGCGGCGCGTTCCTGCGCCTGCGCCGCAAAGTACGCTTCGCAGCGCGCCCAGACTTCGTCGTGGGCGTTCTTGAAACGGCGCCACAAGGCGTCGGCTTGCGCACGCGGCACGTCGGCGGCTTCGCGCCACTGCTGCTGCAGTTCGCGCACGGTGCGGCTGATCGCCTCAGGATCCTCGACGGCCTTCAGCGCCTCCATCCTGGCGCACAGCTGCTCCTGAACCGACACGTTTGCAAACCGCTTCCATTCATCCGCTTCGCGCAGTTCCTGGAGCTTGGGCGACAGCGCGGATTGAACCGCCTTCAACCGCCGCGACACGTCGTCGAAATCCTGTCTGCCGGGAAGCGGCGGCATGGCAGCCATGGCGGCCCGGACATCCCGCATCGCGCGTTCGGCCGCCTTTAACGACAGGTCGGACCGCGCCGGCAACGGCTCAACTCGCGACAACAGATGCTGGAGCCGGCCGAGCGCCTCGCGGCGGGTCCTGGCGTCGGCTTCGCGCACAGCGTGTTCGCGCACCGCCAGCTGGCTCTCGACCTCCTGGTACTGCGTTGCCAGTTCGGGTTGGACGTCGATACCGGAGACGAGGTCGCGCCACTCCCGCGCGACGACCGAAAAACGTTTCCGCGCCGATGCCAGGTCGGCGTCGGCAGCTGCCTCGGCGGCCTGCTGCACGAGTTCGGCCAGACGCGCGTGCCGCCGCTCGGACTCTTTGGCGCGTGCAGCGGCGGTTTCGGCATCGGCGAGTTCCCGCGCGCGGGCCTGCTCCGCGACGCGTTCTTCTTCGTCCTGGCGAGCGGCGGTATCCGCGGCCGCCTGCGCCTCGTCGGATTCGAGCGAGGTCGCCAGCGGATCACCGTGCGGCGGCGATGCCGTCTCGATCGCCGGCTCCAGGACCGCAGGACTGACGGCGATCATGGCCGCCGTCGCCTCCGCGGCGGCTTCCGCCGCCTCGCGGGCGGCACGCTCCTCCGCTTCGCGGACGATGACGCGGGCGCGCTTGACGGCGTTCTTGTTTTTGGCGCGCGCAATGATTTGATCCAGTTCCTGCCGCTCGACGATGGTGTCCACGGCGGCGACCGCGCTGTCTTTGAAATCGCTGTTCAGAGCCGTCGCCAGCAGCTCGGCGCCATCACGCCGTGTCTTCAGCGACTCGACCGCGCTCATTCGCACGCCTTCGAGACAGCCGTGGCGCGCGATCGACCCGAGCATGTGTCCGTCGTCGACGCGCGCCAGCGCGCGCATGGCGACGGCTTCGCGCGCCGAGGTCTTGGCGACCTGGACGAGTGCGCGGGGATCGGCCAGCGCCTCGACGGCCTCGAGGCTTTCCGTTTCACCAATGTCTTCGAAAGCCTCGAGGGCGATGTCGCGCAGCATGGCCATGGCCTGCTGACGCACGCTGTCGTCGCGATCGGTGCGGGCGATGTCGGCGAGCGGGCCCGGCGCGATCAATTTGGCGACGGCGGCACGCCGCACCCGCGCGTCCTCGTCCTCGCGCGCGATCGCCGCGATGGCGGTGCGCTCGTCGATGGGCAATTCATCGACGAAGGCGAGCCGGACGGCCGGGTCGGGGTGTTTGTCGCGAGCCTGGGTGCGAAAACGATCGAGCAGTGTCATACATCGCTCCAGCCTGACCGTGCGGTCAGCTTGTGAGTGCGGATACAACCCGCATTTGTCAGCGACCCTACGCGCGCCGAGCAGTCTGCAGCTGGGTCAAGGTCTTCTCAATATCCAATCCGTGCATGCCGGTGCGCACGTGCTTGTCGATCTCCAGAATGCGCCCGTCGAGCCCGATATAAAACGTCCAGCGGGCGGGAAACCCGCTCGGACCAAGGACTCCGTACGCGCGCGCCACCGATTTTCCAGGGTCGCTCAAAATCGGAAAGTCGATCCCCATCGACTGGGCAAACTGCCGGTTAATTTCCGGACGATCGACGCTGGCGCCGAAGTACGCCACGTTGAACTGCCGGAGCGCCCGGCCGCTGGTGCCAATCGATTCGCATTCCGCCGTGCATCCTCCGGTGAAGGCCTTGGGAAACCAGGCGATCACCACTGCTGAGTGTCCTCGAAACGATGACAGCCGATAAATACGAGCATCAGAGGCTGTGAGCTCGAAATCAGGAGCCTCGTCGCCCGGGGCCAACGCGACGCGATTCTCTTCACCGCGATGTGTTGCGAGGTTGATCAGGCCGGTTGCGAATGCCACCGCTGTCGTCGCAATTACCCGCAGCCGCTCGAGAAGATGCACCAGCAGCTCGCGTCCCATGTCATTCTATGCAGACGCGCGCAAGCACGCGGCACTTCGGTTGCAACATTTAATTCACACCCGTTTAACGAGTCCAAAAATGCGGATCGGTAGAATTTCGCTGCTTTGTGTGTGTCTTTTTACGGCAGCCGCCTGCGATCGCCTCGGAGGGGGCGCCGACTCCAGCCCGACCGCACCGAGCGGGCCGCCCGCTTCGGGCAGCATCATCAACTATTCAGTGGTCGGCGCCAGCGACGCCATCGGCTACGGATCGAGCAGGCCCTGTGTGTTGTATGACGATTGCGATGGGAATGGCTATGTTTGGGTAGCCGCCCGAAGCCTGCGTTCCCAAGGGTTTACGGTCAACGTGCAACCGTTGGGGATTCCCGGCGCCGTGATCAGCCGGACGTTCGAAGACCTGGCGATTCAGTACGGCCGCAACGACGTCCTGGCAAATTTCATCCAGCAGGAAGTGCCGTTCGTCAAACACGAAGCCTCTCTCGTCACCGTCTTTACCGGCGCCAACGACATCAACGTGATGACCACCGCCCTCGGCAAAGGCGCGGGTGGGGCGGACCCGATCGCGTTCATCGATCAGGTGGTGGCCGGCTTCACCAGCGATTTCGCCACCTTGATTTCGGGCATCCGGTCGCGATCGAAGTCGGCGCGGATTATCGTGATGAACCTGCCGAACCTGGCCGGCTTGCCGTACCTCGCGACGGCGTCGCTGGCGCAGAAGCAGGCCGCTCAGCGCGCCGCCGTCCGCATCACCACCGCCGTCATCAACCCGACGCCGGATGTCACGGTCGTCGATTTGATGTGCGATCCGCGTTTTTACCAGGCCGCCAACATATCGTCGGACGGCTTTCATCCCAACGACGCCGGTTACAGCCTGCTCGGCTCGGAAATCGTGAAGGCGCTCACCTCGTCGGCGTATCCCGTGCCGAAATCGAGCTGCGCCCAGATGGTTTTGTTCTAAAAGCATTCACCACAACGGACACAATGGACTGAAAGGCCAAACGCTTGGTGTCCATGGTGTCCATTGTGGTGAGCGCTTGTGACGTTCACTGACGCGCTCGACCGGCTCGACGCCGCATTCAAGACCGATCTGCCGGGAGCCGCCGCTCACGCGCTCATGGCGCCGCGGCCCCGGCGCAACTGGCCGCCCGGCTTCTCGATCGACCGCATTCGCCACGCCGCCGGCCTCCTGCTCATCTTCCCCATCGGCGATCGTCCGCACATCGTCTTGACCGTCCGCGCCCACACCCTCGACCGGCACGGCGGACAGGTATCGTTGCCGGGCGGCGTGATCGAGGCCGGCGAAACCACCGAAGAGGCGGCGTTTCGCGAAGCGCAGGAGGAAATCGCGCTGGTGCCTGAGGGCCTGATTACGCTCGGTGTGCTCTCCCCGATCGATATTCCAGTGAGCGGGTTTCGATTGCACCCGGTAGTCGCGGCGTCGCGCCGGCGGCCCGCGCTGCAGGCGGCCGACGGCGAGGTGGCGCGGATCGTCGAACCATCGCTTGCCGATGTGATGGATCCGCGGCACCTGGCGTGGCGGACGCTGGCGCGGGAAACCGGCCCTTTAGAATTTCCTGTCTTTCTCGTCGATGGCGTCGAGATCTGGGGTGCGACGGCCATGGTGCTCGCCGAGTTCCTGGCTCTGTTGGGGTGGGAGGGTCGGCTTCCGCACCGATCCTGAAAGATTGCATTTTTTGCACAAATCTGTGGACACGGATGTCATTCTTCGCTGAATTCTGAAAATACGACGGCGTTTCATTGCAGATTCAGCACGATCTGAGGAATAATGCACACTTCGTCAAGGCGCGTTATGATTCGCGTTCCGATTCATGACCGGTTTACGTGTGCGTCGCCGCGCCGTGACCGGTTCGAACGATGTGCGCCAGGATTTCAACACGGAGATCACGGAAGCAGACCAGGTCGTTGTCGGCCGTGGCTCCACTGTCGGCGAGACAGCAGGTCAAAGGGGGACGCGATGGGTTCCGCAGTGTTGGGCGACGCGATTGGTGCGATCCGCGACTGGTCAATCACGAAAGGCAAGAAGGGCAAGGCACCCGCAGGAATGCCGGCGGGCGCAGGCAATGGCTTCGGAAGCCTCGCGTTCGGCGACTCCGAACAGCAGAAGCGGTTGCCAAAGGCCGCCTACCAGGCGCTGCGCAAAACGATCTCGCACGGCGAATCACTCGACCCGTCGGTGGCCGACGCGGTGGCCAAGGCCGTAAAGGACTGGGCGGTTGAACACGGCGCCACGCATTACACACACTGGTTCCAGCCGCTCACCGGCATCACCGCCGAGAAGCACGACTCGTTTCTGAACCCGACCGCCGACGGCAAAGCCGTGGCCGAGTTCTCGGGCAAAGAGCTCGTGAAGGGCGAACCCGACGCCTCGAGTTTTCCGTCGGGCGGGTTGCGATCCACCTTCGAAGCCCGCGGCTACACGGCATGGGATCCGACCAGCCCGCCGTGGCTGCTGAAGAGCGGTGGCTCGGTCACTCTCGTCATCCCGACGGCGTTCGTCAGCTGGACCGGCGAAGCGCTCGACAAGAAGACGCCGCTCCTCCGCTCGATGGAAGCGCTCTCGAAGCAGGCGGTCCGGCTCCTCAAGCTGTTCGGCTCGTCTGCCGAGCGCGTGATCACGACCTGCGGTCCGGAGCAGGAATACTTCCTGATCGACAACTACTTCTACCTGTCGCGTCCGGACTTGATTAACGCCGGCCGCACGCTCTTTGGCGCCACGCCGCCCAAGGGCCAGGAGCTCGAAGACCAGTACTTCGGCGCGATTCACGAGCGTGTCATGGCGTTCATGACCGACGTCGAAACCGAGCTCTACAAAGTCGGCGTGCCGGTGAAGACGCGTCACAACGAAGTGGCGCCAAGCCAGTACGAAATCGCGCCGGTGTTCGAAAACGCGAACCTCGCCACCGACCATCAAATGATGACGATGGAGACGATGCGGAGGACGGCGCCGAAGTACGGGTTGGCGTGTCTGCTGCACGAGAAGCCGTTTGCGGGCGTCAACGGATCGGGCAAACACCTCAACTGGTCGATGAGCGACAACGAGGGCCACAACCTCCTCAGCCCGGGAGCCAACGCCCACGACAACATGCAGTTCCTGGTCTTCTGCGCCGCGGTGATCCGCGCCGTGAACAAGTGGCAGGGACTGCTCCGCGCCAGCATTGCCAGCGCCGGCAACGATCATCGCCTCGGCGCGAACGAAGCGCCGCCGGCAATCATCTCGATCTTCCTCGGCGACATGCTCACCGATATCTTCGAGCAGATCGAAAAAGGTGGCGCCAAGTCGACCAAGTCGGGCGGCGAGCTCGACACCGGCGTCATGGTGCTGCCGAAGCTGCCGCGCGATTCCGGCGACCGCAACCGCACCAGCCCGTTCGCATTTACCGGAAACAAGTTCGAGTTCCGCGCCGTGTCGTCGGGCCAGAGCATTGCCTATCCGAACATCGCGCTCAACGTCGCGGTCACCGAATCGCTCGACTACATGGCGACCGAGCTCGAAAAGGCGACCAAGGGCGGCAAGTCGATCGAAAAGGCCGTCGCGGAACTGCTGCCGAAGGTCATCAAGGAGAACAAGCGGGTCCTCTTCAACGGCAACAACTACTCGAAGGAGTGGGAGAAGGAAGCCGGCAAGCGCGGGCTGCTCAACCTGAAAAATACCGTTGACGCCCTGCCGGAACTCGTCAGCAAGGATGTGATCGCAGCCTTCACGAAATACAAAGTGCTGAACGAACGCGAACTGCACTCGCGCTACGAGATCATGCTCGAGACCTACAACAAGACCGTGAACGTCGAAGGTCAGCTGATGGTGCTGATGGCGAACCGCTACATCCTGCCGGCCGCGCTCGACTATCAGAAGCAGGTTGCGCAAAGTGTGTCGGCTGTGAAATCGGCCGGCGGCAAGTCGGTCGAGGGCGCCAAGATGCTGGGCGTCGCGACCAAGCTGACCGACGAGCTGAAAAAACGCACCGACAAACTGCAGCTCACGCTTTCGCACAACTCGAACGGCGATGCGTTCAAGCACGCGAAGCACTTCCGCGATTCCGTGATCCCGGCGATGGTCTCGGTCCGCGCCACGGCCGACGAACTCGAGCGGATGATTCCGCACGGTCAGTGGCCGCTGGCGACGTATCGCGAAATGCTCTTTATCAAATAGGGCAGGACGGGCAGGACGGGCAGGACGGGCAGGACGGGCAGGACGGGCAGGACGGGCGGGAAGGGAAGGCAGGGTTGCTGCCCCTCACGCCCTTCCAGCCCTTCCAGCCCTTCCAGCCCTTCCAGCCCTTCCTGATACGGCATACTAACGCCCGTGCTGCGATGGATCGGGCTCTCGGTGCTCGTTGGCACCTCGATCTGGTTCGAGCAGAGCACGTTCGTTCCCTTCGCCAGCGATCGCGCGATCCACTACGTGCTCTGCACACCGGCGCTTTGGCGACTCGCGGTTGACATCGCGCTGATTGGCACCCTCCTTGGGGGGCTCTGCCTGGTGCTCGAGCAGACGGTCCTGGTCGACACCTACAGCGATCGCCCGCGCCTCAGCTCCTCTGATCTGTTTTCCCCACTCGCGCTCGTCGCTGCCAATCTGCTGAGCGCAGGCCTGCTGCGCGACTCGCTTCGCGACGGGTGGGCGCCGGTCGCATATGTGGGATCCACTCTGTACCCCTTCGTGTGGGCGGCGGCCTCGCTTCTGATTATCTGGAACGTCTACGTCGCGAGCAGCGCGACTTTCCGTGAATCAGTCGCCAGACGCTGGATGAGGCTCGATGTCGCCAGACAGTCGCTGCTGATCGATGTGGCGATCGCCGTCATGGTGGCCGGCATCGTCATCACGACGTCGCCGAGAATCCGTTTCTCCGGAACGCCGGTCGGCGATGAGCCGAAGTACCTGCGCTACGCCGAGAACTGGTGGCAGGGACGCGGCATGGACATGGACGGCGTGCAGGACGCCTCTGACATTCCGGCATCGAAACAGGGGCCACGGTTTCTCCACAATTTTTCCAACCTCGTCCCCGCGCTGCACCAAGACGTCTCGCAGCTGATCGCCGACGCTTCGTACCTCGGCAACTGGAAACATTGGAATCACCAGTTCAATAAGGCCACCTACGTCGGCAACTGGTTCGTCACCGGAAAGAATGGCGGGCTGTATCAGATCCATCAGCCCGGAATTTCGGTGCTGATTCTGCCGGCATATGCCATCGACCGCTGGTTGTTCGACACCGGTCGCGGGCGGCTGGCCGACGATCTATTCGCCGTCAACATGGTGATGCTGCTGATCTACCTCGTCCTCGCCGTCGTGACCTTTCGACTCGTCGATGGTGTGGTTCAACACCGCGGCGTTGCCGCGGTGGCCACGATCGCCTGTCTCGCTTCGCTGCCGCTCGCCTCGTTTGTGTTCCAGTTCTATCCCGAAACACTGGGCGCCGTTCTCGTCGCCGCCGTCGTTCATCGATCGCTGTCGGCGAATCCGCTGAGCAGGGCGGAGGCGGTCGGGATCGGGCTGGCGCTCGGCTGGCTGGTGTGGCTCCAGGTTCGTTTTGCGGTGCTCGCGGGCACGCTGTTTCTGTGGGTGCTGTGGACGTTCCGACGCGATCGTCGAGCGTGGCTCCTGATTGCTGTATCCGGAGGCGTCGTCGGGCTCTTCTGCTTTTACGTCTATCACGTGACCGGCAGCGTGCTGCCGACCGCGTTGTACGACGCGACGCCCGACCCCGGTTTTCGTGTCAGCCGGCTGCCGGCCGGGCTCGTCGGCGTGCTGTTCGATCGGGAAAACGGAATGTTTGCGCTGGGTCCGCTGTTTCTGCTGGCCTTGCCGGGTTTAGGCATGATGCTGCGGCAGCACCGGCGCGCGGCCTTCATGGTGGTGACGCTGTTTCTGGCGCTTCTGATCCCCGTCGCCGGTCACGGCTACGAAACCAGCGGAACGAGCCCGCTGCGACACATGGTCGCGGTGATTCCGTTGACGGTCCTGCCGATCGCGGCCTGGCTGCGCTCGATGCCGCGTCGATCTGTCGGCATGGCGATCGCCGGCGTGTTGATGTTGATGTCGATTCAGATGGCCGCCGCCTACAACCTTCACAACGACAAGACGATTACGCAGACCATTGCCGCCGGGATTTCGGGATGGGATCCGTCGTTGGCGTTTCCGTTGTTGCGTCGTGTCGAACAGCCAGGGTTCGATGCACGAGCGCTCGCGGTTCTCGAGGCGCTTTCAGTGCTGGCGGTCGCGGCAGGCTTCTGGATCGGTTTACGACCCGGGGCCGATGAAGGCTCCGGACGCCCTCACGGGGCCGTCGCGTTGGCGATCTCGCTGGCGATCGTCGCCGGCGTCGGATGTCTGGCTGTGTACAGCGGCGGCCCGCGACGCGAATTGAGGCTGCTCGAGACGCCCCGGCAGGCGCTGCGGGAGTGCCAGGCCAACTGCGTCAACAGGCCTGGATCGATTCAGATAGGAACACCGCCGGCGGAGTAGACAGCCTTCGTCTTTCGACCTTGGCAAAGGACCGAAGGCTAAGGCCGGACGAAGGTCTAAGGTCTACTGCTTGTGTTTCTCCTGCCACTCCGGTGAGTCGCGAATCTGCTTGGCGACGCTCTCGCGCGCTTCCTCCGGCGTCGCGCCGTGCGCGCGCGCCTGCAGGTAGTTCCTGAACAACCAGTTGGAAATCGATTCGAAATCCACTCTGCCGTCGGTGACGATGCCGGCGGGACGCTGGAGGCCCTCCGGCGACCGGTAGAAGCGATCGAGCCACTGCAGCGTTTCGGACATTTCGGTCGCCGTCAGATCTTCCACGCGGAACACGTTGTAGGTATCCAGGAAATGCGTGACGACCGCGGTGATCAGAACGGCCACGACAAGAAGAATGCGCGCCAGATCGGATAAGCGCCGCGTGCTTTGTTCCATGGTCGAAGATGATAACCGATTGAAAAAGGTCAACCGGTTAATTGGTACAATCCTCCGCCGTGGCCAAGCGCAAACCATCCAACGACCGCACGCTGTTCGACCAGATCGAGAGCAACGAGAGTACGCCGAGCGCGCGTGACGCAGCGGCGCGCTCGGTGTTGATGGGCGGCGGCGGTCCCGGCTCTTCCGAGAATGTCGCGCTCCACGAGGCCGCGCAGTCGCGGTATCTGAACTACGCGCTGTCGGTCATCACCGCGCGGGCGCTGCCCGACGTTCGTGACGGCCTCAAGCCGGTGCAGCGCCGGATTCTGTACACGATGTGGCAGCAGAATCTGACCGCGGATGCCAAGCATCGCAAGTGCGCCAAGGTCGTCGGCGACGTCATGGGCAGCTACCATCCCCACGGCGATGCGGCGCTCTACGAGACGCTCGTGCGCATGGCCCAATCCTTCTCGCTGCGCTATCCGGTGGTCGACGGGTCGGGCAACTTCGGGTCGCTCGACGGCGACAGCGCCGCGGCGATGCGCTACACCGAATGCCGGCTGGCCCGCATCAGCGACGAGATCCTGACCGAAATCGAACAGGCCACGGTCCCTTTCCGGCCGAACTACGACGGCACCAAGACGGAGCCGGTCGTGCTGCCGTCGCGCATTCCGAACCTGCTGGTGAATGGCGCCACCGGCATCGCAGTCGGCATGGCCACCAACATTCCACCGCACAACCTCACCGAAGTGTGCACGGCGCTGATGAAACTTCTCGACAACGAAGACATCAGCAATGCCCAGCTGTGCCGCTATGTGAAAGGGCCGGATTTTCCGACCGGCGGCCAGATTCTGAATTCATCGGAGGAACTGAAGGAAATCTACAAGACCGGTTCCGGATCGATCCGGCTGCGCGGCACCTGGGA
>Ga0310810_10004179_pt1 | contig 15921 bp, 11 predicted proteins | sample NCmetagenome_FD_207641 | JGI IMG/M metagenome (GOLD analysis project Ga0310810, IMG submission 207641) | Soil microbial communities from experimental microcosm in Duke University, North Carolina, United States - NC | ecosystem: Engineered > Artificial ecosystem > Soil microcosm > Unclassified ...
GCGAGCGGACTCGACCTGATTCCGCAGCTGATCGCGGAGAACCCCAACGTCGTCATCGTGGTCGTGACCGCCTACGCGACGATCGAGACCGCGGTGGAGGCCATCCGACGCGGCGCCTGGGATTACCTGCCCAAGCCCTTCACGCCCGCGCAGATCGGTCACCTGGTCGAACGCGCGAAGACGCAGCGGGCGGCCTCCGCCAAGCTGGCGGATCTGCAGGATCGGCTGCAGTCGGAGGCGCCGGAGATCGATCTCGACTCGCGCGCGCTGGCGATGCGTTCGGTCCTCCAGATCGTGAACCGCGCCGCGCAGGCCGACGTCTCGGTCCTGTTCAGGGGACCGAGCGGCACGGGCAAGGGCGTCCTCGCGCGCGCGATGCACCTGGAGAGCAAGCGCCGCGATCGGCCGTTCGTGACCATCAACTGCCCCACCCTCACCGAGGAATTGCTGGCCAGCGAGCTCTTCGGCCACACGAAGGGCGCCTTCACGGGCGCGATTCGCGATCAGCCCGGCCGCGTCGAGGCCGCCGAGGGCGGCACGCTGTTCCTCGACGAGATCGGCGACCTGCCGCCCGGCTTGCAGGCCAAGCTGCTGCGCTTCCTGCAAGAGCGCCAGTTCGAACGGCTCGGCGAGACGCGCACGCGCAAGGCCGACGTCCGGGTCGTGGCGGCGACGAACCGTGACCTCGAAGAGGACGTCAAGACCGGCCGCTTCAGGGAGGACCTCTTCTTCCGCCTGAACGTCATCGACATCCTCGTACCCACCCTGCGTGAGCGGCGCGAGGACATCATCCCGCTGGCGCGGCGCTTCCTGGCGTTCTTTGCGCGGGCTGTCGGCCGCGCGCTGCCGTCATTCTCTCCCAGCGCGGAGGCCGCCCTCGCGAGCTACGCGTGGCCGGGCAACGTCCGCGAGCTGCGGAACGCGATCGAGCGCGCTGTGATCCTATGGCCGTCCGCCCTCATCGAGCCGCAAGCCTTCCCGGAACGGATCGCGGAGAGCGCGGCCCGCGGAGCGGCGGTGACCGTGGGGGCCGACGTCACGGTAGAGGAGCTGGAACGGGCACATATCTCGGCGGTGGTCGCCCGCTCCCGGACGATGGAAGACGCGGCCCAGATTCTTGGAATTGACGTCTCGACGTTGTGGCGAAAGCGCAAGCGGTACGAAACCGGCGAGGGCTGACCTCCCGGCCGAAAGATTGCATTGCCGAGGTCTAAACATCGGCGCGATCTCGCCGATGTTCGAATCGGATGGGGCTCGGCCGCTTACGCCGGGGTTCATCGGACGCATGATCTCAGTAGAGGGAAGGCGGTGACCTCGTGCTCGCGCGCAACCCGAAGCAAGCGGAAGGACCGGGCCTGTTCCTGCTGTCGCCGTCGTCGTCCGCGGCCAGGGACGGCTACGCTGACACGATTGCACGCGGCCGCCTGCGCCTCCGCAGATGGGAGACGCGGCGCGCCTGGGCCGGGCGCGCGCTGATCGCGCTCAGCTTCCCGATGGCGTACCTGCTCGTCATGCTGAGCATGGACGCCCACGTTTCGAGCGGGGCGGCCCGGGTCCTGGTCTGGTTGTGGGCCGCCGCCGCGAGCGTAGCGGCCGTCTGCGCCGAGGCCACGTGGCGGCACCGGGTCCGGCTCGACCGGTTCGACGCCGAGGTGCCGCCCCGCCGCAGACGGTGATCGGCCCGCGGATCGTCGCGTCTTTACTATTTATTTACGCATTCCCCGGCCAGTTCTGACGCCACCTTGATGTGCCGTCGGATAGATGGTTGCCCATGACCGTATGGGCGCGCGTCCGGCGCGTCGTCTTCGGCCCCCCCAAGGACGTCAACGAACCGCAGGCTTTCCACAAGCTGTCGTTGATCGCGTTCCTGGCCTGGGTCGGCCTGGGCGCCGACGGCCTCTCGTCCAGCGCTTACGGCCCGGAAGAGACCTTCCGGCAGCTGGGTGAGCACGTCGGGCTGGCGGTGTTCCTGGCCGGCGCGATGATCGCGACCGTCTTCATCATCAGCTACGGTTACAGCCGGATCATCGAGCAGTTCCCGTCGGGAGGCGGCGGCTACCTGGTCGCCAGCAAGGTCCTGGGCGGCCCGGCGGGCGTGGTCGCGGGCAGCGCCCTGCTGGTCGACTACGTCCTGACCATCACGATCTCGATCGCGGCCGGCGCGGACGCGATCTTCAGCTTCCTACCCGCGAGCTGGCTCGGCGTCGAGCTGTTCGTCTCCTTGACCGGGATCGCCCTCCTGACGGTGATGAACCTCCGCGGGATCAAGGAATCCGTCACGACGATCGCGCCGATCTTCGCGGTCTTCCTGATCACGCACGCGGCCCTGTTGCTGATCGCGATCGGGGGGCGGGTTCCACAGCTCCCCAGCGTCACCCGTGAGGTGCACGGCAATGTCAGCGGCACGCTCGGCGCGCTGGGCCTGTTCGGGACATTGAAGCTGGTGATGCGCGCCTATTCACTGGGTGGTGGGACGTACACGGGCATCGAGGCCGTATCGAACGGCGTTGGCATCATGCGCGAGCCGCGCGTTCAGACCGCCAAACGAACCATGTGGCTGATGGCGACGTCGCTGGCGATTTGCGCGTCGGGACTGCTGCTCGCCTATCTGCTCTGGCAGTGCCGGCCCGTCGAAGGCAAGACCATGAACGCGGTCTTGCTCGAGCGCGTCGCGGGCGGCTGGTTCCTGGGCGGGCTGCACGTCGGCAAGGCCTTCGTCATCGTCGCGCTGCTCAGTGAGGGCGCGCTGCTGTTCGTCGCCGCGCAGGCCGGCTTTCTCGACGGACCGCGCGTGATGGCGAACATGGCGGTCGACTCCTGGCTACCCCACCGCTTCTCGGCGCTGTCGGAGCGGCTGACCATGCGCAACGGCATCTTGCTGATGGGCGGCACCGCGCTGGCAGCGCTGATCTACACGCGCGGTCAGGTTTCGAAGCTGGTCGTCATGTACGCGATCAACGTGTTCGTGACCTTCTCGCTCTCGAACATCGCGATGACAGTCTTCTGGTTCCGGCGCAGGCGCGATGATCCGTCCTGGGCTCGCCACCTGCCGGCACACGTGATCGCCGCCGGGCTCTGCGTCCTCATCCTGGTCGTGACCGTGATCCAGAAGTTCACGGAGGGCGGTTGGTTGACGCTCGTCATCACGGCGGGTCTCATAGGCTTCTGCTTCGCCGTCCGCCAGCATTACCGCGCCGTCGTCCGCGCGCTCGGCTCACTCGATCATCAGATTCCGGCACCGGACGCGCGACCGGATCTCTACCCGTGCCGGCCCGGAGACGATCGGAGCGAGCTGGACGCCTCGCGCCCGATCGCCGTGCTGCTGGTGGGCGGATACGGCGGCCTCGGGCGGCACGCGCTGCTGACGCTGCTCAAGATGTTCCCCGGACATTTCCACGGCGTCGTGTTCGTCAGCGTCGCGGTCGTCGACTCCGACGTCTTCAAGGGCGCCAGCGAGATCCCGGCGCTCGAGGCGCGCACGCGCGCCAGCCTGGCCGAGTACGAACGTTTCGCGACCGCGCTGGGCTTACCTGCCACGAGCGCGTACGCGGTCGGCACCGAGGTCGCGGTCGAGGCCGAACAGCTCGCCGTCGGCCTGGTCCAGTGGTATCCGAAGGTCGTGGTCGTCGCCGGTCAGATCATCTTCGCCGAGGACACGATGTGGAACCGCCTGCTTCACAATCAGACCGCGCTGCTGATCCAGCGCCGCCTGCAGCAGCGCGGCGTACCGATGATCGTCATGCCCGTCGAGCTCGACCTCGAACGCGCCCAGGCCGAACGCTCATCGGCGGCGTTCCCCGGCGCCCGCCTGCTCGCCGACGTGACGGGCCGGAGCCGCACGGGCGAGCGGCCGATCGTCCCCCTGACGCCGTCTTGATACGCCGCGCGCATGTTTTGATCCCGACTTGAGAACGGACGCGCTACCCAACGTCCATGAACGAGGACGTCCTCGTCATCGGAACGAGCCGGCAGAAGGATCCGGACGGCAGCAAGCTGCGCGCCGTGCTGCAGTCCCACTTCGCGCTCGAGCGCGCTCAGTCGCTACGCGACCTCTTCGTGCACCTGCTCGCGCTCGCCAGCCTCCCGCTCGGATACCTGGCGGCCAGGCCTGCGAGCGGCACGACCCTTCGAGCCATCACGCTCTCCGGGTGGTTGACCTGCCTCGCCGCGCTGTCCGTCGCGACGCTGGCGGAGGTTCGATGGCGGCGCCGGTGCGCCGCGTTGCGGAAGGTGCTCCCCCCACCGTAGGATCGCGGGCGCGATGAGCGCGCCCGGACCCTTGGTGCTGGTCGTCGAGGACGAACCGCAGATGCGGCGGTTCCTGCGTGCGTCTCTGACGTCGCACGGCTACCAGCTCTGCGAGGCGGCCACGGCGGCGGAGGCGACCGCGCTGGCGACCAGCCGGAACCCCGAGATGGTCCTGCTCGACCTGGGCCTTCCCGACGAGGACGGCGTCGACCTGACGCGCCGGCTGCGCGAGTGGTCGCGCGTTCCGATCATCGTCATCTCGGCGCGCGGGCGCGAGGCGGACAAGGTTGCCGTGCTGGACGCGGGCGCCGACGACTATCTGACGAAGCCGTTCGGCGTCGGCGAGCTGCTGGCGCGCATGCGCGTCGCGCTCCGCCACGCGCAGGAAGCGGCGGGCGCGCCCATGCCGATCATCGAGATCGGTCCGCTGCGCATCGATTTCGCAAGGCGCGAGGTCAAGATGAACGACGTCGAGGTGCACCTGACGCCGATCGAATACCGCCTGCTCGCCTTCCTGGCGCAGAACGCGGGCCGCGTCCTGACGCACAGCCAGATCCTCAAGGAGGTCTGGGGCCCCGGACACACAGACGAGACGCACTACCTGCGCGTCTATATGGCTCAGCTGCGCCGGAAGATCGAGGTGGAGCCGGCGCGCCCGCGCCTGCTGCAGACGGAGCCGGGCGTCGGCTACCGGATGCGCGAAGCGACGACCTGATCGCGCGCACGCCGGCGTCGCTGTCCGTCGATTTTTCCCGCCGCGTGGGCTATTTTTTTCACCTCATGAGCGAGCTGCAGCTTCCGGCGCCGGAAGGGCTTCCAGTACCCGCGCCCGCGCCCGCGCCGCCGGCCCCCGCCGGATCGTTCCGGGAGCGCCTCGCGCTGGTGCCGTGGCGAAAGGTGCTGGAGCAGCTGACGCCGGCGATCGCCCTCGGCCTCGGCATCCTGTCGCAGATGCAGGCGAAGCACACGATCACGTTCGCGCCCAAGGCGGTGGCGTTGCTGGCGGTCGCCTGGGGCCTGGCGTCCGGGCTGGGCGAATGGCTGCCCGAGCCGAAGCCCGACGATCAGCACCCGCGCTGGCGCAACTTCCTGCGCAACGCCGCCGCGCTGGTGACGATCGGCCTGTTCCGCAACGTCCTCTTCTTCCTGGTCCCGATCTGGTTCGCGTCGTCGACGCTCGGCGCGTTCAACATGTTCGCGCCGATCCTGCTGGCGGGCATCGCGCTGTTCTCGTGCTTCCCGAAGCGTTTCCGGCGGACGATGCTCGAGAGCCCGCACATCCGCACCATCTACTGCTCGTCGGTCCTGTTCATCGCGCTGGTGCCGGCGGCGGCGGTCGAGATCTCGGCGTCGCCGCGGCTGTCGGCGGCGCTGGCGGCCGGCGTGGCATGGCTGGCGTCCAGCCTGGCGACATCGCGCACGCCGCTGACGACGCGGATCGGCCGGATCGAGCTGGGCGCCGGGACGCTGGTCGCCGCGCTGATCTGCGCGCTGGCGGCGCCGCTGCTGCCGCCCGTGCCGGTCGCCTGCAACGAGTCAGCGACCGGGACCAGCGTGCACAACCGCGAGATCGAGGGCGTGGCGGAAAAATTTCCCGCCGGCACCAAGCGGGTGTACGCCTGGTTCGCCGTGCAAGTACCTCGGCATTACAGGCAGGGGATCCGCTTCGAGTGGTATCGCGACGGCGAGCGCGTGGGCAATGCCGCCGCGCGCGAGATCGTCGGAGGTCGCGAGCAAGGTTATCGGACGTCGTCGTACACGGGATCGCCCAAATCGGGCTCATGGCGGGTAGATTTGCTGACCGACGCGTCTCAGCTCATCGCGAGGAGACACTTCGTCGTTGAATAGCTTGACCGCCGTGAGCGCAGAACCAAAAAATTCCCACCTGGCCGCCGTAGCGACGGCCGCCGTCCGCCGTGCGTTCGGTGAGCCGCAGCCGCTGTCCGCCGACGCCGTCTGGCAGAAGCCGTTCGACTACGACGTCGCGCACCTGCAACGGCTGGCGGTGCTGGCGCCGGACGCCGAGGCCGAGCCGGGCGATCTCGTCGATTACGCGCTCGACTTCAAGTACGAGAAGATCCAGACGGATCTGTTCCTCCACGTGCTCCCGTTCTGTTTGCGCGCCTGGCGGGACGATCTGACGTCGCCGTTCGGGCGCTACGAGACGTTCGTCGACGAGTTCTACCCGGCGCTGATCCGGGGCAGCGTGTTCGACGGTGTGCTGTCCGCCGACCAGACCGCCGCCGTGGGCGACTTCATGCGCGACGCGATCCTGCAGCAGATCGACGCGCAGCAAACGCTGTCGTTCAAGGGATCGAAGGCGCCCGTCTACGCGTGGTTCCACGCCGTGTCCACCTACGGTCTCCTGCGCGCCGACATCGAGAAGCTGTGGTCGACGTGGTGGGCCGTCGAGACCGAAGGCCGCGCGCTGGCGGCGGCCCAGTACGCGTCGTGCCTGATCTACGACGACACGGCGAACCCGGTCTTCGACGCCTGGACGCGCGAGCACGGCGGCGGCCCGCCCTGCCTGTGGCACTACCGCGGCCACGTCCTGGAGGAGTCCTGGCGCTCCGAAAATCTCGAGATGCTCGCGCGCGAGCTGACGCCCGCCGGCGTGCGCGGCCTGCTCGATCGCGCCGTCGCGCGCCTCGCCGGCCATCCGCTGCGCGACAAGGTCGCGTCGATCCGCTTCCGGCTGGACGCGCGCACGCAGACGCTGGCGAACCGGTGCGCCGACGTGCAGCGCTATCTCGCCACGCCCAACGAGGCCGAGTACAGCTTCCAGTGGAGCAGCTGACGACGCGTATGAATCGGCACGCTTTCCGACGCTGCTGACGACCGCGGCAAAAAACCGCCGACCGTGGCGACAAACCGCCGACAGCGCCGGCACATTTCACGGCCGGCGCGCGGCGGTTGCTGGAATACGGTGCGCGCGATCCGCCCTGCGTGTGCAAAGGAGGCTCGCCATGAGGTTCTCGTCATTTCCGTCCGCGTTGCTCGCAACGGTCGTCGCGTTGTCCGCCTGTTCGAACGATCCCGAAAAAACTGCGGCCAGCGAGCCGCCGGGAACGCTGCAGTTCGCGCTCGTGCAAGCGCCCAGCAACCTCGCGTGCATGCGCGTGACAGTCACAGGCAACGTGACCTCGACGCAGTTCGTGTCGGTCACGCCCAACATGAGCACGCAGTTCATGCTGATGGGGCTGCCGACCGGAGCGGTCACCGTGAAGGCCGACGGCTTCAGCCAGACGTGCGCGACGGTCACGGCGACGACCGTACCCGCCTGGATCAGCAACGTCGTCTCGACGACGCTGACGCCCGGCACGAACGCGACTGTCGCGCTGACGATGATGGCCAACGGCAGCGCGACGATCAGCGCCGACTTCCCGACGCCGAATCCGACCACGCCCGACACGACGCGCCCGACGCTGTCGTCGTTCACGCCCGTCAACGGCGCGACCAACGTCAACAGGAACAGCGCGATCAACGCCGTGTTCTCGGAGCCGATCGCGCTGGCGTCGCTGACCCCGGGCAGCTTCTCGATCGACGATCTCGGGCTGGTGGCGCCGGGGAACTACACGACCCTCGGCAACTCCGCGATCTTCACGTCTTCGCTGCCGCTGGGGCCGAACCAGCTCTACACGGCGCGCCTGGGAACCGGCGTCCGCGATCTCGCCGGTAACGCGTTGCTGACGGGGACCAGCTGGACGTTCCGGACGCAGGCCGGCACGTTCAACGCAATCTCCAGTCCCCAGATCTTCGGAGTATCGACGACCAGCGTCGTCCTCGACCACGCGCTGGCCGCGAGCCGGAACGGCGACGTATTCGCGGCGTGGACCGAGTTTTCGTCGGCCAACGGGATCGAGACCCTCAACGTGAATCGCTTCGTGTCCGGCCTGGGCTGGGGCACGGTACAGACACTTCAGACCGTCAACACCTTCATCGGGAACGTCGCGCTGGCCGCCGATCCGATGGGCGACGCCGTCGTTGTCTGGAGCAGCAGCAGCAGCGGCGGCGCCTCGCTGGACCTGTTCGCCAGCCGATTCCAGCCGATGACGGGCTGGAGCGCGGCGCAGCCCATCGAGCCGTTCACCGCCGCCAATGAGTTCGACCCGAGCGTCGCGATGGACGCCGCGGGTAACGCGATCGTCGCCTGGGTTCATGACGATACCAACGGCAGCCAGGCTGTGTTCGCGAACCGGCTCGTGTCGACCGGATGGGGCGTTCCCCAGCAGGTCAGCGGCACGGCGATCGGACACTCGGCGGCACGCCCGATCGTTGCGTCCACGCCGGGCGGCGACGCCTTCCTGGTCTGGTACGACGTGACCGGAACTGGGGACGACGTCTGGGCGAACCGATTCCTGGCCGCCTCCGGCTGGGGGACCCCGCAGCTCATCGAGGCCGACCCCGGCGTCGCGTTCTTTCCCACCGTCGCTGCCGACGCCGCCGGTAACGCGACCGCGGTTTGGGAGCAATCCGACGGAACGCACCTGAACGTGGTGGCGAACCGCTTCGTGCCCGCGTCCGGATGGGGAACGCCTCAGATCATCGACAACGACACGACCGGCGACGTCAATTCAGCGCCTGTGGTGGGCATGGACGCGGCGGGCAACGCGTTGGCGCTCTGGACGCAGACCGAGACAGCGACGGCGACGACCTTCATCACGCGCGTCGCGTCCAACCGCTTCTCGATCACCGCCGGATGGGGAACGCCGCAAATTGTCGCGTCCGGAACCACGTCGGTCATTCCTTTCAACCAGCAGCTGGCCGTCGACGGGGCGGGGAACGCGCTGGCGTCCTGGGACACCTTCGACCTCAGCGCATCGCCCACGGCGCGCCGGGTGATCGCCAGCCGATTCACACCCGCGCTGGGATGGGCGGGCGTTCAGACCGTGGGATCCGATCCGAGCTTCGTCCCGCTGGTGGCGGCGGACGGATTCGGTCGGGGTACGGTCGTCTGGAGGACGGGCGGCGGCGCGACGCCGATCCGGCTCAGCGCCGCGCGGTTCGAGTAGCGCGCTTCTGCGCTGCCGACCAGAGCGCGTAGATCAGGAACGGCAACATCGCCGCCGTCTCGACGGCGGCGATGCGTAGGCCTGCCATCGACAAGAACGCCGGGCCGATCGGCGCGACCGGGATCGGCCGCCAGGGCGCGAAGAACCGTTCGTTGCTGAACGGCCACAGCAACGCGCAGCCGAGGCCGCCGTCCGTCATGGTGTCGAGCAACGGATGGCTGGCGACGACGGCGGCGGCGAACAGCGCCGTCCGCCAGGTGGGCCGGCGCGCCGCCCGCGCGATCAACCCGACGACGGCGGCGATCGCCAGCGCGAAGACGAGCGAGTGCGTCGCGCCACGGTGGCCCCATTCGTCCTCGTAGCGGACGCCGAGCGGAAACCCGATCACGTCGACGTCGGGAAGCAGCGACAGGCCCGCCCAGAGCGCGGCGGCAGCGAACGGCGACCAGATCGTCGGCTGCCCGGTGCGGTACGCCTTCGATGCGGCGGCGCCAACCAGCACGTGCCCGATGCTCGCCATCGGGCCAACGCTAGCAGCTGCTTTCACGATTCGTCACATCTCGCGCGAATCCGGTCCTCCCAATGGTCCTCCCGATGAGGTCGCCTTCGTCGATCCAAACATCCGCGGATTCAAGTTGAGACGAACACGCAACCCGTCGCTGTCCGCGCCGACAACCCAGACATGCGCGGAATCAAGAAGACATCGCGGCGGCAGATGCCGCTGCCGCTCGAAGTGGCAAGCAAGTGGGGTGGAGCAAGAAAGGGAGCGGGACGAAAGCCGCGCGGCCGGCCCTCGATGCCGCATGGCACCCGCGCCAAGATCGACCCTCGTTACCCGCTGCAGCTGACGATCCGCGCGGCGCCGGGGCTCCCGTCATTCCGATCAGCCCGCGTGTTCGAAGCGCTCCGCCGCGCCATCGCGCGGGCATCGCTCGACCGGTTCCGCGTGATTCACTTTTCGATCCAGCAGGACCATGGGCACTTCATCGTCGAGGGGGACGAGGCACGCCGCGCGCGCGGAGGCATGCACGGGCTCGCCATCCGTCTGGCTCTGGCCGTCAACCGCGTCCTCGGCCGCAAAGGACAGGTCGTCGGCGATCGCTACCACGTCCGTCCGCTGAGAACGCCGCGCGAGATGCGGACGAGCATGGTCTACGTGCTGCTCAATTTTCGAAAGCACCTTCGCGCGCCGCCGGGTGTCGATCCGCGAAGCTCGGGTCCGCATTTTGCGGGCTGGCAGCACGCCCCCTCGAACACGAACGGCTGCCCGGTCACGGTGTCCCCGACGACCTGGATGGCCGCCATCGGTTGGCGACGCGCCGGCGGTCCATTGAGGGTCGAGGAACATCCGGCGGTCGGCCCACGGCCACGCCCAACTTGATTCCGCGGATGTTGCGTCCGACGCTGGGAACGACGTGACAATCGTGAGAGCGGCAGCTACCCCGGAATGATCGGCGGGATCGAGAAGTCGTCCCACGACGGCGTGTGGTTGCCGTCGGCGGCTGGCTGGTTCCAGAGGTACAGCGAGGGGAAGGTGGTCAGCTTGCCGCTGCCGTCGACGACCAGCGCCGTGACGTAGAGCTGGGCGTTCGTCGTTCCCATCCGCTTCGACGAGAACGTCAGCCAGTAGTACGTCTTGCCGTTGGCCGTGGCCGCATGGGGCGACCACTTGGGCCAGTCGTTGGTGAGGCCCGGGCTGGCCAGCGTCGTCTGGCAAGCGGCCGCGTCGTTGGCCGCCAGCCGGACCGACGTGCCGCCCGCCGCCGGGACCACGAACACCTCCGACGCGGGGTTGCTGTACGAGCTGCCGCTGCCGCTGATGCGTGTGAACGCGACGAACGCGTCGTCGGGCGAGAACGACGGGTAGAACTCGGTCGCGCCCGGATCCGACGCGCCCGCCAGCGGCGTCGCGGTGCCGCCGGCGCGGTTGCTGTACGGAACCGAATACAGATCGGCCGGCCCGTTGGCCAGGCGGCCGTCGATCAGATCCGTCGCCGACGCGTAGACCACCGTCTTGCCGTCGTGGCTCCACGCCGGCTCAGTCGCCTTGTTCGGATCGCCGGTGCGCGCCAGCGTGCCGCGCGCGGTGCCGTCGATCTGCACCCAGTTCAGCGTGCCGGTGTCGCTGAGCAGCACGACGCGATCGCCGTCGCTCCAGTGACCCTTCGAGTAAGCCGGGATGCCGCGCAGCGTGCGAATCGTCGACATCGCGCCGGCGTTCACGTAGTTGGGGAGCGCGCCGGTGCTGCCCTGGCGAATGTCGGCGATGTTGCCGACGTAGTTGTTCGGCCCCATCGAGAAGCCGACGCCGTTGCCGTCGGGCGTGGCGGTGTGGCAACCGACGCAGGTCTCGGAAGAGCTGCGCGTGGCGACCTGGCTGGGCACCAGCACGTCACGGACGCCCTCCTCGCCGATGCCGAAGCCTTTGAGCGAGCCGACCTTCGCGCCCATGTCGTCGGCGAGCGCCCAGTAGACGATCTTGCCGGGCGCGTCGACCGGCGCGACGACGAACGTCGACTGCGCCTCTGCCGACGGCGCCAGCGCAACGGCGCCGGTGGCGTCAGTCTTCAGCGCGCGCGCCGTGACCGTGATCGTCTGGTCCGTGACCGACGTGCGCAGGCGATTCCAGAGATCCGCCGGCAGCGCGCCGTTCGGATCGCGCGTGAAGACGCGGAGCTTGTGCGCGAACCCGGCCACCGCCAGGTCGACCTCGAACAGGTTCTCGCCGGCGACCGGCGCCAGCTCGAAGCGCGGGCGCAGCCAGTTGCGCGGCATCAGCGTTCCCGCGATCGGCGAGGCGATGCAGGGCGCGCCGTCGGCGCGCGGCGTGGCGCCGTCGAACACCGCGGGCGCATTGGCGGGAGCCGATGAATCGATGATCGGGTCGGCGGGAAAGTCCGTGAGCGGCGGCGGCAACGGATCCATGCCGGCGTCTTTACCCGTGAAGCCGCCGAGCGTCGGCGGCGGGATGTGGCCACCGGCGCCGGCGCCGCCCCCTGCCCCACCGCCGCCAAGCCCGCCGGTGCCGCCCGAGGCGCCGCTCGATCGTCCCCCGGCGAAGGTGCATCCGGCCGCCAGCGCGCCGATCGCCAGCGTCAGGCTCTGCCATGTCGTCGAACTCTGAACGTGCATGCGCATCAGGAACACTTACGGAGGCGGATGCGCTGCGGACGTACGCCCGCGGGGTTGTCTGCTACTGAAGCTCGACGGCGGCGCCGTCGCGTTACGTGACCTCGAAGGGCCGATCCGGCCGGCGGCGGGCCCGCCAGGCGCTGAATCGCTCGCGCGCGCCCTCCATCATCAGGTACAGCGCCGGCGTGAAGAACAGGTTGAGGACGGTCGACACCAGCAGGCCGCCGAACAGCGCCGTCCCCATGGAATGGCGCCCGTTCGCGCCCGAGCCGCTCGCGAACACCAGCGGCATGATCCCGAGCAGAAACGCGAACGACGTCATCAGGATCGGCCGCAGCCGCAGCAGCGTCGCCTCCTTCACCGCGTCGACAGCCGACGCGCCCTTGTGGCGAAGCTGCTCCGCGAACTCGACGATCAGGATGGCGTTCTTGCTGGCCAGGCCGATCAGCATGAGCAGGCCGATCTGACAGAAGACGTCGTTGGTGAGGCCGCGCAGCCGCTGCGCCCCGAGCGCGCCCAGCAGGGCGAGCGGCACGGCCAGGATGATGATGAACGGCAGCGCCAGGCTCTCGTACTGGGCGGCGAGCACCAGGAACACGAAGGTCAATCCCAGCACGAAGATGATGAGCGCCTGGTTGCCGGCGCGGACTTCTTCCCAGGACAGGCCCGACCACTCGAAGCCGATGTCAGGGGGCAGCACCTTGTGCGCCGCTGTCTCCATGGTCTTGATCGCCTCGCCGCTCGACACGCCTGCCGAGGGCGTGCCCGCGAGCTCGATCGAACGATAGAGGTTGTAGTGGCTGATGACCGGCGGCGCGACGCCCGACGACACGTTGACCAGGCCGTCGAGCGCGACAAGCGCGCCGGACTGCGACCGGACGTAGAGCTGGCCGATGTCGCGCGGCTGATCGCGGAAGCCCGCCGCGGCCTGCGCGTACACGCGGTATGCGCGCGCGCCGAGGTCGAAGTCGTTCACGTACTGCGATCCAAGGTAGACGCCCAGCGCGGTGCCGATCTGATCGACCGACACGCCGATGCTCTTCGCCTTCTCGCGGTCGATGGTCAGCGCCAGCTGCGGATCGTCGACGCTGAACGTGGAGAACAGGCCGCCGACCTTGCCGGTGCGGGTCGCCTCGCCCTGCAGCGCCATCCCCGCGCCCGCCAGCGTGTCGAACTGGGGGTTCCCGCTGCGGTCCAGCAGCTCGAACGTGAAGCCGCCCGTTGATCCCTGGCCCTGGATCGGCGGCGGCAGAAAGGGAATGACGATCGCGCCCGGAATCCCGAGCAGGCGGCGGCGCAGGTCGGCGACGATCAACGGGGCGGAGTGCGCGGCGCCCTTTCGCCCGGAGATCGGCGTCAGGCTGGTGAAGATGACGGCGCGGTTCGATCCGTTGCCGGTGAAGTTGAAACCGAGCACGGAGAAGATGTGACTGACCTCGGGCCGGCTGCGCAGGGCTGCCTCCGTCTGCTTCGCGATGCCGGTCATGTAGTCGAGAGACGCGCCCGGCGGCCCGATCACCTGCGTGATGAAGTAGTTCTGGTCCTCGTCGGGGACGAAGCTGGTGGGCACCGCGCGATAGACGACGCCCGTCGCCAGCAAGCCCACGACGAACGCCGCCCCCACCCAGCGCAGGTGGCGCAGCTGCCAGCCGAGCGCGCGCCCGTAGCGCGCGCGGGTGGCGTCGAGACCGCGCGTGAACCAGCGGAACAGCACGAAGCGCCGCTCGCCCGTGCGCGGCGCGCGCATGAGCAGCGCCGACAGCGCCGGCGACAGCGTCAGCGCGTTGAACGCCGAGATCGCCACCGAGAACGCGATGGTCAGCGAGAACTGGCGATAGAGGCGCCCTGTCGTCCCCGACAGGAAGGCGACCGGCACGAACACGGCGATCAGGACCAGCGACGTCGCGATCACGGCGCCCGCGACCTCGCCCATCGCGCGCCGGGCGGCGGCGGGCGCGTCGCCGTGCGTCTCGCCGATGTTGCGCGCGATGTTCTCGACGACCACGATCGCATCGTCGACGACCAACCCGGTCGCCAGCACGATCCCGAACAACGTCAGCGTATTGATCGAGAACCCGAACGCCTTCACGAAGATGAACGTCCCGACCAGCGACACCGGGATCGTGATCGCCGGGATGACCGTCGCCCGCCAGTCCTGCAGGAAAAGGAAGATGACGAGGATGACCAGGATGATCGCCTCGCCCAGCGTCTTCAGGACCTCGCGGATCGATTCACGCACCGCGGTCGTCGGGTTGAACGCGATCGTGTACTTCATCGACGGCGGAAAGTTCGCGGAGAGGCGCTGCAGCGTCGCGCGCACCGCCGCCTCCAGGTCCAGCGCGTTCGCGCCCGGAAGCTGGAACACGCCCAGGCCGACCGCGTCGCGCCCGTCGAAGCGCAGGTTCAGCGAATAGTCCTCGGCGCCCAGCTCGGCGCGTCCGACGTCGCCCAGCTGCACCAGCGAGCCGTCGTCGTTGCGCCTGAGGACGAGCCGCTCGAACTCGCGCGCGTCGGTCAGCCGGCCCGCGACGCGCACCGTGATCTGGAACGTCTGCCCGGTCGGCGCCGGCGGCCGCCCCACCTGCCCCGCCGCGATGATCGCGTTCTGCTCGCGCAGCGCCGCAACGACGTCGGTCGCGGTCAGCCCGCGCGCGGCGAGGCGCACCGGATCCAGCCACAGCCGCATCGCGTACTTGCGCTCGCCGAAGATGCGCACGTCGGCGGCGCCCGGGATGCGCTTGATCTCGTCGCGCACGTAGAGATCGAGGTAGTTGCTGATGAACACGTTGCTGAGCGAGCCGTTGTCCGAATAGAAGCCGGCCGCGATCACGATCGCCGGCGTCGTCTTCAGGATCGTGACGCCGGTGGCGCGCACCTCGGCGGGCAGCCGCGGCAGCGCGGTATTGACGCGGTTCTGGACGTCGACCGCCGCCAGGTCCTTGTTCCGCCCGACGTCGAACGTCGCGACGATGTTGCTGGTGCCGTCGCTGCCGCTGGTCGACGACAGGTAGCGCATCCCCTCGGCGCCGTTGATCTGCTGTTCCAGCGGCGTCGTAACCGCCGACTCGACCGCCTCGGCGTTCGCGCCGATGTACACGCTCTGGACCTGCACCTGCGGCGCCGCCAGCTCCGGGTACTGCGCGATCGGCAGCGTCGGGATGCTGACCGCCCCACCGATCACGATCAGCACCGCGCACACCGACGCGAAGATCGGCCGCTTGATGAAGAACGCCGCGAACATCTGTTGCTCTCAGCCAGCGCCCTGAGGACCGCCGGCGGCCTTCGGTGGCGGCATCTGCATCACGCGCGCGCCGGGGCGCAGCTTCTGCACGCCCGAGACCACGATGCGCTCACCCGGCTTCAGCCCGCCCGTCACCGGATACTGCTGCTCCTGGATCGGGCCGAGCTGCACCGCGCGCTGCTCGGCGGCGAGCCCGCCCTGCGCCTCCTGCACGACCCACACGAACGGCTGGCCCGCGCGACGTTGCACCGCCAGCACCGGCACGGCCGGCCCGTCGCGACGGCTCCA
>Ga0310810_10004181_pt1 | contig 15919 bp, 17 predicted proteins | sample NCmetagenome_FD_207641 | JGI IMG/M metagenome (GOLD analysis project Ga0310810, IMG submission 207641) | Soil microbial communities from experimental microcosm in Duke University, North Carolina, United States - NC | ecosystem: Engineered > Artificial ecosystem > Soil microcosm > Unclassified ...
TGACTCCAAGGGTCACCGTCGTGCCGGCACCAGGCCGTGACTCCAGCTCCATCCATCCATCGATGGCCTCCATCCGCTCTCGGATACTGAAGAGGCCGAACTTGTCTGCCCGCGATTCACGGATCGCGACTGGATCGCAGCCGACGCCCTCGTCGCGGACGACGATCTCAAGCTTGCCCTGACCGTCGTCCGTCATGGTGACCGACGCACGGTCGGTGCCGGCATGCTTGAGTACGTTGAACAGTAACTCCCGCACGCATTGGAACAGCATCGTCGCATGATCTTCCGACAGTGGTGGTGTGACTCGCGGCACATCGACATGGACGACCAAACCTTGCTGCTCCATTCGTTCGCCCAGCCAGCGGAGACCGGCCGCCAGTCCGAACTGGCGCAACGTGGGCGGCATCAATTCGGCCACCACCGTGCGGGTATAGGTGAGGCTTTGATCGATCAATTGGTCCGCCTCCTGTAACACAGCAGAGGCCGGATGCGGGGAGATCATCTGCGAGGCGTGATTTATTTTCAACCGAGTCACGACGAGCATTTGCGCCAGATAATCGTGCAGCTCCCCGGCGATGCGCTGCCGTTCCCGCTGTTCGGTGAGGGTCAAGTCTTGCGCAAGGCCGCGAAGCCGGTCGTGCGTACGCACCAGCTCCTTCGTGCGCTCGTTGACCCTGCGCTCAAGCTCCTTCGTCCATTCCTGCCGCTGCATCTCCGCGTGCTTGCGTTCGGTGATGTCGAACGTCACGCCGACGAACCGCGTCGGACGGCCGTCGTTGTAATGGATGCGGCCGTACGGCGCAAGCCATCGCAATTCTCCCGTGTCCGCGCGGCGGATCCGGTGCTCCGCTTGATACAGCGAGCCGCTGGTCCTCGCATTTTTCATTGCCTGTCGGACGAGCGGCCTGTCATCTTCATGGACGAGCGCCCACCAGTGCTTCGTTGAGGCTTTTGTGGTTTCGGAGGCATATCCGAGTAAGAGCGCATTCTGCCGGTTCCACACCACACGTCCGGTCCGCAAATCCACGTCCCACGTGCCCATCCCGGCACCGTCGGTGGCAAAACGCAGGCGTTCCTCCTGCTCGGCCACTTGCTCGGCGCGTTGCCGAGTTTCTCGAAGCAGGCGCCGCCGTTCCTTCCCCATGGCGACGTAATTCGACACCGCTTCCAGCAATTCGAGATCGTCCGGATCAAAGGATTGGCGGCTGTTCGTCGCGAACGCCAGCGTTCCCAGCAGTCGCTCGCCGACAATCAGCGGGAAACAGGCATACGCCATGGCGCCGACCGCTTGCATCCGTGAGGCTTTTGGGTCGTTCGACGCCTGAAGCCGATCGACGATGACCGGCTTCCGGGAAGAAGCCGACGTGCCGCACAGCGCTTGCCCGAAATTGAGAGACATCAAGGGCTCGAGCGCGTCCTCCGGAATCCCCGCCCATGACGACATGCGAATGCCGCTGTTGTCGGGAGTCACGTCATAATCGAGAAAGCTGTCAAGGCCGACGCTCTCCCGCAAAGAAGCGAAAATGTCCTGCATGACGTCCGCCGGATCATCGACGCGAAGCAACTGGTCCATGATGTTGCTCAGCAATTGCTGGCGGGCCGTATGCGTCCGAAGTTCGAGCTCCGCCCGCTTGCGGGCGTCGATGTCTTCGATCACTCCGATCAAGGATTGAATGCGGCCGCCGGCATCCCATTGGATCGACAAGGTGACCAGCACCCATATGGTGTCTCCATCCGGCCGCAGGAGTCGCTGCTCGAGGGAGACTTCGGAGATGCCGCCCAGCAGCAGCGTGCCGACCTGGCTCTCGTGTTCCGCCCGGTCGTCTGGATGAGTCAGATCGCGCAGTTCCTGCTTCATGAGATCATGCTCAGCGCGGCCCGTAATACTGCACAGTTTGTCGTTGACCCGGAGCAGTCGGCCGTCCGATCCGACGACGCACATGCCGACGGCGGCCTGCTCAAAGAGACCGCGGAACAATTCTTCACTGCGGCGGAGGCGGGCGACCAGGCCTTCGTTCTCCTGCTGCCGCTCGCGTAAGCGCAACAGTGATTGCACCGCCGCCAGCAACTCCTTTTCATCGATGGGCTCGATGAGATATCCGTCCGATCCGACCTCCAACCCGACGGCCCGATCGTTTCCGGTCACGCGCGACGCCGAGACATGCAACACCATGATGTCCGTCAGCTCAGGCCTGTTCTTGATGCGCCGACACAAATCAAAGCCGCTGATGTCGGGCAGATTCACATCCATCAACACGAGCTGAGGCCGGACGTCCTCGAGCACCCGCCACGCATCCGCCCCGCAGGTCGCGTCGATCACCCGATAGCCGGCGCGTTCCAACATTCGTCGCCTCGCGTATCGGCCAGCTTCCTGATCGTCGACGTTGAGGATCGTCGCCATCTCTCCGGTCATAAATGCCTCTCCTCGTACCTGCGCAGGTTCAAAAACTGCCGCCGGTTGAAAAATTGCTGAATGTTCTTGGGTAATTCGTCGCCCCGACGGGTCGTTCGCCCCGTAACTGGAACCCCAGTGGAAAAACACGGGTCTGACAAGGCGATAGGCGAGCACAGTATGGCCGCCCCGCCCTTTGTGCCTACTAGGGAGACCCCTAGTCAGACCAGTCAGACCTTCGACCCCGGTGAGCCTATCTCAGAGCTGGCCTTAAGGTCGAGCGCGTCGAGGAGACCTGCCTTTTCAAGGCGCATCTTCGAGATCAGTGACCCGGAATGTAAAGAAAAACAGGATGGTGTATTGATCGTGATAGGTGCGGTGGCTGTGCCAGGCGGTCGTGTACAAGAGCCTTCCCGACGTGCGGTCGATGACGTCGACCCCATAGCGCACATAACCGTCCTGGGCAAGGTTCTGGTAGACCGTCAATTGAGGGAGCGAAAACGGAATGAGCACGCTTTGAATCGGCGGCATGCCGAAAAACGACGTCGACTGATTCGTGCCAAACGATTGCACGACCACGCGGATCACATACGACGCGTCGTCTTCGCGCTTTACCATGCGGTATCCCAGCACGCCGAGGTGACTCGCCAATGCTTCCCTGACAAATGCCAGGTCTCCCGCCGGCGAAAAATACGCGGTCGTGCTCGTCGCCGTCGTGCTCATTTCTCCCATGGAGGACACGGAAGGCATGGACACCAGCGGCGACAAATAGCCAAGCTGCAAGCCGGTCACTTCCATATACAAAGGTTCATCCGCGGAGATCGGGAGGGTCACGTCGAGGAGGCTGCGGTTCAGGGCCTCCGCGAGGAGCAACTGTTCGATGGCGCTGCGGGCGGTCTTCGTGACTTCGCGCGGCACTGTACACGACGCCAGCAGAAATGCCGTCGTCGCGCAGAAGACGGCGAGTGCCAGCCCGTGCATGAGCGCCTCTATTTGGCGGGCGGCGGAGGCTCGTGCACTTCCGCCGGAAGCGTTTCGATCACTTTGAGCACGCGTCCTTCATCGTCGAGCTGCATGGTCACCCGATCGCCGACGGATAAACGCTCGAACAATTCCGGACGGTCGAGACGAAAGAAAATCGGCTTTTGCAGATCGGTCATCAACATTCCCCTGCCCGCAGCCACATCGAGTTTGGCGAGCGTACCCGAAACCTCATGCTGGGCGTTCAGCTGATCGAGGGCGATGGTGCTCTCCGAGCGCGCCGACGATGACATCCAAAGCGGTGCGAGAGTCAGCGCGACGAGACTCGCATTCAACGCGCATTGTCGGAACGCAAAGCTGTGACGCATACGGTGGGCTCCGCCTATGGCCCCGCTTGTCCCTCTCGCCACTACACCGCATGCCTGCGAGGTCCTCTACTAGGCAATCCCCGAGTTCTAGCCACTGCGAACTACGCCTTAGGGTGGTACATGCGAAGCCGCTGGTATTCGGGATTGGCGTTGGCAATCGTCGTTCAGGCTTGTGCCAGCGAAGACGTCGTCCGGACGCCGGCCAGAATCAGCCTACTCACTGACAGCACCGCATCTCGGGCCGTGCGCGACGTTTCGACGGCTGTCGGCCTCCGCATCGCCGATCCCATACGCCTGCAACCGGTGCTGCGTGTCTCTTCTCGCCTTATCGCCGCCGCCTGGCGATCCGACTACGGAGCCCGCGCGCGCGCCACGTGTTGGGTGATTGCCGTCTACGACGACCCTGCAAGCATGCATGCGTTCGTGGGTGCCGACGGCGGCATTAGCGTACATACAGGCGTGTTCCGCTTCGCTGAGACAGAAGCCGGACTGGCGGCGCTCCTCAGTCATGAGTTTGTGCATGCACTCGCGTCGGCGCAGCGGCCGCCTTCCACCTGCACAAGCAATGAGGCGCACGAGCCGCCGCTGTATACGTACGAAGACGAACTGCATGCGGACGATGCGGGCCTCACGATGATGGCGGACGCAGGGTATGACCCTCGCGAATTGCTGCATCTCTGGGAGCGTATGAAAGCGAAGGAGGACGGAGGAGACGCCGTGCTTCAGCACTTCACGTACGACCGTCGGATGGACCACTTGGCTCAACGGCTTCCGGAAGCGCTCAGGCGTTACCAACGGGCGAATCGTGCGCCGCAGAAGACGCTGCCCCCAGAATGATCATGACCGTGCAGCGAGAGGGACAGAGCCTCAGGCCGCAGGAAGCGTCACCGTGTAGACTCCGGCGCGCTTGGAGAACAGACGCAACTCACCGGTCCGGCTCAAGCGATCCACCTCGAGAAAGACTTGGTTCCACGTATAGGAGGAACAGGCTTCCAGCAAGTCCTCCATGTCGCAGGCCTGGCGATGCTTCACCATCTGAACAATCTTTCCGGTGATATCGCCGGATCGGCCCGGATAGTCAGGCGTCAAAGAAGAAAGAACGGTCGGCGTTTGCTTCATGTTCTCCTCCTCTCCTAGGGGTTGGCCCAAGTGGACGCTACGCCGGTTAAGTAGGCGAGCCTACTAGGTGGTCCCCTAGTTTTATTCTCCCGGCGATAAAATCCCGCAGCCTTACGTGTCAGGGCATCGATCTTCGGATCCCGTCTTGGGTTCTGCCCAGTAGGCGCTTCGGGGCACCACTCCTAGAGTAAGGTCTGGCCCGAGAGGGCGCGACACATGGGATCAACGGTCGGAAAGTCCAGCACCGGAGCCTTGGATCTTGAACGCCAACCGCGGATGCTGGTCGAATGCGGGCTCTGCGGATGCGGCCGTTTTCATGTGATCTGCTCCGCCCAAGAGATTGCCGCCCAACATCAATTCCTCGAATCGTTTTACCGCAGCCGATGGTCCCAGCAGGACGCCGCAACGGCGACTGATCGCATTAACTTCACACAAGATTATGCCACGGCACTCGTCGCATGCGATGCCTGCGGGCTGCTCTATCGCAATCCGCGACCGGCAGCACAGGCCGTCACGAAAGCGTATGAACGCGAGCACTATGACGAGCGATATCTTCGGGCGGAACTTGAAACCCAACGGTCATGGGCGAGGACGAAAGTGCCGCTCGTCGCTAAATACTTGGCCAAGACGCGTAAGCGGTCACGCCCAAGAGTCCTTGAAGTGGGCAGCTTTGTTGGCGGCTTTCTCGTTGAGGGTCAAAAGCAGGGTTGGGACATGGTAGGCGTTGATCCAGGCAAAGATGTAGCGGCCTTTTGCCGCGAACGAGGCCTTCCGATCTTCCAAGGGCGGCTCGAGGAGGCGCGCTTTGCCGCGGGATCGTTCGACGCTGTCGTCGTCTGGAATACGTTTGATCAGCTGCCGGATCCCCGGCCGTTGCTGGAACAGGCTGTCCTGCTGCTGCGCAGCGGAGGATTGCTCGTGCTGCGCGTTCCCAATGGGGCCTGTTTCGCATGGATACTCGGTCTCCGCCGGCAATTACCGAGGCCACTTCGTGGGCCGTTCGACGTTGCCCTGGCCTGCAATAACCTCCTGACGTTTCCCTACTTGTATGGGTATTCGGCCCATCAACTGGAGCGGCTCACAGAGCCGTACGGGTTCCGGTTGGCGGCTGCTGTACCCGACCAGGTTGTTTCTACACCTCCCGGACAACTGGCTTGGTGGGCGCTGATTGAAGAAAGGATGATTAAAACCGTGTTCGGGATGATGGCGACGCTGTGGCCGGATGACCGGTCTGGGCTTTACCGTTCTGCGCCCTGGCTCGATTGTGTGTTTGAACGAGCCTGCACCGATCCCCAAGAGGCTGGGCAGAAAATTAGCCTAGGGGTTATCCCAGTGTACTCCCCCCTAGTCTTCGAGGACACTGGCTTTAAGTGCCCGAGTAATCGGTAGGATCGGCAAGGAGGCTTGCTATGAAAGCTGCCGCTCGGAAGATGGCCTTGACGTCGCTTTTGGTCCCCAAACTCTTCAGCTCAGGGACGCTCCGGCGTGCCGGTGCGCGTCAACAACCGGCACGATCCAGTCGTGGTGTGGACTCATGGCTGGTGTTCAGTTTGACCCACATGTGCCGTCCCGGTCTGCGGCGTAACAAGTGACGCTCGGCGCACAGACTTTGTCCGGCGCGGCGGGACTACCGTTCTCGTCTGCGTGGCCATAGCGATTTGCATGTCCGTAATCGCGCCGCAGTTGATGCAACGATAGCCGCTGCAGTGAAACGGGCCGTCGAAGTAATCGAACACTTTGAAACCTCCGCATCGCTCACAGCTCATGCTGGCGTCTCCTTCTCCCAGAAAAGGTTCACTGCCCGGGCGGGCCTGCATTCCATCCCGCCATTGCTCATCCCCTGGGAAAGCACAAAGACTGCCAGGCAGGTGATGGAGACCTAGGTTGTTGAAATCACGACGAACAATGCCATAGAACATCTTGCTCGACTGTTGTTTCTCAGCCGGAAGAACGGGACAACTTGTCCCGACACGAGACATGGAACACGAGGCATGGGAATAGAGGAACAAAGAACGGGAGCAATGGACAAAGGGACCAAGTTGGTCGTCACGGTGGTGCTGTTACTGACCGTGACGCTCGCCACCTTCGCTGCGGACCGCATTCTGCCCTTGGGTGTGGCAGTCTGGTTGCTGTACCTGATTCCGGTCGTGCTCACGACTCAACTGCTGCCGCAATACACAGGGGTGGCCTTGGCGATCAGCAGCGGGTTGCTGCTGTTTGGCATGTTCGACTCGAAACAAGGCATTTCTTACGAAGTCGCCTTGATCAATCGCGGCCTGGGACTCGTCGTGCTGCTGTTCACCGGTCTCTTTTTGCTGCAATACCGCCGCATCGCCGAGGCGTTGCGGGAAAGCGAAGGCCGCTATCGGCTCTTGCTCGAGCAGCATGGGCGCGCACGCGCTGAGGCTGCGTTGCACGAGGTCCAGGAGCGGTTTAAGAGCATATTTCATTCATCGCAGGATGCCATCGCCTATGCCACGTTCGAGGGAAGGCTTTTGGAAGTGAACGATGCGTTTCTCCGCCTGGTTGGACAAACGCGGGATGCACTGTTGAGTGCCGAACCGCCCGGCACACTATGGGAAGCGCTCGGTCTGTCGCCGGAGCGCTTCAAGCAGCTTCGGCAGACCGGAGAACCGCTGGCCTATGAGATCCAGTGTCGACAGGACATCGTCCGCGCGGACTGGCTGCATGTGCAGGCGTTCACAGTGCTCGGTCCCGACAGAACGACCTCCGGGCTCGCCGTGGTCCTCCGCCTCATCGGCGACCGCAAGCAGGCAGAAGCCGACTTGCGCCATACGAGCGAGGAGCTTAGGGCAAAAAATGAGGCGCTCGCCCGCTCGAACGAAATGCTGTCCGCGGCGCAGCACGCGGCCGCTCGCGCCCAGCGGCTGTCCGCGATCGGCCAGTTCGCGGCCACGGTTGCGCACAAGATCGGGACGCCGTTGACGGCGCTGTCCGGTCACGTCCAACTGCTCATGGAAGACTTGTCGCTGCCTTCCAAGGTGCGAGGACGGCTGCAAACAGTGGAAGCGCAGATCGAGCGGACGTCGCGCATCATTCAAGATCTGCTGTTGTATACGAGGCGCGCGCCCCCCGTCCGGACGAAGATTGATATCAATGACTGTTTACGCGAATGCGCCAGCCTCTTTCGAACCGAATGCGAACGCCAGCACGTCGCTTGCATAACCGAACTGACCGCGGATCTTCCGCTCGTCGAGGCAGACCGTCAGCATATGCAGGAAGCGTTCAACCATCTCATTGAAAATGCGCTCCAAGCGATGCCCAACGGCGGTTCGCTTTGTCTGCGGACGGCGTCCGCCGATCCCGTCACGCTGGGCCGAGGGATACACCAGGCGGGCGCTGTCTCGATCGAAATCGCGGACACAGGGCACGGCATCAAGCCCGATCATTCGGCGCAAATCTTTCAGCCCTTCTTCACCACCAAACAAGCCGGGAGAGGGACGGGGCTCGGCCTGGCGATCGTCCAAGAAACCGTGCGGGCGCACGACGGACGGATTACCGTCGATAGTGAGCCCGGCAAGGGCACGACGTTCACCATTCAACTACCCGCCGCCGGCAAAGGAACACATTAATGGACGATCCTTCTCATATATTAGTCGTCGATGACGACGAAGAAACTGTCACTCTTCTTCGGGAAATCCTCTCGAAGGAAGGGTACACTGTCGAGACCGCTGCAGACGGCAAGACGGCGCTCGATCGCATCAGCAGCCGCTCCCCCGATCTGGTCATCTCCGACATTCACATGCCGGACCTCGACGGTATGGGTCTCCTGGCTGAGCTCCGCGTTCGCCACCAGGACGTGCCGGTGATTCTGATGACGGCCTACGGCTCCCTCAAGACCGCTGTGGATGGACTCCGCTCCGGCGCCTTCGATTATCTCAGCAAGCCATTTATTGTGGATGACATCCGCTTGGTCGTTCGTCGGGCTCTCGAACACAAGAATCTCTCTCGGCAGAACCAGGCGCTCAAAGAGCAGCTCCGGCATCGCTACCGCTTCGATAATCTCGTGGGCAGCAGTCCGGGGATCGTGTCGGTATACAAATCGATCGCCCGCGTCGCCAACACGGAGAGCACGGTGCTGCTCCAGGGCGAGAGCGGCACGGGAAAAGAGCTGATTGCCCGAGCCATCCACGCGAACAGCGCGAGGAGCGCCGGCCCTTTTGTGGCCGTCGACGGCGGCTCGCTCGCGGAAACGCTCCTGGAATCGGAACTATTCGGCCATGAGCGGGGATCGTTTACCGGCGCCGTGGCCTCGAAAAAAGGCCTTCTGGAAAAAGCCCATCTCGGCACCTGCTTCCTGGACGAGGTGGCCGACCTGTCGCCGGTCTTGCAAGGCAAGCTCTTGCGCGTCATTCAGGAGCGCGAAATCCGGCGTGTCGGCAGTACGTCGCCCATGACGATCGATGTCCGCATTGTCGCCGCCTCCAAAAAGGATCTCGAGCAACTGGTCAAGGCCGGGACGTTTCGAGAAGATTTGTATTACCGTTTGAATGTCGTGACCATCAACATTCCACCGTTGCGTGAACGGGCGGAAGATATTCCGCTCCTGACGCAGTACTTCATTCAAATGTACGGCGGAAAGAAAAACCCCCCGGTCACCGGCATTTCTCCGGAGGCCATGGCCTTGCTGAATCGGTACTGGTGGCCGGGAAACATCCGTGAGCTCGAGCATGCCATCGAACGCGCGCTAGCCCTGACGCCGCATCCGGTGATTTTTCCCGAAGACCTGCCGCAGAGCATTCAGAGCGCCACCGTACAGGCGGCTGCTCAGGCACGCGGGTGGGTCACCCTTGCTGAATTGGAAAAAGATCACATCCTGCGCGTGCTGGAAGCCCATAACCAGGACCTGGGCCGCGCGGCGACAATCCTCGGGATTCACCGGAAAACGCTGCTGCGAAAGCTCCGGTATTTTGGTTTCCCCTGCTGACCCGGACACCTTGTCCGCCCCTTGGACAGAGCGTCCTCGTCTCAGGGGTATTTCCTGGGGGTCGAAGCTAAATCCGAAAGACTTTGATCACTTGTTCCGTACGTCAACGGTCCGAACCTTGCTACCCCTGGTGGTGGATGGGGAAGTGACCCAAGGAGGCGGCAATGGACGGTTACGGAAAGCGAGTGCTCGTGGCGGAGGACGATGAGGCCGTTCGATCGCTCATCTGTTCGATCGTCAGCGAGGCCGGATACAACGTCTATGAGGCCTCTGACGGGTTGGAAGCCATCGACGCCCTCAAAAAGCGGCGATACGACGTCCTGTTGACGGATTATCACATGCCGAAGATGGATGGCTTGGAACTCTTGGACCTGACTCAGGCCATGTGGCCCGAATTGCCGGTCATCTTGGCGACCAGCGACCTCTTGGTGACCGGACAGCCGGGTTGTGGACTGCTCGAGCCGGCCTACGCCATCTTGGAAAAGCCATTCGACCGTTCGAAATTGCTTGGCACGATTCGCTCTGCCGTGAGCGGATTGCCCAAACCGGCGCATCAGGGCGGCCGGCAGCCTCACGCCCCCTACCTCGCGGCATAACCCGACCGGCCACGAGCCGTCTTGATGGCCATGGAAGTCGATCGGACCTTCACCGAATGGTCGATGGGAAGCCCCCGGATCACCCCTCGTATCAGATGGACCGCCGTCTTCGCGGGCTCAGCAGTCGGACTGTCCCTTCAAGTCGTATTGACACTGGCGGGCCTGGGTTTCGGTGCCTGGGCCATCGATCTCCATGACGCAGATCCAACGGAAGGCATCCCTGTGGGAGCCGCTCTGTGGACCGGCTTCTCGATACTGGCTTCGGCGTTCGCCGGCGGCTACATGACGGCCCGGTGCTGCGGGAGCGCCGAACGCAGCGATGGCTTCTACCATGGAATCGTCGTATGGGGTGTAAATTGGCTGATATTGGCCTGGCTCATCACATCCGCCATGGCGTCGATGATCGACGGGACGTTTTCCATTTTCAGCACGACCCTTCGCACTCTAACCCATGGATTGTCACAGGCCCCGTCGCTTGCCCTGTCTCGTTCCGCGGCCCGAGTGAGTCTCACTATCGATGATTTACGGCGTGAAATCGAATCGGTGGTTCGCGCCACCGTCAACGCCGAAGTGCAGCCTGACGACGTCGATGCCGATCGACGTCTGACGACCGACAGGCAAGGGCAAGTGCTCAGCCGAATTACGGATGAATCATTGGCAGACTTGCGTGACAGGCTGTCGGCGCTCGACCGGGAAGCCGCCGTCAATCTGATGATGAACCGATACCGGATGACGGACGCCCAGGCCAGGGACGTCGTCCAAGATGCCGGACGAGGCCTGAAGCAGCGGGCGGCGTCTTTTGGAGCTGTAGCCCTGGACCGTTTGGGACTGATTGCGCTGTGGCTCTCAGGATTGGGACTGATCAGCCTGATGACGTCCGCAGTCGGCGGCATACTTGGAACAGCGGAGGCAGCCCTGGTCGAATCGACCACTCGCATGCAATCAAACGTTGAGATCAGGCGAGCGAGTTGATGGGGTGCGGTTGTAGGAAGCGTCGATGACCGTGGATAGAGCCGCAACCAACGATCCAGCGCGCGGCCGACTCGTGAAGCGTCGCGAATGCACGGCCGCGATGGGGTTGTTGTGCTTTCTGTTTGCGGTTGTCGCGACGGCGGAGGGAAGCCCGACCGACCCGAAACCGATTCCACCAGCGCCTATTCCCGCACCTCCGGGGCGGCCAATTCCTCCCTCGCCCGTTCCTCCTCCGCAGCCCGAACCCATTCCACCGGCGCCCATCAGATGACGGGAGCGGAGTGACTCGCTCGCGCGATGATCACAGGCCTTTGACGATCTTTCCGCTTTCCGCGTCGACACGCAGCCGCCGCGATTCATTGCCCGTGTCGATGATCTCGACGTCGTAATACACGCGGTTTCCGGAATGGCCCAATTCCGCTCCGACCGCACGGCCCGGGCCGTTCGTTTCGGCGATTTCAGCGGCTTGCGAGAGCGTGAGCGTTGCATGACGCAGCCAATAACTCTTTCCCTGCTCCTCGGCGCATGCGCCAGCGGTCAACGCCGACATTCCGATCAGCAAGCTCAACACGACACGCATGTGCACTCCTTTCCTCGGCCTCAGGCTCCGGTAGCCGGCAAAGTATAGCGCTCCTGGATCGCGTCGGCCACCCGTCGGCGGCTGTCATGGGCGGAGAGGTCCGGCCTCGCTTCCACATCATGAACGATTTGCGCCAGCAAAGGATCTTTGATGGCCGTTTCCATCCAGTGAGAATAATCGCCCTGTCGCAAATGATGCAGCCATGTCTCATCGTCCACGCCGTCCGCGATCTGACGGAACATGATCAGATTCTGCGCGCGCAGATTGAGCTTGCCGTCCGGTCCACGAAAATAAAAACTGCGTTCGGGAGGCAGCTCTCCTTCGGCGTATTTACGGCGGTGTCGCTGTCGTTCCATGCGAGGGACGGCCATGAGCAGCTGTTCAACGGATTGCGCCTGCGCCTTGCGCCACAGCAGCGCTTCACCCGGCTTCAGCTCTCGCGGCGGCGCGGCCGAGATCCGCTCTTGTTCGCAATCCACGATCGCGTGCAGCGTCGCAAGCGGCTCATGACCGAGCACGATCGCAACGTCAATCGCTTCCAGCAGCTGCGCCGAAAGCCGGTCGGGGTGCACGGTCACAAAGAGCAGGCTCTCCAGATCGCGGACGTTCTGCCGCGTGGGGCGCCAGCTTTTCGGCAGCAGGTGGTGCGCTTCATCGACCAGAATACGATGAGGCCGGCCGTTGCGAAGACGACTTTCCTGAAGTTTCGGCAGCAGCTCTAAGAAGAATGCCGGCCGATCTTCCAGGGGAAGTCCGACCAGATTGACGATGACCTGGGCTTTCGGGTTCTCGAGCGCCGTCACGACTTCGTTCACGGTAGGGCCGCGCTGGGAATTGCCGAAAACGATCATCTTTTCCATGGAGGAATAATCGCCTTCAGGGTCGACGACGCAGATTTGATAGCCGTGATCGATCAGTTGTTCGAGCATCGCATGGGCCAGCGTCGATTTGCCGCTCCCCGACGTCCCGGCAATCAGTACATTGTCTCCGACCGGGGACATCGTAATCGGTTCGCCGCTCGGGCCGGATCCCAGCCTCACCCGGTGCTTGGTCAAGCGTTTCGCCTGGCTGGCCATGTCGTCGGCGACGAGCGCGAGCAATGCCTCGGCGGTCCCCGCTCCGTTCGGCTTGGCTGTCACCCAGTCGGCGGCGTCGCGCAGCGTCGGGACCGCGCTCGCAACGGCGACGGCCAGCTCGCTTCCCTGAAAGAGGGCATGGTCGTTTTCGCTGTCGCCGATGCCGACGACCTCGTGAAGTGACAGCTGGAGCTCGTCGAGGGCAGCCGCAAGGCCGGTGGCCTTTGTGACACCGGGCGGCAACACCATGACCGATTCCCGGTTGAAAATGACGTGATGCTCGAGGCCGAGGTCGCGGATGGCTTCCATGATCGTGACTTCGTGCGGCCTGACCGTCGCAATGATTGAGTCGCCCACATCGAGCGGAGCGACGCCCTTCCGCCGCAGGACTTCCGTCAGCGTCGCTGAGGCACCATCCGTAAGCAGCCGCTGATCGCGGGTGGCCGGACGATATAAGACCGCCCCGTTTTCTGCGACGATCCTCGCGCACAGCGTCGCTTGTGGGAACAGAGGCAGCAATTCCCTCAGCATGCGGCCGGTGACGAGGATGAACTTCCGTCCGGAGGCGACCACCTGTTCAAGCGCAGCCACCGTGGACGGATGGACAGTGCCGTCCGCGGCAAGCGTTCCGTCGTAATCTATGGCGACCGCAGCAAATCGCATGGCAGACGTCACACCCCACGAAAGAGAAGCGGAAACACCCTCCCTCCTCTCATCGAATCTAGGTTGGATGTATGAGAAGTGTGGCCGGCATCAAGCCGCTTCGACGCCGGCCAAGGGATGTGCCTACGGGAACTCTTAAGCGGCCAGGGGGCGTGTCAATTTCAGGTCGTCCTGAATGTCGTCGGCTCCCGCATCCCAGGCCAACTCGATTGCCAACGCTCTGTCCCGGTTCGTTGGAACCGAACCACGCAATGTGGCGACACCGTCCGCGACATACACGGACACGTCACGCAAAGAGGGTCGGCGGCTGAACCACTCCGTCAACGTTTCGGTCAAGCTCTCGTCGTGATTGACTTCGCGTGCGACATACCAGTCACGAACTAATTGCATCATGACGCCTCCTTACCACACAACACGATTAACGAAAGAGTCTTTTGCGTCCTGGCCCATAACACCACAGGGCCATGACCGGTGACATTAGTGAACTCTCTAGCTCACCCTTGCCAAGAACCCCAGTCACGGCCCTGGCGTCTCCCCTAGCGGGTGACAGCCCGTTCTTCATCGACGTTCGCCGCTCGCCGCTGCTCCGTACTGGTTGTGGCTCCGTGAGCCGTGTCCCGACCACCGACCGTGATATGGCCGGCAATGTTTTGCTCGCCGACCGGGTCGCCCGACTCGGCCCGCACCACGTACTTCACTTCTCCCGGATCACGGAAGCAGACGCTCGCTGTGTCGTTGGGCTTCAATTTCGCCGAATATTCGTTGCGCTTCGTTCCAAATCCCATGGGTCCGCCGAAATTTCGCTGGCACGTCAGGTTTTCCGTCATCGGATTCAAGAAAATCACCCGGACCGTCCCTTGGCGCTTGTTGATCCAACGAATTTCATCGCCGGGATTCGCGATCACCGATGTGGGTTCGACGCTGTCACGGACAATGACGTCCTTGACTTCACCGGTACGTGTCAGCGTCGGCATGCTCTCTCCGCCGATGGTTTGACAACCGGCAAGCAGCAATAGAGTTGACCCAAGGATGATGCGTTGTCCTTTCATTGTCCTCCCTCCCTTGAACTGTCGGTGAAAATGTTTCAGAGCGGCGCTGGTCTGTTATCCGAGAGAATTGCAAGACGCAGGCCGCATTGAATTGCCCGGCCCTCTTGATGGAGGCCGATTTGCGGGGCATTCACGGCCGCGATAGAAGACAACTTAGGTGCTCATCGGACAAACGCTCCAACGAGAAACGGCGGAGGATCGACGAGGAAGGTGCTTTGAGGATGGGCAGCGCCAGTATCCCGCCGCGGTCGCTCTGCGAACGACCGGGCGGGACATGGCTGACCGAGGAGCTATTTCTTTTTCGCTTTGTCGGCGTCGTGCTCGAAGCTTGGCGCAGGGGTCGGAGGTGCCGCACGATGCATCCCGGCCTGGTCCTCGCCCATTGTGGCGGCACCTGACAAAGATCCTGGATCGCCGGCTTTCGCTTCGCCTGCGGTGGATTTCGGCTCGTTTCTCTTTTGTTCGATGTCGTCCATAAACATCGCCAGATCAGGGGACATGTCCTTGAACTCTTTCGGGTTCACGTTGGTCTGCAGCTCATCTTTCGTCCCATTGAAAACGATTTTGTCACCCTTCTCCTGGAAGCGGCTCCACGGCAGCGGCCTCGCCGTCTGACCGTCCGCCGTCTGGAACATCACATATTCGACATTCTGCGTCTGCTCATCTTTCAAGACCTTGGTGATCTTTCCGAGTTTCTCCCCCTGCGAGTTGGTGACGGATTGATTCAGCCATTTGCTGTCCGTCACTTCCTTCAGCTTGCCCTGCCGCACTGGCGTGGTCGCGTATTCCTCATTCGGGCCAATTGGCTGTCCCGGAATGAGATCGGTCCGTTTGTCTTGCGGCATCTTATGAGGGTCCGGCGTGTTGCCGCCGGCAATGGTCGAGGACCCTGTCGGCTCTGCCAGTACCGGAGTGGTCGTCACGAAACAGGTCAGCAAGGTCAACACCAGAATTCCAAGCATTGTAGTCTTCATGAAAGCCCTCCTGTTATTGGTAGAAAACCGTCGTTGGACCCATTCACTGGCCATTGCGCTCATCCAGTCCGTCTCCGACGGCAGCGGATGGGCGGCGCCTCGGTCGCATGACCCAGACTCCGCCGGTCCTCTGAATGAACTCCTTTCACATCCTTCGTCCTGCCTACTCGCCATACGCTGTTTCATATGTCACCTATGGAT
>Ga0310810_10004182_pt1 | contig 15917 bp, 14 predicted proteins | sample NCmetagenome_FD_207641 | JGI IMG/M metagenome (GOLD analysis project Ga0310810, IMG submission 207641) | Soil microbial communities from experimental microcosm in Duke University, North Carolina, United States - NC | ecosystem: Engineered > Artificial ecosystem > Soil microcosm > Unclassified ...
GCGAAGAGCGCCACATTCAGGAGCAAGCCCGACAGCACCGCGGAAATCGGCGTCGGACCTTCGGCGTGCGCATCGGGTAGCCATGCGTGCAGCGGCACGAGGCCGACCTTCGTGCCGTAGCCGAGCAGCAGGAAGACGAACGCGAGATTGAGGAAAGCGGGATCGAAGCCGGAGGCGTTGGCCACCAGCACGTCCCACGCCATGGCGTCCAGGCCCTCGCCGACGACCGCTCGCGCGGCGAGGTAGACGAGGATCGTGCCGAAGAGCGCGAGCGCAATGCCGACGCTGCCGAGCAGGAAGTACTTCCAGGCCGCCTCGAGTGCCGCCGGCGTGCGGTAGATGCCGACCATGACCACGGTGGTCAGCGTGGCGAGCTCGACCGCGACCCACATCAAGCCAATGTTGTTCGAGAGAAGCGCGAGATTCATCCCGAACATCAGCATCTGGTACATCGCGTGATAGAAGCGAAGATACGCATGGGTCAGATGCCCGGTGTCGAGCTCATGCGCTATGTAGCTCGCGCTGAAAACGCTGGTGGTAAACGCGACGAGCGTGCTGATGATCACAAATACGGCGTTCAGATCGTCCACGATCAGGAAAGGACCGCGCGCCGGGCGCTCGAGCAGAAGGCCGAGCGCGCAGCCGAAGGTCAGGAACGAGATGAAGACGTTGAGCCACGCCCCCTTGCGATCATCGGCAACGAGCGCGAGCACGCCCGCACCGAGGGCCGGAATGACGAGGATCGCAGCGAGGGCCAGTCCGCCGCTCTCGTTCACGGCTGCTCCCCGCGATGCTCATGCAGCAGATGGATGTCGACGGTCTCGAAGCGCTCGCGGATCCGGAAAAGGAAGATGCCGATCACGATCAGGGCGACGAGGATCGAGAATGCCACGCTGATTTCCACGACGAGCGGCATGCCTTTCGCGCCGGTGGCGGCGAGGATCAAGCCGTTCTCGATCGACATGAAGCCGATCACCTGGCTCACGGCGTTGCGCCGCGAGACCATCATCAGGAGCCCAAGGAGGATCACCGACAAGGCGAACGAAAGGTCTTCGCGGGCGAGCGTGCCCGCCTGTGCGGTGATCGGCAGCATGACCATGATCGAGAGCGCGATCAAACCGATGCCGGCAAGCATCGTCAGGCCCACGCCGACAACGGGCTCGATCGTGCGATGAATCCCGAGGCGCACGATGATCCGATGCAAGGCGATCGGGATCAGGATCGCCTTGATGCCGAGGGCGATAGCCGCGGTGATGTAGAGATGCGGCGCTTCCTGGATATAGGCTTGCCACGCCACCGAGAAAGAAACGACGAGGGCGTGCAGCGCAAAAGTGTTGACCAGGCCGGTCATGCGGTCCTGGTACAGGAGCATGAAGCTCACGAGCACCAGGCTGCCTGCGAAGAGGTGCGCGACGTCGAAGGCGAGCGGTGTGATCACGCGACGCGCGACACGAAAAGGAGGAGCGTGGCCAACACCCCGAGCATCAGCGCCGAGCCGAGGAAGTCGGAGTAGCGGAACACGCGCATCTTCGCGATGGCGGTCTCGAACAGCGCCAGCAGCAGGCCCGCCACTGCCAGTTTGACGACGTACACAGCGAGGCCGACGAGATATGCCCCCAAGCCTTGTCCCGCCACGGCGATGCCCCACGGCGCGAAGACACAGCCGATGATCGAGGTATAGAGCAGCAGCTTCACGAACGACGCCAGCTCGATCAGCGCAAGATGTCGCCCGGAGTACTCGAGGATCATCGCCTCGTGCACCATCGTGAGCTCGAGGTGCGTCGCCGGATTGTCGACAGGGATGCGCGCGTTTTCGGCAATCGCCACCATGATCAGCGCGACAAGCGCCATGGCGAGCGACACGCGCAAGCCGACGCCCGGCCCCTGCATGAACGCCGCGATCGACGAGAGTTGCGTCGAGCCGGCCAGGAGCGAAAGCGTGAACACCACCATCACCATGGCGGGCTCGGCGAGCGACGCGATCATCATCTCGCGGCTCGAGCCGATGCCGCCGAAGCTCGTGCCAACGTCGAGTCCGGCGAGTGCCAGCATGAACCGCGCCGTCGCGAGAAGCGCGACGATGGCGATCATGTCGGCGGCGTAATTGAAGAGGAGTCCGGTGGCGAACGTCGGCACCAGCGCCGCGGCCACCCAGGTCGCCGCAAATACGATGTAAGGGGCCGCCCGGAAGAGCCAGGACGCCGAATCGGCGAGCACGACTTCCTTGCGAATGAGCCGCAGCAGGTCGCGATAGGGCTGCATTAGCGGCGGACCGCGCCGCCCGACAAGGCGTGCCTTCAGCGTGCGCACGTAGCCGGCGAGCAGCGGCGCAAGACCGAGCACCACCAGCATTTCGCAGAACTGCACGAACAGGTCGGCCATCATTGCCATACAGCCAGAACCATGAGCAGCACGACGAGCGCGCTGAAGACGAGCGTCAGGTAGCCGCGGATCGTGAGGAACTGCAGCGCGTTCAGCCGCTCGGCGCAAAATGCGACCGCGCGCGCAATCGGCACATAGACCAGGTCCCATGGCAGGTCGCGCAGGTGCACTTGCAATCGCGCCGGGGACGCATCGCCCGGTGGCGGCATCTGCACCTCTTCGCGCGCGCGGAAGAGCACCGTGCCGAAGACGCGGCGAATCGGCTGCGAAAAGCTGCCGGACGTGTACTGCGTGGCGGGGCTTGCATCGGGAAAGCCGCAATCCCACGGTGCCGAGCGCCGCACGGCAGCCGAAGCCCAGCGATGGATTGCTTCGGCGGCGAGGCTCGCCGACAGCACGATGAAGAAGAAGACCAGCAGCCCGTTGTAGGAACTGCGGCTCTGTGCAATCGGCACGATCGTGAGCCAATCGAGCTGCTCCTGACGCGGCAGGCTTGCACCCGTCATCGCTTCGATCACAGGCCCGAGCGCATCGATGAAGTAGCCGGGCAGGATGCCCGCCAACAGGCAGAGGGCCGCGAGGATGAACATCGCCGCGATCGACCAGGCGTCGGTTTCGGCGGCGCCGCGAGCGATATCGGTCCGCGGCCGGCCGAGGAATGTGATGCCGAATGCCTTCACGAAGCACGCGCCCGCCAGCGCCGCGGCGAGCGCCAGCAAGGCGCCGACCGCCGGCACGAGGAACTTGAGCAGCCATTGCGGCAGGGTCGGGCTGAGCAAGATCGCCTGGAACGTGAGCCATTCGGAAACGAAGCCGTTGAAAGGCGGCAGCGCCGAGATCGCCGCCGACCCGATGAGGAACGCGAACGCCGTCCGCGGCATGCGGTGGATCAGGCCGCCGAGCCGGTCCATGTCGCGCTCGCCGGTGCTCGAAAGGACCGCGCCTGCGCCAAAGAAGAGCAGGCTCTTGAAGAGCGAATGGTTGAAGACATGGAGTAGCGCGGCGGTGAGTGCCAGCGCCGCAGCGGCCTGCATCTGATTCGCCTGGAAGGCGAGCGCAAGGCCAAGCCCCACAAAGATGATGCCGATGTTCTCCACCGTGCTATAGGCGAGCAGGCGCTTGAGGTCGTTTTGCAGAAGTGCATACAGCACGCCCATTACGGCGGTGATCCCGCCGATCAGCGGCACGATCGCGCCCCACCACCACGTCGGCGGCCCGAGCAGGTCGAAGACGATGCGTACGAAGCCGTACACAGCCACCTTGGTCATGACGCCGCTCATGAGCGCCGAGACGTGCGTCGGCGCCGCCGGATGCGCGAGCGGCAGCCAGACGTGCAACGGAACCAGTCCGGCTTTCGAGCCGGCGCCGATCAAGGCGAGCACGAGCACCACCGCCGAGATGCTGGCCGCGGGCGGCATCTGCCGGATCACCGTGAATTCGTACCCGCCCGAAGGCCCCGCCAGGAGTCCGAACGCGAGCAACAACGCGAGGGTGCCGAAGCTCGCCATGAGGAGATAGAGATAGCCGGCCGTCGTGTTGCCCGGGCGACGATGGTGTGCCATGACGAGTGCCCATGACGAGAGCGACATGAACTCCCAGGCGAAGAGGAAGGTGAAGGCGTCTGCGGCCAAGAGGACGAGGTTCATGCCGGCGAGGAAGGCGGGAAAGAAAGGCAGGACGCGTCCGGGCGTCTCTTCGTGCCGCCCGTAGCCGAGCGCGAACAGGCTCGCCATCGCGCCGCCCAGGTTGATCACCAGCAGGAAAAACGCTGCGAGCGCGTCGACCTTGAAATGGGCGCCGAGCCACGGCAGGCCGAGCGGCAGCGACAGCGCGCCGTGCAACGAGGCTGGCGAAAGCGAGGCTCGCGTAGCGGCCACCAGCGCCGCGCCGGTGATGGCAAGGCACGCGGTATAGACTGCCGCGGACGCAATTCGGCACCGGTAGAACACCAATCCGGCTGCGCTCGTCGCGAGAAGCGCGGCGACGCACCCGAGAAGGAATTCGGCCGTCACGTCGCCTTTCTCTTCAGGCGAATACCGCGCCCGCCGGTTTCGCTGGTCGCGCCCTCACTGATGAGCTCGATGCCAAGGCGATCGAGCGCGGCGATCAGCTTCATGAGGGATTCCACGTTGCCGCGGATCACACCATCGCTCGCTTCCATCCGCTGGATCGTCGGTAGCGACAGGCGCGACGCTTTGGCGAGGGCGCGCTGGTCGATGCCGGCCAAGGCGCGGGCCGCCCGTAGCTGTCGGGAACTAATCATGGTTTAGGCCTTATTTGAGCGATGTAGAACGGCAGGTATGATGTATGGTACATCACTACTGATGTCCTGGGCAACGGGCGCATAATAGCCCCATGCCCTATTCGGTCGAAGGCAAGCTCGTCGTCGCGATCTCCTCGAGGGCGCTCTTCGACTTCGAGGAAGAGAACCGGGTCTTCGAGAAGGACGGCGAGCAGGCCTACATCGCACTCCAGTACGGCCGGCTGGATGTGCCCGCCCGCCAGGGCGTCGCCTTTCCGCTGGTGAAGAAGCTCCTCGCGTTCAACACGGCGCAGGCGCAGCGCGTCGAAGTGGTCATGCTCTCGAAGAATGACCCGGTCTCGGGCCTGCGCATCTTCCGATCGGCAAAGCTCGCCGGTCTCGCCATCGAGCGCGGCGTGTTTACTCGCGGACGGTCGCCCTATCAGTACCTGGATGCGCTGAAGGCCAACCTCTTCCTATCGGCTAATGAGGCTGACGTCATGGGCGCGCTGGCCGCCAAGTGTCCCGCGGCTCGCGTCTATCCGGAGTCCGCGCAGGCTGCGAGCCGGCATGCCGATGAGCTTCGCATCGCGTTCGATGGCGATGCGGTGCTCTTCTCAGATGAAGCAGAACGGGTATTCCAGCGCGACGGGCTCGACGCCTTCACGAAGCACGAGACCGCGAACGCCCTGCAGCCGCTGCCGCCTGGCCCGTTCAAGCCGCTGCTCGAGGCACTGCATCGCTTGCAGAGCGAGAAAGGGGCGCCGGTCAAGGTCCGCACGGCGCTCGTCACCGCGCGGAGCGCACCCGCGCATGAGCGCGCGGTACGTACGCTGATGGAATGGAACATCGCCGTCGACGAGCTCATGTTCCTCGGTGGGCTCGACAAGGGCGAGTTCCTCAAGGCGTTCGAGCCGGATTTCTACTTCGACGACCAGCGCGGCCACGTCGACTCGGCTCGCGCCCACGTTCCCGCGGGCCACGTGCCGTTTGGCATAGCCAACGCCCGCTAGCGGAACAAATAGATCGCGCTGACGAACGCGCGGTATTGATTCTTTTCTTCTGTGATCGGGCTGGCGGCGGCATCGCCGACGAGGCGCGACGCGGTTAGCCCGCCGAAGAGCCGCCAGTTTGGCGCGAAGCGATAGTTCGTGCCCGCGGTGAGGCGCGCGTTGGTGATGCCCGAGCCTGCCGAGAACGCGGGGAAGCCGGAGCGCACGCTCTGCTCGTCGGTGACGCCGAAGAAAGTCTGGTTGTACTGGCTGTTTCCCCAGGTGAGGCCCGGGCCGGCGAAGAAACCGACGCGCTCGCCCGTGCGGAATCGACCGAAGGCATCGAGCCTTACGAGGGTGCCGTGGTGCTCGCCGCCGATATCGGTCTGGGTAACGACCCGCGCGAGATAGCTTCGCGTCGCATGCACGGCAAATAGCCCAGCGAGCACCGTGCGGTCGACATTGCCGAGACCCGTCAGGCGTGCATCGGTCGATTCATCGCGGCCCTGGCCGAGCGAGACGATCGCACCGACCCGCAGGCCCGGTGCGCGATAGAAGTTGACGCCCGCGCCGCCGAAGCCGATGAAGAACGGACCGTAGCCGGCGAAGATGAAGAGCGTCGGATGCACGCGGTACTTGTCGCTGCCCTGGAAATTCGGATCGGCCGCGATACCGCCGCCGAGCGCAAAGCGCCACCGCCACTCGGTATCACGCTCGAACATCTCGGCCGAATTGGGACCGTACTCGTCGAAGACGCCGGCGCCCACATCCTGCGCGCTCGCCGGGACGGCGAGGGCGCAGAGAAAGAGACTAAATGCGGCCTTCTTCCACTGCATGGCAGGCCACGTTATTGATCACGGCAGGGACCTCGGTGCGGCAGCGCTCGTTCGCATAAGGGCACCGGGGGTGGAATGTGCAGCCCGGCGGCGGCGCGAGCGGATTCGGGACTTCGCCGGCCACCGGCGTGCGCGGCTTGCCGGTCATGCCGAGATCCGGCACGGCATCCAGCAGCATCCGCGTGTAGGGATGCCGCGGCTTCGTGAAGATCTGCGCGGCCGGGGCGAGCTCGACGACGCGGCCGCAGTACATCACGCCGACGCGATCCGCGACCTGAGACACGACCGCGAGGTTGTGCGAGATGAAGAGGTAGGTGAGGCCGAGGCGGCTTTGCAGGTCGCTCATCAGGTTGAGGATCTGCGCCTGCACCGAGACGTCGAGCGCGGAGGTCGGCTCGTCGCACACCAGGAAATCCGGCTCGCCGGCGAGCGCGCGGGCGATCGAGATGCGCTGGCGCTGGCCGCCGGAAAATTCGTGCGGATACTTCTCGCCGTCATCGGGTGAGAGACCGACTTGCACCAGGAGCTCGTCCACGCGGCTCTTAGTGTGCAGCACGCGGATCGGCTCGGCGACGATGTCTCGCACGCGCCAGCGCGGATTCAGGCTCGCGTAGGGATCCTGAAAGATCATCTGCATGCGTCGCCCACTGAAGGCGACGCTTCCCTCGGTGGGCCGATAGAGGCCGACGATGAGCCGCGCGATGGTGGACTTGCCGCTGCCGGATTCGCCGACGAGTGCCAGCGTTTCGCCGGGTTCGACGGAGAAGCTCACGCCATCGACCGCTCGCAGCGTGCGCTTCGGCTCGTGCTCGAGCACGCGATTCAGCCACGGCCGCGACACATCGAAGTCGCGGCTGACTCTGGCTAGGCTGAGAATCGGCTTAAGTAGCGGCATGCAGCCAGCAGGCTGCCTGCGAGAGGCCGCCTTCCTTCCCAGTTGACATGAGGTTGGGACGCTCGACCACGCAGCGATCGAAACGCTTCGGGCAGCGCGGGTTGAACGCGCAGCCCGCCGGGATCGCATTGAGGCGAGGCATGGAGCCTTCGATCTGCACGAGCCGCCCGCGCTTCGCGCTGATGCGCGGGATCGAGCCCATCAGGCCGGCGGTATAGGGATGCTGCGGCGAATGGATCACCTCGCGCACGCCGCCGATCTCGACGATGCGTCCCGCGTACATCACGGCGACGCGGTTCGCCGTCTCGGCGATCACACCCATGTCGTGGGTGATGAGCATCACCGCCGCGCCATGGTCGCGGGCGACCTTCTTCAGCAGGGCGATGATCTGCGCCTGGATCGAGACGTCGAGCGCAGTCGTCGGTTCGTCGGCAATCAAGAGCTTCGGCTCAGCCGCCAGGGCCAGCGCGATGACCACTCGCTGGCGCATGCCGCCGGAGAACTGGTGCGGGTAGTTCTGGTACCGGGACTCCGGGGCCGGGATGCCGACCTCGCGGAAGAGGGAAAGCGCACGTGCCCGTGCATCGGCCTTGCTCATCGGCAAGTGCGTGAGGATGGTCTCTTCGAGCTGGCGGCCGATCGTGTAGAGCGGATTCAGCGACGTCAGCGGATCCTGGAAGATGACGCCGATCTTGCGGCCGCGCAGGCGTCGCATCTCCTCGTGCGGCAGGTTGTCGATGCGCCGTCCTTCGAGCCGCACTTCGCCGGCGGCGATGCGCCCCGGTGGCTCGAGCAACCCGATCACCGCGAGGCCGGTGATCGACTTGCCGGCGCCGGACTCGCCGACGACGCCGAGCACCTCGCCAGGCGCGATGGAAAAGCTGATGCGATCGAGCGCGGTGAGCGTGCCGCGCCGCGTCGGAAACTCGACCTTGAGTGCCTCGACCTCCAGAATCATCGGAGCTTGGGATTTAGCGCGTCGCGTAGCCAGTCGCCGAGCAGGTTGACCGACAACACGAGCACGACGAGCCCTACGCCGGGGAACACGGTGATCCACCACTCGCCGGAGTAGAGGAACTCGTTGCCGATACGGATCAGCGTGCCGAGCGACGGGCGCGTCGCCGGGACGCCGACGCCGAGGAAGGAGAGCGTCGCCTCGGTAATGATCGCGGTGGCGATATGTATCGTCGCGATGACCAGGACCGGCCCGAGTACGTTCGGCAGTACGTGCGAGATCATGATGGCGAGCGGGCGGCGGCCAATCACGCGAGCGGCCTGCACGTACTCCTTCGATTTCTCCACCATCGTCGAGCCGCGGATCGTGCGCGCATACTGCACCCAGCCGGCGAAGCCGATCGCGAGGACCAGCACCGGAATGGCGAGCTGGTCGTGCTGGTCTCCCGGCAGCGCGACGCGCGCAACGCCGTCGATGAGGAGCGCGATCAGGATGGCCGGGAAGGACAGCTGCACGTCGGCGACGCGCATGATGATTGCGTCGATCCGGCCGCCGAAGTAGCCGGCGATGAGGCCAAGCGACACGCCCAGGATCAGCGCGAAGAAGACGGCTGCGAGGCCGACGCCGAGCGAGATGCGGGCGCCGTGCATGATCGTCGACAGGATGTCGCGGCCCTGGTTATCGGTGCCCAGCGGATACTGCGCGACGCCCTTCTCGTCCCAGGCGGGGGGTGTGAACGCGTCGTTGAGATTCAGCGCCGCCATGTTGAACGGATCCTGCGGCGAGATCCACGGCGCGAGCAGCGCGGCGCCGACGCAGATGAGCGTCAGCACCGCTGCGACCATGGTTACCGGCGAGCGCCTAAAGCTCCAGGCGAGATCAGTGGACCAGATGCGTAGCGGCAGCTCCCAGAGCCGGTCCAGGCTGTAGGTGATGGTGACGCTTTTCTTCATCGCCCATGGCCGCGCCTGGTGGTGCAGCGGCACGTAATAGGCCTGGTCACGCGTCGTCTCCAGCGCCTGCTTGAGGAGCGCATCGCGTTTCTTGGTGTCGGTCTCGACCTTCATCTGGTCGATCATCTCGTCGAGCTTGGCGTCGCTCACGCGCCCCTGGTTGAAGCTGCCATCGGCACCCTTGGTCTTCGTGTGCAGCAGCGATTGCAGGGTGTAGAGGCCATCGAAGGTCGGCACGCCCCAGCCGAGCATGTAGGCACTGGTGTCGAGGTTGAGGAGCTTCGGGATGTAGGTGGCGAACTGCATGGAGTTCAGCTTCACGTTGAAGCCCGCCTTGGCCCACATCGAGACGAGCGCCTGGCAGATCTTCTCGTCGTTGACGTAGCGGTTGTTCGGGCAGTCGAGCGTGAACTCGAAGCCGTTCGGATACCCCGCCTGGGCGAGGAGCTTCTTCGCGCCCGCCGGATCGTACTTGTCGACCTTGTCGATCTCCTTGGAATACCCGTGCACGCCCGGCGCGATCATGATGCCCGCCGGGATCGACAGGCCGCGCATCGTGACGCGCTTGATCGCCTCGCGGTCGACCGCCATGTTGAGCGCCTTGCGCACGCGCAGGTCCTTGAACGGGTTCTTGCCCTTGACGTTGGAGTACTTGAGCTCGTCGTTGTGCTGGTCGAGGCCGATGAAGATGGTGCGCACCTCGTGGCCGTCGAGGATCTTGAGCGGCGCCTCCTTGCGCAGCCGGTCGACGTCCTGAGTGGGCAGGTCGGTGACGAGATCGACTTCACCCGAGAGAAGCGCCGAGACGCGCGTCGCATCCGACTTGATCGGGGTGTAGATCACGTCGTCGACGTTGCCGTCCATCTTGCCCCACCAGTCCTTGTTCTTCGTCATGACGATGCGCTTGTCCGGCTCCCAGCCCTTGATGATGTAGGGCCCGGTGCCGTTGGTGTTGCGCGAGGCGAAGGTCTCTTCCTGCTTCGAGTAGTCCTGGATGTGCTCGGAGCGGTTCTTCTCCGACCAGGCCTTGCTCATGATGCGGAAGTCGATGATGTTCTTGAGGAGCAGCGGATGCGGCCCCTCGAGGATGAAGTCGACCGTGTGGTCGTCGATCTTCTTCACTTCCTTGATGCCGGCGACGTAGATCTGGTTGGTACCCTGCGGCTCCTTGATGCGGTTGTACGAGAACACCACGTCATCGGCGGTGAAGGGCGAGCCGTCGTGGAACTTGACGTTCTGCCGCAGGTGGAAGCGGTACTGGGTCTCCGAGATCTTGTCCCAGCTGGTCGCGAGGCAGGGCTCGACCTGGTAGTCCTTGCTATAGCGGGTGAGTCCTTCGTACGTGTACTGCATGATGGCGTGCGTCGTCGCGTGGTTCTGCGAGTGCGGATCCATCGTCAGGATGTCGTTCTGCGCGGCCCATCGCAGCGTGACCGCTTGTACCGGCGCCGCAACCATTACGAAAGCCGCGGCCAAGACCAGCAGTAGTGCTCTCATCTCCCCTCCTTATTTGAGCGGTAAGGCTTCCTCGACCAGCGCGGCCAGGTAGCCGGCGCCCAATGGTATGACTTCGTCGTTGAAGTCGTAATTCGGATTGTGCAGCATGCATCCGCCCTCCACGCCGCCCTGTCCCAGGAATACATAAGCCCCGGGCCTTGCTTGCAGCATGTAGGAAAAGTCTTCGCCCCCCATGGTCGGCTCGTGCTCCGTGATGACGTTCTCGGCACCGAACAGGCGTTTTCCGACCTGCGCTGCGAACTGTGCCTCGCGCGCGCTGTTGACCGTCGCCGGGTAGCCGCGCGCGTAGGTCACGTCGGCCTTGGCGCCGAAGGCTTCGGCCGTCTTGGTCGCGATCTCGCGCACCCGACGCTCGGCCAGCGCCCGCGTCTCAGGCTCGAACGTGCGCACCGTGCCCACGAGCTTCACATGGTCGGGGATGACGTTGAAGACACCGACCTGGCTCGTCGCCATCGAGCAGATGCTGACGACAACGGAATCGAGGGGGCTCACCGTGCGGCTCGCGATCGTCTGGAGCGCCGTGATGATGTGCGCGGAGATCACCACCGGGTCGACTGCCATGTGGGGCATGGCGCCATGACCGCCGCGTCCGTGCACCGTGATCTGTACTTCGTCGGTCGCCGCCATCACGGGGCCCGGACGAACCGCCATCTTTCCCGGCGGCAACCCCGGCCAGTTGTGCAGCCCGTAGACCTCGTTCGCCGGGAATCGCTCAAAGAGTCCTTCCTGCACCATCACCTGGCCGCCGCCACCGCCTTCCTCGGCGGGCTGGAAGATCACATAAGCGGTGCCATCGAAGTTGCGCGTCTCCTGGAGATAGCGCGCCGCGCCGAGGAGCATCGTCGTGTGGCCATCGTGACCGCATGCGTGCATGCGACCTTCGTTCTGCGACTTGTGCTCGAAGGTGTTGCGCTCGTGCATCGGCAGGCAGTCCATGTCGGCGCGCAAGCCGATGGCGCGGCCGCTCGATTTCTTCTTGCCCGGAATCACGCCGACGATGCCGGTTTTCGCCAATCCGCGATGCACTTCGATGCCCCAGCCGGTGAGCTTGTCGGCGACGAGGCTGGACGTGCGGCTTTCCTGGAAGGCGAGCTCGGGATGCGCGTGGATATCGCGCCGCACGGCGGTCAGCTCCCGCTGGTAAGCGCGGATGCGGTCAATCGGATTGGTCATGGGGTCTGGAGGCGAAGCCGCGGGTCGACCGCATAGTAGAGGAGATCGACCGCGAGATTGATGATCACGAAGAAGAGCCCGATCAGGCAGAGGTAGGCCGCCATCACCGGTACATCGGCGAAGTTGATCGCCTGGATGAAAAGGAGGCCCATCCCCGGCCACTGGAACACCTGCTCGGTGATGATCGAGAACGCGATGATCGCGCCGAGCTGCAGGCCGGTGATCGTCATCACCGGCACGAGCGTGTTCTTCAATGCGTGGCCGAAATGCACCGCGCGGTCGGTGAGGCCGCGGGCGCGCGCGAATCGGATGTAGTCGGTGCGCAGGACCTCCAGCATCTCCGAGCGCACGAGGCGCTGGATCAGCGTCATCTGGAAGAGGCCGAGCGTGATCGAGGGCAGGATCAGCGCCTTCAAGCCTGACGCCGTGAGGAAGCCGGTCGACCACCAGCCCACCATCACTGTGTCGCCGCGACCGAACGAAGGCAGCACGCCGAGCTGCACGGCAAAAATGAGGATGAGCAGGATACCGATGAGGAACGTGGGGAGCGACACGCCGACGAGCGAGACACCGAGCAGGAAATGCGAAAACCAGGAATTTCGTCGGAGCGCGGTGTAGACGCCCATCGGAATGCCGGCGGCGAGCGCGAAGAGCGCAGCCATGAATGAGAGCTCGAGCGTCGCCGGCAGGCGCTCGATCATCAGGGTCGATACGGGTCGCACCTGGCGAAGCGAGAGGCCAAACTCGCCGTGCACGGCACGCTCGACGAAGCGCGCGTATTGCACGTAGAAGGGTTGGTCGAGCCCGAGCTGCTGCGTGACTCGGAGACGATCTTCGGGCGTCGCGTCCTGGCCGAGCATGAAGATCACCGGGTCGCCGACGAAGCGGAAGAGCGCGAACGCGATCAGCCCGACGGCGAGCATGACGAGGATCGCCTGGCCGAAACGCTGCAGGATGAATGCCGCCATGGGTCTGCGAGAATGTTACCGCATGGAATTTGCGCAGAAAGTCGTGCACTGGCAGCGCCGCCACGGTCGTCGCAGCCTGCCGTGGCAGGGCACGCGCGATCCCTACCGGATCTGGCTCTCCGAGGTGATGTTGCAGCAGACTCAGGTGAGCACGGTCATCCCGTACTACGAACGCTTCATCGCCAAATATCCGACGGCAAAGGCGCTCGCTGCAGCGCAGGAAGAACAGGTGCTCGAGCTATGGAGCGGCCTCGGCTACTACGCCCGCGGGCGAAACCTCCACCGCGCCGCAAAGGAGATCGCGCAGCACGGCTTCCCCAGGACCGCGGAGGCGATCGCCGAGCTACCCGGTGTTGGTAGGAGCACGGCGGCTGCGATCGCCGCCTTCGCGTATGGAGAGCGGGCCGCCATTCTCGACGGCAACGTGAAGCGCGTCCTGTCGCGCGTCTTCGGCGTGGCGGACAAGAACGCTCTTTGGCCGCTCGCGGAGCGGCTGTTGCCGAAGAAAGGCATCGAGGCGTACACGCAGGGGCTGATGGATCTCGGCGCGACTGTCTGCACGCGCGCGAATCCAGGATGCGCGCGCTGTCCGGCGTCGGATGTTTGTGTGGCGAGGAAGGAAGACCGGATCGCCGAGCTGCCCGCGCCGCGCGAGAAGCGCGAGTTGCCGCAGAGAGAAGTCACGTGGCTGCTTTTGCGGCACAACGGCGCAGTGCGCCTGGTGCGTCGCCCGTCGCCCGGTATCTGGGGCGGCCTGTGGTGTCCGCCGGAGCTGAATGGCCGGAAGCCGCGCGGCGCGCGGGCGCTCGCGCCGATCGAACATGGCTTCACGCACTATCGCCTGCGGATATTCCCGCTGCTCTGCGACGTGCGGAAGAGAACGGCGGGTCGCTGGCTGGAGATCGACGACGCAGCTCGTGCGGCGCTGCCTGCGCCGGTCAAGTCTCTGCTCGGGCGCTTGCCCGCAAGAGCGAGTTGACGCGCTCGAGGCGGACCGCGGCGTCGTCCAGCTCGAGCAATTCCTGTTTCGCAGCGAGTGGTAGAGGCAAGAGCTCCGCGAGCCGCGCGCTGACCCAGGCAGCCGAGTCGAGCTTGTGCGGCGACGGCAGCAGGCCGCCGTGCTGCTCGATGACCCGCTCGAGCAGTCGCACGCAATGGCTGCAACTCTCCGGCACCGGCGCGTCCGTTTCGGTGGAAAGCAGCTCGACACGTGCGACCTGCAGGCCGTTCTTCTCGACGCGGCGTTCGAGAATGCGGAAGCGGCTCTCGCCTTGCCCGATGATTTCGAGAAGCCCGAGCTGCGCCATGTCCCATTCGGCGATGCGCGCCGTGCAGCCGACATCGGCTGGGACGGCGGGCGTTCCGACTTCGTTGCCCTCGCGGATAGCGCAGACACCGAATGGCGATTGATCTTTCAGGCAGCGCTTGGCCATATCCATGACGTGCCTTCCTGCGCAAGCCCGCGATGACGCACGAGGACGCGCCAGTCGGTGCGGAATGACTTCGCCAGTTCCTCGGCGAGATAGACGGAGCGATGGCGGCCGCCGGTGCAGCCGATCGCGACGGTGACGTGGCTGCGGTTCTCGCGCACGATTTCCGGCAGCCAGCGCTGCAGCATCGTGCGCATCTCGTCGAGCCAGCGCTGCACGGAGCTCTCGCGCTTCAGGTAATCGATCACCGGGGCGTCGCAGCCGGTGAAGGGCCGCAGCTGCGGGTCGTAGTGCGGATTGGGCAGCATGCGGCAGTCGAGGACCCAGTCGGCGTCCATGGGGATGCCGTCCTTGTAGGAGAAGGATTCGAACAGCAGCGTGAGCGCGCCCGCGCCGATGCCGAGCTGGTCGCGGATCCAGTTCTGCAGCACGCGCGGCTGCAGGTCGCTCGTGTCGATGCGGCTGCCGAGCGGCGCGATGCCGGCGAGCAGCTGACGCTCGCGCTCGATCGCTTCGGCGAGCGTGCTTCCGTCGGCGGCGAGCGGGTGGCGTCGGCGCGTCTCGGAGAAACGGCGCAGCAGCGTGGCGGAGTTCGCTTCCAGGTACAGCACCCGCGTGTCGACGCCGCGCTTCTTCAATTCCTCGATGTGCTGCGGCAGCGCGGGCAGCGCGGCGCTGCGCGCATCGATGCTGACCGCGGCGCGGTCGTGGCCGGCCTCGGCCAGGAAGTCGACCGTCTCCATCAGGAGATTGGCCGGCAGGTTGTCGATGCAGTAGTAGCCGCCGTCTTCGAGGACTCTCAGCGCCACGCTCTTCCCCGCGCCGGAAAGGCCGCTGACCAACACGAGCTGCACTACTCGGCGTCCTTGTCCATCTGGCTCCGCTGGCGCGCGAGGAACTCGGCGGTCGAATCGATGCCGCGCAGCTTGAGGATGGCGTTGCGCACCGCGGCTTCGACCAGCACCGCGAGGTTGCGGCCCGCGGCGACGGGAATCGTCACCCGTGGCGTGGTGACGCCGAGGATCTCCTCCGATTGCTCCATGAGCGGCAGGCGCTCGGCCGGATTGCGGCCGCCGCCCGGCTGCGGGCGCTCGAGATGCGCGATGAGCCGCAGCTTCATCTTCCGGCGCACCGCCGTCTCGCCGAAGATGGTGCGGATGTTGAGCACGCCCAGGCCGCGCACCTCGATGAAGTCCTTCAGCATCGGCGGGCAGCGTCCCTCGAGCGTGCCGGCAGCGATGCGCGAGATTTCGACGACGTCGTCGGCCACCAGGCCATGGCCGCGGCTGATGAGCTCGAGGCCGAGCTCGCTCTTGCCGACGCCGGACTCGCCGGTGATCAGCACGCCCAGGCCGAGCACGTCCATGAATACGCCGTGGCGTTCGGTGGTCTCCGCCAAGAGCTTCGCGAGATAGCGCGCCAGCTTCTCGATCACCTGGGGCGCCGGCAGCGGCGAGGTGAAGAGCGGCGTATGCGACGCCGTCGCCGCGTCGACCAGCGCCGCGGGCGGCGCGACACCATCGGCGACGATCACCGCAGCGGGATGCGATTCGAGCAGGCGCTCGACGAAGCC
>Ga0310810_10004183_pt1 | contig 15913 bp, 14 predicted proteins | sample NCmetagenome_FD_207641 | JGI IMG/M metagenome (GOLD analysis project Ga0310810, IMG submission 207641) | Soil microbial communities from experimental microcosm in Duke University, North Carolina, United States - NC | ecosystem: Engineered > Artificial ecosystem > Soil microcosm > Unclassified ...
CTGCGGACCAACCGGACCACGATCATCGGAATGATCATTCCTGACATCCTCAACCCTTTTTTCCCGCAGGTGGTCCGAGGGGTGGAGGATGTGGCGTACCAAAACTCCTATCAGCTTATGCTCTGCAATACCGACAATGATGCAAAAAAGGAATACACCTATGCAGAGCAATTGCGCGCTTATCGTATGGCGGGAGTGGTGGTGATTCCATCGGCCCACAGTCACCTGGCAACTTTTGCATCTGAACTGAACCCTCGCGAAGGCCCACTGATATGCCTCGACCGTCGAATTAAGAACTGGAAGGGAGACATCGTCGGATCGCTACTATTACAGGCCCTTTGCACCTGGCGAACGGCATGGAACGCCTGCGAGGTTTCCGGCGTGCACTGCGCGAACTAGGCGCGCCGCTTCGGACAGGCTACGTTCGGGAAAGCAACTTTGACCGCGCTGGCGGTTATGAGCAGGCGCTTTCACTGTTGCAGAAACGTGACCGGCCAACAGCAATTTTTGCCGCAAATGATCTCGTAGCCCTCGGTATCCTGAGTGCTATAAAGGAACTCGGCCTGAGTTGCCCAGATGACATATCCATAGTCGGCTTCGACGACCTGGAGATGACAGCCTTCACGAACCCGCCATTGACAACGGTTTCCCAGCCCGGCTACGAAATGGGTGCGCTCGGTGCGAGTCTTTTGCTGGAACGGCTCACAGGGAAGACAACGTCGCCTCAAAATATTGTGCTTAAAACTAAGATCAGCATGCGCGGTTCAGTTGCCCGGCCAAGGAAGTAACCAACCGCGTCGGCAAAGGGGACTCGTTGCGTTCCGTTGTATACTGCACCGGGCGTGCAGATGGTGTCGCCCCGCGGGCTACGGTTCTTTGTCTTCTCCCGCCCAAATCCCTTTCTGAGGCATCGTGCCATGCGTACGAATCGCTCAATCGTCCTGTTCTTCCTTACTTTCCTGCTGATGTTGCCAGTCCATGCTGCCGTCAAAGAAAAAGTGTTGCACTCTTTCGGCGAGGACAACAACGGCGCCTATCCAATCTCCAGCATAGTTTCGGATTCGCAAGGAAACCTCTTTGGCACGACTAATCTCGCGGGCGCAAACGGAATCGGCACTATCTTTGAACTCATGCCCGCTGCAGGCGGTGGATGGACGTTTGCGCTTCTGCACTCTTTCACCTTGGATGAGGGAGGCAATCCACGCACAGGCCTGATTCGCGACCAGGCAGGGAATCTCTACGGCACAACCGACGATGGCGGCGTGCTAACGTTTGGCACCGCTTTTGAACTTAGCCCTAAAGGGAGTGGCTGGGATTTTAACCTGATCTACAACTTCGCAGGAGGGGCGGATGCAGCCTTCCCCTCGGGCTCGCTAATTTCCGACGGACGGGGCAGTTTTTTCGGTACGACTGGCGGAGGCGGTGGCTCGGGCAATTGCACCTTCGGATGCGGCACAGTTTTTCAGCTAAGAAACAACGGCAACGGGCAATGGACTGAACAGGTACTGTACGGCTTCCAGGGGGGAAGTGATGGCGCCGACCCAATTGGCCCCCTTGTCGCTGACCGAGGTGGAAACCTTTATGGCGTCACCGAACTCGGTGGCACTAGCCAGTGCCAGGGTGGTTGCGGCACCATTTTTCGGCTGCATCGCGAAGCGAATGGGGCTTGGCGTAAACATACTGTGCTCCAATTTAGTGACAAGCAACACGGATGGTTTCCCAATGGCGGGTTAGCTTTTGATTCGAGTGGGAACCTGTATGGAACCGCCAGCTTGGGTGGTGATCTGACCTGCAATCCACCAAATGGTTGCGGACTCGTTTTCAAGATCAATTCCAGGGGCGAAGAGACGGTGGTGCATAATTTCTCCAACAGCAATGGAGATGGCATGTTTCCTGAGACTGGCTTAAGTACCGGGCCGGGCGGCCATCTCCTGGGCACCACTGCCGAGGGTGGCCACTCCATTCCCAATTGCGAGTTCGGTTGTGGGACGGTCTTTGATATCACTCCAACCGGAAAGGTCGTTGTTGTGTATTCGTTCGGCTTGGACGATGGCGTGATGCCGCTGGCGCCGGTGTACTGGGACGGCGTCGGCCATGTTTTCGGGACGACATTTGAGGGTGGTACAGGTTTCGCCGGTACGGTCTTTGAGCTCACACCCTGACGGTAAAGAAACTGGCGGCCGAAATTCGGTTCGTGCTATTGTCCTCCGGTACCTCGCGGAGCCCGCGCGCTGAGTTCGAGGATTTTGGCACAGCGCCACCGACAATGAGGGCCCCTACCTACGTCTTTCCTCGCAGGGGGCGTGGATGGAGGAAATGCGAGCACACATTCGAGGTGTGCCGGCATTGTCCTTCAATCCAGTGCACCTCATCCTAAAGAGAGAAAAAAATGCAAATCAAGAAGCTTACGCCCAATCTTGTGGTCCGCAGTGTGGATGCCAGCCTGGAGTTTTATCGCAATGTGCTCGGCTTGGAGACAGGGTTTACCGTACCGGAGCAGACCCCCTTCGTGTTTGGATCGGTTGCTAATGGTGCGGTCGAGGTCTTCTTTAATGACCAGAAAACAGTTGCTGCGGAATACCCGAGCCTGGCTAAGACTATTGGTGGGAGCCTGACTCTCTATATGGAGGTAGATAGCCTGCAGGCGGTGATGGACCGCGTAAAGCAGGCGGGCGCGAAGGTTTCCATGCCGGTGACAGAGCAGTTTTATGGCATGCGGGAATTTGCGTTCGAAGACCCCGACGGATACACCATCACTATCGCGGAGAGAATGGAGCAAGCTGCGAACTAATTGGTGATTCTTTGTTTGGCGGCCAGGAGAGTCAGTGCTTCAGGTAAAAGGCTGACTCTTCGGGCCTAACTACCCTGGGAATCCACAGCGGGCGGCGAAGCCCGTTTGGACCAGGCGCGGGCCGCGTCAGCACTTTCCATTTCTGATAAACGTTAAAAGAGCGATTGGTGTCCACAAAGATATCGCCGTAGCAATCATCTTTATTCGCTTTTTCTACTCGAACCATCTGGTGCCAGCAATGCATTCCGCTGACCGGATCGGGATGAACCGGGAAGGTCAGATTCTGATGCACTCCAGCCTCGCTCCACCAGATGCGTTTCGTGTCCGGGTCGGAACTCTTGTATGGCCTGACACTTTCGACCTGGCGCATCTTCCACTGGCCGGGCGCGAGTTGCTGTAAATCTACCCAGGCGCTGGACATGCGCTCAAGCTGACCGTCCTGATTCTGCCGCCAACGGCCCAGATGATGCGAACATGCCACCACCCCGGGGGCCAAGCCTTCGGTTATCCACGCATGGAGGACGAAATAGCCGATCTCGGTGTGTACCTTGAGCAGATCGCCGGTGCGAATGCCGCCCAGATTGGCGGCGTCTGTAGGATTTACCCAAAGCGGATTCTTGTGCGCAATTTCGTACAGAAACTTCGCATTGCCGGAACGAGTATGGATAAGGTTCGGCAACCGGAAGATTGGTAGCAGTGTGTAAACCTCACCACGAGCATCTTCCGGCCAATCCACTGTTGGCATGTGTTGGGCGTCAAAGTCGCCGGCCGTCATTCCCAGCGATATTTCGCGCGCAGAGCGGTGAATGTGACTGCGGTAGTATTCCGGAAGCGCAAATTCCGGCCATTTCCAATCCGCCATCGTTTTCGAAAACATCTCCAACTTGCGCGAAGGAGTGCCATAACCAACCAAGGGTTTGCCCTCCGCCATTACACCGATTGGCTTACCATCCTTGGTGATCACGCCGTTCAGTTCGACTTTTGAATTGGAGATTTCGGCACTCGTGAGAGTTTTTTCGTTCTGGCGGTAAACGTCAGTCGTCACTTCGAACGCGCCGTACTTGCGCATGTATTGCAAGGGCGTGAGGTTTTCCTTCTTGGCTGCATCGGGAAGGCCAGGCACGGAATTTTCAAAAATCCAACCGTAGTATTCGTCAGTCGTGATCTTCTGTCCCGGGCGATAGGGCGACTCGAACCATTGTCGTATACCTAACGAACCGTCGGGATCCATCGCCCAGGACAGATTGATCCAGAATTCGTCTTCTTCCCAAACCTCACCGGGGTTCGCCTCGTAGGAATAATCGAAGGTCTCTCCGTCCCGTTGCCGCAACGTTCGATGTACCGGCTGGCGAAAACCAAGCCACTTGCCGGCATGAGTTTCCTGGCTCATCAGATCGTGGCGCTCGGAACTTAGTCCCATGGGGAGAACGTAATCGGCGAACCAAGCGGTCTCATTCCAAACCGGCGTAAGGGCCGCATGCAGGCCGATCTTGCTTTCGTCGCGCAGCATTTCAATCCAGGAAAAGCCGTCCGGATAAGTCCACACAGGATTAAAGACCCGAGTGAAATAAGCGTCTACACGGCCGCGGCCTTCTTTCAGAAAGTGCGGCAGCAAGAACGACATTTCATGCGTGCTGAGAGGCCATTCTTGTGGGTAGAGCAATTCGCTCCAGCGCTTTTGCGGAGGGGGAACCGCAAAGGGCTTGGGAACAAATTTGTTCCAGGCATTCAGATTGTGGCCCCCTTTGGTGCCAACTGACCCAGTCAACACATGCAGGAGTGTCAGCGCGCGAGCGGTTTGCCAGCCACCCAGATTTCCCGACGCGCTGCCACGCCAGAGATGCGAAGCAAAGCGACTCCCGGCTTCCGCGATCTCTCTAGCTAACTTGACTATTACTTCCGCGTTAATTCCGCTTTCCTTTTCCGCAAACTCCGGAGTGAAAACGGCATAGTGCCGCTTCAGAGCTTCGACGAATGCTTCAAAGGGTTGGCCTTGGGCACGGAAGCCCGGAAGCTCCAGTTCTTCCCAATTCGTCCAGGTTTTTACGAAGGCGGCGTCGAAGCGGTTTTCGTCCAGAATAATCTTCGCAATAGCGAGCAGAACTGCAGTCTCAGTGCCCGGGTAGGTGGGTAGCCAGTAATCCGCCATGCTGGCCGTGTTTGAGAGACGCGGGTCCATCACCGCCAGCTTGGCGCCTGCCATCTTGCCTTCGATGATCCGCTGCGCGTGTGGATTGAAGTAATGCCCCGACTCCAAATGTGAAGACAGCAACAGAATGAAGCGCGCATTAGCGTGATCGGGCGAAGGACGATCGGCATAGTGCCATAGCAGATATCCGAAGCGAGCTGAGGAGGAACAGACATTGGTATGGGAGTTGTGACCGTCAATTCCCCACGCCTGTAGGGTGCGGTCCATGATGAAGTCATGCCCAGGCCGGCCCACGTGGTACATAATCTCCTCGCCGCGGCCTTCCTGGATGGCTTTTCGCATGCGGGTTCCGAAAGTTTCGAGCACTTCACCCCATGAAGTACGCGTCCACTGACCACTTCCGCGCGGCCCATTGCGTTTCAAGGGATAAAGAATGCGATCAGGATCGTGAATCTGATTGATGGTTGCAGGGCCTTTGGCGCAGAGGCGACCGCGGCTGGCAGGGTGACGTGGATTGCCTTCGAATTTATCAATCTCGCCGGTTTCTTTATTGACGTATGCCAGCAGGCCGCAGGCTGATTCACAATTGAAACAAATAGTAGGGACAAGCTGGTAGTGCTTCTTTACGCGACGGGGCCAGGCGGCGGGATCGTACTCGACCCAGTCGTCCCACTTTTCCACCGGCGCACAAGACATCAGGTGGCTGCCGTCGCGCTTAAAATCGGCCATGGTGAGAAGTCTCCATAGTTTCAGCTATTCGGCACACTCTGGCCAGCCATCACAAAGCACCATTCAAAAATTAGCAGCCCGATAAGAGCCAATACACCCGCAATATCAACGGCAATCAAGTTAGCGCGACTTACGAGCAACAAAATGAGGGGAAGAATACCCCCCAACACGATCGCGCCTCCCCAGAATGCACCGGAGAACCGCCCGTGGGTCATCAGATGTGCGGCATAGCGGGAGTTATCCGTGGCGAAAGATTTCCCCTGCGGCGTTCCACCCAAGGTCTCCGGCAGAAGCGCCAACAATGCAGATCCACAAAGCAATGCCTGAATAATCAGGTGCGCGGGCAAAAGCGGTGTCTGCCACAAATCGCGCCCTTCGCATTGTCCGAAGAGAAACGCGGTATACGACGCAGCCAGAAATCCGACGATGACAGTTGGCCAGAGCAAAACCCCGGTGACTGGCGACAAACCCGCGACCGCGCCTATCCAGAAAATTCCACCAAGCGCACTATAAGTAATCAGGATAAATGCGCCACGCGCCAACCACGATTTCCATTGCGGCGTGAGGATGACTCGCAGAAAGCGTTTTTTCTGATCTAAGTCCCAAACCAGCAAAACTGTCGTCAGCGCAGTGAAGAGCAACGCCGCCGAAGACAATGCAATATCGCGCCAGCGGTTCGGCGCCAGCAGCCCCAATGCCATAGCAATCGCAGGAATCGCCAGTGCGCCCGAACCGATGGACTTGGTCCAACAGTAGGCGGGCACCTGCCAACCCCAGGGACGCGCATGGGAGACGTCGTAGGTCACTAGCGCATTTTCCGCCAGCAAAGGGCTCTCCGGCGGGTAAACAGCGCCGCCACCGTGCAGGTCCGGATTGCGTTGCGACCAGACATAGAAAGCTTCATGTCGAGCCGCCGTGGGAACAATGGCGCTCTCGTCCGCATCAATATAATAAAGTTTCGGCTTCGTTCCCTGTTCTGGCTTGCGAACACGAACCGTTTCGCGGGCGATCAGGTTCGCGATTTCGCTGGCAGGCTCGTCCAGATCGCCCGCAACAATGGCATGTTCGGGGCAAACCACCACGCACGAAGGCTCCAAGCCGACTTCCGTCCGATGCGCGCAATAATGGCACTTGGCAGCAGTGCCACTAAAAGGATCCATATAGATCGCGTCGTAGGGACAAGCCTGCATGCACGCTTTGCAACCGATGCAGCGCTCGGAACTGAAATCAACAATGCCGTCCTTGCGCTGGTACATCGCCGTGACCGGACAGATGGCAACGCATGGCGGCTTCTCACAATGATTGCAGCGGGTGACTTGAAAAACCCGTCGGGTGTTGGGAAATTTTCCCTTCTCTACATACTTGACCCAGGTCCGGTTTACGCCCAGTGCGACCTGATTCTCCGTTTTGCAGGCCACGGTGCAGGCATGGCAGCCGATGCACTTGCGGTTATCAATGACGAAACCATATTTCATCGCGGCAGCCGCGCCTCCTCAGCGATGAGGGCGATGCTGATGATCGCAGCTTGGCGCTCGGCTTGCGGCGAAAGATAAATGTGGTCGTGGCCGGCAAAAAACATGACCAGCCATTGTATGGGACGCGACCGCAGAAGTCAGGCGGATGAAAAACAATATTAGTCCGCCGCTTCAAACAACTTCACCAGTTCATTCAAGTCTCCACCGCTTACATCACTGATGGCAAAGTAGTCCAAGCCATTGGCGGTCCAGCTGCGAACGTTGAATGCAATGCTACCTTGATTGAAGTCGGCTATTCTTGCGCGCCCGAACGCCCGCTCCTGAAAAATAAAGACCGAAATGCGGTGCTGGCGAACTTGAAAGACGAGTTCTGCTCCGGGTGACTGGCGGAGGTAAGCAATTCGTCCTCCGACGAGCACAAAAGACGAACCTTGCAACTCGGGGAGGTTAAACGAAAACGGAATCTTGCCTGCAAACCACGGCTTCACCGTATGGCGGTCCGTAGAAACCACGTCCACGGGGTTGGAACTGGCGAGCGTGGCGACATGCTGGTCGGCCAACTCACCTATCAATTGACGCCCGTTCGCTCGTTCTCGATTTACAACGATCAACGATGCGCCAATGACGATGATCAGCATGGCGGCAACAGCCAATCCCTGAGCCCAGAAATTCTTCCATCTCGCCGGACGTGGAGCGATACTCTCCCGAATGCGTGTGCGGAACGCGGGATCGGGCGCGTATCTCTGGCTGACGGCGCGAATCGCCCGCTTTTCCTGCGTTCTGGCCACCATTGCAGCACCACAGGCCGAGCACCCCCGAAGGTGCTCTTCCATGGCGCGAGTGTCCTCTACACTAAGTTCTCCATCGAGGTAAGCGTCGAGTCTTCCGGTCCACGGATCGAAGCTCATACTTTTGGCCCCGCTTGCATCTTCAAGACCACAGTTCGAAGGGCCTGCCGCGCCCGCGACAAGCGCGACATCACCGTGCCTATAGGCACTCCCAGCGTGCCTGCAATGTCGCGATAAGACGTTTCTTCCACTTCACAAAGCAGTAGCACCTCGCGATAGGGCACCGGCAGCTGATCCAGGCCTTGCTGTACTAATTCCCAGTCAGAACGCTGGAGCAGAACGCTCTCGGGCGTCTCGCCGACAGGGGGAAGCACGTCTTCATTACCTTCCACATCGAGCGGCACAGTTGCCCCCGTTTTCAATCCTGTCCGCGAATTCAGGAAAGCATTGCGCAAGATACGGTACATCCACGCGCGAAAATTTGTTCCCTGCTGAAATGACGAAAAACCTTTGAGCGCCTTGGCATAAGTTTCCTGCACCAGATCTTCCGCTTCGTTGCGGTCCTGCGTCAGCCAGCACGCAAAGTTATAGAGCCGGTCAAACAGGGGCATAGCAAGCTGCTCGAAGGACTCTGATGGTGGGCGCTCTGGCGACACGCACACAAGAGTAAACCAACGCGCCAGCAATTTATTCCCACCCTCGCAAATTATCTTTCTGCGGAATAAATTTCGCGCGGCCCGGTTCTGCTCAGTAACCAACAGCAACAAGCTGCTATGGAGGTGATCATGAATCGGAAGAAGGAAGGCGACGTAATTCTCTTTGACCATAATCACGACGGCATTGATCGTCGCGGTTTTCTGAAATGCATGGCCTGGGCTGGAACCGGAACGCTTTGCGTACTGCACGGTGGTGTTCTTAATTCTTTCAGCCTGAGCGATCCGGCTCAAAAGACAAAACATCATCGCGGCGATTTTAGTTTTGTGCAGATCAGCGACAGCCATATGGGATTCAACAAACCGGCTAACCCGGATGTTGTCGCCACGTTGAAAGCCGCGATCACCAAGATCAACGCACTTCCCGAACCACCCGCATTCATGCTTCACACTGGTGACATAAGCCATCTGTCGAAGCCGCAGGAGTTCGACAACGTGAGCCAGATCTTGAAATCGGCATGCACTCAGGACGTGTTTTTTGTGCCTGGCGAACACGATGTGCTCGAAGACAACGGACGCCAATATCGTGAGCGTTTCGCGCGGAATACGCAGGGTAATGGCTGGTACAGCTTCGACAAGAACGGTGTGCACTTTATCGCACTGGTGAATGTGATGAACCTTAAAGCCGGCGGCCTCGGCAATTTAGGCGGCGAGCAACTGGAGTGGCTGGGAAAAGACACAAAACACCTCTCCAGGAGCACGCCCATCGTAGTTTTCGCGCACATCCCGCTTTGGAGTGTGTATCCCGATTGGGGCTGGGGAACCGACGACAGCGCCCAGGCCCTTTCATATCTGAAACCGTTTGGATCCGTCACTGTACTGAACGGGCATATCCACCAGACTATGCAAAAAGTGGAAGGCAACATAACCTTTCACACGGCAGCCTCTACCGCATTCCCTCAGCCGCAGCCAGGCACCGCGCCTTCGCCCGGCCCAATGAAAGTCCCGGCGGAACAATTGCGCCATTTGCTGGGGGTGACCGACGTTAACTACGTGCGGAACCATCATGCGTTGGCGGTAATCGATTCTTCGCTGGAATAACGGAACGCACCTGTTCACATTACGAAAGAGAACCCAGAAATCTGACGAAGGAGATACACAAATGAAAACTCATCGGAGCGCAGTTGCTGTTGTACTGGTTATGTTGGCCGTTCTTGGAATGTATGGACACAGCCTGGCGAGTTCCGCCGCGGCTGCCACCGGAGCCCAGGTAAATATTGATAACTTCAGCTTTTCGCCGAATATGCTGACGGTGAAGGCGGGGACGGCGGTTACATGGACGAATCGTGATGACATTCCCCACACTGTATTCAGCGATCAGAACGCATTCATGTCCAAGACCATGGACACCAACGAATCTTTTACGCTCACTCTCGCCAAACCGGGAACGTACACCTATTTCTGCACGATCCATCCCAAGATGACGGGGAAGATCGTGGTGCAGTAACTGGTATGCAGTCAGTAGCGCTTCATGGAGGATCTAAGAACTACTTCTGCGGCTCCGGCCTGGACGGTGGATTGCCAGTGCCGGGGCTGGGGGCGCCATGAGCACCATTCCCCCATGTTGTGGGATTGTTGCCCACTTGCGGCGGCGTCTGGTTATCGGCCCCTGGAGCCCCGAATTCCGGAGTTGCCGCCGTTGGTGGGTTAGCATTTGTACCTGCCTGGGTATTCTTGCCTTGCACCGCTTTCTGCTCCGGGCATTTCTCTGCAACCACACGCATTTGTGAGACCTTCAGCCTCGGCAACGCGTTCACACCGCGCGTGTCAGAGGGCGCTTGTTCGATGGCGGTCACTTCCACCAGCTTTCCACGAACTTTCGTGAGTTGTTCCGGGTCCGCTTGCAGTTCAAACAGGGCGCCCGTACCTTTTTGCGAAAGTGTATAGCGGCTCTGACCTCCGCTGACGCATCCGCTGACAGTAAGATTGCTGGCGGAAACCGACGCACCAGGTTGCTGAGATAAACTCCGATTCGAGTTTTCCGCTTGTTGTGCAACTACGCAGGCGCCGGTCAAAACACAAAACGCCAACACAAGAGTTGCGATTCGCATGTTTCCCTCCATGCCTATAAAAATTTGGAAGCGCCGCTCTAGCATTTGGCTGCTTGCTCCTCCCTATAATCAACCGGTTTGCGCTGCTGGAACGAGCAGTACCAAGTCATCCATCGTGGTAATCGTAAGCCGCCAGGGTGCTTGCTACACTAGTAGGTGACACAGCCGCGGAGGGATGCGTGAGCGGTTGAAACGGGCGGTCTTGAAAACCGCTGTACGGGAAACCGTACCGGGGGTTCGAATCCCTCTCCCTCCGCCATAGAGTCTTGCCTGCACATAATCTTCGCGCTATTTCCAGCAACAATCGCGAAAAATGCCGCATTCTTGCGATGTATGCAGCCTGAAAAATTACCAGAGAAAACTCTTAATCAAGGATAACAGCGACCAATGTGCCCCATTTTCTCTGGTCCCCTGTTGGTGGTCTCTTTTCGCAACCGTTGATGAAGGAATCCTTTGCGATGCAAAAGCGAATCTTAAGCGATGTTAGGCAATTCGACCTCTTCCGTGAGAGGCTACAGTGTGGCGCGCCACTTCGCCGCTTCCTCGGGCTTCGACCACTGTGCGTACAAATTGACAATCTGTTCCGCGGAAAAGCGAACCCACTTCCGCTGCTTGGCAGGCATTCGAGAAGCGTGTTGCCGTAATCCTTCGTAGCCATGGATCAGCAGTGGCTCGGCTTCGGTGTATTGCCGCAGCCCTGCCAAAGATGCTCCCAGAAAAGCCTGCGCCCGGAACCGGTACCAATCGTCTTGATCTCCCTTGTCTCGATAGGCGAGAGCCTGGCGGAGTAGCGGTTGGGCCAATCCAAATTTGCGCTGTCTGACCAAGTTCTGGCCCAGCAGTTCGGTCACATCGACCGTAGAAACTTCTGCATCCTTGCCCAAAGCGATAAGGCCCTGCCGCGCAGATTCCCAGATTTGTTCGGCATGGCGCAGTTGCCCTTTTGAGTCATAGGCCCATCCAAGATCTGACTCACACAAGAGGGTGTCCGCCGCTCCGGGGCCCCGGCCCATACTTCGCCGAGAATCACGAATCGTGTTCTCCAGCAAAGGCATGGCTTGAGCGAACTTACCTTCTTCCGAATAAGCTTGACCAAGGTCGCATGCCACGCGGAGCGTATCAGGATGCTGGGCACCCTTTACTCGTTGGTCAACCGCATACACCGCGGGCCAGTACCTTTTCGGCCCCTGCGTACTTCCCTTCTCCGAGCAAAACCTTGCCCAAGCCGAACATTTCGCGCTGGGTGAAGGGATGTTCTTCGCCATACATGCGGCGGTAGGTCTCCAAGCCTTTCGTCAGATAAGGCTGCGCCTCTGTATAACGCGACTGTTCGATATACAGCTCGGCCAAGCTGTCGCTGGTGTTCAGGGTGTCGATGTTGTCGTAACTCAATTGGCGGGATTGAATTTCGAGTGCCTTTTCCAGAAGCGGCTCGGCTTCAGCATACTGCCTCGTGCCTAAGTATAAGGAGCCCAGGTTCTGCATCGCTTCAACTGTTTTTAAATCCTCTGGTCCCTGGGTACGGGTTTCGCTTTCAAAAACCGTTTTCGCCGCAGCCACGGCCTCAGTGTTCTTGTCCTGATTCGATGCGACACTGGAGATCAACATCAGAATAGCGAGGGTTTTGGGATCGTCGGCGCCGCGGTGCGTCGAACTCAACTCATATGCCCTGCGCAGATGCGCCTCCGATTCCGCGTACAGGCCCAAGCCGGAATAGGCATTGCCAATCGTCTCTTGAATTTCGGATTCGACTAATGGCTGGTCCGCGAATCTCTTTCCCACTTGCGCCGCTGCACGGTCAAGCAGCGTCCGCGCCTTGACTTCCGGGTCAGGCGCACCTTCAATCCCGCTCTGAGATTCGGGACTGGCCTGGGAAAGCAGATCTTCCTGGAGAAACCGGTTCACTGCCCTTGCGATAGCGGCTTCGCCCTGCATGCGAGCTTCAGCCCGCCGCGCCCGCACTGCCTGCCAAGTACTCACTACCACCCCAGCAACAAGCACTAGAAATAACGCTGGTACGCCCACCACCAGCACCTTGTGCCGGCGCGCGAACTTCTTGAATTGATAGCTCGCGCTCGCGGGTTTGGCAGTAATCGGCCGGTGGTCGAGGTAGCGCCGGATATCGTCAGCAAACTCCGCTACCGATCGGTAGCGGCGCGCTTTGTCTTTCTCGAGCGCTTTGCCGACGATCGTCTCGATGTCCCCACGATACGTCCGACTCACCGAACTCAACGGGGCGGGCTCGACCTGCTGAATCGTTTGCACGGCCTCGTGCAAATTCCGGGAAAGTTCGTAGGGCAGCTTCTCGGCGAGCAGTTCGTAGAGAATGACGCCCAGCGCATAAACATCAGTGCGCGTGTCAATCGCCATTGGATCGGCTTCGACCTGTTCGGGACTCATGTATGGCAGTGTGCCCAGAAGTTGGCCCATGTCGGTCTGGCGCGTCATCTGCTCCGTATCACTATCTATGACCCGGGCTACCCCGAAATCCAGTATTTTGGACTGGCCGCTTTCATCGACCAGGATGTTGCCAGGCTTCAGGTCGCGATGGATAATGCCTCTTTGATGTGCGTGCTGCACCGCATCGCAGATTTGGATTACCAAGGCCGATCTTTGCCGCGTGTTGAGTTTCGTCGCTTTGGCATATTCGATCAGCGGCTCGCCTAGGATCATCTCCATGGCAAAGTAAGGTTCAGGACCGAATGGTGTGTCGGCCGTTCCGGCTTCGTAAATTTGCGCAATACCTGGGTGGTGTAGACGGCCCAACGTCTGGGACTCCTGCTCGAAACGGCGCAGGAGTTGGGGACTGGCCCACGCGCTCCTGATTACCTTTAACGCGATACTGCGGCGGGGCTGTTCCTGCTCAGCCTCGTACACTGCACCCATTCCCCCTTCGCCCAGCAGACGAACAATTCGGTAGCGTCCAATAGTAGTCGGCAGACGAGCGTCGTTGACGGAATCGGTGACCACGCCGATTGTCGGCGTTCCATGGGGGCCGGGGTTTTGTGGACTTAAGGGAGTCGGATGATCAGGCATCGACTTTCTTCCGACTTACAGACGAAGCGGGCGGAATTATAGCGCATGACGTTCTCGTGGAAGTGGTTCGCTGGGGCCAAGCCACCAAGATCCGCGGCTCACGAAAGCCATCAAAACCCGGATGTTTTTAATCGCGCAACTTGCAAGATATTGATAACAAGCAAGTTCATAAAACGGTACTTGGGGTTCGAATCCCTCTCCCTCCGCCATAGAGTCTTGCCTGCAGGGAATCTTCGCGCGATTTCCAGCAACAATCGCGAAAAATGCGGCATTTCTGCGATCTTCCGGCTCGAGACGTTACCAGAGAAAACCAGCAATCAGGCAAACTAGGGATGGGTATGCCCCATTTTCTCTGATCCACTGTTTGGTGGTCTCTTTTCGCAGCCGCCTAATGGGCGAATCGTTTGCGATACCAAGGCGAATGTTGAACGATGTGCATTCGCTGACAGCTCTTTCGTCGGCGGAATGCCTATTGTAGCCTCGCGTACTCGGCTTTCACTTGTTTCAGATAGGAATGTCAGGGTCGGCATCTTTCCACAGGGCAAGAAAATCCCTATAGGCCGCGAGCGCCCTGGCGCGTGCAGCATCGGGATCCCTAGCCTTCGGGGTTCTCGCCTGCAAGGCGTTCGCACCAGCCGCCCCCAAATGAGCCAACGCTCCCGTCCAGCAGTTCCAGACGATCCCGCTGTGGTCGAGAATCTTCTGAAACTCTGCAGCGGCCGGAATGTTCTCCCTGGATGCCAGATATGCCTCACCGCGAATGTATGTTGGATAGAGACAGGAGATATCGTTGAGGGACTGAAAGATCACAACTGGCTCACGCGGAGTTATGGTAAAGGCGTATGGCTCACAACGTGGCTTCCACTGCGAATTTTCTTCAGGTACCATAGGCTCCTTACTCTCCACCGCGTTTAGAGAACAGCCTTCCGGAGGCTCAACATGAAACCGGAGTTTGTGGTTCTATTCCTGATCGGCTGCAACCCCCTTCTGCCACCTGTTTTCGTCCGACCCTCGCCGGTTGCGGCATGGATGCAAGAAAGCTCGGCACCGCGTCTTGCAATCGCTGACACGGTGGATCTCCAACTGCCGGCCGGAACCGTGATTGAGGCGGCCCTCGCCAAGCCCCTGGACACGAAACGCGCAAAAAAGGGAGATCTGATAATCACGAGGACAACGGTTGACGTGCGCCATGGAGGAATCGTGCTCCTGCAACAGAGCACAAAGCTGATCGGCCACGTTATCAACGCAATTGCCGCCACCAAGGACCAACACGAAGCTGAAATTGAATTTACCGTTGATAGCGCGGAACTGAAACATGACAAACGAATTTTCATGTCAACAATCCTTCAAGCTATATCCATGGCAAACGGCTCAACACGCATCATGAGTCCAGCCGTATCCCCCGCAATGGATGGCGGTGGTTCTCTGATCACCGGAAGACCGCCACTGGAAAGACACGGAGGACGGAGTATCAAAGGCGGCTGGGGCGAGATCGGGGCACAAGCAAGTGGGCGGGACGGGCACAATGCGGTAGGGACGGCAGTACCCTCCATGCCTCGTGGGGACTCAGGCTCCCGTGAGAATCGTAGCCACTCGACGGTCGGCCTTGCCGGGATCAATGTGCAAGGTGAACTCGCTGCCACTGTGCATGGCGTAATCGGGATAAAAGGAGTCACACTGCGGAATGCCAATGGGAGTTCCGCCTTACTTTCCCCTAACGGTAACTTCCGTCTGGAAAGCGGAACGCTAATGTTGCTGGTCGTCGAGTAGAAGGCCGCAGCTACGCTTGAGCATGGTGGCTGGAGTTCCTACTGGCTCTTGGCATGCTCCCATCGCCGCGAGTGCCGGAACCAAGCGGATACGCCACATTTATCTCCCACGCACCTAGCATCAGATTTTGTACATCAGGACCGGGCATCGTGAGCGTCTGCTGAGCATTGGCACTCTTTTCGGCTGAGGCCAGGATATGATCGAGCGCCGCCCGATCATATTCCTTGCCATCCAAAAAGACTTCCGAGATTTTGGTCGTGTTGTGGATGTCCTGGAGTGGATCGTCATCGAGCAGCACGAGATCGGCGATTTTCCCTGGGGTTACAGAACCGTATTTGTCCGTTACGCCCATGAACATGGCGGGATTACGGGTTGCCATCTGCAACGCGCCAAGCGGGGTGACTCCCGATT
>Ga0310810_10004184_pt1 | contig 15910 bp, 14 predicted proteins | sample NCmetagenome_FD_207641 | JGI IMG/M metagenome (GOLD analysis project Ga0310810, IMG submission 207641) | Soil microbial communities from experimental microcosm in Duke University, North Carolina, United States - NC | ecosystem: Engineered > Artificial ecosystem > Soil microcosm > Unclassified ...
TTGCCGGCGAAGAGCACCTCGCCGCCCATGGTCTGGTAGAGGTCGGCGATGGCGCCGGCGCAATAGATCATCTTGTCGCCGCGCTCGACCACGACGTCCGGATTGCCGCAGACCATGAACAGCTTGCGCGCAAGCATCGCCTCGAGCCGCTCGCGGTAGTCCTCCGGTCCTTCGGTCTCGTCGTCGAAGAGGCCGGTGCAGACGACATAGTCGGCGCGCTCCAGCGTCTCGAAAGTCACGTCGAGGCCGGCGAACACGGAATGGTCACGCTCGGGGCCGATGTGGCACAGGCTCTGGCCGCGCCGCGCCTTGATCACCGCGCGCGTGACGTCGCCGGAGGAGGCCATCGCGTCATAGGTCTCGCGCGGCACATGCAGGCGGTCGAGCATGCGGCCGACCGCCTCGCTCGTGCGCGGCGCGTTGGTGATGTAGATGACCGCCGTGCCGCGCGCCCGCGCCCGCATCAGCGCGTCGCAGGCGGACGGAAAGGCGGCGACGCCATTGTGCACGACGCCCCAGACGTCGCTCAGAATGACGTCGTAATTCGGCGCGATTTCGGAGAAGTGCGGAAGAAGCGACGGCAAGTGAGCCTCAGGTTTTGCGGCCGCACCTATGGCATCATTCGCAGGCGGGGGAAAGTCAGGCCGCCGGCGTGGCGAGTTCGGCGCGCGCCGTCTCGGCAGAGCCGAGCGCCTCGGGCCGCACCGGGCGCGGCGCCGAGAACAGGAAGCCCTGGCCGAAGCGGACGTCGTAATCCAGGAGGTCGAGCACGGTCGCCTCGTTCTCGATGCGCTCGGCGATGAGGTCGATGCCGGAGCGCGCGAGCAGGTCGGCGAGGTCTTCCGGATGGATGTCGCTCTGCGCACCCGACGCCTTGTTGAGGAGGAGCTTGGCCGGCACCTTGAGGAAGCGGAACGAGCGCTCCGCGAGTTCGCGCGGCTCCATGCGCAGGTCGGTGACATGGTCCATCGAGAAGCGGAAGCCGCGCTCGGCCAAGGCCGACAGGCTCTCCTGCTCGAGCGGACCGAAATTGCGATACGCGCTCTGCGTGAACTCGAAGGTGAGCGCGTCGCCGAGCGCGCGGTTGGCGTCGACGAAGTCGAGGAATTGCCGGAACTGGCCGGCGTCGGTGAGCGTGCCGGTGCTGATGTTGCAGAAGATGCCGACGTCGCGGCTCTTCAATTGCAGCCGGCGCACGACCTGCACCGCGCGGAACAGGAGCAGATTGTCGATGCGCGGCATCAGCCCGGCCGCCTCGGCCGCGTCGATGAAGGCGCTCGCCGGCACGACATCGCCATCGGCGGTGCGCAGCCGCGACATCGCCTCGTAGAAGCGCACCTTGCGCTGCGGCAGCGTCACGACGGGCTGGAGGTAGAGATCGACGCGCTGGTTGTCGAGCGCGTCGGTGACGAGTTCGACCGCGGCGGTGCGGTCCATGCCATGCATCACGGCCGGCGGCGACACGGCGTCGCTTTCGCTGAGCGCGAGCGGGGCATCCGCCGTCCCGACCTCGACCGGCGCGATGCGCGGCAGGTTGCCGGACTGGCGCAGCGCCGCGTCGTGGGCGGCGACATTGTCGGCAAGCTGGCGCACCAGACCGCCGAGTTCGCCGATCTCCGCCGCGAGCGGATCGACGGCGCCGCGGGCGCGGGACACGGTGTTGCCGACGCTGGTCTCGACGGCGTTAAGACGCCGCGCCAGCTCGGCCACCTGGCGGGCGAGGTCGCCGGTGCCGCGCGACAGGTCGGCGATCTGGTCGCCGAGTTCGCCGCGGTCGCGCAGCCGGTTGGACATGGAATTGTAGAGGGCGAGAACGACCAGCGTCGCCAGCGCCGCGATCGCCGCCGTGCGCGCGTCGAGCCTGAAGGCGAGGAACAGGACGGCGCCGAGCGAGGCCGCGATGACGACCATGCAGACGGCGATGAAAATGGCGCTGAGACGGCGCATGGCCGGTGTTAAGACCCCCGCACGGCAGAAGCGAATGGCCCGAGTGATTCGCGCTGCCGGTCTCCAATGTCCATGAGCCGACGCATCCGCGCAACTCCCAAACGCTGCTATGGTAAGGACGGATCAGCCTTTATTCGCAGGAACTTGAGGCGAATGGAACCGAAGCCGCGCACCGACAGTCTTGCCGCCCGGGCGATTCGCTCTCCCGGTCGCGCGCTCGGCCTGATCCTTGGCGTCCACACGCTGGTGTGGACCGCTCTGCCGGCGCTGCTCTACGCCAACCTGCCGCTCGACCTGATCGAGGCGCTCATGTACGGGCGCGAGTGGCAGCTCGGCTACGACAAGCTGCCGCCCCTGCCCTGGTGGCTCGTCGAGCTCGCCTATCTCGTCACCGGCCACGACTGGTCGTACTACCTGCTGGCGCAGATCGCGGTCTGCGCCGCGCTGGCGGTGATCTACCTCGCCGCGCGGCCGCTGGTCGGCGGCGCCGGCGCGCTCGTCGCGGTGCTGATCGTCGACGGCCTGCACTACCTCAATTACACCTCGGCCAAGTTCAACCACGACGTCGTCCAATTGCCGTTCTGGGCGCTGGCCGGCTACGCGTTGCACCGTGGCTTACGCAAAGGGCAGATCGTCGACTGGCTGCTGCTCGGCATCGCCGTCGGCATGTCGCTCTGGGCGAAGTATTTCGTCGTCGTGCTGGTGGCGCCGATGGTGGTGTTCGCACTGATCGACCGCGACGCGCGCAAGTGCCTCGCCACGCCGGGGCCCTACGTCGCCGCGGCGGCCGCGCTGGTGATCATGGCGCCGCACCTGATCTGGCTCGTGCGCAACGACTTCCTGCCCTTTGCCTATGCCGAGCACCGCGCGGTGCTGTCGCGCGGCTGGTTCGATCATGTCTGGCATCCGGGTCAGTTCGCGGTCAGCCAACTCTTCTTCCTCATCCCGTCGCTGATCATCGCCGCGCCTTTGTTCATCCCGAAGCGCAAGGCAAACGAGGCGCGTGTCGCGCCCGCCGCCGACGCCTTCGACCGGCGCATCCTGGCGTGGCTCGCCTTCGGTCCGATCGTGACGGTGCTCGCCATGTCGCTCGTCTCCGGCCGCGGCACGGTGGCGATGTGGGGCTATCCGCTCTGGCTGTTCCTCGGCCTGTGGCTGGTCATGATCGCGGAGCGCGCGCTCACGCCCGCCCGCCTCGGCCGCATCGTCCTGACCTGGGCGATCGTGTTCGCGTGCCTGGCCCTTGCCTTCATCGCCAATTACGACGTTCTGCCGCGCTTCGATCATCGCTACCGCGCCGTGTTCTTCCCCGGCGGGGCGCTCGCCCGCGCCATCACGCAAGGCTGGCACGACGAGACCGGCAAGCCTCTTCGGTACGTCATCGGCACGATGTGGGATGGCGGCAACGTCGCGCACTACTCGGCCGATCAGCCGCGCGTGCTGGTCGACGGCAAGCCGGAGCGGGCGCCGTGGATCGACCTCGACGATCTCAAGAAGCGCGGCGCGGTCGTCGTCTGGACCGATGGAGACCTCAAGACCTTGCCACGGGAGTATCGCGACGACGCGCCGGACGCGCAGGTCCAGCCGCCGCTCACGCTGCATTATCGCCATAGCAGCAAGCCGATGGCGGCCGGCTGGGCGATCGTGCCGCCGCGGCCTTAACGCCTCACGCCTCGCCGACGACCCGCTCGATCCGCCGGTCCGGCACCAGCCAGACGATCGCGACCAGCACGTACATCGCGATCGACACCCAGGGCTGGTAGAACGCGAAGACGATGCCGGTGAGATAGGCGAACGGGGACAGCTTGCCCTTCAGATCGCGGCCAACGGCCGTGGCCAGCACCGAATGCGCGCCCTGGCGATGGATGATGGCCCTTTGCAACAGGAAATAGGCAATGGCCGGCATCAGCAGCGAAACGCCGTATAGCGCGGTCGGCACCGGCGCCAGAAAATTGTTGCCGAGCCATGCGGTCGTTGCCGGCACGAGCGACAGCCAGAATAGCAAATGCGCATTGGCCCACAGGATGAGGCCATCGACACGGTGCACCGTGTGCAGCATGTGATGATGGTTGTTCCAGTAGATCGCGACGTAGATGAAACTGAGCACATAGCCGGCGAAGCTCGGCGCCGCGGCGACAAGCACCATCACGCTGCCGTTGTGCTCGGGAAGCTTCAGTTCCAGAACCATGATCGTGATGATGATGGCGATGACGCCATCGCTGAACGCCGCCAGGCGGTCCTTGCCCAAGCTCCCCTCCCCCTTCGTCTCCGCGCCGGCATTATGCACTGTGTCGGCGCGCGCGAAAGCTCGGGAACCGGGTCAGACGTGGACGATCTCTTCGATGTCGGCGGTCAGCTCGTGGCGCTGCCGTTCGAGGTGGCTCAGGTTGACGAGCAGGCAAGAGAGCAGCGAGAGGGGCGCTTTCATGTCGTAGCCGCGGGACGCGAACTCCTCGACGAAGTTCCGCTGCCGCTCGATGCGCGCGAGCGCGTCGCGAATGGCGGTGTCGATATGCGCCAGCGTTTCGAGATGCATGTCGAATCCTTCCCCCGTTGCAAAACAGAAGTCGGCGCGTCTCGCAGCGTTCCTCGTGCCGATCGTTTTGCACCCAACTCGGTTAACTCAGGTTTGGGCCGATCGCAGACTCACAGGCCTGTGGAAGTATCGGGATGGGGAATCGGCTGATATATCAAATGCGGCACCGCTCTCGGGCCCGCCAGGGCCGATATCAGGTTTCGGCATGAGCCGCGTCGGCGAGGATCCGGCCGTCCAGCAACTCGACATGACGGTGCATGCGCTCGGCCAGGCCCATATCGTGGGTCACCGCGACAACGGTCTTGCCGTGTTCCTCGACCAGCGAGTGCAAGACCTCGAACACCTGCACGCTTGATTTCGAGTCGAGCGAACCGGTCGGCTCGTCGGCGAGAATGACCGGCGGTTCATTGGCGAGCGCGCGCGCAACCGCGACGCGCTGGCGCTGACCGCCGGAGAGCTGGTCGGGCCGCTTCAGGCGGTGATCGCCGAGCCCGAGCGAACCGAGCAGTGCGTCGGCGCGCTCGATCATCTGGGGCGCCGAGAGCCGTCCGAGCGCGCGCATCGGCAGCATGACATTGTCGCGCACCGTGAACTCGGGCAGCAGGAAATGGAACTGGAACACGAAGCCGAGGAAGGTGAGCCGCGTCAGCGCCCGCTCCTCCTCGTCCATGTGCGCGGTGGCGCGGCCGTTGATCAGCACTTCGCCCTCGGTCGGCAGGTCGAGCAACCCGAGCAGATAGAGAAGCGACGACTTGCCGGAACCGGACGGCCCGGTAATGGCGACGAAGTCGCGCGCGCCGATCGCAAGGTCCACGTCACGCACCAAAGTCGCCGGCACGATGCCGGGCAGGATGCGCGTCACCTTGCGCGCCTCGATCAGCGGCGTGCTCACGTCGCGCCCCGAATGATCTCGACCGGATGCTGCCGCGCCGCCTTGCGCGCCGGCTGGTAGCCGGCGATCACCGACGAGACGAGCGCAACGGCTCCGGCCAGCAGGTAATGCAGCGGCTCGTAGACGAGCGGCAGCCGGTCCGAGTCGATGAACGGGTTGGTGATGCGGATCGAGCCGAGCCCCAGGCAGAGCACGTAGCCGAAGGCGAAACCGGCGAGCCCGCCCGCGAGCCCGATCATCAACGCCTCGAGGACGAAGATCGACCGCACGGTGAATTCCGGCAGGCCAAGCGACTTCATGATCGCGATGTCGCGCGATTTTTCGTGGGTGATGGTCGAGATGATGTTGTAGGTGCCGAAGCTCGCGACGAGGAGGATCGCGCCCACGACCGTGTACATGATGATGTTGCGGATGATGAACGTGGAGATCAGGTCCTCGTTCGCCTCCTGCCACGACACCGACTTGTAGCCGGTGTCGCCCTCGATGCGCGTGGCGACCTCGCGCGAGGTGAGCGGGTCGGCAAGGCGCACGCGCAGCTCGTTGATGAGCCCGGTCTGCCGCGCCAGGATCTGGCCAGTTTTGGTCAGCACGTAGGCCGTGCTCTCGTCGATCTGGCGCACGCCGGAATGAAAGAAACCTACCACCTGCGCCGACAGCCGCGCGCCGACGCTCGTCTGGAGCGTGATGTTGGCGCCGATGCGGGCGCCGATCTTCTCGGCCAGCCGGTCGCCGATGACGATGGCGTTGGTGGCGCGGTAGAGCGCGGTCAGCGTCGCGCCGCGCATCTGCTTGGGCAGGTCGGAGACCAATGCCTCGCGGGTCGGATCGATGCCGGTGATGCTGGTGGCGATGTCCTTGTTGGCGTAGCGGATGATCGCCTGCACCTTGACCGAGGGCGCGATCCGGCCCGGCAGCCAGGCCTCGAGCGCCGCCATGGTGGCGAGCGGGTTCTTGATGCCGGGCCGCCGCGCCTCGGGCGTCAGGCCGTGCATTTCGGCCGCGGCAAAGAGCGTCTCGGCCGGTTGCGGCGGCGGCGCGCGCCGCTCGTCCGAGACCGTGATGTTTGGCAGCGTGTTGACGAGCCGGCGGGTGAAATCATCCTGCGAGCCCTGCATCAGAGACGCCATCATGATCGAGAAGCCGACGCCGGTGGCGACGCCAGCAATGGCGAAGCCGGTCTGGCGCACGCGCGCGCTCACATGCGTCCAGGCGATATCGAGGACGAGGTTCACGGCGCAGCCTGAACGCGCACGCGCACGCCGTCGATGAGCGCGGCGGTCGCCGGTGAGGCGATGCGTTCGCCCTCTTTCAACCCGTCGAGCACTTCGACTGCGCGCGTGCCACGGATGCCGATGGTGACGGTGCGTTTGCGCACGTGGCTGCCGTCGACCACGAACACGGCGCTGTTCTGCACGGCGTCGGCCGGCACCAGCAGCGCGTTCGCCTTTTCGCGCGTAACGATATTGGCCTCGACGCTCATGCCGGGGCGGAGCGGCGTGTCGTCCGGCAGCGCCATCTTGACGCGGAAGGTCTTGGCGTTGACGTCGCCCATCGGCGTGATCTCGGCGACCTTGCCTTCGAGGCGGCGGCCGGGAAAGGCGTCGGTGCGGAACAGCGCAACCTGCGCAAGCGCGACGCGCGGAATGTCCTCTTCATTGACCTCGGCGACGACCTGGAGCGGCCTCGGCACGCCGATGCGGAAGAGGATCTGCCCCGACTCGGCGATCTCGCCGACCTCGCCGTCGCGGCGCAGCACCATGCCATCCATCGGCGCGACGATCGTGTAGTCGGCAATCTTTTCGGTCTGCACCGCGATCAGACCCTGGACGGTTTGCAAATCCATGCCGGCGCGCTCGTGCGCCTGCGTCGTCGCCGCCCCCTTGGCGATGAGCTGGCTGACGCGCGACATTTCGTTCATCAGGAACTGCTCGCGCGCCTTGAGCTCTTTCAGGCCGGCCTGGATCTCGCGGTCGTCGAGCCGCGCCAGCACGTCGCCCTTCGCGATCTGCGTGCCTTCACAGCGGCAAATGTCGATGATGCGGTCACGAACGACGCTGGCGACCTTGGCCCAGAGCACCGGCTCGACGCCGCCGGTGGCGTAGACGATCTCGGCAGCCGTGCCGCGCGTCGCGGCAACCGCGGTGATCTCCGGTCCACGGCCGAAGCGCGCATAGACGCCTGCCGCAGCTGCCAGCACAACGAGACCGACGATGATGAGGCGCGTCCGCCGCACGTGGGCAAAGTCTCCGTTCCGGCGCGACGCTACGCGCCGCCGGATGGGAAACCTTGATGTAACGCAAGTATCCTTGCTTCACCTCTCCCCGTGCAGGACGGGGAGAGGCAAGCCGAGGGCTACGCCACCGCCTTGATGATCTTGCCGAGCTTGTCGAAGATCTCGTCGATCTGCGCTTCCGACACGATCAGCGGCGGCGACAGAGCGAGCGTGTCGCCGACCGCGCGCATCGTCATGTCGAATTCGTTGAAGGCGCGATCGAGCGCCTCCATGCCGCGTTTGCCGGGACCGTCGGCGCGCGGCGCGAGATCAAGTCCCATCGTCAAACCCATCTGGCGGATGTCGACGACGTTCGGCAGGCCTTTCATCGACATGCAGGCGTCCGCCCATTTCGGCTCGAGCTTGCGCGCGCGCTCGAACAGATCCTCGTCGCGGTAGAGGTCGAGCGTCGCAAGACCCGCCGCGCAGGCGAGTGGATGCGCCGAATAGGTGTAGCCGTGGAACAATTCGATGACGTGCTCCGGACCCGACATGAACGCATCGTAGATGTGCTTGCGCGCGATCACGCCGCCCATCGGCACGGCGCCGGATGTAACGCCCTTGGCGAAGGTGACGAGGTCGGGGATGACGCCATAGCGGTCGGCGGCGAACGGCGTGCCGAGGCGGCCGAAGCCGGTGATGACCTCGTCGAAGATAAGCAGGATGCCGTGCTTGTCGCAGATCTCGCGCAGCCGCTTGAGATAGCCCTTCGGCGGCGGCAGCACGCCGGTCGAACAGGCGACCGGCTCGACGATGACCGCGGCAATGGTCGAGGCGTCATGCAGCGCGACGAGGTTTTCCAGATTGTCGGCGAGGTGCGCGCCCCAGTCCGGCTCGCCCTTCGAGAAAGCCTGCTGCTCGCGATTATAGGTGTGCGGCAGATGATCGACGCCTGCCATCAGCGCGCCGAACTGCTTGCGGTTGGCGACGATGCCGCCGACGGCGATACCGCCGAAGCCGACGCCGTGATAGCCGCGCTCGCGGCCGATCATGCGGACGCGGCCGCCCTGCCCGCGGGCATTGTGATAGGCGAGCGCCATCTTCAGCGCGGTGTCGACGGCTTCCGAGCCAGAGTTGCAGAAAAAGACGTGGTCGAGATCGGCCGGCGCCAGCGCGGCGATGCGGCCTGCAAGCTCGAACGCCTTCGGATGCGAAAACTGGAAGGCCGGCGCGTAGTCGAGCTCGGCCGCCTGGCGCTGGATCGCGTGCACGATCGGGTCGCGGTTATGGCCGGCATTGGTGCACCAGAGGCCGGCCGAGCCGTCGATCACCCGGCGCCCGTCGACGGTGATGTAGTGCATGTCCTTGGCGCCGGTGATCAGCCGCGGCCGCCGCTTGAACGAGCGGTTGGCGGTGAACGGCATCCAGAAGGGTTCGAGGTCGTTGGGGACGGTCGCGACTTTGGCCATGGCACTGAGCCTCACGGTACGGCGGCATGCCCGGGTGCGGGCATTCGGGCGCTTTCTGCCGCCTACTCTTAAGGACGCGGCCGTCCGGGACAAGGGGCGTTCGCGCATACGACGTTGCCGTATCCGGGCCGTCTGCTATGTAGGCCCGGCCATGAACGAAAAGTCGAAAAAGCCGCAGAAACTCAAAGCGCGCCTGCCGCGCGGCCTCGCCGACCGGGGCCCGGCCGAGATCGCGGCGACGCGGGCCATGGTCGAGACCATCCGCCTCCAGTTCGAGCGCTACGGCTTCGAGCCGGTCGAGACGCCGGCCATCGAGTACACCGACGCGCTCGGCAAGTTCCTGCCCGACCTCGACCGGCCGAACGAAGGCGTGTTCTCGTTCAAGGACGACGACGAGCAGTGGCTGTCGCTGCGCTACGACCTGACAGCGCCGCTCGCGCGCTACGTCGCCGAACGCCTCGGCACCGAGCACATCGTGCTGCCCTATCGCAGCTATCGCTTCGGCTGGGTGTTCCGCAACGAAAAGCCGGGCCCGGGCCGCTTCCGCCAGTTCATGCAGTTCGACGCCGATACTGTCGGCGCGCCGACCATGGCCGCGGATGCAGAGATGTGCATGCTCGCCGCCGACACGATGGAGGCGCTCGGCATTCCGCGCGGCTCCTATGTGGTGAAGGTGAACAACCGCAAGGTGCTCGACGGCATCATGGAGTCGATCGGTATTGGCGGCGACGAGAATGCCGGCAAGCGCCTCATCGTGCTGCGCGCGATCGACAAGCTCGACCGCCTCGGACCGGACGGCGTGCGGCAGTTGCTCGGCGCAGGCCGCAAGGATGAAAGCGGCGATTTTACAAAAGGCGCCGGCCTCGACGAGAATGCGGCCGACACCGTGCTCGGCTTCCTGTCGACTTCGGTCGACAATGACGGCGAGACCTTCGACCGTCTGGAAGCGCTGGTGTCGGGCTCGAACCAGGGTCTCGACGGCGTCAACGAATTGCGCGGCATTGCCGAATTGATCACTGCCGCCGGCTACGACAATGGCCGCGTGCGCGTCGACACGTCCGTGGTGCGCGGGCTCGAATACTACACCGGCCCGGTCTACGAAGTTGAATTGACCTTCGAGATCGAGGACGAGAAAGGCCGGCCGATCCGCTTCGGCTCGGTCGGCGGCGGCGGGCGCTATGACGGTCTCGTGTCGCGCTTCTCGGGGCAGCCCGCGCCGGCGACCGGCTTCTCGATCGGCGTGTCGCGCTTGCAGGCCGCGCTCACTGCGCTCGGCAAGATTTCGTCGAAGCCGGAGCCCGGCCCCGTCGTCGTGACCGTGTTCGACCGCGACCGCACCGCCGATTATCAGCGCATGGTGTCGGCGCTGCGGTCCGCCGGCATCCGCGCCGAACTCTATCTCGGCAACCCGAAGAACATCGGCAACCAGCTCAAATACGCCGACAAGCGGCACTCACCGTGCGTCGTCATCCAGGGCGGCGACGAGAAGGCCAAAGGCGAGGTGCTGATCAAGGATCTGATAGTCGGCGCCGAGATCGCCGGCATGTCGACCGAACGCGACGAGTATTTGAAGAAGCAGGCCGAGGCGCAATTCTCGGTGCCGGAGGCGCAGCTCGTCGACGCAGTGCGCAAAATTCTCGACAAGCACCTGCGCTGACGCGCCCTCTACCGCTTCGGCAGCTGCGGCCGCGCCTTCTGCAAGTCGAGCACGTTCATCGTCATGCCGTTCGCCATCGTGACGTCGCCGGCCTTTTGCCCGGCGGCGCAGGGGCCGACCCATTTCGCCGCGATCGTCATGTGCGACTGGCCGTTCGGCGCCATGCCCGGTGGCCCGCCCTTGCGCGTCGAATTCACGTCGACCGTGTAGGCTGAATCGAACGAGCCGGTGACCACCGCGTGCGACGTCGTCGCCATTGCGCCGAACGTACACTCCGAGTCGATGACGTAACCGTCGCCCGTCTTGGCAATGTCCTTCTTGGAGCACGCCTGCTCGTTGGAGCCGGCGAAGTTCATGTTCATCAGCCGGTCGCTGGCGGCGTCCGTGCACTGCTTCATCGTTTGGTGCGGCAGGTGCGCGTTGTGGAAGTCCATCGTCAATTCCCACAGGCCCGCCTTGCGCGTCGGCAGGTCGAGCGCGTGCGCCGGCGCGGCGATAGCGAGGACGGCGATCAAAATGACGCGGCGGCGCATGGCGGACCCCAGGTTCGGACGGGCGCCATCCTACTCCATCGGCGGGGCCGCGGCAGGGGGATCAGAGCGCGACGAGCTCGCTGTCGTCGCCCACGGCGAGCGGAGGCGCGTCGTGAAGCTGCAACGGATGGCCAAGCACCTGCTCGACCGCGTCGAAGGAGTCGATCAATGTCAGGTTCTCGACAAGCTTGCCGCCCGCGAAGCGGAAGAAATGCGCGACCCGGTAGCTGATGACGCGGCCGTCGGGAGTGCGCGCTGAAATCCGGTGCAGGGTCGCGGCGCAGTCGCCGTCCGTGAGCAACTGGTCGCGGACGAAGGCGAAGACGCTGAAGACCGCCGGGATGCGATGATCGACAAGGTCGAGGACAGCCTGCCGGCCGCGGTGGTTGCCGCAGAAGGGCAGCACGTCGACCGGCCCGCTGATCGTCCAGTCGATGTCGTCGGCGAGCAAGGGCGCCATGGCGGCGCTGTCGCGGGCCGTATAGGCCGCGTAGAAATCCTCGACGAGCTCGCGCGTGGTTGCCGCCATCCCCAATCTCCGGTCCGCGCTAACCTACGGAGGTTGTATTGATATTATCTTACGCGCTCTGATGTATCCGGGGTTCCGCCAGGGGCCCGCAAAAATTTGTTAACGACGGCAAGGATTTGGCGCGGGCCGGCGTTAAGCGCAGGCCGCGAAGGCGGTCGAAACCTTAAAACTTGCGTGCTAAAGGGCCCGCGGGGGCGCGAAGGACGGACAATGGACGCTCGGACAGGAACGCAGGCAACGGACGCGCGCGCGGAGGCTCTGGTCTCCTCGTACGAGCGCGCCGGCTATGCACGCGTGGCCCCGCCGATCCTCCAGCCGGCCGAGCCCTTCCTCGACCTCTCGGGAGAGGACATCCGCAAAAGGATGTTCATCACGACCGCGCCCGGCGGCGACGAGGAATTCTGCCTGCGGCCGGACCTGACCATCCCGGTTTCGCGCGACTATCTCGCCTCGCCCGAGGCCGGAAAGCCAGCGCAATTCTGCTATCTCGGCGCGGTCTTCCGCCATCGCCGCGACGCGCCCGCCGAATTCCTGCAAGCCGGCATTGAGAGCTTCGGACGTCCGGACCAGGCCGCAGCCGATGCGGAAATGCTCGCGCTCGGGCTCGAAGCAGCGGCCCATTACGGCCTGCGCGAACCCGACATCCACATCGGCGACGTCGCGCTGTTTGCGAGCCTTATCGCCGCGCTCGACCTGCCCGCCGCCTGGAAGCGGCGGCTGGTGAAGGATTTCAACCGCAAGGCCAACCTGGCGCAGGACATCGAGCGGCTGACGCTCGGCGGCAGCAATGGCCGTCCGGAATATCAGGGCGTGCTGGCGGCGCTTGCCGGCTCCGACCCGAAGGGCGCGCACGCGCTCGTCACCGACCTCCTCTCCATCGCCGGCATCAACGCCGTCGGCGGCCGCTCGGTCGCCGAGATCGCCGAACGCTTTCTCGAGCAGTCGGCGCTCGGCGCCTCGACCCGCCTGCCCAAGGACGTCCGCGGCCTGATCGAACGTTTCCTCGCCGTCAAAGGCGATCCGGACGAGGCGGCCGCGGAGCTGCGCGCGCTGTCGTCCGACGCAAACATGAACGGCGCGCTGACGCAGGCCCTCAACCTGTTCGAAAGCCGCGCCGGCTTCCTCGCCGCGCAGGGTATCGACTTGAAGCGCGTGAAGTTCTCGACCGCCTTCGGCCGCGGCTTCGACTACTACACCGGCTTCGTCTTCGAACTGACCGATCCGGCGCGCAGCGGCGATCCGCTGGTCGCCGGCGGCCGCTATGACGGCCTGCTGACCCGCCTCGGCAGTGCCGAGCCGATCGCCGCCGTCGGCTTCTCGGTCTGGATCGAGCGCCTCGCCGTCTACGGAGGCGCAGCATGACCGCGCCGCTCGTGCTCGCCGTCCCCGCCAAGGGCCGGCTTCAGGAAAACGCCGAAGCCTTCTTCGGGCGCTCCGGCGTGCAACTCGTGAAGCCGCGCGGCGCGCGCGATTATCGCGGCGCCGTCGCCGGCCTCGACGGCATCGAGGTCGCCTATCTCTCCGCTTCCGAAATCACGACGCAGCTCGCGCAGGGCGCGGTGCACATGGGCGTCACCGGCGAAGACCTGATCCGCGAGCAGATCCCCGACGCCGACGCGCGCGTCGTGATGATCGAGGGGCTCGGCTTCGGATTCGCGAATGTCGTCGTCGCCGTGCCGCAGGCCTGGATCGACGTGCGCACCATGGCCGACATCGACGACGTCGCCACCGCCTTCCGCCACCATCATGACCGCAAGATGCGGGTCGCGACCAAGTACATCAACCTCACGCGCGACTTCTTCGCGCGACAGGGCGTGGTCGACTACCGCATCGTCGAATCTTCGGGAGCCACCGAAGGCGCACCCGCCGCCGGCACGGCCGAGATGATCGTCGACATCACAACGACCGGCACGACGCTGGCCGCCAACGCACTCAAGATCGTCGACGACGGCATCATCCTGCGTTCGCAGGCCAACCTCGTCGCGGCGCGCACCGCGCCGTGGACGCCCGAGCAGCGCGAGACCGCGCGCGTCATCCTCGACCGCATCACCGCGCAGCAGCGTGCCCGCTCCTTCCGCGAGGTGCGCGCGCGCTTTGCCGCCTGCGACGCGCGCCTCGTCGCCGCCGCGCGCGAACGCTTCTCGGTCGAGACGCCGTTCGGCGGCCCGACCTCGTCGGGCATGCTGACGCTGCACTGCCCGCCGGCGCAGGTTTACGCGCTCACCTCGTTCCTGCGCGACAATGGCGCGGAGGCGGTGGCGGTCGCCGACCTCGATTACGTGTTTTCGAAGGAAAATCCGCTGTTTGCGAAGCTCGCGGCGGCGCTTTAAGCGGGCGCGTCAGGCGGCATTCCAGATTGCGCAATCTCGGATAACGCCGCGCCGCTCATCCGGGTTCCCTAAAAAGATACCGCCGCGCCGGTTTTTCAATTTTTACCGCGCACCTCCGTGCCCCGGCATTTAAATTTCGAGATTGCGGCGCGGATGCTTGCCCGTTCGCGGCAAAGCCTTCATCATGAAGTCCATCGATCCGGCTCCTGTCGGCGGGTTTGCGCGAGCAAATCCGCTGCCGAAGATCGGTGACTGCAAAAACACGCGGGGCGACAGGGAGAGCTGAAATGAACTTGCTGAAGCGCATGTGTGCGCCGCGGCTGCCTTTGCTTGCCGCAACGCTGACGGCCTCGATTTGCGGACTTGGACTTGCCACCTCCGCCCAGGCCGCGGAATCCACAATCAAGATCGGCGTCATTGGCGAGGATGCGGCGGTCGCCGGCACCTCGATCACGAAGGCGGCGCAGCTCGCGGCGGACGAGATCAACGCCAAGGGCGGCATCAAGGGCCACAAGGTCCAGGTCATCACCTATGACGACCACTCCTCCGCCGCCGACGCGGTGCGCGCCTTCCAGCGCGCGGTCAACCAGGACAAGGTCGACGCCGTCATCGGCAGCTATATCAGCGAGGTAGCGCTGGCGATCGAGCCGTGGTCGGCGCGCCTGAAGAAGGTGTTCATCACGCCTGGCGCGGCCTCAACCGACATCTCCAAGCACGTCCACGACGATTATGCGCACTATAAATATACGTTCCACGGCTGGCTGACCTCGGCCTTCATCGCGCAGTCGATCTGCGACTTCTCCAAGGACACGCTCGTCAAGGACTACCACATGAAGACGTCGGTGGTGGTGAGCGAGGACGCGGCCTGGACCACTCCGCTCGACGCCCGTTACCTCAAGTGCCTGCCGGAAGCCGGGCTCAAGGTGCTCGACCACGTCCGCTTCAATCCTGACACGACCGACTTCACCCCGATCTTCAACAAGATCGAAGGCCAGCATCCGGACGTGATCATCACCGGCATCAGCCATGTCGGCGTGCAGCCGACGGTGCAGTGGCACGACCAGCGCGTTCCGATCGCGATGGCGGGACAGAGCTCGCAGGCGACCACGTCGACCTTCTGGAAGGACACGAACGGCGCGGCCGAAGGCGTGATCACGGCGACGGCGGCGGGTCCGGGCGTGGCGATCACGCCCAAGACCATTCCCTTCATCGAGGCCTACCAGAAGAAGTTTGGCGCGACGCCGGCCTATAGCGGCTTCGCCGCCTATGACGACGTCTACATCATCGCCAATGCGGCGGTGGCGGCGAACTCGAACGATCCGGACAAGCTCGTCGACGCGATGGAGAAGACCGACTACGTCGGCACCATCGGCCGCGTGCAGTTCTACGGCAAGGACAGCGAATACACGCACGCGATGAAGTACGGGAAGGACTACGTCTCCGGCACCTTCATCCAGTGGCAGAGCGGGAAGCAGGTGACCGTGTGGCCGACCGATAAGGCCAACGCGAAAATCAAATTCCCGGATTTCGTGAAGCTGCCGGAACAGCACGCCGCCAAATAGCGTCATCGCTCCGAATCCACCGCGGACCGTGACCGGAAAATCGCTTTTCCGGCCGCGGTCCGCGACGGCTCGATGACCGGCGACGCGGGCCCTTCCGTCTGCTGCCGCGACGAGGATCCAGATGATCTATCTTCAAATATTGATCGATGGCTTTGCCATCAGCTCGCTCTACGCGCTCGGCGCCATGGGCTTCACCCTCATCTTCGGTGTCTCCGGCGTGCTCAACCTGTCGCACGGCGGCAT
>Ga0310810_10004185_pt1 | contig 15904 bp, 15 predicted proteins | sample NCmetagenome_FD_207641 | JGI IMG/M metagenome (GOLD analysis project Ga0310810, IMG submission 207641) | Soil microbial communities from experimental microcosm in Duke University, North Carolina, United States - NC | ecosystem: Engineered > Artificial ecosystem > Soil microcosm > Unclassified ...
GTAACCACTAATTGCTGGATGAATTCGATCAACCCACGTTTGCTGGCGGTCCTTGCGCTCTTCCTTAGTTGGTTGATCAAATTTGTAAGTGACATTGCAGGTTTTGCAGAGGTTTCGGTGGCCCCGTTGAAATCAGTCGATAGAATAAGTTGCACAGTGGTTAATAGATCGCACGGGAGAGTTTTTAGTAGTAGCGCAGCTCGACTCGATTGCCTTCAAAATCCCTGACGTACATCGAGTAGCCGTCACCACGGGCTCCCGATCGCTTTTTTGCATCTCCCTCGACCGTTACACCACGCTCTTGGAGTCGACTCGCCACTTGGGACAGGTCGGTCGGGGCGATCGTCAAGCAATAATGATCCAGATTTCGCGGGCCGTCACCCACCGGCTCCTCGTTGGGTTTCGGAAACAGGTCAATGATCATACCGTCATTGACCCTGACGCTAGGGAAGAATACCTTTCCAGCGCGATACTCCTCGACTCGGTAAGGCTCGAGCCCGAGAATATCGACGTAGAATTTCAATTGGCGCTCAACGTCTTTGCACCGGATAACGATGTGGTCGATTTCCACGATTTTGATACCTGCCGGCGACTGCTGCGACATAAAAACCCCCTGACGATGAAATCAGCACAGACTAGGTGTCGAGAGTGCTCGCGACAAACTGCCTATCCAATGGCACTACCGAGCGCACTAATCCCTGTTCGAGGTTATACCGATTGAATGTTTCTATGGTGTCCTTGTTTGCCGCCAACCCGTATTTGAACGGATCGCCCCACGTTTCGATCTGTTGTTTCATCTTCTCACGCAAGTTGACCAAAGTGAATCCTGCCATGTCGCTCAAAATATCGTCGTAAGCGACTTTTTTCGCTCGCTCGAAGGCAGCATAAATCTTCCCGGCTAGATCGGGGTGCTTGCGGTCGAGTTCTTCGCTCATGACTATTAAATGCATAGGCGCGTAGATCCCCATATCATTATATAAGGTATGATCGCGCTCGACATAATCCGGAAAGAGCCGCTTCACCTTGGGGTTATTTTCAAGTGTATCGAAAAGCTTTACGTCGGAAATATCCGTAATAATGGCATCGACTTCGCCGTCCGTTAGTCTCTCGACAGGGTTTTTGTCGCCTTTGGCCATCTCGATGCTAACTTTCTCGTCGTAGATCGGAAAAATGTCGTCGCGTAATGAAAGCCATTTCAGCTTGGAGGGATCAGTGCCGTGTTTGTGCTTCAACAAACCCCGGATCCAGATATCGACAACGATTCGATACTGACTAGTGGCGACTCTTTTACCTTCGAGCTCCTTCGGCGAGTGAATCTGCGCGTCTGTTCGGCAGAAGATGTATTGATACGCGGGTTTCCTTTTGGGAAATACCGGCAGACCGATAAGCTTCCAGCCTGCTTCGAGCGCCGGCAGGAAGTATCCCCAGTTGAGCTCCCATAGATCGAAATCACCGGTTCGCAGCTGGGGTACATCAGTAAAAACCATCGATGAGGTTTTGAACGGTTTGAAAGTGACCCCTTCGACCGTGACTCTACCGTCCAATAATGGTTGGACGATGTCGTAGCGCATGAGCGGAAATTTTAGCTCCATTGTTTCTCCTTTGGACGTTCAATTATTGCTTATCGAGGACTCTTCTCCGAGTCCAGTTCTTTTAGCAGACTGGTGTCCCAAAAATCATTCGTCTTCGCTTCTTTTGCTTTGGGATTTGCATACGCCACGATATCGAGCGATGACTGAATTGCATCAGCGGTGGGCTGAAGGGTTAGCTCAAGATACGGGATGGTCACTTCGTACATATGCTCGGCCAGAGCGCGATCCGGTATCTTGAGATATTTTTGTAGAATTAGCACCGATCGCTCCTTGTTGCTTTGCGCATAACGGGCAGCTTCCCGGTAGGCCCGAAGGAATGTTTTAACTACCGACCTTTTGGTCGAAAGCATTGCTTTGGTCGTATTGATCCCGCCGTTCAAGCTCGGAATCCGTGATTGGCTGAAAACTTTGAGACCCGCTCGCTCGGCCTGGATCTCCCAAGGCGGAAAAAGAACCGTGCCGGCTGTGCTACCGCCGACAGCCGATTGAATACGTTCTTGATCACCTGCGCCGACCGGAAGGATCTTCACATCTTTCTCCGGTGAAAGGCCCAACGATGTGATCGCGCGAATCAACGATGCGTAGGCGAGGTCGCGCCCCCTACTCGAGCCTAAAATCGCGCCTTTTAGTGATGCCGCGCTTTTGAACTCTGGTCGCACGGCAAAAGCGAAGGCTAGCGAGTTTAGAGTCGTACCGATCTTGACAAGACTGGCTCCCTCCAAAAGCGCACTGTAGATCCCTGTGTCCGAACCAAGTGCAATATCGACGGATTGACTCATCAGCGCCGGAACCAATTGCTGTCCGCCTCTTAGATAAATGACTTCGGCATCAAAGCCGTGCTGTTTAAAAATGCCAGACTCCATTGCAATCCAGCCGACGACAAACCCTGGAGCGAAAGATGGATAGCGATCCGAATTTTCTGTGCTTGCGCGCAAACGTTAGTGACGAAAGACACATAGAAAGTCAGGCACACGACGAGAACAGTCAGTGCTTTTTTCGGATGACGCGAGACAGTGAACTTGGTGCGGGCGAAGAACCATTTCTCAAGCTTCATAAGGCCCCCGGTTGATACGCAATCCGTGTTGCGATGGTCTCACCGTATACCATCACTGTTGTCGATTTGTCGATAAATGCGGGTTACATTGTCCGGTGTATGACTCATACATCATTCGATGTTTGCTTTCGATACGCTCCATCGCAAGGTTTGACACAATTCGCGGTGTGGTGTTAGGAATTCGCGCGTTAGCAATTACGTTTTCGACGGTAGCCGGAGAGACCGCCATGATGACTAAAGAAGAGAACGATTTATTGACGCAGACCGATCTCGGGATGCCGATGGGGGAGTTGATGCGGCGGTACTGGCAGCCGGTGGCGTTGTCCGAAGAACTTCCGCAGGGCGGTGCGCCGATACCTGTAAAGGTGATGGGCGAAGAGCTGGTTCTGTTTCGCGACGAGAAGGGGAAGCTCGGTCTGCTAGGCATTCATTGTCCGCATCGGGGCGCGGATTTGAGCTACGGGCGGGTAGAAGATGGAGGGTTACGCTGCATATATCACGGCTGGTTGTACGATGCGCGGGGAAAGTGTCTGGATCAGCCTTGGGAGCCTGGGGGCGGAGAGCATCGGGATCAGATCAAGCACACGGCGTATCCGTGTCATGAGCAAGCCGGAGCTGTGTTCGCATACATGGGGCCGGGTGAGCCGCCGTTTTTTCCGAACTATGAATTTTTGATGGCGCCGCCGGAGCGGACTTATACGGACAAGCTTTTTCACGAGGCTAATTTCTTGCAGATGAATGAGGGGAGTTTCGACATTCCTCATCTGAGCTTTCTCCATTACACCTATTACAATCAGGGGATAACGGGTCGCAGACCAACCGACAACGAGTCATTGCGCGAAGAGCTCAACCGTCGTGGCGCCGCTCCGGGTCTCGAGACGATTGATGCGGAGTTGACGGATTACGGCGTACGGAACTTCCGCATCCGGCGCGACCGTGGACCCGACGAGTACCATCTTCAGGTCAACGAGTTCGTTCTGCCCAATCTGATCGCGTTCCCCGGAGGACTCGGGACTTACGGCGTCAACTGGCATGTACCCATTGACGATCGACATCATTGGAAGTTCACGTTCATGTTTTCGCGAGAGAAAGCCTTCGACAAGGAATTTGTCCAAGCGCAGCGCACAGATATGACGCCGGACTTTCGGTCTTTGCGCAATAAATCGAATCGCTATCGGCAAAACCGCGAGTCCATGCGCCAGGAATGGTATTGTGGGATTGCCCGCAATTTCGGCGCTCAAGATCTATGCGTGATTGAAGGGGCAGGCTACATTCAGGACCGTACTCAGGAGCATTTGGCTTCAGGCGATATGCCGATTGTAGTTGCGCGCAAGGTGCGTATCAAAGCGATTCGGGACTTGCAGGAAGGCCGGGAGCCTAAAAACGTCGTGCGGGATCCGGCCAAGAATCAATTTAGAATTGTGTCCACTAGCCAGCCGGTTTCGAGTTCGATCGACTGGAAAGATTATGCCAAGCAGTTGGAAGCGGATACAGTGATAACGTAGTTTGCGCGTTTCCTCGGTGTCGGCCGAGTTAATCAAGGTCAGGCTTTTAAACCCGAGACGAACGCATTTTTTACAAGGGTGACACTGGGGCTAGCGAAATGACGGTGGGGGTTCTCAACAAGCATGATATCGCCGTGCGAGTTAACCCCTTGTACAGGCAATTCACAGATCTTTGTCCCACGCTGCTTCTGGTCACGGTCGATGACAAACTTCGGGAGAACGGCGATTCCGACTCCTGCGCGTGCTGCTTCTTGAATACTCTCCCAATTGCTAACCCTCATCGCCACGTTTATGTTTTTCAAGCCCGCTCGTTCCAATAGCCTGTCGACCATTTTGGTGTATTCGCGCCCCTCAAGAGAGTGTACAAACGGAGCTGCTCTCAAATCTTTGACGAAGACCCGCTTCTTCGGTCGGAGAAAGTGTTTGGACGAAACCGCGAAGCATAACCGTTCACTCCTTATAACATCGACCGCAAGATGATCCGGCTTTTCATCTGAAAGTACGATTGCGAAGTCCACTCCGGAATGGCGCACCGCGTCGTAAAGCAGTGACCGCGATTGGGTTATAATCGAAATCTTCAGGTTGGGTGAATTCGTTAGGAGTTGAAAAACGATCGGCATAAGAAGATAGGAGCTGATTGAACTTATCGCGCCGACTCTTACTTCTCCCGAGATCCCCGACGAAAACTCTTGAAGATAACGTTCCAGATCGCCTGTCGTACTGACCAGCTGCTTGCCGAAATCAAGAACGGTTCGCCCGACTTCGGTCAAGCGTGGCGGCCGCTTCGAACGATCGAAGAGCGTCGCTCCAATGCGCTGTTCTAACAGCCGCACCTGCATGCTTATTGCTGATTGAGAGAGGTGGAGGTTGACGGCCGCATTGCTAAAGCCATTTTCCTCGAATACGGCAATGAAGGCGCGCAGATGATCGATGGAAACCGATATCATAAATTCGAATAATAATATCACTATATTTCGTTTGACAGATAGTCTCAATCACGACTAGTAACGGGTAGAAACAGAAAATGCGGACGAAAACGCTGCGAAGGATCAATATTCGTCGGTGTATTGTTCGGCGGAGAGGGCCTGATTGATGATAACTCCGTTTGCGCTGCACCAACCGCGCTCGTTACCCGACGCGCTCGCATTATTGTCGGAGCACGACGGCGAGACCAAGATTTTAGCCGGTGGAAGTGAGCTTCTTCTGCTCCTCAAAATGGGCCTGATCAAGGCCAACCACATCATCGATATCAAGAAAATCCCAAGGCTCGATCGTATCGACTACGATCCCCAGGCCGGCGCAATCCATATTGGACCGCTCGTAACACACAGGACCTTAGAAAAATCCGAGCTCGTTCAGCGGGATTTTCCTTTGCTTGCTGAGATGGAACGGGATCTCGCCAATGTCCGCATCAGGAACGTTGGCACGCTGGCCGGTAACCTTTGCTTCGCTGAGCCGCATGCCGATCCGGCCGCAGTTTTGGCTGTTTATGACGCCGCCGTCACGTTGCAGAGCTCGGAGCGCGAACGACGCGTGGCGATCAAAGATTTCTTTATGGATTATTACGAGACCGCTCTTGAAAAAAACGAAATGCTCACCGATATCGACATCCCCAAATTGCCGGACAACTTTCGCGGCAGCTATCTAAGGTTCTGTCCCGGCGAGTGGCCGATGGTTACGGTCGCTCTATTGACGCGCTGGGCTGACGGAGCTTGTGCCGAAGCTCGACTGGGATTGGGCTGCGTCGGTCCCAGGCCGATCCGCGTTGGTGAATTTGAGCAAGCGCTGCGCGGTAAATCAGGCGACGAACTGGCGGCAAAGGCTGATAAGCTTGCTGGAATCGCGGCGCAGAGCTCTGATCCGTTGGCCGATCTATGGGGCTCGGTCGAGTATAAAAGGCAGATCGTGAAGAATCTTGTCCGGGATGGCCTCCGAAGTCAGTGTGATGGGAGAGGATAGCCATGAGTGAGGAGCTCGTTCCCATACGGTTTTACGTCAACGGCGAGCAGCATGAAACGCAAGTCAAGGCGCACGACTTGATGATCGATTTTCTGCGCGAGCGCTTGGGACTGACCGGTACAAAAAGATCCTGCGATATGGAGGTCTGCGGCACTTGCACGGTCCTGCTCGATGGAAAAGCCGTGAGCTCATGTTCACTGTTTGCTTTTGAGCTCGACGGCAAAAATCTGACGACGATCGAAGGTCTAGAAGGTCCGGACGGCTTACATCCCTTGCAGAAGGCGTTCATTCGATGCGGTGGGTTTCAATGCGGTTTTTGTACTCCCGGAATGATTCTGCTCGCAAAGAGTCTGCTTATGGAGAATCCGGATCCGACTCGGGAGCAGGTTTGTGAATACATGGACGCTAACATCTGTCGTTGTACGGGTTATCAGATGATCGTCGAGTCGATCTTGCATGCGGCAAAAGAAATGCAGGCTGCAAACCGTTAACCGGAGGCAGGAGGAGCAACTATGGCAGGTGCGGTTGGCGAAAATCTCGAGCGCGTTGATGGCTATGGAAAAGTTACGGGCAAGGCTGCTTACACCGGCGATCTCAATATCCCCGGCATGATCCACGGGAAAGTCCTACGCAGCCCGCATGCCCACGCGCGAGTCAGCAAGATCGATGGCAGCAAGGCCGAACAGATTCCAGGTGTCATGGCGGTTCTCACCCGTGAGAACTGTCAGGTTGCGACGCCCTATATCGGAGCGATGATCAAAGATCAATGTTTGGTTGCCTTCGATAAAGTGCGATATGCGGGCGACATTGTCGCCGCAGTTGCCGCTACGGACGAGAACATCGCCGAAAACGCGCTCGACGCCATCGAAGTCGAATACGAAGAGTTGCCGGCCATTACGACGGTTGAAGAAGCGCTCGCCGACAATGCGCCATTGATTCATGAAACCGTGCGGCGGGCACGCCCACCGCAATACGGCCGCGGCGCTTCTTATATTCTCCATGAGAAGAGCAATATTTGCCATCATTTCCGCTACGAGCGCGGCGACGTCGGGGCAGGATTTAAGGCCGCCGATTTTGTTTTCGAGGATACTTTTTATTTTCCCAGCGCGCATCACTATCCGATGGAAAGCAACGTGAGCGTCGCGGACTTCAATAAAGACGGCGTGACGATCTGGGCATCGACCCAGGGGCCTTTTGGACTGCGGCAGGAAGTCGCGCGAGTGTTCGGGCTGCCGTTGAGTGATATCCGCGTGATTGTTCCCTACGTCGGCGGCGGATATGGCGGAGCCAAGGGGCTCGTGCCGTCGATCATAGGGGTTGCATTGTCGCGATTGGCGCGCCGGCCCGTTCGGGTCAACTTCAGCGCCGAGGAAAATTTCAAGACGATTTGCCAACCGCGAGCGAAAATCACCATGAAGTCCGGTATAAAAAAAGACGGCACATTCATCGCGCGCCGTTGCCAACTGTTTCTCAATGCCGGCGCTTACGTAAATAGTACGCCTTCGGTTGCCGAGAAAGCCGGTTATCGAGGTCACGGACCCTACCGATTGCCGCATGTGCTGACGGATTCGTATGCAGTCTATACGAACACCGTACCCACCGGATCTTTTCGCGGCTTTGGCGGGCCCCAGGTGGCTTTCTCCTATGAGTCTCACGTGGACATGATTGCCCAACGCATGAAGCTCGACCCTGTCGATCTCAGAAGAAAGAATCTCTTGACCAAAGGCGAAGATTTTGCAGCCGGGGATACGCCGACGGATTGTGATCTTAAAGGGGCGCTCGCGAAAGTTGCGGAAGCGATCGGATGGGGAGCGGAAGACACACCTGCCAAACCCGGTGTCAAGCGAGGAAAGGGGCTTGCCTGTGCGCTCAAGGATGGCGGAGGCACCAAGAAGGCGTCCCATGCCAACGTCAAGATATTGAACGACGGTAGCCTCGTGGTCTTTTCCGGGTCGGTGGAAATCGGCCAGGGCGTGCAGACGGTGATGCGGCAAATTGTCGCAGAGGAATTCGCAGTTCCAGGCGATCAAGTTCGCGTCGACGAAATCGACACGCGCTACACACCTTTCGATACCGCGACCAATGCAAGCAGCGCGACCGCACTGATGGGATCGGCAGTGTTCAACGCGGCTGTCGATGCTCGCGAGCAACTTCTACAATCCGCGGCTTCGCGTTTGGGCGCGCCCCGTTCCGAAGTCAAGTTCGAGAATGGATCGGTTCTATGCCGCGAGCAACGTTTAGGGCTCAGCGATGCCATGCGCCTGTGTTTCGGTGACAGCGGCGGTGAGATCATTGGCCGCGGGTTTTTTCAGCTGCCCACGGATTTGAATGTGCCACTCGGGTCACCGACGCCTTTTTGGGAGATTGGCTTTGGCGCCGCCGAAGTGGAGGTCGACGAAAGCACCGGCGCCGTCAAGGTGACCAAGTATGTTTCGCTCACCGATGCCGGCAAGGTGATCAACCCGATCCAGTGCCGAGGGCAAGACGAGGGCGCCGCGATTTTCGGTTTGGGTCAGGCGCTGTTCGAAGACATGGTTTATGAGAACGGCCGGCTGATGAATCCCAATTTGGTGGACTACAGATTGCCGCGCTTCAGAGATCTCCCGCCGGAATTCAAGACCATCATATTAGAGGAGGGCGGCGGGCGCGGTCCGTACGGCGTCAAGGGCATGGGCGAAGGCGGTATTCTCGCGGTCGCGCCTGCTATTTGCAATGCCGTGTGTAACGCGACGGGCGTGCGCATCATGGAAGTGCCGATCAAAACCGAGAAATTGCTCCAGGCCCTGCAGGAGCGTTCGTGATGTTCTGGAGCAAGTAGGGAATTGTCTCGATGGCGTTGCAATTGACCGCCGGCTTTTCAAGTAATTTGCGGGTTCGTCCGTTGATGGATGGAACCGTCAAACCACAAAACATCGATCTCCATTTCGCCCTAAGCCCGGCATCGGAGCTGTTCTATCGCAATCTCAAATTCGAAGAGTTCGACGTGATGGAGATGTCGATCGCTTGCGCACTGATGGCGATGGAGCGTAGCGAAGGCTCGCGCTGGAACTGGCGAGCGCTGCCGGTGTTTTTGAGCAAGAGTTTTTTGTTCATCCATCTCTATGCCAACGCGGCATCGGGGATTCACTCGCTGGCCGACTTGCAGGGCAAACGAATTGGCGCGCCCGATTACCCGATGGATGCGATCTTGTGGCTCTGCATCATGCTCAAGGAACTCCATGGCATCGATCCCAAAGACATCAACTGGTACAACGGCCGAGCCAAGCGCGTCAGCCATAGCGTGGTTCTGGGACTCGATAAGAATCCGCCGGCCGGAGTCAAGCTCGAATGGATACCGGAAACCGATACGCTGGATCTCATGCTCGACCGAAACGAGCTCGATGCGGCTTTGCTCATTCCTTCATCGTTCCAGCGCATCGGAGACTTTGAGACCATCGACCGCTATGGAGGCGTTCCGGTCGCGGGCAATCCAAAATTTCTAAATCTATTCAAGGACCGCGGCCGCGCCGTTGTCACGGAATATTTTCGACGGACCGGCGTCATACCGCCCAATCACATTATCGTCGTGAAAGAGAAAGTTCTGCGCGAGCATCCTTGGGTCGCGCTCGAGCTTTACAAGGCATTTCAGCGCGCCAAAGAGGTTGCCTATGAGCGCGCCCGCGAGTTGCAGTCGACGATGCTACTGTTCGGCGGCAAAGAACTCGAAGAGCAGGCGGCCATTTTTGGGGACGACCCGTATCAGCTCGGTGTCCGAGCTAACCGCAGGATGCTCGAAATCGTGGTGCAAGGCTGTATAGCGCAAGGACTGATCAAGAAAAAATTCGCCGCTGAGGAAGTGTTTCATCAGACGACCCTGGACACCTAGAAGTCCGTCGCAAGGGAGAACAGCGCCATGACGCCTCAGGAAGAGAACGACTTATTGACGCAGACCGATCGCGGCACGCCGATGGGCGAGTTGATGCGGCGGTACTGGCAGCCGGTGGCGCTGTCCGAGGAATTGCCCGAAGGGGGTGCGCCGATACCGGTAAAGATCATGGGTGAGGAACTGGTTTTGTACCGCGACGAGAAGGGAAAGCTCGGATTATTGGGTATTCACTGTTCGCATCGCGGCGCGGATTTAAGCTACGGGCGGGTGGAAGACGGCGGGTTGCGTTGTATCTATCATGGTTGGCTGTTCAACGCGGCGGGGAAATGCCTGGATCAACCATGGGAGCCCGGCGGCGGTGAGCATCGGGATCAGATCAGGCATACGGCGTATCAGTGTCATGAGCAGGCGGGGGGCATATTTGCGTACATGGGGCCTGGGGAGCCGCCGTTGTTTCCCAACTATGAGTTTTTGATGGCGCCGGCGGAGCGGACCTATACGGACAAGCTGTTTCACGAAGCGAATTACTTGCAGATGAACGAAGGCAGCTTCGACATCCCTCATCTCAGTTTTCTCCACTATACGTACTACAACAACGGTCTGGCGAACAGTAAACCAACCGGTGCGGAGAGCATTACCGAGACCCTCAACAGCCGCGGCGCTGCTCCGGGTCTCGAGACAATGGATGCGGAATTGACGGAGTATGGCGTACGGAACTTTCGCATCCGGCGCGACCGCGGGCCGGATGAATACCATCTTCAAGTGAACGAGTTTGTATTACCCAATTTCATCGCTTTTCCGAGTCCCATGGGGAGCTACGGTATCAACTGGCATGTGCCGATCGACGATCGGCACCATTGGAAATTCACCTGGGTCTTTGATCGAGACCAGCCGCTCGACAAGGGAGCCACCCGAAGAATGCGCACGGAGATGACCCCGGATTTCAGATCCACGCGCGACAAATCGAATCGCTACGAACAGGATCGCGAGTCGATGAAGAAAGAATGGTATTGCGGTATCGCGCGTAACTTCGGGGCGCAGGATCTGTGTGTCATCGAAGGTGCGGGGTATATCCAGGACCGCACCCAGGAGCATCTTGCGTCGAGCGACATGCCCATCGTCGTCGCACGCAAGGTGCGGATCAAAGCGATTCGCGATCTCCAGGAAGGACGTGAGCCGAAAAATGTGGTGCGCGATCCAAGGATGAACCGTTTCCGCATCGTCTCCACGAGCGAATTCGTGCCGACTGAGAAGAACTGGAAGGACTACGTGAAGACTGAAGTGGAAGGACGAGTTACTGGAGCACCATGAAGGAAGCGGTTAGAGGAATCAACGAGCAATATGGGCTCGAACTGAGTGAACAAGAGATCGAGCGCATCGCGCAGCAGGTCGCGGATGCGAACGTGCTCTTCGAGCAGCTATTTATCGACGGTATCGACGGTGTCATGCCGCTGCCGATTGTGTCGCGCAAGCAGGTGAAGAGATGACAGAGAAAGATCTCGAGGGTATGACGATCACGGAACTTGCGCCGCAGATTAAAAGCAGGAGAGTGTCGCCGGTTGAATTGACGGACCTTTTTCTCAAGCGCATTCAACGGATAAACCCGCTCATCAATGCCTATACTACCGTAACGGAAGGTTCGGCGCGCGAACAAGCACAAGCGGCGGAAGACGAAATTCGCAGAGATCAGTACCGGGGCCCGCTCCACGGGATTCCGGTTTCAGTCAAGGAAAACATATGCATCAAGGGTGTGAGAACGACAGCCGGATCAAAAGCTCTTGCTGAGTGGGTACCGGAACACGATGCGACCATCGTCCAACGCATCAGGGAGGCTGGGGCAGTACTCCTGGGCAAGACAAACATGCACGAATGGGCCGCCGGTGGCACGACCATCAATCCGTTCTATGGCACGACGCGAAATCCGTGGGACAGGTCAAGGATCGCAGCCGGTTCCAGCGGTGGCTCAGGGGCAGCCGTGGCGACGAGCCTGTGCCTGGCATCGCTCGGGACGGATAACGGTGGCTCGGTCAGAAATCCGGCGTCGGTATGTGGTGTCGTGGGATTGAAGCCGACGTTCGGAAGGCTGAGTCACTTCGGTGGTGTCGATGGTAGCGGCGGCTATTCCACGGATCATTTCGGTATCTTGACCAAGACCGTCGCGGATTGCGGCGCTGTGCTACAGGCGACAGCCGGTTTCGATTCGAAAGACCCGCGCTGTGCCGACGAACCGGTTCCAGATTATTCCAAGTTCGTCGGACCGCCGATTGGCGGACTGAGAATCGGTCTGATCGAAGAATACTTTGATTCTCTTATGGTGCGTGACGTGCGCGCAGCGTTTGACAACGCAATAGAACAATTCAAAAAACTCGGAGCGAAGATCGAAACCGTGCGCGTCGCGCACATGAATCTGATCTCGCCCGTATGGGCGTGCATCACCCGGTCGGAAAATGTTTCCGCGCACGTTCCCTATTTAAAGACGCGGCCGCGCGATTACAGTCCCGGCTTGTTGCGTCAGATTGTAAGCTCAATGTTAATCCCCGCCGGAACCTACATGACAGCGCAGAGAGTGCGCCGGCTGATTTGTGAGGAGTTTGATGAAGCGCTTAGCCGAGTCGACGTGATCGTGACGCCGACTAGCCCGATGGCGGCTCCAACCATCGAAGAGTGTGAACAAGGATTCGTCATCGCAGATGGCAAGAAGATCAGCCTGCGGGATACAGGCGTAAATTTTCGCTCCTTAGGCACGGCGCCTTTCAATGTCACGGGCCATCCTGCTCTTACCGTTTGCTGCGGATTCACGCCTAACGATCTTCCCATCGGCATGCAGATTGTCGGAGGAGTCTTCGATGAGGGAACAGTGTTGCGAGTAGCCCACGGTTACGAAGCGGCGACAGAATGGCACCGGAGAGCGCCCGAATTACTGTACTAACCCAAACCAGCTGAACCACGTTTGGAGAGAGCGCCATGATAAGCAAAGAAGAAAACGATTTATTGACGCAGACTGATCGCGGGACACCGATGGGGGAGTTGATGCGGCGGTACTGGCAGCCGGTGGCGTTGTCCGAAGAGCTTCCACAAGGCGGTGCGCCGATACCTGTAAAGGTGATGGGCGAAGAGCTGGTTCTGTTTCGCAATGAAAAAGGGAAGCTGGGATTATTGGGCATTCATTGTTCGCATCGAGGCGCGGACTTGAGTTACGGCCGGGTGGAGGAGGGCGGACTAAGATGCATTTATCACGGCTGGTTGTTCGACGCGCGGGGGAAGTGCCTGGATCAGCCATGGGAGCCTGGAGGAGGAGAGCATCGGGATCAGATCCAGCACACGGCATATCCTTGTCACGAGCAAGCCGGGGGAATATTCGCCTACTTGGGACCAGGCGATCCTCCCTGTTTTCCCAATTACGAGTTCCTCACTGCCCCGCCAGGTCACACTTGCGTCATCAAACTTTTTCACGAAGCAAACTATTTGCAAATGAATGAGGGGAGTTTCGACATCCCTCACCTAGCCTTCTTGCACTACAACTATATGAACGACGGCGGCACCGCGGCGCGCGGCGGCAACGGAGCCAGCGCACCGGACCGCGACCTTTGCTCGCGCGGCGCCGCACCCGGTCTCGAGACCACGGATGCCGAGTTGACCGAATATGGTGTGAGGAATTGCCGAATCCGTCCGCTTGGCGACGGCGGCGAGTATCATCTCCGAACCAACGAGTTTGTATTACCGAATTTCATCGCTTTTCCCGGCAATGCCGGAACCTACGGGATCAACTGGCACGTTCCCATCGATGATACACATCACTGGAAATGGACGTGGACTTTCGACAGGGAACAACCTCTAGACCAGGAGACAATCAAAAAGCAGCGCACCGAGATGACGCCTGATTATAGGTCGGTGCGCAACAAAGCCAATCGCTACCTACAGGATCGTCAATCGATGAAGCGCGAAAGTTATACCGGTATCGGCTTTAATTTTGACGCGCAGGATCTTTGCGTAATCGAAGGGGCCGGACCGATTCAAGACCGCACTCAAGAACACTTGGTTTCGAGCGATATGTCCATCGTGGTCGCGCGCAAGGTACGCATTAAAGCGATCCGCGATCTACAGGAAGGCCGCGAGCCCAAAAACGTTGTGCGAGACCCGAAGCTGAATGTCTTCCGTATCCTGTCGACGCGAGCGGTGGTGCCTAGTTCGAAGAGTTGGAAGGACTTCGCCAAAGAAATGGAAGCCAAGGTACGAGTATGAACGGAGATTGAGAACTGTTTCATCGATCGTCAAGGAGTGGAGGTAAAATGAGCACGCTTACCGCTGGAATGGCTTCTTCGCATGCGGCGACGGTGGTTGAACCGTCGAAATGGGATAAAGGGCGCGCCTCGAACCGCGAGAACTATGCCCGGCGTTATGGAACGGAGCCGGCCTATCATCCCAAAGCCTTGCAGGAGACCATGGACGCTCGGGAATCGCGCTACAAATGGATTCGGGATGGACTGGACTTTTTACGAGCCAAACTGCAAGAAATTCGTCCTGACGCGATCATCCTTGTCGGCGACGATCAGGACGAAAACTTTTCAGAAGAAAATTGGCCTCAGCTCTGCCTTTATGTCGGCGAGGAATTCTACGCGACGCTGCGAGAAGGCGGGAAACGGGAGCGAGGGCCGCGATATCAGGCTCACGCGGCCCTCGCGAAGGACTTACTTGCTGGGCTGGTCGAAAGAGACTTCGACGTATCCTACTCCAAGTCATTTTCGGAGCAGGAATTGAGATCCCACGCGCACTGCCAGATTCTCGACCGTATCTTGCCCGAGGCAAACATTCCCGTTATACCCCTCTTCGTCAATGCTACTCATCCGCCGATCATCAGCCCGCGGCGATGTTACAGCGTCGGCCAAGCGCTGCGGGAAATCATCGACAAGCACCCAGGCCATGAGCGTGTGGTGATTTTCGCCTCGGGGGGAATTTCCCATTTCCCCGCGGGTTTCCCATGGCGTCACTATAAAGGACCCTTTACCTGGGGCGCTATTAGCGAGGAATTTGATCGCAAGATTATGGAACAAATGGTTCGAGGCGAGGGGAGCATGCTCGCGCAGCTCACTTCGGAGGACCTGATCAATAACGGCAACGATGAAATGCGCAGTTGGATAATTGCGCTTGGCGCCATCGGAAATGCGCCGCCGGAGCTTCTCAACTACGATGCTCTTTACAGTGCGGGAACTGCGATGGGTGTCGGATATTGGAATCTCGACAATAGTGGAACGGCGGAACAACGTATTCATCTTGGCTGAGATCGGGTGGATTTCTTCCTCGGACGAAATACACCTTTATTACAGTGATTTGGAAAGGAGAATCGAATGGCTACGGCGTTTTCTGACATGCGACAGTTTCTCAACTACCTGGGCGAGATGGGGCACTTGGTGCGAGTCGAGAAGGAGGTCGAAACTCGATACCAGATTGCGGCATACATTCGAAAGACCAGCGACCAGCAGGGACCGGGACTGTTGTTTGAGAATGTTAAAGGTCATGACATGCAGGTGGCCGGCGGCTTGTTCGCCACGCTCCGCGGTGCCGCCCATGCTCTTCAATGCGGTGTCGACGAGATCAACAGCAAAATGCTCCAAGGTATTCAGAATCCGATCGCACCGCGGATTGTGGACGCCGGCCCTTGCCAAGAGGTGGTCCACGAAGGGGACGATGTCGATCTCTACAAACTCCCCATACCGCTTTATTCGGAGAAGGATAGCGCTCCGTACATCACGATGGGTGTCACGATCAGCAAAGACCCTGATACCGGCGCGCGCAATATGGGGCTTTACCGTAACGAACTGAAAGGCAAAAACCGGCTGGGGATCTCAGCTCAAACCGTGAGAGTTCACCTCGCTAAGGCGGAACGCAAGGGTCAAGGCGTTCCGGTCGCGATTGCGCTAGGCGTCGATCC
>Ga0310810_10004187_pt1 | contig 15903 bp, 13 predicted proteins | sample NCmetagenome_FD_207641 | JGI IMG/M metagenome (GOLD analysis project Ga0310810, IMG submission 207641) | Soil microbial communities from experimental microcosm in Duke University, North Carolina, United States - NC | ecosystem: Engineered > Artificial ecosystem > Soil microcosm > Unclassified ...
CGATCGTCGAGGAGTGGCGCGAGCTGACGAAGCTCCTCAACACGTACCTCGGCCCGCTGCCGGCGCTGCTCGGCGAGGACGGACGGCTGCACACCCATTTCAACCAGGCGGTCGCGGCGACGGGGCGCCTCTCCACCTCGAACCCGAACCTGCAGGCGATCCCGATCCGCACGGAGCTCGGGCGGGAGATCCGCAGCGCCTTCGTCGCCGAGCCGGCGCACCGCCTCGTCTCGGCCGACTACTCGCAGGTCGAGCTCCGCATCCTCGCGCACGTCTCGGGAGAGCCGAGGCTCCGGTCCGCGTTCGAGCGCGGCGAGGACATCCACACCGCGACGGCGGCCGAGGTGCTCGGCAAAGACCCGGCGACGCTGACGAAGGACGAGCGCAACATCGCGAAGATGGTCAACTTCGGGATCATCTACGGCATCTCTGCGTTCGGGCTCTCCGAGAACCTCGAGATCCCGCGCGAGGAGGCGCAGGAGTACATCGACACGTACCTCGCGCGCTTCCCGATGGTGCAGGACTTCATCGAGCGGACGATCGAGCAGGCCGCACGCGACGGCTACGTGACGACGCTCTTCGGCCGGCGGCGGCCCGTGCCGGAGATCCGCGCCTCGAACCGCCAGACACGGTCGCTCGGGGAACGGCTCGCGGTCAACTCGGTGATGCAGGGGACGGCCGCCGACATCATCAAGGTGGCGATGGTGAACATCCATCGGCGGCTGCGCGACGAGGGCCGCGGCGCCCAGCTCGTGCTCCAGGTGCACGACGAGCTGCTCGTCGAGGCCCCGGACCCCGAGGTGTCGACCGTGAAGGAGCTCGTGCGCGAGGAGATGTGCGCCGCGTACCCGCTCGACCCGCCCCTCGCCGTCGACGTCGGCGCGGGCGACGACTGGCACGAGGCGAAATAGCTGCCTAGAGCGCGTCGGGCAGGGAGTCCGGCACGAGCCCGACTCCCTGCTTCAGCTCTTCGATCAGGCGCTGCGCGTGCTCGAGCAGGTCGGCGAGCTCGGCGAGGTCACCGCGCGGCACCTCGACCGTGACGCGGACCGGCGAGCGCGCGGTCGAGGAGAGCGCAAGCGTCTCCTCGCGGTCCCGGGCGAGCGCGGTCAGGTCGAGATACTCGTCGCGGCCGAGCCGCGCGCCCGGCGCGAACGCGGCGTCCGCCGCGCGGACCCGCGTCGCGAGCACGCCGGGGTAGTGCCCGGGGACGTGCACGGTCGCCTCGCCGCCCTCGAGGCCGATCGCCGCCGACCACATCCCGTAGCCGGCGCCGCGCTGCTCGTGTCGCAGCACCGAGACGACGACCGAGCCGGTCGAGCCGATCGGATAGCGCTCCTCCACGAAACCCAGGGTACGCGCTAGGCGTAGCCGAGCTCGGCGAGGAGCCCGCCCGCCTCGGCCTCGACCTCGGCGACCTGCTCCGGGCCGAGCTGGGTCCGCCAGCGCCCGAGCGAGGAGGCGTGCGCCTTCGCGAACGCGGCTCGAAGCGGCGCCGGCTCCGAGCCGAGGGCCTCGGCGATCCGGTCGGCCTCGGCGTGCGGGCTCGTGACGAGCGTCTCGTAGCGGAGCTCGACCGTCCGCTCGGGCAGCGCCCTCGCCGCGCCGACGTAGCGCCGCCACGCCCACGCGGCACGGCGCGCCTCGCCCGCCCGCTCGAACTCCTCGCGCCGCTCGGGCTCGACCCAGAACCGCGCGTGCCTCCCGTAGGACTGGCCCGCGTCGTCCTTGCCCGCGCGCCCGGCGCCGAGCCAGCCGCGCTCGAGGAGCGAGCACACGACGTCGCGCCCGTCGCGCACGACGTGGACCGCGAGCGCCTCGGGATACGCAAGGAGCGCGCCCGCGAGCACGAAGCTCGTCTCGGGGTTCTGCTCGACGCCGCGCAGCCCGCGGACGAGCGCGAGGCCGCGCACACGCTCCAGGATCCGCCGCAGCTCGCGGGCCTGCTCGCCCGCCGGCAGCCCGGCGAGCCGCGGCACCGCCGCCTTCAGGAGCGGCACCTCGCCGAGGTCGACGAACCCTGGCTGGGAGCCGAGCGCCGCTCCCGTGAAGCTCGTTCCGGAGCGCGGCGACCCGACCACGAAGACCGCCCGCTCCTCGGCCCGGGCCCGCGGCAGCCGTTGCCCGTCGCGGAGGCCGCGCCGGGCGATCCGCGCCGCCGTCACCCCGTAAGCCGCCGCCTGCCAACCACGCACGGGCGCCATCGTGCCGCAAAACCGGGCACGTTCTCGCCGCGTAGGCCTAACCATCGCCCCGAACAGGCGTCTAGATGGCCGGGGCTATACTCACCCCGCCTTATGGCCAACGAGACAATCAACGACCCGAGACTCGAAGAAGGCGTCTGGACGACGGGCCCGGACGGGGAGCTGATCCCCGACTACGAGTCGACCTTCCCGACGATCAACGAGGGGGAGGTCGTCCACGGGACGGTCGTCCGGGTGGACAAGGACGAGGTCCTGGTCGACATCGGCTACAAGTCCGAGGGCGTCATCCCGGTCAGCGAGCTCTCGATCCGGCGCTCGGTGAATCCCGCCGACGAGGTCTCGGTCGGCGACGAGATCGCCGCGCTCGTGATGACGAAGGAGGACGCCGAGGGGCGCCTGATCCTGTCGAAGAAGCGCGCCCGCTTCGAGCTCGCCTGGAAGGCGATCGAGCAGGCGTACGAGCAGGGCGAGCCCGTGACCGGCCGGGTGATCGAGGTCGTCAAGGGCGGCCTCATCCTCGACCTGGGCGTGCGCGGCTTCCTGCCGGCGTCGCTCGTCGACATCCGCCGGGTGCAGGATCTGGACGAGTACCTCGGCCAGGAGCTGCGCTGCAAGGTGATCGAGCTCAACCGGTCGCGCAACAACGTCGTCCTCTCCCGCCGCGCGGTTCTCGAGGACGAGCGGAAGGAGCTCCGCCAGGGCATCCTCGACAAGCTCAACCCGGGCGACGTCGTCAAGGGAACGATCTCGAACATCGTCGACTTCGGCGCGTTCGTCGACCTCGACGGCATGGACGGCCTGATCCACATCTCGGAGCTTTCCTGGAGCCACGTCAACCATCCGTCCGAGGTGCTCGAGATCGGCCAGCAGGTGGACGTGAAGGTGCTCGACATCGACCGCGACCGACAGCGGATCTCACTCGGCCTGAAGCAGACGCAGACGGACCCGTGGCAGCAGGTGCTCGAGAGCTACCAGGAGGGCGACGTCGTGCAGGGCAAGGTGACGAAGGTCGTCACGTTCGGCGCCTTCGTCGAGATCCTGCCGGGCGTCGAGGGGCTCGTCCACATCTCCGAGCTCGCACAGCATCACGTCGAGAATCCGCGCGAGGTCGTGTCGCAGGGCGACACCGTCAACGTGCGCATCCTCGAGGTCGACGCCGAGCGCCGCCGCCTCTCGCTGTCGCTGAAGCGCGTCGAGGACGGGATGCCCGTGCAGCCGAAGCCGGGCGACGAGGCGCTGCCGCCCGCGATCGACCTCTCGGAGAATGTCTTCGCCGACGACGCCGCGCCCGCGGTCGCCGACCTCCCGCTCGAGCCCGAGGCCGAGCCGGAGGGAGAGGCCGAGGCGGAGCCCGAAGCCGAAGCCGTCACGGCCGAGCCGGACGCAGCCGCCGAGTCGGGTGACGAACCCGCAGAGGGCTCCGACGCCGCCGCGCCGCCCGGCGAAGACGCGTAAGAGCTCGTCGCGGCCGCTCGCGGTCGCGCTGACGGGGGGCATCGCGGCGGGCAAGAGCGAGGCGCTCGCTGCCTTCGCGCGCCACGGTGCCGCGACCGCGTCGAGCGACGCGATCGTGCACGAGCTGCTCGCGCACGACGACGAAGTGCGCGCCGCGATCCGCGAGCGCTTCGGCGAGGACGCCGTGGGCGACCGCCGTCGGATCGGCGAGATCGTCTTCGCCGACGGAGCGGAGCTCGACTGGCTCGAGCGGCTGCTCCACCCGCGCGTGGTGCGGGCCCAGCGGGCGTGGTTCGAGGAGCTCGCGCGCCGACCCGAGCCTCCCGCTCTGGCAGTCGTCGAGATCCCCCTCCTCTACGAGACGGGCGGCGAGGAGCGCTTCGACGCCGTGGTGGTCGTCACCGCGTCGCCCGAGCTCCGGCGGAAGCGGCGCGGCTCGTTCGCGGCGCGCGAAGCACGGCTCGTCCCCGAGGAGGAGAAGATCGGGCGCGCCGACTTCGCGTACGTGAACGACGGTTCGCTCGACGAGCTCGACGCGTTCGTGGCGGGCGTGGTAGAGAGACTCTCATCGTCCTGAGGCGCGTCACCGTCCTGCTCGCGGTCGTCGTGGCTGCGGTGGGTGCGTTCGTCTATCTCCAGCAGACGGAGCCACCGTGGTATGCGCGGCTCTGGTATCCGCTCCACTACTCGAGCATCGTGCGCGGGCACGCTGCGAACTACCACATCGACCCGGCGCTCCTCGCTGCGGTGATCGAGCAGGAGTCGAAGTTCCGCGCGAACGCGAGATCGAGCGCCGGCGCGATCGGGCTGATGCAGCTCCTGCCGGCGACGGCGGAGGGCATCGCGATCCACACCGGCGGCTCGAAGTTCGTCGTCTCCGACCTCTTCGACCCGGAGATCAACGTCCGCTACGGGGCGTGGTATCTCCACCATCTGCTGCAGCGCTACGGCGACGAGGAGACTGCGCTCGCCGCCTACAACGCGGGCCAGCAGAACGTCGACCGGTGGCGCGCCGAGGGTCAGGGGATCGAGTTCGCGGAGACGCGCGCCTACGTCGACAAGGTCGAGCGGCTGAAGGGCATCTACCGTCGCGCGTACGCGAAGGAGCTCGGCGTCAAGGGCTAGGCGGACCGGCCGGCGGCTCGGTCGGGGGCGGCGCGGTCGAGGGCGGCGCGGGCAACGACCCGGGGCAGACGCCCTTGTGCGCGTTCAGCACCGAGAAGCGCCGTGTCGCGACGGCCCGGTTGCCTCGAACGTCCGCGGCGAGCACAGTCAGCTCGTAGACGCTGTTCCGCAGCTGCGTCGTGTCGTAGTTCGGCGAGAGCAGGAAGAGGTATCGGCCCGGCATCGACGTGTACTGCTGGCTTCCGAAGCGGGGCGCGTTCTCGTACGTCCCCTTCGCGTAGACGTCGGCGAAGCGGCCGTTGCCGGGCAGGGTCGAGCGGAAGTCGACCGCGGTCGTCCACGGGACGACGACGGTGCCGTCGAGCCGCATGACCGTCCAGCGGACGAGCGCCGGCGCGACGGGCAGCCCGCGGAACTTCCCGGGCACTGCGACGGGGGGCGTGTCGAGCGCGTCGACCGCGAGCGCGACTCGCCCGCAGATCCCGAGGCCGGTCTGGATCATCCCGGCCTGGTTCTGGAAGAGGACGTCCCGGATCGTCGGCCTCGTCCGGTCGACGTACGGCGCGAGGTGGCCCTTCTGGAGCGGGTTGACCGGGCGCCCGGCGTCGATCTCCGTCAGGTGCACGTGGGCGAACGGCGGCTGGACGTAGCCGAGGATCGTCCGCTTCGCGACCACCTGCTGTCCCTCGCCGACGACCGGCACGATGTGGAAGTACTGGAAGACGAGGTCGGGCCCGGCGTCGACGTTCAACGTCGCGGCGCCGAGGTAGTGCGCGGTCCCGCTTACGACGGGATAGATCGGCGTCCCGTCGGGCGCGGAGATGTCGATGCCCTGGTGGAACGAGAAGATGCCCGGGCCGTCGAATCCGCCGGCGAGGACGCCGTTCTCGAAGACCGTTCTCGGGTCGCCGAAGAAGCCGCGAATCGGATGCTGCTTGCCGAACGGCTTGATCGGCCACGAGTACGCGGACGCGCCGCTCGCGACGGCGAGTGCCGCCGCGAGCCCGAGCAGGGCGAGTCCGAGTCGAAGAGAGCGCAGCATCGTGACCCCGCCACTATGGGACGCGCGCAGGACGCCACGGTTAGGTGCCGACCACGCCGGCGCGGTTGTGGACGCTGAAGCGCTGCGTGTACGAGCTGCGGTTGCCGCGGATGTCGACGGCGGTGACGACGAGCTCGTACACGCCGTCCTTCAGGCTGCGCGTGTCGAAGCCGCCGGGGGCGAGCCGGAAGAGGTAGACGCCCGGCTGCATGTACGAGTAGTGCTTCCCGAACACCGACATGTTCTGGTGGGTGCCGCGTGCGTACACGCTCCAGAAGGCGCCCGGGGAGGGCAGGCGGTTGCGGACGTCGTACGCGACGCGCTCGGGGACGACGGGCTTGACGCCGGAGGGGCGCTGGATGCGCCATTCGACGAGCGCAGGTGTCACGGGGAGGTCGTGCCAGATGCTCGGCACCGGCACGGCGGGCATGTCGTGCACGGCCGCGACGATCTCGAGACGGCCGCGCAGGAGCTCCGGCATGAGGTCGTGCCCGGTGATGCTCGCCCGGAAGCCGACCGAGGTGGCGACCGGCACCGTCGCGTCCGTGTAGGGCCCGAGGTGGCCCGGAGCGAGCGGGTTCACGGGCACGTTGCCGTCGAGCTCGGTCAGGTGGACGTGGCCGCAGTCGCGGAGGATGTGGCCGAGCACGGTCACGTCGGCCTCTACGTGCTGCCCGACGGAGACGCTCCGGGCGATATGCCAGTACTCGAACCGGCGACCGTTTCCGCTGTCGACTCCGACCCACTGGTCAGTCACCGAAACGACCGTGCCGGTCGCGACCGGATAGACGGCGGTGCCGTCGGGCGCCGAGATGTCGACGCCGTCGTGGAACTGGAACGTGCCCGGGCCGCTGAGGAGCGTCCGCTCCGTGGGCGGGCCGGCGAAGATCGTCCGCGGGTCGCCGAAGTTGCCGCGGACCGGATGAGGACGGTCGAAGGGCTTGACCGGCCAGGTGTACGCGTACGTCGTGCTCGTGCCCGCTGCCTGCGCGGGGGAGCTCGACCGCACCATCAGGCCGCCGCCCAGGGCGACGGCGACGAGTGCGACCGACAGGCGGCGCCGCGTGGCGTCGCCGAGCTGGATATGTCTGTTGGTATGCATGCCCCGACCGTCGAGCCGGCCGCCAACGGGGCCTTCACGGCGGGCCAACGAGCGGCCAACGGCTCCCCGCGAGTCGCGGCCGCTCATCGCTGCACCTGTCCGTCGACCACGGTGACGTCGACGCGGGCGACGGTGCGGTTGGCGCGCGTGTCGGTCGCGGCGACCTCGATCCGGTACGAGCCGTCGGCCGGCTTCCACGCGTGCGCGAGGTAGAAGCAGTAGAGGCCGGCCTTGCCCTTGTGGTTCTGCGCGGTCGGAGCCGCGTAGATCGTGTTGAAGAGCCGGCGGTCGAGCATCTCGCCGCGGAAGTCGACTGCGGTGCGCCAGCTGCCGCGCCGGCCGCCGGCGCGGGTGACGCGCCATTGGATCAGGGCGGGTGCGACCGGCTCGTGCGTCCACGGGCCCGGCACGGGCGGCCAGGTCGTGTCGTAGGCGTTCGCGAGGATCTGGACGCCCGAGCGGCCGTGGAGGAGCGAGATCTCGGCGACGTCGGGGGCGAGCGGGTCGGTGTAGGGGCCGAGGCCGCCGGGGCGCAGCGGGTTGAGGTAGCGGCTGCCGACCCGCTCGGCGAAGTGGACGTGGCCCCAGCCGCGCCCGACGTAGCCGAGGAGGTCGTGCTGCCGCACGATCTGATGGGGCTTGACGGCCGGCTCGACGTGCCAGTAGCCGAACTCGTGCTGCGGGGCGACCTTGACGGCGATCGCCTCGGTCGAGTCGAAGAAGACGGTGCCTCCCTCGACGGCGTACACCGGCGTGCCGTCGGGGGCGGCGACGTCGATCCCGAAATGGAACGAGATGACGCCGTTCCGGCCGATCCGCGGGTCGTTCAGGAAGGCACGGACGGGGTGCTGGCGATCGAACGGCTTGACCGGCCAGCCGTAGGCCGGCCGGGACGCGGGCAGGTGCCCGAGCGTCTGGACCGCGGCGAGCGCGGCGGGGGTCGTGGCGGCGAGCAGCGTGCGAGGGCCGCCGCACGTGCTCTGCAGCTGCTGCGCAGCGGCGGGGCGGGCGTGGGCGGCGAGGAGCGCGGCGGCGAGGAGAGAAGCTGCGGCGGCGCTCGAGCGGAGGTGCGAGTAGGTGGCCATGCAGCCACCGTCGAAGCGAGCTCAAACGCTTCCCTCACGGCCCGCACACGGGCCGCTCACGGGACCGGTTTCGCCGTTACGGCCGCGTGATGTGCAGCGCGAACCGCCCTGGGCGGCCGTGGCGGGTGACGCGGAGGAGCCCGGTCCGTCCGCCGCAGACGAGGTAGGTCAGCCTCTCGGTCACAGCCCCCGAAGGGAATCCGCGGGCGAGCACCCGCGTGCCCGCTCCGTCGGTCAGGACGACGGCGTAGTGAGTGCCCGGAGGAAACGTCAGGTCGACCGTCAGGCTTCCGTCGAGCGGCGTCGGCAGAGGCGTCGTCCACGTTCGCCGGCCGGACGGCGTGAAGCGACCGTGGACGACGCTCGCCGTCGGCCCGGCCCAGGGCACACTGACGTCGTCGGCGACCGCCTGCAGGGCGACCGCGTCCGGGAGGAAGCTCGGGTCGACGAGCGGCCAGTCGAGTGCCGCACCCGCCCGCGTGTCGTTCAAGACGCGGTAGGCCTCGGCGAATGCCTCACCGGGATTGAGCGTGTACTTCAGGCCCTCGTCCCCCGGATAGGCGCTCCCGGCGTTCGAGCGCGTGCAGACGCTCTGCTGCGTCGCCCAGCGCTTCGTCCCCCAGTCGACCGCGAGCCACGGCGGATTGAGGCGGTTCGCGGCGACGTGGTGGCCGTACTCGTGCCGCACGACCTCCTGGGGCTGTACGCCGTCGACCGGCTCGCCGATCGCGACGAGCGTGTCGTCGCCGTAGCAGCCGAGCACGTTGACTCCGTCGCAGAGCGTTTCCACCTCGGCGGGCGTCGCGATGTATGCGGTGAGGAGTGCGAGCTCGGGGCCGTGGATCAGCCCCGCGACGAAGTCGGCCCACGGCTGCACGTCGTTCACATCGGGCGTATACGCGTTGGAGACGAAGAGCTTTACGCTCTCGCCCGTCGCCGCGACGACCGGCCCGCCGCGCCACGAGACGCTTGAAGCCGGCAGATCCCGAACGGTCAGCCCGCCGTCACGAAGCAGGGCCGACGGGTGGAAGGCGGGCGCGGGCGCAGGCGGCCGGCCGAGCTGGACGGACGCCGCGAGGCCTGCAGTGGCGGCGATCAAGGCGAGCTTGTGGATACGCATCGACGCTACTCCTCCTCTCGGAGGCCGGCCGCCCCGCACGACGGGGCGGCCGGCCGGGAGGCCTGCTTAGCGCAGGCACACCGCGTAGAGGGACCCGGCGGCGCCGTCCGTGTCGGACAGGTTCACGAGGTAGATCTTCCAGCCCGCTCCGTCCGGTGTGGATCGCATGTCGAGGTTGAAGGCGGCTCCCTGCGCGTTCTCGTAGCCGCCGCCGACCGCCTTCTGGCCGGCGTCGCACGCTGCGCTGAAATCGCCCTGTGCACCGCCGGCGAGCGTCCAGCTCGCGCTCTTCACGGTGATGTAGCCGGCGAGCGAGCTAGGTGCCGCCGCAAGCGCCGCCACCTGCGCGGCGTTCTTTCCCTGCAGCTTCGACGAGTTGTCGGCGAGCCGCGCCCTCGGCACGATCCCCGCGGCGACGGCCGTGCCGCTGAGCGCCACGAAGAGCGCGAGGAGCGCCACGACGAGCGCGGGACTCGGATGTGGAATCCGGCGGAACATGGTGCCTCCCTTGTCCGGGTGCCTCTTCGGGCACCGATTGCGAGGACTGTGGCCGGGGCCGCTCAAGAAACGCTCAACGTCGCCACTAGGCAGCGCCGGTGGGGGCTGCAAAGCTGTGCGGACAAGGAGGGGTGTCATCGCGCAGTCGTCCGACCCGGGAGCGCTCGATCTCCGTCTCCTCGGACCGCTCGAGGTCCGTCGCGGCGAACGGCTCCTCAAGCTCGGCGGCTCGAAGCCGCGAACGCTTCTCGCCGGTCTCGCCCTCCACCTCGGCGAGACCGTCTCGGTCGATCGGCTGATCGACGACCTCTGGGGCGAGAGCCCGCCCGACTCCGCGTCGCACGCCGTCGAGGTGCACGTCTCCCGCTTGCGGAAGGAGCTCGGCACCGCCCTCGTCACCCGGGCGCCCGGCTACGCGCTCGCGCTCGAGCCGGACCAGCTCGACCTGACGCGCTTCGCGCGGCGTGCCGCGGAGGCGCGGGCGCTCTCGGAGCACGATCCGGAGAGCGCTGCGGCGATCCTCCGCGAGGCGCTGGCGCTCTGGCGTGGCCCGGCGCTCGCCGAGTTCGCGTTCGAGCCGTTCGCGCAGGGCGAGATCGGGAGGCTGGAGGAGCTGCGCTCGGAGGCCCTCGAGCTGCGCATCGACTGCGATCTGCAGCTCGGCAAGGCCGATCTCGTCCCCGAGCTGCAGGCGCTCGTCGCCGCCGAGCCGCTGCGGGAGCGCTTACGGGAGCAGCTGATGCTCGCGCTCTACCGCCAGGGTCGCCAGGCGGATGCGCTCGCGGAGTATCGCGCGGCGCGCTCGCTGCTGATGGACGAGCTCGGCGTCGAGCCGAGCCCGAGCTTGCGGGCTCTCGAAGCGGCGATCCTGCGGCAGGACGCGGCGCTGACGCTGCCGGTCCGGCCGCCCGCACAGGCGCAGCGGAAACTCGCGACCATCCTCTTCGCGGACCTCGCCGACTCGACCGGTCTCGCGATGTCGCTCGACCCCGAGACGTGGCGCGGCGTGCAGCGTCAGTACTTCGAGGTCGTGTCGGCGGCCGTCGCCCGGCACGGCGGTACCACCGAGAAGTACGTCGGCGACGCCGTGATGGCGGTCTTCGGCACCCCTGTCGCGCACGAGGACGACGCACTCCGCGCGGCTCGCGCTGCGGTGGAGGCCCACAACGCCGTCGGCCGGCTGGGCGAGGCCCTCGAGCGGGAGCTCGAGATCCGGCTCGAGGTTCGCATCGGCGTCGCGACCGGCGAGGTGCTCACGGGAGGGCCCCCCGGCGACCCGCTTGCCACCGGGCCGGCCGTGAACGTCGCCGCGCGCCTGCAGCAGGAGGTTGCGTCGGGCGAGATCGCGGTCGACGAGCTGACCCGTCGGCTCACGATCGCCGCCGGTAGCTTCCGGGAGCTCGGCGCGCTCGAGCTTCGCGGGCTCGGCCGGCCCGTACGCGCCTTTCACCTCGAAGGACTGACGGCCGGGGCGGCGGCTCTGCCCCGGCGGCTCGATGCGCCGTTCGTGGGACGCTCACCCGAGCTGGCGGTGCTCCACGACGCCTTGGCGGACGCCGTGACCGCGCGAGCGCTTCGCGCCGTGACGGTCTCCGGACCCGCTGGGATCGGGAAGTCGCGGTTGACGCGAGAGCTGATCGAGGGAGTCGCGGACGACGCGACGGTGCTGCACGGCCGCTGTCTCTCGTACGGGGAAGGCGCGACGTTCCGCCCGCTGAGAGACGCGCTCGGCAGCGCGGAGGGCGTCGCCGCCGCGCTCTCGGGCGAACCGGATGCCGAGGCGATCGCGAGCAGCCTGGCGGCCGTCTTCGGCACCGAGACGATCGTGCCTGCGGACGAGGTGCCGTGGGCGTTCCGGCGCTACTGCGAGACGCTCGCGGCGCGGCGGCCGCTCGTCCTCGCGCTCGACGACCTGCACTGGGCCGAGCCGGCGCTGCTCGATCTCGTCGAGCATCTGGCGGGGTCGGCACGCGACGTGCCGATTCTGCTTCTGTGCGTGACGCGTGACGAGCTTGGCGAGGAGCGCGCCGGCTTTCCCGCCGGTGCCGCCGCTCTCGTGTTGGAACCGCTCTCCGACGTCGAGACGGACACGCTCGTCGACCATCTGCTCCCCGAATCCGCGCTCGACGACGAGACGCGCGGTCGTCTCGTTGCGGCCGCGGAGGGGAATCCACTCTTCCTCGAGCAGCTCGTCGCGCACGTGGGGGAGACGGGGTTGCTCGAGCCGCCGCCGACCCTCCGGGCGCTCCTCGCTGCGCGTCTCGACCGGCTCGGGCCGGGCGAGCGCGGCGTCCTCGAGCGCGCCGCGGTCGTGGGGCGCGAGTTCGGCGTCACCGCCGTGACCGAGCTGCTCGACCCGGCGGCGACGCCGACCGTAGGCGCGCACCTCGACGTTCTCGTGCGCCGCGGCTTTCTGCGGCCGGCCCGCGACGAGGGGTTCAGGTTCCGCCACGGCCTGATCCACGACGCCGTGTATCGCGGCGCCCCGAAAGAGCTGAGGGCCGCGCTGCACGAGCAGCTCGCCGACGTCCTCCACCGCTCGGGGGCCGACGACGAAGACGTCGGCTACCACCTCGAGCGCGCGTATCGCCTGCGAACCGAGCTCGGCCATTCCGACCGGCACTCGCAGCGCCTCGCCGAGGACGCCGGCCGGCGGCTCGGCACCGCAGGCGTCCGCGCCTGGAAACGGGGCGAGGCGGGCGGTGCGTCGCGGCTTCTCGAGCGCGCCGCGGCACTGCTTCCGGCGCGGGACGAGGAGCGGCGCGAGCTCCTCTGCGAGCTCGGTATCGCGCTCAACACGGCGGGTGAGACGAGCAGGGCGGGTGATGTCCTGCGCGAGGCCGATCAGACGGCCGCCGGTGCGGGTGACCGGCGCATCGAGCTGCGGGCGCGGATCGAGCTGGCCGGTCTGCGGCTGCTCGAGGCTCCGAGCGGAGCGGCTGCTCAGCTGCTCGAGCTGAGCTCCGAAGCGGTCGGCGTGTTCGCGGGGATCGGCGACGACCGCTCGCTCGGTAGGACGTGGATGCTCAGCGGCTGGGTGCACGGCGGAACGTACGGCCGCCACCTCGAATGGGCGCAGCACGCCGAGCGGGCCCTGGAGCACTACCGTCGTGCCGGCTGGCCGCCGGCCACCTGCGTCGGGCACATCGCCGCAGCTGCCTACGGCGGCCCGACGCCGGCGGCCGAGGCCGTCGAGAAGTGCCACCGTCTCCTCGAGCTCGGTGTCGGGGATCGGGCGAGCGAGGCGAGCGTGCTCTCCCATCTCGGAGGGCTCGAGGCGATGCTCGGGCTCTTCGACGAGGCCAGAGAGCTCTTGCAGCGGGCGACTGCGCTCTACGTCGACCTCGGCCGAGCTCCGCAGGTGCTTCTCACGTGCGCGCCGATCGAGGCGGCGGTGGCCCGGTTTGCAGGCGAGGCTGCCGATGCGGCTTCAATCCTGCGTCAAAGCTGCGCGGCGCTTCAGCACGAACGTCGCTGGTTCCATCTCGCGACGCAGGCAGCGGAGCTCGCGCATGTGCTGTCGGCACTCGGAGTGGAGGACGAGGCAGCCGAGTGGTGCTCGGTCGCCGAGCGGTGCGCCTCGACCGAGGACCTCAGTGCGCAGATCTGGTGGCGCGTCGCCCGCGCGAAGATTCTTGCGCGCGCCGCGCGGGTCGACGAGGGATACCGGCTCGCCGGGGAAGCAGCCGCGCTTGCGGGGAATACCGATGCCCTCAACCTCGCCGCAGTCGTGCAGCTCGCCGTCGCCGAATCCGCACTGGCTCGTGGCGAGACAGAGGCAGCCGAACGCGCACGCCACGCGGCCCTCTGCCTCTACGAGAAGAAGGGAAACGCCGCCGCGGTCGCTCTGCTTCGAGCGGAGCAGACCGCGGCGGCAGCTTCCTGATCTCACGATCCGAGCGGATCGCCCGTGCCCGCCAGCGCGGCGAGCGGCAGGACGGCTGCGAGAACGACGATGAACGCCGTGAGCAGCGAGACCCGGACGGCGAAGCAGCTGTGCGTGATGCGGTGCATCTCGGGCTCCTTTCGAGGAGTGGTGGATGACGCCGACCACGCTCGAATCGCCCGCCAACGGCACGCTCACGGCGCGCTACCCGCGGACTAACGCTGTGCCGGACCGGTCAGAGCCCTGCGTCCCCGGCGCACGCGGCGCCACGGTCGTAATCCGGTCGAGAACGAGTTACAACTTGGAGGTGCCTTACTTTCGCGTGCTCGGTCCGCTCGAAGCGACCGCAGCGGACGGGACGCAGATTCCCCTCGGCGGTGCGAGGCAGCGCGCGGTACTTGCGGCATTGCTGCTTCGCGTAGGCAAGGTCGTCTCGACGGAGTTCCTGATCGACGCCGTCTGGGGTGAGCACGCGCCGAGGACCGCCATGACGTCGCTGCAGAACTCGATCTCGAACCTGCGGCGTGCTGTCGGGGCCGAGCTTCTCCTGACGAGACCGCCGGGCTACGTGCTCGCGGTCGAGCCGCAGGACGTCGACCTCGGCCGGTTCGAGCGGCTCGTTCGAGAGGCGCGCTCGCTGCCGCCCGAGGAACGAGCTGCAGCGCTACGCGATGCGCTCTCCCTGTGGCGCGGGCAGCCTCTCGCCGACGTCCTGTTCGAGGGGCTGGCAGGGTCCGAGATGCACCGCCTCGAAGATCTCCAGCTCGCGGCGCTCGAGAGCTGGGCGGACGCAGAGCTTGCGTGCGGCCGGGCTGCCGAGGTCGTGCCGGAGCTCGAGCGGCTCGTCCGCGAGCAGCCTCTCCGCGAGGAGCTGCATCGTCAGCTGATGCTGGCGCTCTACCACACCGGCCGCCAGGCGGAGGCCGCGAATGCGTACCGCAACGCGAGCGGCATCCTCGTCGAGCAGGGTCTCGAGCCGAGCCCGCGGCTCAAGGAGACGCACAAGGAGATCCTCCAGCAGACCGTTGCGCACGCAGCTCCGGCTCAGGCCGGGCTCGGCGACGACCATTTCGGCGAAGTCGCGGACGCGCTCGCGGCGGGGCGGCTCGTGCCCGTGCTCGGCACGGACGTCTCCGAGCTCGCCTCGAGGCTGGCACGCCGCTTCGAGTATCCGCCGGAGGAGGCGCCCGACCTGACGCGCGTCGCGCAGTACGTGTCGTTGACGAAGGGTGCCGGCCCCCTCTACGAGGAGTTGCGCACGATGCTCGAGATCGGCGCCGAGCCGACGCCCGTGCACAGGTTCTTCGCCTCGCTGCCGCCCGTGTTGCGGTTGCTCGGCGTCTCGCACCAGCTGCTCGTGACGACGAGCTACGACCTCGCTCTCGAGCAGGCGTTCCTCGAAGCCGAGGAGGAGTTCGACGTCGTGTCGTACCTCGCCTCGGGACGGCACCGCGGCCGCTTCTGCCACGTGCAGCCGGACGGGACGGCCCATGTGATCGACGTTCCGAACACGTACGCGAGCGAGCTCTCGCTCGAGCGCCGCACCGTCATTCTGAAGCTCCATGGCGGCATCAACGGGTCGGCCGTCGACGACCTCGAGAGCTTCGTCGTCACCGAGGACGACTACATCGACTATCTCGCCCAGAGTGACGTCGGCAGCGCTATTCCGGTCGCGCTCGCCGCAAAGCTTCGGCGGAGCCACTTCCTCTTCCTCGGCTACGGCATGCGCGACTGGAACCTGCGGCTCGTGCTCGGCCGGATCTGGGGCGCCGAGGGCGTCGCGTACCGCTCGTGGGCGGTGCAAGCCGCCGCGAGGCCGCTCGAGCGGCAGTTCTGGCGCGCACGCGACGTCGACCTGATCGAGATGCCGCTCGACGATCACGTCTCCGCCCTCGGACGCCATCTCAGCCTTGCAGCCGAGGCGGTTGCATGAGCACCGTCGCCGCGCCGCCGCTTGCGCCGTACAAGGGCCTCGCGCCGTTCGAGGACTCCGAGCTCGACGCGCTTCTCTTCTTCGGTCGCGAGCGCGAGACGGAGATCATCGTCTCGAACCTGCTCGCGGCGAAGCTCACCGTGCTGTACGGCCCGAGCGGCGTCGGCAAGAGCTCGGTGCTCCGTGCCGCGGTCGCGCGGCGCCTGCGCGAGCTCGCCCCGGAGGCGGAGGTCTCGGTCCTCGCGGACTGGGCAGCCGAGCCCAGCCTGCCGTGGCCGAACGACGAGGCGTTCGTGATCCTCGACCAGTTCGAGGAGTACTTCCTCTACCACGACGAGGAGCCGCTGCTCGACCAGCTGCTGCCGTTGCTCGCCCAGCCTCGCGTGCACGTGTTGATCGCCCTCCGCGAGGACACGCTCGCCCGGCTCGACGCGTTCCAGACCCGCGTGCCGA
>Ga0310810_10004190_pt1 | contig 15889 bp, 13 predicted proteins | sample NCmetagenome_FD_207641 | JGI IMG/M metagenome (GOLD analysis project Ga0310810, IMG submission 207641) | Soil microbial communities from experimental microcosm in Duke University, North Carolina, United States - NC | ecosystem: Engineered > Artificial ecosystem > Soil microcosm > Unclassified ...
ATGTCGAGAATCTTGATCTCGCGTCCCCGGGACGCAGCTTCCCGCATCACCGCCGCCGACATTTCCAGTGCCTGCACGAAGTTCTGGAAATTAGTGCATTGGCTGCCGACATGGAAACTGATGCCCTCAGCCACCAGACCCATTTCGAAAGCGGCGAGGATCAAATCAACCGCCTCACCCGGGTCACATCCGAACTTGGAAGATAGCTCCACCATAGAGCCGGTATTGGGCACGCGTAACCGCAAGACTACCCCGGCGTGCGGGGCGTATTGTTTTATCTTCTTTAATTCCGCCAGATTATCGTAGGTGACCAGCGGCTTATATTGGTCCAGCGACTGAAGGGTCTCTTTAGGCTTTGTCGGGTTGGCGTAGATGATCTTGTCCCAGATGAAGTCCTGTTGTTCTTTCGGAGGAAGCTGCTTGATATTTTCGTAAACCAGCATGAATTCAGGCAAAGATGCCACGTCGAAGCTGGCACCAGCCTTGTAGAGCGTTCGAATGATGGCGGGCTCGGCATTTGCCTTCACCGCGAAATAAGCCTGAACCTTGGGCAGATGCTTCTTGAACTCGCTGTAGTTCCGACGGATCTGCGCGTGGTCAATAACGATAATCGGGGTGCCGTGTTCGCGGGCAATCGACTGAAGTTGTTTGATGGTCATGGAGCTCTAAATCGTCCATGGCCTTTATGCGGTTTCCCGCACGGGCACAAGCGAAAAGCACGCGGCTCGAGCGGGTAGCAAAACGGATTCCGAAGACACAAGAGGCTCTGATCCGGGCAAAGACCCCGGAACCAGAACCTCTTTTGTGAACCCACTCTTTTCAGCACCGAGGACTCGGCACTGATACCCCTGTCCGGAGAAATGTTACCTGCCAGTTGGAGTTGGGGCCGTACCGACAATGATGTTGTTGAAAACCCGAGCCACTCCCGGAGTCGAGGTGGCGATCTGCTCGGCGCGGCGTTTGGCTTCTGGCGTATCGACAAACCCACTGAGTTGCACGTCACCCTTTAACACATTCACGACGACCTCGGTACCTTTGACCTGGGGATCCGAGTACATCGACGTCTTGATTTCCGTCGCTATCTTTTTGTCCGTAGCATAAGCCTTGGCACTTTCGCGACCACTTGTTACCGCACAGCCAGTCGTCATTGTCAAGGGTACCAGGCTTAACGAGGCTGCCAATACGAGATATGCAATCTGTTTTTTCATAGCTTCCTCCTTGTGGAGGCAAGGCAAGCTAATCTGTAAGATATCGCTGGTGCGATGGGGTCTTGTACGCAAAAACCGCCGGTAACAAACTGACTCGTGCCCATAGGTTTGCGATTGACGCATGAGGAATACTTGCCGGGCCAGCCGTTCTGTTTAGAATAGCCAGACCACAAACGTGAGGAATAAGGACAATACGCGGGGTCGATGGATCCGTTCGGCACTCCGGCTTGGCACTTGGCTGATGCTCTTAGGTGGTCCAATCGTCGCGGCGGCGGCGGTCTCCACCGGAACTGATTCAGGATCTTCCACACCTTCTATCCACCGGACCTGGTTGACATTCGGATTGGATCGCGTCCCCTGGTTGCGCAGCGAGCTTCTAGGTAATCCAATTTGGCAGTATTTGGCCTCACTGCTTTACATCATTTTGGCCTTCTACGGTGCCAAAGTTCTCGATTACGCACTTCAGGTCCAACTCCGACGATGGGCCGCCCGGACAAAAACGCGATTGGACGATTTGATGGTCGAGTTGCTGCACGGACCAGTAAAGATCATTACGTTCGTGCTCTTGTTGCACGTTGGATTGCGGGTCTTCTCCTGGCCTGAAGCTGAAATGAGGGTCATTTCCACCGTGTTGAAGCTCGTCGTGGCGGCCACCTTGACCTACCTCGCTATCAAGTTCGTCGACCTCTTGATGGGAGTATGGCAACAACGAGTGGAAACCGCTCAGGATGGGATGCTCGATATGCACTTATTTCCAATCCTGCGCAAGACCTTCAAAATCTTTGTCATCATCGTCGCGGTGCTCGTCACTTCGCAGAATCTGGGGATGAATGTCACCGGCCTCCTCGCCTCGCTTTCCATTGGCGGTCTGGCCGTCGGGCTCGCCGCGCAGGATACTCTCTCCAACTTGTTTGGGGCCGTCGCGATTTTTGCCGACAAACCGTTTCGCGTGGGAGATCGCATCCAGTTGGACAGCATAGACGGCAATGTTGAGGCGATTGGACTGAGGAGCACGCGGGTGCGCAATCTCGATGGATACCTCGTCAGTATCCCAAACAAGAACATGGCCAGCGCGAACATCATCAACGTCAGTAAGCGTCCAAACATCAAAACCGTGATGAACATCGGCCTGACCTACGATCTCCCCTCCCACCAAATTGAACGCGCGATGCAGATCATCGAGCAGATTTACCGGCCTCACCCAAAAACAGCCGATCTCCTGATCAGCTTTAACAAATTTGAAAGCTCCTCGCTTAATATCCTGGTAGTGCACTGGTGGAATTCAACCGATTTCAAGGAGTACCTCTTGGGTTTCCAAAAACTGAACCTCGAACTCAAACGACAGTTTGATGAAGCCAGTATCAGTTTCGCTTTCCCCAGTCAAACGGTTTATCTTCGCCAGGACTCTCAATGGCGAATTGCCGACGCCAATGGTGCTGCAACTGCGACTGAAACCCTCAAACGGATGTAAACGCCAGAGTTTCTCTAAACAATGGCACCTTTGGCGCCACGCTTTATTTCTCCCCGAACCGGATTGCAGGAGAAATACCGCTTGGAATACGTGCAAAAGCCGAAACGGCTGACGGCGCCATCACGTGCTAGGATAGGATAGGCTGCAGCTCGTTGACACGGTCTGCTCTTTGTCGGGACGTACCAAGCACTGCTCCATCTTGGGTGCCGGACGAAGCTCGAGCCAAAAACGACTTCCTTGACCAGGCTCGGATACCATTCCGACCGAACCACCCATTCGCTCGGCGACTTTTCGTACGATGGCCAGGCCAATCCCCGTGCCTTCATACTGGTTGGTTAAGCGCTGAAACATGCCAAAAAGCCGATGTTGCGCGGCCTTGGGTATGCCCATGCCGTTGTCCGTCACTATGATGCGCACCATCTTCTCGTGTTTCTCCGCCTCTATACGGATCTGGGGTGTACGACCGGGAACACGAAACTTAACCGCATTGCTTAGCAGATTGGCCAGGCACTGGGTAAGCCCGGCTTCATGACCCATAACCCCGGGCAGTTCTCCAACGACTTCAATATGGTTCTTGTAGAGGTCTAAATCGGGGTAGGTATCGATCAGCCCTCTGACCAGTTTCCCGAGATCAACCGCGTGCGAGGGGAGCTCTTCCCGCACGATTTTCGCATAATTGAGTGAATCACAAATTAACAGATCCATTCGTTCAGCCGCCGTGATGATTCGGCGGCAGTATTCATGGCCTTCGGGAGGCGAAGCCGGCCATAGCTCCTTAAGGATTTCGGCATAGCTGCGCATCGCACGCAAGGGCGCTCGCATATCGTGCGTCAAGGCATACGAGAAGTGCTCAAGTTCGCCGACCGTCTCGCTCAAGCGAGCGGTTCGTTCCTGGACCAGTCGCTCCAATTCTTCACGAGTCTTTGCCCGCGCCCGTTCCATCAGTTTGCGCAGCGTAATATCCTCAGCGATATGACCCGCGCAAACCATTCTCGTTGCGTCGGTTCGAACTGGAAAACTGCGCGCGCGAATCCAGCGGACCGAGCCGTCGGGACGCTGTATCCGATATTCCAGTTCGATCGGCTCGGTGACCCACCGGTTCTCGAATACCTGTCGGATACGCGGCTGATCCTCGCAATGAATGCCATTCAGCCAATCGAATGCGTCTTTCGAAAGCGCCTCAGCCGACCGATTCCAAATATGGCTATACGCTGGATTGACGTACAAACATCGCTTCAAATCCGGCGACGTCAGCCAAATCGCGTCTTGAAGATTTTCAGCCAGGGACCTGAAACGCTGCTCGGTTTCCAGCAATGCGCGCGCATTCGCCGCCAAATCCGATCGCGCCTTTTGCAGCCTTTCCATCAGGAGGAGGATGGTTCCACTGACCAGAAAGTACAGCAGGATCTCCATAGCATCGGCAAACCCTCGCACTACCAATGCATCGCGCGGAGGGACGATAAACCACAAGCTGGCAACAAAACCAAACACCAGCACCATGATGGCGGGCCCCAAACCACACGCGAATTCGGCTATTGCAACCGCCACATAGAAGGTGGCGTAAGGATGCGGCTCTTGTCCCAGGAACGGATCGAGACTAAGTCGGGCCAAATACGCCGCTCCGACGAGGCCAATGCCAATCGAATAGCGCACCAGTGCGCCCGGTTGTCGGGCGTCTCCCCGCTGGAAAATTCCTAATGGTTCCATTTGTGTACAAACGTGACCGCTCCCCGCGTCGAGCTTGTCAGATGCAAAAGCAGTTTACGGTAAACTCTGAGTGCCCCGAGAATGACCTCCGCTCTCTTCGGTCATCTCCGGCACAGGATTGGACGAAGGTGGCGGCGCAAACGTTCAATTCGTGAGCCCAAAGGGGGTGATTTGTCCAAAAAGAGCAGGGCCCTGACTTTTGGAAGGCCGTCGATGAGACAAAACCGAGTTGACAAACAACACCTCTGTCCTATTGTCATATGACAGATAAAATCATTCAGAGACCCACATTATCTAACCCTTACCTTCATGCATCCGCCACCTGACTCGGTTGTCACGGTCGAAAACTTCGGCAAAAACTATGGCGCTTTCCCAGCCGTAACGGATCTCAGTTTCCGCGTTGGGCCTGGGCAGATTGTCGGGCTCGTCGGCGCCAACGGCGCTGGGAAAACCACGACATTGCGCGCCATTACGGGGATCTTGCGACCGACGACAGGGACCATTCGGGTCGCGGGTTTCGATATCCAGCAAGATCCCATCCTCGCAAAACGGGGTTTCGCCTACCTCCCGGATACGATTCATCCCTATGATTTGCTGACGGTGACCGAACATCTGCATTTCATCGCGTTGGCGTATCAGATTGAAGACGCCGAATCAAAATACACGACATTGCTCGAAGAGTTGGAACTTGCCGACAAAAAGGACGTCATCGCTTCGAATCTGTCTCGCGGTATGCTGCAAAAACTCGCGTTAGCCTGCGCTTTTCTGCGAGAGCCACAAGTCGTCATACTGGACGAGCCACTCACCGGCCTGGATCCGCGTGGCATCCGCAACATCAAACAATCGATTCGCCGCCGCGCCGCAACCGGCACAGCGTTCTTGCTCTCCTCACATCTGCTCATGCTCGTCGAAGCCCTTTGCGATGAGGTTTTAATCCTGCACCGCGGCCAAAAAATGGCATTTGGTTCCCTTCAAGAGATTCGTGAAAGTGCCACCCTTCATGCTGAGGCTTCGCTTGAGGAGGTGTTTTTCGCCGTGACCGAAAATCTGCCTGTCGATGGCGCGCCTATGCCCGCAAGGGTTTCATGAATCGATCCCTGATATATCTGTGGGTCACGCTATTGAAGCGCAAATCGCTCCATTTCTGCAAAAGCTTGCGCCGTCCCGCTACCGCGATTGGTTTCCTGGCTGTGCTGGCACTGATCGGCTTTCTTTTTTATTTCCGGCGGGAAGAATGGGTCGGGCACCTGCTCGAGCGACGCGTGCTGGTGGGTGGCGCAATGATCATGCTGTGCGGCTCGCTATTCAAGGGCTTTTTACAACGCGGGCTGGTGTTCGAACCGCCCGATCTTGAGTTCCTGTTCACCAGCCCCTTCACCCAACGGCAAATAGTATGCTATCGGTTGCTGCCCAACTACGCCTTTGCAGTACTCCAAAGCATCCTGTTCGTCTTGCTTTTTGCCACCCATCTCACCTACCCATTGGTCACCGGCATCTGTTTGGGGCTGTTCCAAATGGTTTGTTTCCACGTTGCAACCTCCGCCGCAATCTTCAGCGGAACAATACCCGAGGTCCTTCACCAGCGCTTGCGCTGGATGATGCTGGGGGCCTTCTTCTTTCTGACTGCTCTTTATCTTCGCGTGGCTTGGGACCTGAGAATCGTACCTGGGTTTTTCGCTTCACCACAGTCACAAGTCCTTTTTTATCCGGCTGTCAGCCTGCTGGACATAGCGAATACCTCAGCGCTGCAACAGCTGATTTTCACATTGGCGGGCCGCCATGCGTCGAGTCTCGAGCCTGCCTGGAAACCATTTCTTTACGTCGCGTGCTTTGCCGGAGGCTCCCTGATCAGCGCCTGGCTGTTGCTGAAGCAGAAAGGAGATATCTTTGAGCCCGCGCTGGAGACGACCTCACAATACGCCGAACGTCGCACCCGAATTCGTCAAGGGCGGCAAGCCGTTCCAATAAATTCAACTGTCGCTCGATCGCAAACGTTGACTCTCTTTGCCGGGTTTCGCGGCGTTGGCGCAATTATCTGGAAGAACATAATAGTAGCCAGGCGCTCAAAGCGGGAAGTTATCTGGGTTTCCGCGTTTGCCTTCATTTATACGGGGTTCACCGCGGCTTTGCTTTATCTTTACCATCATTATGCCAAGAAGGCGGGAGTCACACCGCCACCCGACGAGACAGCCGGATTCCATATCGGGATTGCTTTGTTCCTTGCCTCCTTGATTCTTTTCCTGCAGCGCATGGTCCCTTTTGATTTTCGCCGTGATGGCCATCATATCGTCAATTTCCGAACGCTTCCGTTCTCATCATGGGGAATCGCCTGGGCGGAATTGGCGGTTCCGACCGCGTTTTGTTTGGCATTGCTGGCACCGTGCATTATCGCCTTGGTTGTCTCCAGCAACTTTTCCGTTTTAACCACACTGTTAATCGCACTGGCGTATCCGGCAGTGGCGCTCGCTTTGAACGCAGTGTGGAACATTCATTACCTGATTGCCGCAACCAAGCGCGCTGCCGGTCAAAACGTGAGTGCAGTCGGAACTTTGCTCATTGTGGCACTTTCTTTTCTGGTTTTCTATCCAGCAGCGTGGGCGACCTTGCGAATCGGCCAATTGTTGCCGCACAATTCCGGCATTCAATTGCCGCTGCTAACTGGCCTGGCAATCCAATATTGTATTGATCTGGGCCTGGTGCTGCTCCTGGCCAGGCTGTACAACCGCTTTGAGGTTGCGCGCTAATTTCTCGCGCATGACTAACATGACCACAAAAGTCGAGCCGGAGTACCCGCCAAGCTCGGTAGGTTCAAGGATGCTGAATATTCTCGTAACGCCAGGCGATGTGTTTGACCAGGTGATTGCAATGCCTTTTCGTCAATCGACGTGGATCGCGCCGACGTTGGTAGTGTGTTTGGCCGGGCTTTTTCTGGTGGCAGTCGGCACAACCCAACAGCAGACGAGCACGGCTGTGCAGTTTTTAGTAGAAGCTCAAACGCCGGTAACCCACAATGCCGAGGCATTAAATCGCAATTGGATACCGGCTTCACTAGTCATTGTCTGTGCGGTTGTACTTATTGGTACGCTCTGGTCAACTGCCGTTATTTGGGCAATTGGCCGTTTCTTGCTGCGAGCGCGCTTTCCATTTTCAAAAACGCTCAGCGTAGTTGCTCTCACCGGAACGATTCTTGCCCTCGGGAGTCTGGTAACCGGGTTATTAGTGCTCGCTTCAGGAGATGGGGCGATGCGCCCAGGTCTGTCAGTATTTCTCCCGAGGCTCGGCCAGGAGAGTGCCGTCATAACGGCAATTGGGGTATTTAATGTATTTCATTTTTGGAGCATTACGGTCTTAGGGATTGGTCTGGCTCGGTTGGCGCGAGTTTCCTTAAAAGAATCGTTGTTTTGGGTATTCGGCTGGTGGCTCGTTCTCAGGATTGGGTTGATCCTTCTCGCCTAGACGAGCCCAGATGCGTCATTTTCACGCAAAGCGCGTGAAAATCACGCGCTTCAGAGGACTAATCTGGGCAAAATCGCAGATTTTCTACAAAAATATTGCTGGCATTCTCTATGCTCGGCAAATCCCTGGAAAGTTTCGGGGCTGTGAAACGGGACGAGCGACATATGAAAACGCTATTGCGGAGGGTATCCACCGGACTTTATTTTCGAGGGCCCGATCAATGGACCAGCAATCCCGCCGAAGCGCACAATTTCAAGCTGATCGATCGCGCGTTGGAGTTCATTGAACGATGGGACCTGCATGACATGGAGTTGGCATTTGTTTTCGACGACCCGGATGAGGTCACAAGTGTCCCCATCGATAAGATGGAGTTGAGATACTCCCAGGGCTGAACGACGACTTGCAGTCGTACCGCGCCGCGTTCACTGCAGGTTGTTCAGGTCGGCAAGCGCAGGTATACTCCTGCAGCAATGGCTGAGCTTGCCGATCTATCGCCTCAATTCTCTGCTTACCCCTGCGACAAGCCGCTTGACGCCCATGTCCACGTGGTAGGTAACGGCAGCGGCAACACCGGTTGTTGGTTGCGATTACACGGGTGGCGGCGGCTGATGGCGGGGTTGATGCTCCGTCATACCCAACTGCCTGCGTCAGCCCTCAACGGCGACTTAGACCGGCTCTTTATAGAACGACTGCTCGAGATGGTGCGCGGCTCTTCCCTGGGCGCCGTCGTCATTCTGGCCCAGGAGCGTGTTTACAATAATCAAGGCCAGCCGCTAGATAATCTGGGCACGTTTTATGTTCCAAACGATTACGTCCTCGGCCTGGCAAGAAAGTATCCTGAGTTGCTCCCGGCGGTTTCGATCCACCCGGCACGCCAGGACGCCTTGGAGGAATTGAACCGCTGCCTCGCTGAGGGAGCCGTGATGATGAAGTGCCTCCCCAATTGCCAGAACATCGATTGTAACGATCGTCGCTTCATCCGGTTTTGGGAACGGATGGCCGAAGCCGGACTCCCGCTCCTGGCCCATACCGGAGGCGAACATACCCTTCCGATCGTACGGAGCGAATTCTCTGATCCTCGGACGCTCAGGTTGCCGCTGGAATGCGGCGTAAAGGTCATTGCGGCGCATTGCGCCACGAAAAGCGGACTAACGGATCCAGAATACTTTCACATTTTCACCGAAATGACGCGCCGCTTCCCGAATCTGTACGGTGACAATAGCGCCTTTACCGTCCCAATTCGCGGAAGGCACGTTCCCGATTGTATTCGCCCGCCACTGGTGGAGCGAATCATTCACGGCAGTGATTTTCCTGTCCCGGTGTATGGGCACTTTCCCTGGCTCCGCGGTTTCATCGATTGGAAAACTTTCCGACGGTGGGAAGCAGACCCGAATGTGCTGGAACGGGATTATCAGCTAAAACGCGCGATGGGGTTTCGACCCGAGACGTTCACCCGGCTGTGGACTTTATTGCGATTACCGGCTCAATCGAGCGCTAAAGGCATGCGCTACGACCCGCAAATAAAAAAACCGGGCTAGTCAGTCAGGGGGTGACCGAAAAGCCCGGGGAATTTTCGAATTAAGTACAACAGTAGGATTACGGAGAACATCGGCACCGAGTTTGTACCGGAACCCATGCCGAAATCACAAAAATCATTTTAGGCTGACAAAGAACAGAGCGACAACGCCCGGAAAAATTCTCAGGGCTAAATCTATAACAACATAATCATAGACTCTTATAACTGTCAACTGGTTTCTGACAGGTATTAACCAAGCTTGACATTTTTATAAGCAAATCAATTTGCCCAGTCATCGCGCTTACACCAGTTATAACACCGGGAATTTCAAATCGTTTCAAAGAATTTTTGCCCCAGTCTTTTCCCCGGCAGCGGCCTGCAACCGCATCAACAGACCCGAAAAGCGCGCCCGCATCTGGTGATTGCGCACCGCCATCGCGAGGGCTTTCGACTGGCCCACCAGGACCACCAACTGTTTTCCGCGGGTGACTGCGGTATAGACCAGGTTGCGCTGCAACAGCAGGTAATGTTGGGTTGCCAGGGGGATGACGACGACGCGAAACTCGGATCCCTGAGATTTGTGGATGGTAATCGCGTAAGCCAGCGAGAGTTCGTCCAGCTCGCCGAAGTCGTAGGCGACCTCGCGCTGCTCGAACTTGACGGTGAGCGCCCGCTCGAAAAGATTGATCTTCAGGATGCGTCCGATGTCTCCGTTGAACACATCCTTCTCATAATTGTTTTCCGTTTGAATAACTTTATCACCCACACGGTACTGCGACCCGAACTTCTCGACCATCGGCTCCTCGTGCCGCGGAGGATTCAGCTCTGCTTGCAACCGCAGGTTGAGTTCACGAACTCCGAGCGAGCCCCGGTTCATTGGACTAAGCACCTGGATGTCCGAAACCGGATCGCATTTGAACTTGTTTGGGATCCGTCGTTTAACCAGGTCCAACACGGTATCTGCGATTCGATCCGGCTGCTCGCGTTCGACGAAGAAAAAATCAGCCGCTTCCTTGTCAGAGCCGAGTTCCGGCATCAGCCCCTCGTTGATGCGATGTGCATTGGTGATAATTCGGCTGTGAGCTGCCTGCCGGAAGACTTCCGTCAGACGAACCACCGGAACTGAGCCGCTCTCGATCAGGTTGCGCAGCACTGCCCCGGGCCCAACCGATGGCAATTGATCGACATCACCCACCAGCAAGAGGCTGGCGTGAGCCGGCAAAGCGCGCAGCAAATGATGCATCAGGAGAACATCCACCATCGAACTCTCGTCCACCACCAACAAGTCACAACGTAACGGATGAGTCTCGTTTCGCACAAAGCCGCCTTTGCCCGGCTCCACTTCCAGCAAACGATGGATGGTTTTCGCCTCGAACCCGGTCGTTTCAGACAAACGCTTGGCGGCGCGCCCGGTTGGCGCGCATAATTCGCAACGCACCTTTTTCGCGCGAAGTACCTTCAGGATAGCATTGACCAGCGTTGTCTTTCCCACGCCGGGACCGCCCGTAAGGATAAGGAGACGGGTCGTAAGCGCCTCACGCAACGCGGCGCGCTGACTGGGCGCCAACTCTTTTCCGCTGCGTTGTTCATACCAAGCCAGCGCTTTTTCGAAATTGATGGCCGGGTAACTCGCCGGTAGAGCAGATAACCGAATTATTCGCGCGGCGATTGCTTCTTCCGCCCGCTTCAATGTAGGAACAAAAACGAATTGCTCGCCGTGAATGGGCTCTTGCATCAGTTCCTGATTGGCCAACCCGCGTTGCAGGCCCGCCTCAATAATAGAGTCCTGGACGAGCAGCAGCTTGCCGGTCTCCTCTTTCAAGAGGGACAAGGGCAAGGCGCAATGCCCTTGTCCGGTGGCCTCGAGCAACACATGGCGCAACCCGGCACACGCCCGCATAATTGAGTCGTACGGAATACCGATTTTTTGAGCGATCTGATCGGCCGTCCGAAACCCAATCCCCGAAATATCGAGGGCCAGGCTATACGGATTGGCTCGCACCTCCGCGATCGCGTTTTCGCCGTAAGTCTTGTAGATCCGTACCGCACGGCTCGAGCTAACTCCGTGAGAATGGAGGAAGACCATAATCTCGCGGACCACCTTCTGAACGGACCAGGCGGCCTTGATTTGCCGGCGACGCTCGGGCCCGATGCCGTCGACTTCTTCGAGGCGGGCCGAATAGTTTTCAATAATGTCGAAAATCCCTCCTCCGAATTTCTCTACCAGCTTTGCAGCGTACACGGGCCCGATGCCCCGGACCATGCCGCTCCCGAGATATTTTTCGATGCCTTCGCGAGTGGTAGGCGCGCTGCTGCGCAACAGTTCTGCGCGAAATTGTTGTCCAAACTCCCGATCCTGAACCCAACGTCCTTCCGCGGTTAACCATTCCCCCGGATTGGCTGAGGGTACTGACCCGATGACGGTCACCAAATCCCTGCGACCGCGGATTTTGACCTTAAGGACAGCGAACCCATTCTCCTCGTTGAAGAATGTGACTCGCTCGATCAGCCCTGAGAGGCTTTCCGGGAGCGTCTGGGAAGGGGTCGTAATGGCGTACTAGCGGTGGCCTCCGCCCCCGGCGCGGCCACCGAAACCGCCGCCAGACCGCATCCCGCCTACATGCCCGCCAAAGGAAGCGGGACGACTGCCAAAGGAAGCGGGACGACCGCCGAAGCCCGCCGTGCGTCCGGCATAAGCCATCGGCCGAGTGCCGAAGCTTGTTGCCGGGCGCGAAACTGATCGCTGCGGCATGTACGTGCCAAAAGGACTCCGAGTGCCAGTGTTAGCAAACCCGGATCGGTTGCCGGTGAACGTGCCGAAAGGTGGCCGATTTTGATGGGACATCCCGGAGTTGTGACCGCCGTGAAAACTCCCCGCATTCCAATTCCCATGATGGCCATTGTAATGGCCGTCATAATGGCCGTCATGATGGTAATAGTGATGATGCCCGTGGGAATCGACGTAGTAGAAAAACGGCCAATAGCCCCACCAAGGGTAACTGTAGCTGTACCACCAATAATTGTAAGGGTATCCGTAGCTGTAGTCGTAAGGATAAACGTAGGCAGAGCTATAATTAGGATTGTAGTCACCGTAATCGTAGCCGTAATAAGGCCCGTAGGGGGCTTGGGCATTGGGAGCGTAAGGAGCCTGCGTGTTATATGGCGGCCGCGCGGTTGATGCCGAGGTCGCAACCTGCGCCCTAACCTCGGCTCCACGCTGAAGCAGCCCAGTCACAATCTCGTCCGGAACGCCGCGTTTTTTCAAGGCGACTATCTCTTCCGCGTTCAGGTCGTAGCCAATCGTAGAATTCTTTATGTACTCCTTAATGACTCCCAGGTCGACTTTGGCATCGAGCATCTGAAGAACATCTTGAACGCCCGCAGAGTACTTCGGAACGCTATGCTCCGTCCCCAGCGGCACGGGAGCGGGCTGGACTGAATTCGGAACCGTGTCGGTCGTTGGCGTGTCGACCGTAACAGCTGCAGCAGAAACGGCCATCCCCAGCCCACCGAGCAGGAAACAAAGCGGAAGGGCCCTGGCAAGTTGGCTGATGGGTTTCTTGAAATGCGTTGAAATTTTCATAACTACTCCAACGGTAGGTCTAAAAGTACCTTTAACCTTTTTCAGCGGTTGTCAAGCCGAGTTCGCAGGTCACGCGAGCGCTGCAAACAGGTTGAGCGGTAATAACCTAACCTCGGCCCTTACATCCCCATGATCTGGTACCCGCAATCAACGTAAATCACCTGTCCGGTAATCGCGGCGGCACCGTCGCTGGCCAGGAACAAGCCGGTCGCCCCGAGCTCGTCGGGCAGGACATTCCGTTTCAGGGGGGAGTGGGCTTCGTAGTGCTTCAGCATCTCAGTAAATCCAGCAATCCCGCGGGCCGCCAGCGTATTAACCGGACCGGCGCTGATGCAGTTGACACGGATTTTTTTCGGGCCGAGATCGTAAGCCAGGTATCGAGTGCTGGCTTCCAGCGACGCCTTCGCCACGCCCATCACATTGTAATGCGGGACGACCTTTTCGGAGCCGTAATAACTCATCGCGACAATGCAGCCTCCCTCTGACATTAACGCGGCTGCAGCGCGTGCCAGGGCTACCAGCGAATACGCGCTGATGTCCTGGGCGACGCGAAACGCCTCGCGGCTCGTGTTAACGAATTGACCTTCGAGCGCTTCCTTCGGCGCAAACGCCACCGAGTGGAGCAGGAGATGAAGTTTGCCGAACTTTTCGCGGACCGTCTTGAACACCTCGGCGATTTGCTCGTCCCTGGCGACGTCACAGGGCATGATGAGGGTTTCAGGGCCAAAGGCTCCGGCCAGTTCCTCAACATTCTCTTTGAGCCGCTCCCCCTGGTAAGTGAAGGCGAGTCGCGCCCCTGCTTTGGCCCATGATTGCGCAATCGCCCAGGCAATCGAACGTTTATTGGCGACGCCAAACACGATTCCCACTTTCCCGTCGAGTAACATAAGTTTGTTAAGAATTGAAGGCGCGCATACCAGTAGGCGAAATCCTGCGGGATGGCAAGGCTGCAACGGGCCCTGCGTTGCGCGAGAATCGGCAACCCAAAATCGACCCTCCGGGTGACTCCAAACCCGACGTTCGAGATCCAAATTTGGGCGCTGCGGGTTTATTCGGCCAAAGCCACAATCGGCTCTGTGCCCTTGTCGCGACGCTCGACTTTTGTACGGAGCTTCTTCAGTGCCTCGTTTTGGATCTGGCGGATGCGTTCGCGGGTGACACCAAAGTGGTGGCCTATTTCCTCCAAAGTTCTCGGAGTATCGTCCGCCAATCCGAAGCGCATGTCGAGGACTGCTCGTTCTCGGGGCGTCAAGGTTGCGAAGACTTCACGCACCAGTTCGTTATCACTGCTTTGCACCAGGTGATCGAACGGCGCGGCGGCACTCGTGTCCGCAACGACTTCGGCAACCTGCGCCGACTCATCGTCCGTTCCCAGCGGCGCCTCGAGCGAAACAGGGGTTCGCGCAGCCTCGCGATATTCCCGCACCCGGTGAGGCTTCAGACCAACATCCGCCGCCACTTCCTCATCGGTCGGGTCACGATCCAGGACCTCCCGCAGACGGCTTTCGGCCCTGCGGATGTGCGCCATCTTATCCACAACGTGGATCGGCAACCGTATCGTCTTGGATTGATTGGCTAATGCTCGCTTGATCGATTGCTTAATCCACCAGGCGGCATAGGTGGAGAGTTTCGCCCCTTTCTTAGGGTCGAACCGTTCGACACCTTTGATCAGCCCGATATTGCCTTCGTTAATTAGGTCCAACAAAGGCAATCCCAAACCTTCGTAATCGCGAGCGATCTTTACCACTAGCCGCAGGTTCGCCTTGATCATATGTTCGCGTGCTTGCGCATCTCCTCTCTTGATTCGGCGCGCGAGTACGACTTCCTCGCTCGGAGTCAGGAGTTTCACCTGGCCGATTTCCCGCAAGTAAAGCTGCAGCGCCGGCGCTTGCTGCCCATCGTTACGGCTTAACTCAGCCGAGCCCTTATCCCGCTCGGTAGCGGGAGTTTCCACAACTTCGGCTTCGAAACCCTCTGGTTCAGACAGTGCCGCGTCCCTGGATAAAACGCGAGCCCTGCCCGGGAGGCTCTTGCGACCGGCTGCAGGTTTGCCCGCTTTGGTTTGTCGTTTCTTCATTTTCTCTTTCAAAATCATACTTCTCCATTTCCGTCCGCAGGCGTCCGCGTCGATCTCACGCGCTGCACAATATTAGCCAGTGTTGTTCGGGCCAGGTCTCGTTCGAGAGCAGTTCGCGCCGAAGCAAACACGTGCTCCAGCGCCCCGCGTATGCATTGGCCGACCGGGCAATCCCCATTCGGCGAGCGCCGCGGCATCGCGAACGATTCATCGCATTCGACCGCGCGAAAAATCTCCGCCAGATTGATCCGGGCAGCGGGACGGCTCAACCGTGAACCTAATCCCGGCCCCTTTCTTGTCTCGACGAGCTTGGCTGCCTGCAGCGCGAGCAATAAACGGCGGATAATCACCGGATTGGTGTTCACGCTGGCAGCCAAGAGCGCCGACGAAGAGCCCTCGCCTTCTCTATAGGCGAGCACGGTCAAGACATGCACGGCCATGGCAAAGCGGCAATTGGCTCTCATAAACGGCCAGTGTATACGTAATACAACCAGTTACAGATGTCAAACGACAGCGTCACGCATTCTTGATGCATTTTCCTGAAAAAATGCCCATTTTAGCTGTTCGCTGACGGTTGACGGATCTCCGGGTGGTGAGGAGTCAGGCCACACTTTTGATCGGCCACCCCTCAATTTGAATCAACCCAAGGCACCTTTTGCCTCGAAAACCAGGCGGCTATGGACTATAGGCGTTCCACCGCATGAAATGCCTTTGCCTTTTTTGCCTTTTAGCGAGTTCGTTGATTTTCATCGGCTGCACGAGCTTCAACACCGCCTGGGATCAAGCGTCCAAACAATCAGTCCCCGCCGATAGACTCCAAGGTTGCTGGGAAGGAACGTGGCAAAGCGAATCCAATGGTCATGAGGGCAGT
>Ga0310810_10004192_pt1 | contig 15887 bp, 10 predicted proteins | sample NCmetagenome_FD_207641 | JGI IMG/M metagenome (GOLD analysis project Ga0310810, IMG submission 207641) | Soil microbial communities from experimental microcosm in Duke University, North Carolina, United States - NC | ecosystem: Engineered > Artificial ecosystem > Soil microcosm > Unclassified ...
TCAGGGTGACCGAGCCGGTGTGGCCGCCGGAGGGCGCCGAGAGGCGCAGCGTCCCGGCGCCGGAGGAGAGCGTGACCGGCGTCGTGCTGATGATGGTGTCGCAGGCGGCGAGCGGTGCCTGATAGGCGCTCTGCTTCACGTTCGCGCGCGCGATCTGCGTGCAGCTGTCGTTCGTATTGGTGACGAAGCCGGTGCCGTTCCAGTATTCCGCCCGGAACGAAACGTCGAGCGGCAGGCTCGCAACCCCGGTCGCGGGCAGGATCCGCAGCCGGCCGAAGCGCCAGCCCGTGTCGCCGCTGCCGATGCGAGCATGGTCGTTGGTGGCGTTACCGTCGACGTCGACGTTGAGATCGCTCGCCTTGAGCGTGACGCTCGAATCGTCCGGATCCGCCGGCGCAATGCCGATCTTGGTCGCGGCGTAGGCCCCGTCCGGGATCGCATTGCGCGTGATTGTCAGGCTGCCGACCGAGAGGGCGAGCGCCCCCGCGGTCCAGCTGCCGCTGACGCTCCCCGAGACGCGTGTGCTCAGGTTGGTGCCCCCGCCGCCGGTATCGCGCGCGCCGAAGTTGAAGGCGGCGAAGCTCGTCGGATCGAGCTTGGCATAGGCGCCTGCGTAGTTGCTAGTTTTCGCGTCGGCGGAGTTTCTCGCCTCCAGGGTGATGCCCGTGAATTGCATGGCTTGTCCGAGGTACGAGAAACCGCCGGCGTTGCAACCCTGCGTCATCGAGCCCGCGGCGGTGAGCGCGAAGTGATCAGGGATGAAGCGCCCGAAACCGAGCCCCGTTCCCGAGGCGACCGACGCGCTGCCGATGTTGCAGCCGTATTTGCCGGCGCCGTCGATGCTGTTGGAGGTGCTGTTCGCGTTGCAATCGTTCGGCTGGTCATTGCTGGTGAAGCCTGTATCGACCACGGCATTGGTATTGAGCCCGAAATTGCCGACCTCGCTGTAGTTAAACGTCGAGCCTGCGGCGACGCCAGAGACTGCTGCGCTGAAGTTACCGGCGAGCGTTCCCGCGCCGGGCGTGCCGACCACTTTCGTACTGTCGAGGCTCGGCGTGCCGTCGTAGTTGGTGCGGCCGGAATCGGCGCTCAGGTTGAAGCTCGCGCCGGTCTTGATGACGGGCGTACCCGAAGTGCCGGTATTGGTCGCGTTGGTCGAGGTGACCGTGAAGCTTCCAGGGCGTATCGAGAAATTGTCGGTCGAGCAAGCCTTGATGCCGCTCGGCGGGCAGGTCGTGCTGTCGCAGGTGACGCGCACGCGCACGTCACGATAGGCATTGGCGACGTTGAAGGCGCTGCTCGAGGTGGACGTTCGACCGCCGGAAATCGCGAAGCTGGCGATCGTCTGCAGCGGCGTATTCGAAGAGGTCGGGCAATTGCCAGAGGTCGTTCCCGAGAGCAGCTCGAGCGTCACGTTGCCATTGAAGGTCGATTGCGCAGGTGCGCTGGTCAGCGCGACGACCGCCAGGTCGAAGCCGGTGCCTGAGATCTTGGTGTAGATCTGGCCCGAGGTCGCGTTGGCCGCGGTGCTCGCCTCGAACACGTTGAAACTGGCCACCGTGGCGCCGACCGTGACGCTGCTGCTCGTGCCGGTGACTCCCGAATTGCCGACCTGCGTGGCCTTGAGCGTATCGGTGCACGTGCCGCTGATCGTGACGTTGCCGGTGTAGACGCCGGAGGTGAAGCTTAACGTCGTCCCGCCGGCCGAGATAGTGCAGTTGCCGTTCGTGGAGGTGATGGTCGCGGTGCCGGTGAATCCGGTGACGGTGCTCCCGTTCTTGTCCACCGCGGTGATGGTCACTGAGAATGGCGAGCCCGGTGTGGCGGTGCCGGGCGCGGTGAAGACAAAATGATCGACCCTGCGCCCAACGCCAAAATCGCTGAAGCTTGTCATCGGGCTCGCCGTGGCGCTGGTCGCGGTTGCATTGCCGACCATGGTCGGAAAGGTCCACGCGCAGGGCGGGGTGCAAGAGTCGGCCTTCGCGACACCGACGGTCGTGAGATCGAGGCCGGCATCGAGCTCGCCGGCGGCATAGTTAAGCGTCGCGGAATAGTTGCTGAAAACCACGCCCGAATTCGTCGCGGTCCAATAGCGGTTCACCGACTGCTTCGTCGGGCTCTGCGTCGGATCCAGGCCGGAATTGGTGAGATCCGAGTGCGGTCCGGCGGTCGCCTTCACGGTCAGGTTCCCGGCGACGCTGACGCTGCTGAAATTGACTGTGAGCGGCGCGTAAGCGCTCGCATCGCCTACCTCGAAAGTCCGCGCGATCGCCGCCCCGCTGACCGCGACATTTTTCCGCAGATTGCCGATGACGTGTCCGCTCGTGCGTGACACCGTACCGCCCGCGGGAATGATCACGGTGTTCGATCCCGCCGAAATGTTTCCCGAGGTCAGCGTGAGCGTGGCGTTGACCGTGACATCACCGCCCGGGTTCATCGTGCCCCCGCTTTTGTTGATGGTGAGGTTGTTGAAGGTGAACGCTGCACTCGTGGTCTGGGTACCTGAGCCGTTGAAGCTCACCGTGCTGCCGGTGACGGTGTACGTTCCAGCGCCCGAGGTGAAATTGCCGGCGATGCCCACCGTGCCTGCGCCGGGCAGCGTGCGATTGCCGCCGGTGCCGTTGAGGTTGTTGTAGTTCACGGCGGTAATGATGGTCGGGCTCGCGTTCGTGTAGTTGACCGTCGAAGTGGAGGCGGTAAAGGTGCCGTTGTTCACGAGCGGGGTGCCGCTGCCCGCAAAGTTCAGCGTCTGGCTGCTGAGGTCGATCGTGCTCGAGAGCCCTACGGTGAGCACGCTGTTTACCGTCGTAGAGCCGGCGAGGGTCTTGGCCCCTCCCGTCGCGGTCTGCAGGTTGTTGTAGGTGGTCGCGGTGATGTTCTGGGCGCCCCCGGAGTTGTAGACGACGGTCGAAGTCGAAGGCGTGAAGGTGCCTGTGATGACGAGCGGCGTGCCGTTGCCCGCTAGATTCAACGTTCGGCTGCTGAGATCGATTGTGCTCGAGGCGCCGACCGTGAGCACGCTGTTGACAGTCGTCGTGCCGACGAGCGTCTTGGTGCCGCCGGTCGCGGTCTGCAGGTTGTTGTAGGTCGTCGCAGTAATGTTCTGGGCCCCGCCGGAGTTGTAGACGACGGTCGAAGTCGAAGGTGTGAAGGTTCCGGTGATGACGAACGGCGTGCCGTTGCCTGCGAGGTTCAGCGTCTGGCTGCTCAAATCGAGCACCGTAGAGGCACCCACAGTCAGAACGCTGTTGACCGTCGCCGTGCCGGCGAGCGTTTTGGTGCCGCCGGTCGCAGTCTGCAGATTGTTGTAGGTGGCCGCGACGATGTTCTGCGCGCCGTTGAAGTTGTAGACAACCGTCGAGGTGGAAGGGGTAAAGGTGCCGCTGATGACGAGCGGCGTGCCGCTACCCGAGAGGTTCAGCGTCTGGCTGCTTAGATTGAGCGTGCTGGAGGCTCCCACGGTAAGTACGCTGCTGACCGTTGTGGTACCCGCCAGGGTCTTGGTTCCAGAGTTCGCGGTCTGCAGATTGTTGTAGGTGAGCGCGACGATGTTTTGGGCGCCGCCGGTGTTGTTATAGATGACCGTGGAGGTCGAAACGGTGAGGGTGCCGGTGATAACGAGAGGCGTGCCGGCGCCCGCGAGGTTCAGGGTTTGGCTGCCCAAATCGAGCGTTGTGCCGCCTCCCACCGTGAGCACGCTGTTGACGGTCGCGGTGCCGGCGAGCGTCTTGGTGCCCCCCGTCGCAGTCTGCAGGTTGTTGTAAGTGGTGCCGGCGATATTCTGCGCGCCGTTGAAGTTGTAGACGACCGTCGATGTGGAAGGGGTAAAGGTGCCGTTGACGACGAGCGGAGTCCCCGTGCCCGCGAGGTTGAGCGTCTGGCTGCCGAGATCGATCGTGCTCGAGGCGCCGACGGTCAGCACGCTGTTGACGGTCGTCGTGCCGGCCAAGGTCTTGGTGCCCCCTGTCGCGGTCTGCAGGTTGTTGTAAGTGAATGCCGCAATGCTCTGCGCGCCTGAGCCGTTAAAGCTCACCGTGCTGCTGGTGATCGTGTAAGCCCCAGCGCCTGGAGTGAAGCTGCCGGCGACGCCAACCGTGCCGCTGCTGGGCAGCGTCCGCGCACCGCCAGTGCCGTTCAAATTGTTGTAGTTCGCTGCCGTGATCGTCGTGGCGACCGCGCTCGTATAGTTGACCGTCGAAGTCGATGGGGTAAAGGTGCCGTTGATCACGAGCGGCGTGCCGCTGCCGCCGAGGTTCAGCGTCTGGCTGCTCAGGTCCAGGGTGCCTCCCGCCTCGATCGTCAGGCTCCGAAGCGACGCGGTCGCGACATCCAGCGTAATGCTTGCGGCGTTCGTGATCCCGCAGATGGTGACCACCGCGTTCGCCGCCGGCACGGACATGCCGGTGGGCGCCGAGCAACCGCCCGCAGACCAGTTGTTCGTGTTGTTCCAGGTGCCGCTTCCTCCGGAGCGCGCCCACCGGGCGGTGGTGGTGTAGCGCACGATGACGATGCCGCCCGCGCCGGCGCCGCCGATCGTCGCGGAGCCGTTGCCGCTCGAGCCGGCGGCGCCGCCGCCGCCGTCGCCCGGGTTTGTGCCGTCGGCACCTGCGGCCCTGCCCGTGCCGCCCGCGAAGCCGCCCCCGTCGCCGCCCGTCGAATAGGTCGTCGCCGTTCCGTCGATCGAATTCGAGGTTCCCGCGCCGCCGGCGCCGGCGGTGTTGCCGCTTCCAGCGGCGCCGGTGCCCGTCGCGCCGCCGCCGCCGCCGCCCGCGTTGGCGCTGGCGTTGCCGCCGTTGTGGCCGACGGCAGTTCCTGCACCCGCTCCCCCAGTACCGGATGAGCGTCCGCCCCCGCCCGAAGCTGATGCTGACGCCCCGCCGTTGTTGCCGCCGCCGCCGGACGAAGCGCCGGTGCCGCCGCCGGTAGCCGTCACCGACGGACAACCGGTTCCGGAGATTGTGGAAGACGTTCCAGCCCCGGCCGCAGCCGCCGAGGTGCCAGCAGCGCCACCCGTTCCCACGGTGACCGTGCAGGTTGAGCCGCCGGTCAGGCCGCCTACCGTTGCCGCCTGATAGGCGCCGGCGCCGCCGCCTCCCCCGGCTGGTTGACTACTGCCGTTCGACACTCCGCCTCCGCCGCCACCCCCGCCGACCACGAGGTATTGAACCGACGTGACATCGGGCGGAAGCGTGAACGAGCCGCCGGCGGTGAAAGTAATTACCGTATCGGTGCCGACGTAGGTAACGGTCTGCGACTGTGCTGCGCCCGGCAAGAGCAAGGCTGCGAGCGCCGCCAAGGTGCATGTCGAGTGCCGCGTCATTCGACGCAGAGAATACCGGCGACGCTCCAGAGGGCAAGGAGGCTTCTCACGCTCGAGCGCCGTTTGTCGCGGGAATCCCGCCGCTGATACTCTTTTTCATTTCCACCCCTGCTGGCGCGAGAAACGCGTCTCGTGCCTTGCAAATGCTGACCCCCCTCCATCCGCGCGCCCGTAGCATTGGCGCCACTGAAGCCGAGCGCTTCAGGTATCCTGCCACGCGGTCGGAAAAAGGGATAAATCGGGGGTTCACTATTTTGCGGGTTATTAAGGCAGTTTTCTATTTGACAACAATGCCTTAGTAGTTTATCTTAAAGTAGGGTCAAAGTCGACGGAGAAGATGCGTGAAGTGGTTCGGCAAATCAACTGCCGCTGAGCCCGGCTGGCTGGTGATCGCGCAAAGCGACACGCAGTGGAGCTATGTGCACGGTTCTTATGCCGCCTCGGGCAAGTCCGCGGTGACGCGCTTCGGTCAGGCGGAACTGGAAGCGAAGCCGCACGCGCTCGAAAAGCTCGCGCGCGAGCTCCATTTCGACCGCTATCAGTGCTCGACGCTGCTGCGCCCCGGGGAATACCAGATGCTGCTCGTGGAGGCGCCCACGGTTCCTCACGCCGAGCTCAAGAGCGCCATTCGCTGGCGCGTCAAGGACATGCTCGACTATCACATCGACGACGCCACCATGGATGTGCTCGACATTCCGCCCGCCGCCGAGGCGGCCGGGCGCAGCCACTCCATGTATGCCGTCGCCGCCCGCAACGACGTCATCCAGGGGCGCGTGAAGACCTTCGAGGATGCGCGCATTCCCCTGCGGGTGATCGATATTCCGGAAACGGCGCAGCGCAATATCTCGGCGCTCTATGAAGCCGAAGGCCGCGGCGCCGCGCTTCTTTATTTTAACGACGACGCCGGCCTGCTCACCGTGACCTGCCGCTCCGAGCTCTATCTCTCGCGGCGGATCGAAATCGGGCACGGGCAGATCGCGGGCCGGGCACCCGAGTCGCGCGCGGAGCTCTTCAGCCGGATCGTGCTCGAGCTGCAGCGCACGTTCGACCATTTCGACCGGCAATTCAGCTACGTGCCGATCTCCAAGGTGCTGCTCGCGCCCGAGCCGGCCGAGACCGGGCTCTTCGAGTACCTGAAGGCGAACCTCGACATTCCGGTCGAGCGCGTGAATCTCCTCGATCACGTGAGCTTCGCCAAGGAGGCGCCCGATTCCGCGGAGCAATGGCGCTTTTTCCACCTGGTGGGAGCCTCGCTCCGGCACGAGGCGAAGGCGCTCTGATGGCGCAGCAGATCAACCTTTTCAACCCGATCTTTCTCAAGCAGAAGAAATACTTTTCTGCCGTGACGATGCTGCAGTCGCTCGGGCTCGTTCTCGCCGGCGTGCTCGCCTTTTACGGCTACACCGTCTACTCGACACAGGCGCAATCGCGCATTGCCGCCAACTCCGCGCAACAGCTTGCCTCGCAGAGCCAGCAGGTGGCGGCGCTGGCGAGCCAGGGCCGCAGCCGGGTTCTGCAGGACGAGCTTGCCCAGGCGCAGGCGCGGCTGCGACAGCGCGAGGAGACGCTGGCGCTGCTGCGCACGGGCGGCCTGGGCAACACGGCGGGCTTCGCGCGCTACCTGACCGCGCTCGCGCATGAATCCGTCGGAGGGGTATGGCTGACCGGGTTTTCGATCAGCGGAGACGAGGCCGAGCTTCACCTGAACGGGCGCGTGCTGCAGGCGGACCTCGTGCCCGCCTACCTGCGGGCGCTCAACCGGGAAGAAGTGATGAGAGGTCGCCGCATCGCCGAGCTGCGCCTGACCGCGCGTGAAGAGCGCGATGCGAGCACCGCGGCTCCCGGCGCCAATCCTTCGCCCGCCGGCGCGAGCCCTGCGGCACCCGCCGTGCCGAACCGGTATGTCGAATTCAACGTGATTGCGCTGCGCACCGCGGCGGGCTCGCCCGAGGCGCCCGCGAAGGCGGCGCAGTGAAGAGGCTCTGGAAACAGTACGCGGACCGGATCGACGCCGCCACGCTGCGCGAGCGCGTCATGGTCTTCGCCGCCGCGGTCGTCGTGCTCGTGCTGCTGATGAATTCGCTTCTCATCGAGCCCCAGCTCGCCAGGCAAAAGCAGCTCTCGCGCGAGATTGCGCAAAGACAGCAAGGCATCCAGGCCCTTCAGCAGCAGCTCGCCAAGATGGCAAGCGAGCGCCGCGCCAATCCGGACGAGGCCGAGCGGGCGAGGCTGGCCGACGCGCGCAAGCGCCTTGCCGAAGTCGACGCGAAGCTCCTGGAAGAGCAGCGCAAGTTTGCGCCGCCCGAGCAGATCGGGTCGATCCTGGAGGAGATGCTCTCGCGCAACCGCAAGCTGAAGCTGGTCGACATGCGCACGCTGCCGGCCGCGCCGCTCGAAGCGGATAAGCCCGCCGCGGCCGCGCAGGCGGCGCAGGCGAAGCCGCCGGCGGCAAAGCCCGCCGGGACCGGGCAGGTCTACCGGCACGGGGTCGAGCTCACCGTGGCCGGCACGTATCTGGACCTGCTCGCCTATCTGAAAGCGCTGGAGAAGCTTCCCAGCCAGATGTACTGGGGCAAGCTCGACCTGTCGGTCACCGCCCATCCGCAGGTGACGCTCAAGCTTTCCGTCTACACGCTCAGCCTCGATCCGGCATGGATGCGCGTATGAGCCGGCGGCCCGCCTCCCTCGCGCTCGCCGGTCTTGCGCTGCTCGGCGCGCTGCAGGCGAGCGCCCAGGGGCTCGTCGATCCGACGCGTCCGCCGAATGCGCCTGCGGGCGAGGCCGACGCCGCGCAAAGCGGCACGCAGCTGCAAAGCATCCTGATCGCCTCGAACCGCAGGGTCGCCGTCATCAACGGCGCCCCCGTGGGACTTGGGGGCATGGTGGGCGAAGCGAAAGTGATCCGCATCAACGAGACCGAAGTCACGCTGCAAAAAGGTGACGAGATCGAAGTGCTGAAGCTGTATCCGGGGGTCGAGAAGCAGCCGATCAAGCGACGCGCGCGAGGCGCCGTCGCATCGCAGCGCTCGCCGCAGCCAGGGGGAATAAAGTGAAAATCCACATTGCAGTGCTGCTTGTTGCCGCGCTCGCCGGTTGCGTCGCTCCGCCGCCGATGCGCTCGGGCGTGGATCCGGACGTTCTCAAGGAAGTGCCGAAAGGCGGCGAGCGCAAGGCCGAGCCGCGCCCCGAAGCCGTGGAGCAGGCGCTGCTGCCGCCGCTGCGCATGGAAATGCCCGCGGTGCGCGGCCAGCCGATCGACCAGCGCTTCGACCTTTCGGTGAGCAACGCGCCCGCGGCGCAGGTTTTCATGTCCATCGTTTCGGGCACGCGCTACAGCATGCTCGTGCATCCGTCGATCACGGGGACGATCTCGGTCAACCTGAAGGACGTGACGCTGCGCGAGGCGCTCGACTCGATCCGCGACCTGTACGGGTACGACTACCAGGTCGACGGCACGCGCATCCTCATCCAGCCCGCGGGCCTGCAGACGCGCATCTTCCAGGTGAGCTATCTGCTTGGCGAGCGCCGCGGCGTGTCCGACGTGCGCGTGCAGTCGGGCTCGGTGACCGATATCGGCGCCGGCGGCGCGACTACGCCGACCGCCGGGGTCGGGATTCCGTCCGGCGTCATCCCGCCCGCAGGGTCGGCCGCCACCCGCGGCCTGGAAAGCAGCCGCGTCACCACGCGCACGCAGAACGATTTCTGGGCGGAGCTGCGCACGTCACTCAGCGCGATTGTCGGCACCGGGGAAGGCCGCAGCGTGGTCATCTCGCCGCAATCGGGGCTGGTGGTGATCCGCGCGCTGCCGGCGGAGCTGCGCGCGGTCGAGAACTATCTGCGCGCGACGCGCCTGTCGGTTGAGCGCCAGGTGATGCTCGAGGCGAAGATCATCGACGTCGAGCTGAACGACACTTACCAGTCCGGGATCAACTGGGCGCTGCTGCACAAGAACATCGGCATCGGGCAGGTGGGCGATCAGACCTCGATCGGGCTCAACCAGACCCAGTCGAGCCGGGGCTTGAGCGTCTCGAGCACCACCATGTCAACGCCGCAGCCCAGCGTCGGGAGCGCGGCGACCAGCAGCGCCGCCCTCCTTTCGGGGAACCCGGCGGCGGGCCTGTTCGGGCTCGCGCTGCAGGTGCAGAACTTTGCCGCGCTCATGCAGTTCCTCGAGACCCAGGGGAAGGTTCAGGTCCTTTCCAGCCCCCGCGTGGCGGCGATCAACAACCAGAAAGCCGTGCTCAAGGTGGGCACCGACGAGTTCTTCGTCACCAACATCCAGTCGGCAACAACGGTCGCCACCGCTGCGGGCACGACGGTCGGGACCCCGGTGCCGACCGTGACCGTGCAGCCGTTCTTCTCGGGCATCGTGCTCGATGTCACGCCGAAGATCGACGAGAACAACCAGATCATCCTGCACATCCACCCCTCGGTGAGCCAGGTGACGACCGACAACAAGGACATCAGCCTTGGCGGTGCCGGCAATTTGCGCCTGCCGCTCGCGAAGAGCTCGGTGAGCGAGACCGACACCATCGTGCGCGTCCTGGACGGCAACATCGTCGCGCTCGGCGGCCTCATGAAGCTCGATGTACGCGACAGCCGCGGCGGCTTGCCGGGCACGGGCGACAACGCCGTCGGCAACTTCTTCCGCAATGCGAACACCTCGCTAGTGAAGAAGGAGCTCGTCATCCTGCTCAAGCCCACGGTCATCCAGAGCGATCGCGAGTGGGAGGAGGACCTCAGCCGCACGCGCTCGCGCTTCGAATCGCTGAACATTCCTGTGCCCGCGGCGCCGCTGCCCGAGGCCAAGCGATGAACTACGTCGCCTATTTCGGCCTGCGCGAGCCGCCGTTCGGGATTACGCCGGACACTAGCTTTTTTTATGCCTGCCGCAGCATCCAGGAGGCGCTCAATACGCTGCTCGTCGCCATGGGCAACGGCGAGGGCTTCATCAAGATCACGGGCGAGGTTGGCACGGGCAAGACCCTGCTGTGCCGCAAGTTCCTCGCCACGCTCGACTCGGGATGGGTGAGCGCCTACGTGCCCAACCCGACGCTCGAGCCGCGCGGCCTGTTGCTCGCGCTTACCGAAGAGCTGGGCCTCGCCGTCGATGCGAGCGCCGACCAGCACCGGCTGATCAAGAGCGTCACCAAGTGCCTGCTCGATCTCGCCCGCCTGCGCAAGCGGGTCGTGCTGTGCATGGACGAGTGCCAGGCGATGCCGCTCGAAACGCTCGAGGCGGTGCGGCTGCTGACCAATCTCGAGACCGAGAAGCGCAAGCTGCTGCACGTCGTCATGTTCGGCCAGCCCGAGCTCGACCGGAAGCTGCAGGACAGATCGATCCGGCAGCTCCTGCAGCGCATCACCTTCCACCACCGCTTGAGCGGCCTGCAGGAGGACGAAGTCGGCGCGTATATCGCGCACCGCCTGGCGGTCGCGGGTTACGGCGCAGAGGCGCTTTTCAGCGAGGGCGCGATCACAGCCTTGCATCGCGCGAGCCGCGGCGTGCCCCGGCTGGTCAACATCCTCGCGCACAAGTCGCTGCTTCTCGTGTTCGGCGAGGGCAAGCGCCAGGTGGAGCGCCGCCATGTCGTCGTCGCGGCGAGCGACACGCCGTCGGCGGCGTCCCTCGGCCGCAGCTGGTGGCCGCGGTTCAGGTTGTTCCGCTGGGCCGACTGAGCCTTTCCCGCGCTCGCCGATGAGCATCATCAACAAGATGCTGCAGGATCTGGATCGCCGCCAGGGAATGTCCGATCCCGGGTCGGCGCCGCCCCCGTCGCAAGTGCGCACGGTGGCGCCCGCGCGCAAGGACCGCGAGTGGTTCTGGCGCATCATCGCCTTGCTCATGATCGTGGCAGTCGGCTGGGTCGGCTGGATCGCGTGGCAACTGCAGCCGCGCCCGCCGGTGGCCACCGAGCAGGCCTTCAAGGCGGCAGAAAACGCCCAGCGCAAGACGATCGCTGCGGCCCCGGTCGCGCCTGCGGTCGCTCCTTCAGCGCCAGCGCAGCCCGCGCCCTCGCCTGCGGCGTCGGCGCCGGCCGCAAGTCCGTATTCGGTACCGCCGGCCGCGCCCGAGACGCTCAAGCTCGCGCAGGATATTCAAACACCCGTGAGGGAACAGGCCGCCAAACCATCCGGCAGGGAAGCAAGCAAAGCGGCGGAAGCAGGCCAAGCGGCAGAAGGCAGCAAAGCGGCGCCGAGGGCGGCCGTCGCGCCGTCGGCGCCAGAGGCGAGCGCGCCCGTGAAGCCGGCGCCCGTCGCGGAGGCAGCGCCCAAAGTCGAGAAACGCGAGCGAGCGCGCAGCCCGCAGGAGCGCGCCGAGCTGGAATTCCGCCGCGGCGTGGCGCTGATGAATCAGGGCAGAATCAGTGAAGCGGAGGAGGAACTCGGCTCGGCGGTGCGCGCCTATGCCGGTCACGAGCCGGCGCGCCAGGCGCTCGTCGCGCTCGACCTCGAGCAGGGCCGGGTGGACAGCGCGCGCCGGCTGCTGCAGGAGGGCCTCGCGCTCAATCCGGCGAACGTCCGTTTCGCCGCCGTTCTCGCCCGCATCCTGATCGAGCGCAAGGACTATGCAGGCGCGCTCGAGGCGACCCAAGGCGCCCTCGCCGAAGGTCAGGGCGACGCGGAGCTGCAGGCGATGCGCGGCACCGCAATGCAGAGACTCGGCCGTCAGGTGGAGGCGAGCGAAGCGTTTCGCGCCTCGCTGCGCGCCGCGCCGCAGAACGGGGCCGCCTGGATGGCGCTCGCCCTCTCGCTTGAGGCCCAGAACAAGCGCAGGGAAGCGGCCGAGGCGTTCAGGCGCGCCGCCTCCGCCGGTACCCTCGGCGCGGACGCGCGCACGTACGCCGAGCAACGCGCCAGAGCGCTGCAGTAACAGCCGAGGGGAAACGAGCTACGCGGGTGCGCCTGCGGTGGGCCCGATCTGCTCGAGCCGATAGCCGTAGTTGTAGACGGGCACCACGCGAAAGCCGGTTTCCGACCTCAGGTCGAGCTTCTTGCGCACCTGGCTGACGTGCGTATCGACGGTTCGCGTGGCGAGATCGCCCGAGCGTCCCCACACGGCTTCCTGCAGATGGCCGCGCGACATGAGCCGCCCCATGTTGCGAAAGAGAACGACGGCGAGGTCGAATTCCTTGGGCGTCAGCTCGATCTTGGCGCCGTCGCGCCGGATCTCGCCGCGCTGGGTGTCGATCTGGAACGGCGGAAACATGAGCTGCTTGTCCTCCTCGCGCGGGTAGGCGCGGCGCAGCAGGGCGTGCACGCGCGCGATCAGCTCCTGCTGGCGCGCCGGCTTGATCATGTAGTCGTCGGCCCCGTGCTCGAGCGCGAACACGATGTCCTGCTCCGAGTCGCGCACCGTCACGAACAGGATCGGCACCTTCTTGGACACATTGGTGCGCAGCCATTGCAGCACTTCCGTCCCGGACACATCGGGCACCTGCCAGTCCAGAATGAAAAGGTCGAAGCTCTCGCGCGTGGCGCGCATCATCGCCTCGCGCCCGGTCAGGTAGCCGTGCACGTCGTGCCCGTCGTGCACCAGCCAGCGCTGCAACAGGGCCAGCTGGTCCGGGTCGTCCTCGAGGATGGCGATACGCACGGTTCGGATGATAATGCGGTGATCCTTCAGTGCAAAGAAGTGTGAAAACCGAATGAAATTAGGGCTCTTGGGCGGTGGAACGATCGCGCGGCTGGTGCTGGAACACCTCAAGCGGGGCGAAATTCCGGAGATCGAGGTCGTCGCGGTCGCCGGCCGCAACGCCGATTCACGTGGCGCCGAGCTGGCGCGCGAATTCTCGGTTCCCTATGTCATCGGCTTTGCCGCGCTTCGTGCCGCCAAGCCAGAGGTGGTGATGGAAGCGGCATCGCATGACGCGGTGCGCGAGCATCTCGTCTCGCTGCTGGAAAGCGGCATCTCGGTGGTCGTGCTCTCCGCGGGCGCGCTCTCGGACGACAAGTTGCGAAGCGCTGCCGAGGCCGCGGCGCGGCGCTCGGGCGCGCTGCTCTACGTGCCTTCGGGCGGCATCGGCGGGATGGACGCGTTGAAAGGCGCTTTGGCCGCGGGCGTCGATGAGGTGACGATCGAGGTCGCCAAACCGCCGGTCGCCTGGAAGGGAATCGCCTACGTCGAAAGCCTCGGCATCGATCTCGCCGGGCTACGCGCGCCCAAGACGCTCTTTGAAGGACCCACGCGTGGCGGGGTGCCGCTTTTCCCGCAGAACGTGAATATCGCCGCCGTGCTCTCGCTCGCGGGCATCGGCTTCGATCGAACCCGCATGAGAGTGGTCGCCGACCCCGGATTGACGGTCAACACGCACACGATCGAAGTGAGGGGAGCGAGCGGCCGATTCAGAGTCGTCTTCGAGAATATTCCCGCGCCCGAGAACCCCAAGACGTCTTTCCTGGCTTGCTACAGCGTCCTTGCTGCACTGCGGGAATTGGGGTCAAAAAGCCGGTACGGGACCTGAGTTGTGCGGGAAAGCAACCGATTGTGAAACGCAGTCGGCCGCAATGCGGCCTGATTCTTGCCTAACTGGCGGAAACAAGACATAATTTCAGGTTCCGCCGGAGGGGTGCCCGAGCGGCTAAAGGGGGCAGACTGTAAATCTGTTGGCCTTGCGCCTACGTTGGTTCGAATCCAACCCCCTCCACCAGCAGATGCTCGGGTGCGGCACAGCGGAAACGGAACGAAGACGGGTGAAGGAAAAAGGCGGGTGTAGCTCAATGGCAGAGCAGAAGCCTTCCAAGCTTATGACGAGGGTTCGATTCCCTTCACCCGCTCCAGCAAGTGGTCGAGGCGGTACGAATTCGCGCCCATGTAGCTCAGTGGTAGAGCACTCCCTTGGTAAGGGAGAGGTCATGTGTTCGATCCACATCATGGGCACCAGCATTTCCGGACATTTCAACGCATAGGCGTCAGTCATGGCGAAAAGCAAATTCGAGAGAACCAAGCCGCACCTGAACGTGGGGACGATTGGCCACGTGGATCATGGCAAGACGACGCTGACGGCGGCGATGACGCACATTCTGGCGAAGAAGTTCGGGGGCGAGGCGAAGAACTACGACCAGATCGACAACGCGCCGGAGGAAAAGGCGCGCGGCATCACGATCAACACGGCGCACGTGGAGTACCAGACCGAGAAGCGCCACTACGCGCACGTGGACTGCCCGGGGCACGCCGACTACATCAAGAACATGATCACGGGCGCGGCGCAGATGGACGGGGCGATCCTGGTGGTCTCGGCCGCCGATGGGCCGATGCCGCAGACGCGCGAGCACATCCTCCTGGCAAGGCAGGTGGGGGTGCCCTACATCGTGGTGTTCCTGAACAAAGCGGACATGGTGGACGACAAGGAGCTGCTGGAGCTGGTGGAAGTGGAGGTGCGCGAGCTCCTGTCCAAGTACGAGTTTCCGGGGGACAAGACCCCGATCGTGATCGGCTCGGCGCTGAAGGCGCTGGAGGGCGACGAGGGGGACCTGGGGATCAAGGCGATCATGAAGCTCGCCGATGCGCTGGATTCCTACATCCCGCAGCCCAAGAGGGCCGTCGATGGGCCGTTCCTGATGCCGGTGGAGGACGTGTTCAGCATCTCGGGCCGGGGCACGGTGGTCACGGGGAGGGTGGAGCGCGGGATCATCAAGGTGGGCGATGAGATCGAGATCGTGGGGATCAAGCCCACGACCAAGACGGTGTGCACGGGCGTGGAGATGTTCAGAAAGCTCCTGGATGAGGGCCAGGCGGGGGACAACGTCGGCATTCTGCTTCGGGGCACCAAGCGCGAGGAAGTGGAGCGCGGGCAGGTGCTGGCCAAGCCCGGCTCCATCACGCCGCACTCGAAGTTCGAGTGCGAGGTGTACATCCTGTCCAAGGAAGAAGGCGGCAGGCATACGCCCTTCTTCAACAACTACCGGCCGCAGTTCTACTTCAGGACCACGGACGTGACCGGCGCGGTGGAGCTCCCCAAGGGCACCGAGATGGTGATGCCGGGGGACAACATCAAGATGGTGGTGACCCTGATCACCCCGGTGGCGATGGAGCAGGGGCTGCGCTTCGCCATCCGCGAGGGCGGCAAGACCGTCGGCGCCGGCGTCGTCGCCAAAGTGATCGAGTAACGGAACAGAAACGGAACAAGAGGGGCATAGCTCAACTGGCAGAGCGTCGGTCTCCAAAACCGAAGGTTGGGGGTTCGATTCCCTCTGCCCCTGCCACTGACTGAAAAAATGGAAACAACGACGACAACGATCGCAGACAAGGCCAAGCTCGCGGCCGCGCTCGGGCTCGTCGGCTGCGGCATCGCGGCGTACTACTGGCTCGCGGACAGCAACCTTCTGCTGCGCATCCTCGCGGTGGTCGCGGGTATCGCGGCCGGGGCGGGCGTGTCGCTCGCGAGCGGGCCGGGGCGCGACTTCATCGGCTTCACGCGCGAAGCGCTCGTCGAGGTTCGCAAGGTGGTCTGGCCGACGCGCAAGGAAACGGTGCAGACGACGGCGGCGGTATTCGCATTTGTGGTCGTCATGGCGGTCTTTCTCTGGCTGAGCGACAAGACGCTGGAATGGCTGCTGTACGACC
>Ga0310810_10004193_pt1 | contig 15887 bp, 16 predicted proteins | sample NCmetagenome_FD_207641 | JGI IMG/M metagenome (GOLD analysis project Ga0310810, IMG submission 207641) | Soil microbial communities from experimental microcosm in Duke University, North Carolina, United States - NC | ecosystem: Engineered > Artificial ecosystem > Soil microcosm > Unclassified ...
CCATGCAAAGTAGAAGTTGGGCCTCGCATCCTGAGAAAACCCAAGATTTAGTGTGTGCGGCCCAGGCTAGGGAACGGCCGCGGCGCGCTGGAACGCTGGCCGCGCAAGCAGGCGCTCACGATAGGCCGTGGCGCGGGGACCGAGCAGCGAGACGTAGTCGGGCTTTCCCATGTTGTTGAGCGGATAGCCAACCGAAATGTCAGCAAGCGTCATCCGCCCCGCCACCAGGAAGTCACGACCCTCCAGCCGCTGCTCGAGCAGCTTTACCCGCATCGAGAGCGAGTGGCGGGCATCAGCCAGCACGGCATCGATGCCGGTCTGCATCTCCGGCGTCCTGTTCCGGATGCGGCGGACGCGCGCCATCGTGGAGAGTGGCGCCTGCAAGGTAGCCTCGCCGTACAACAGCCATTGCACGAACTCCGGCCGCTCCGGCTCGTCCGGCGCCACGACCAGGTCGGAACCATGCCGGGCCGCGAGGTATTCGCAGATCGCCAGCGATTCGTAGATCACCCGGTCGCCGTCGATCAGGGCGGGCAGCGTGCCAGCCGGATTGATCGCGAGATACTCGGGCTCCTGCAGCCGCGGCCGGACACCCAGAGACTTCACTTCGACCGTGGCGCCGATCTCCTCCAGCGTCCACAGCACGCGGAACGAGCGCGAGGTGGGTACGTGATAGAGCGTGGCCATCAGTCGAGCCTCTCCAGTGCGCGGAGACAGGTGCGCGGCATCAGCGACGAATAGTAGATCTGCTCATCGACGGCGTGCGCATAGCCGACCACATCGGCCGTAACGATTGCCGCTAGTCGGCGCTGCTCGCGAGCCAATAGAACTCCTCCCACCCGGATCATAGAAGGGCTCAATCGACAGGGCAATGACGCGGCCGATGTGGCGCGTACGTCTCTGCTTCTGGCACATCGGGTCATTTCGCAGCGCCGCGGAAATTGGTCGCTATCGGCGGCGCAAGCGGACACAGGCAAGCCGTCCACTCGGCAGATTTATGGGGTCACGGCCTAATCTAGAAGCCGCCTGCCTTCTGATCGCCGCCGACCTCGGCACCCGCCCGCGCGCGGCGCGCGTTACTCACCAATTGTCCCGGCCGGTCTTCATGGTTCGGCTTGGCCGTGGCGAGGCGCAGCACAGCGGCGTAGTTCGGCTGCACCTCCATGCGCGCCGCATGCCGGCTCGCCGAGAGAATGCGGTGAACCCTCGGTAAATTGTAGCAGGGCACGTAGAACAGCAGATGATGCTCGAGGTGATAGTTCACGTAATACGGTGCGATGAAAAGCCGCTCGAGAAAACCCGCATGCGTGGTGCGGGTGTTGCGCAAGGGATCGGCGCTGTCGGGCACCACGGCGTGCTCGGCGATATTGCGGATGCGGGTGATAACCATCTGCCAGGTGAAGAGCGGCAGCAGCCACAATAGCGGATAGGCCCACCACACGCCGGCGGCAGCGAGGCCTGCGAACATCACCGCGTTGACGGCGAATTGCGGACCGAGTTTTTCCCGGAAATGCGCGGCACGCTGCGCCAGCGGCCATTCGCTGGGTCCGAGTGCGTTGAGCAATTGCGCCTTGCGTTGCTGGTAGCCGGTCTGCCCGGTGATGTCGCGCAGGAATTTGCGGCGGTAGCTCATTTTCGTTATCGGAAACGGCGCCGAGAGAATGAGATCGGGATCGTCGTCCTGTTGGGTGCGCGCGTGATGCTGCAGATGATAGCGGCGATAGGCGCGCGTTTCGGCGAAGACCGGATAGGCGCAGAACCACTGGCTCAACGTCAGATTGGTTTTCTCGTCCGCTGACAGGCAACCATGCGCACCGTCATGCATCAGGATCGCAAGCCCGAGTTGGCGCGAGCCGATGATGCCCACGGCCAGCAGAAAGGTCAGCGGATTGGGCCACCACGCGACCAGCGCGATCGCAGCCACGATCAGCACCCACGCATGAACGATCAGGGCCACGCCCTTCCAGGTCGACCGCTCGCGCACGGCAACCAGTTCATCCTCGGAGAGGAAGTCGCGGGCACGCATTCGAAGCGCGGTCATGCTGGGGTCTTCCCTTCGGGTAAATTGGACGGCGTCGCCTCGCCGACGAGGCGCAGCCGCGCGCCCTCGCTGGCAGCAATCGTGGTTGCCTGGTCGCCCAGCACGCGCAGCATCTCGCGCGACAATTCGTCTGCCGAACGGCCCATCGCATAGCCTTCGACCATCACGCCGATCGCAACTGCCCAGAACCGCCGCGAGGTCGCATCGGGATCGCGCAGGCTTTTCCAGCCGTGCCGCTCGATCTGGTTCGAATAGGCGCGCAACCCTTCACCGTGCAGCCGTTCGATGGTGCGCTCCACCAAAGCCGCGAGATCCTGGCGGCGGCGCGTCAGCGTCAGCGCTTCGGCGAAGAATGCGACCGAATCCGTCGCCGTCACGCTTGCAACCAATGCGCGCGTGTAGTCGCGCGGCGTCGGTGCCGAGAGCGCGGCCTGTTCCGCCGCGCGCGCCACATACAGCATCTCGCGGCAGGCGGCCTCGACAAACAGCGCCTCCTTGGTGCGGAAGTAATAGGTGATCTGGCTGGGAAAGGCGTCCGCTGCAGTGGCGATGTCGGAAATCGAAGTGCCGGACAGGCCATGCTCCCTGAACAGGCGGCTGGCGCCATCGAGCAGCCGCGAGCGCATCTCCCTGCCGGCCGAACGCGTCGCGCGGGCGGCGTGCTTGGGATCGCCGGATGGTATTTCAGCCGTTTGGACGGACTTTCGAGCCATCTTGCCCTCGTTCGTCATATTTGTATGGCATACAAACAAAGATGTCAACGGGCCGTTTTCAGACACCTGCCAGCCCCTCCTGAACAGCAAGCCCCAAAGCCCGCATCAATGCTTGCCAGCGCCCTGAAAAGCCCTATAAAGCGCGCATCCGTGGATCCCGGCCGGGAGCTGAACGGACGGTCTCAGCAATCTCACCTTTTGGCGATGTTGATGTGGCAGGGCCAGTCGGCCCGTCGTCCCGTGCTTCCGCCTTCTGAGCATTATCGAGTCCTTTCCGAAGGTCTCGAAGGGCTTGCCGCCGGGAACCGCGCCAACTCTAGGAAAGGACACCCATGCCTCTTTATGAGCATGTTTTTCTCGCGCGTCAGGATGCGAGCACCCAGCAGGTCGAAGAGTTGACCACCCAGATGACGGGCATTGTCGAAGGGCTCGGCGGCAAGGTCGTCAAAACCGAGAACTGGGGCGTGCGCTCCCTCACCTACCGCATGAGCAAGAATCGCAAGGCGCACTTCGTGCTCCTGAACATCGATGCGCCCTCCGCTGCGGTCACCGAGATCGAGCGCCAGGAGCGGATCAGCGAAGACGTCATCCGCTACCTCACCGTCCGCGTCGAAGAGCACGAGGAAGGCCCCTCGGCGATGATGCGCAAGGCCGATCGTGACCGCGAGCGCGACGATCGCGGCGGCGGTTTCCGCGGTGACCGCGAAGGCGGCTTCCGTGGCGATCGCGACGGCGGTGGCTTCCGCGGCGACCGCGGCCCGCGCCGTGGCCGCGAAGACGTTGAAGCGGTGGAAGAGGAGTAAGAATCATGGCTGAAGCTGGTGCACGCCGTCCGTTTTTCCGTCGCCGCAAGACCTGTCCGTTCACGGGTCCGAACGCCCCGAAGATCGACTACAAGGATTCCAAGCTGTTGATGCGTTACGTGTCCGAGCGCGGCAAGATCGTGCCGAGCCGCATCACCGCCGTCTCCGCCAAGAAGCAGCGTGAACTCGCCCGCGCCATCAAGCGCTCGCGGTTCCTGGGCTTGCTGCCTTACGTCATTCGCTAGGACGAATTCGGTCGGCGGCAGCCGTGCCGCCGACCGCGACATTTCATAAGGCTTCCGGGTCGTCCGGTCGCCGATGGTTGGGGTTCAAAAGACCTCTAACCGCTCGAAAGGAGCGGGACAGCTGATGATCGTGATCACACTCATTGCGCTAGCGGCCGGCTCTGCGTCGGCGCTGATGTTCGCCTCGATCATCTCGGGCGCGCTGATCTCGCTGCTGTTGTTCTATCTGTCGCCGCTGCCGCTGATGGTGGCGGCGCTTGGATGGGGACCGATCGCAGCAGCGATCGGGGGCATCGCCGCGGCCTCGGGCCTCGGCGTCCTATTCGGCCTCCCCTACTGCATCGCCTTTGTCCTCACCGTTGCACTGCCAGCCTGGTGGCTCGGCCATCTCGCGCTGTTGGGCCGGCCGTTGCCCAATACCGGATCAGGCAGTGGCGCGGCACCTGCCCCGCCCGCGCTGGAATGGTATCCAATCGGCCGCATCCTGCTCTGGATCGCGTGCTTTGCCACCCTGACCACGATTGCGGCTCTGCTGACGCTCGGCACCGACGCAGAGACGATCACGGGTTCGCTTCGGCGCGGACTGCTGCGAATTCTCGACCCACGCAACGCGACCGCCTCAGGCGATGCCGAACGATGGGTCGATGCGCTCGCGATCATCGCGCCGGCGGCGGCGGCGATCGTCGCCATGATGACGCTAACGCTCAACCTCTGGCTCGCCGGCAAGATAACCGCGACTTCGGGAAGGCTGCACCGGCCATGGCCCGATCTAAATCGCGCGGAGTTGCCGCCGATGACGCTGGTCGCGTTGTCGGTCGCGCTCGCCTTCTGTTTTATCGGCGGGATCGTCGCGCTGTTCGCGCAGATCACGGTCACGGCGCTGTTGATCGCTTACGCCATCACCGGCTTTGCCGTCCTGCATACCCTGACCCTGGCGCTGAAGGGTCGCGCGTTCTGGCTCTCCTGCACCTACGCCTTCGTCGTGGTGTTTGGCTGGCCCGTCCTGGCGATGGTGGCGCTGGGCCTTGCCGACGCCGTGTTCGGATTCCGCGAACGCTTCTTGCGAGGCAGACCGCCGCCTCTACCCGCATCCTAGAGTTCTATCCACTCAAACCGAAAACCCGATTACTTCAAAAAGGAAAACGAACATGGAAGTCATTTTGCTGGAACGCGTCGCCAAACTCGGCCAGATGGGCGAAGTCGTCAAAGTCAGGGACGGATTTGCCCGCAACTTTCTGCTCAAGCGCGGCAAGGCGCTGCGCGCCACCGCCGACAACCGCGCCAAGTTCGACGGCATGAAGGCCGAGCTCGAGGCCAACAACCTCAAGGCCAAGGGCGAGGCGACCAAGGTTGCCGAAAAGATCGACGGCCGCAACGTGGTCGTGCTGCGTCAGGCCTCGGAGACCGGACAGCTGTTCGGATCGGTGAGTGTTCGCGACATCATTGCCTCGTTCGAGGCCGACAAGGTCACCATCAGCCGCAGCCAGGTCATGCTGGACGCGCCGATCAAGACCATCGGCAAGCACAGCATTGCAATTGCCGTGCATCCGGAAGTCGAGGTCAGCGTCAGCGTCACGGTTGCACGCAGCGCCGATGAAGCCGAGCGCATCAACCGCGGCGAAGACATCTCGACCCGCCAGGAAGACCAGGATGCGGCTGCGGAAGCGATCGCCGCCGCCGGCGAGTTCTTCGATCCGGAAGCCCAGCACGACGACGTCGCGCCGGCGCCTGCCGCAACCGAGAAGTAAACTCTCTATCGTTTAAGCGCCCGGTTCTGATCAAGTCAGAACCGGGCTTTATTTTTGTTTTGGCACGTTTTCCGCGTGCCAGCCGACATCCACGTCGCGCGAAGTTCGAACCGCGAAAGCAACACGCTGGACGCGCTGGCCAACGTCCATCGACGGGCCGCAAAATTAAGCGGAACTAACGGGAAATCGGTGGTGCGGGTGGTCCGGCCGGCGCAACCGGAGGCAATGGCGGCGCTGACGCCGTCACAGCCGTTGGAGCAGGTTCAGGCAGAGCGGTGGCCGGTGCCGACGGGCCTGCGGCGGGCTCAGGCGTCGTGCTGGCGGTGGTGGCGGCCGGTTCCGCCGGCGGCGTCCCCGGCGGAACCGGATCGGGCCGCAAACGCGCAGACTCGCTACCGCCAGTCTCCTTGGGCGCGTCGACCTTGGCGGTCTCGGACTTGCCGGTTTCGGGCTTAGCGGTTTCGGACTTGGCGGCTTCGGACTTGGCGGTTTCAGATTTTTCGGCTTCAGGTTTGGCGGCCTCCGGCGTGTCGCCGGCCGGCTTGGCGGCCTCGGGCTTTTCGACCTCGCCCTTGCCGGCATCGACCTTGGCGGTCTCGTGCTTGGCGGATTCTTCCCTGACCGCCTCGTCGGGCTTCGGCGGCTCCTCGGCTCCGGGTTTGCCGCGCCTGCCGAGCTTCTGCTTGGCGCCCATCTTGCTGTCGGTCGCGGCCTGCGCCGGGGCCTGGCCGTCGGCGGGCTTCGTGCCATCGGGTGCCTGACCGGGCCGTGCCAACCGCCTGCCGTCGCGGCCGGGGCGCGCGCCCTCGCCTTGCGGCGTGATCCCGTCGGCGTCCGGCCTCGACGCTTCCTGCGCAGGCACGGCCGGATTTTGCCGGCGGCCGAACCGGTCGAGCTGATCCGGCTTGCCCTCGGGCTTCGCCGCTTCCTGCCTGGCGCCCTTTGCCTGATCCGTCTTCGGCTGATCCTTGGCCTGGTAGCGCGTGTCGGCGGCGCCGTTCGAGACCAGGAAGGAAGCGAGCACCGAGGCCATGTCGCTACTGGTGGTATAATGCTGGCGCAAATAGCCCGGCAGCGAAGACGCCGGCACGGTCTTCAGCAGGCCACGGGGGCTCTTGTGGCAGGCGGTGCAGGTGCCCGCGAAGATCTGGGAAGGGCTCTTGCCGGCCTCGAGGTTGGTCACCTGCGCATGCGCCGCACCGCCTGCAAAACAGCCGATCAGAAGCGTCACCGTCGCTAAACTGAGCGCTCGGCTCAACATTCCCTGCTTCTCCAGATGTGGAATCGCGTCCAGCGTCGCACAACACGGCCGGCGGCGGTCACCTTTTATCCGATTATGCTGCGAATGGAAGCGGACTTATGACGCATCTGCGTGATCGTCACATTCGGGAATATCCGCTTTGACTACAAGGCAGTAGCGCGGCAGAATAATCGCAATTATGATGTTGTTGATGCACATTGGAACCTTCGTTTCCGCTGTGCGTATGGTGTAACGGCCGCTCGTTCCATTGGTGCTTTGATGGACCGTTTGTTGCGTTATTTCCTGGGGCAGTTCATTCGCCGCGGCTCGATGACATTCACGGCCGCGAGCGGGGCAAAATTTACCTGCGGCGACGGAACTGGACCGCCGATATCGGTGCGGTTCCTGTCTCGACAGACCGAGCGGCGGATCCTCCTCAATCCCGAACTGGCGCTGGGCGAAGCGTATATGGACGGCACGTTCGTGGTCGAGAACGGCTCGATTGCGGACGCGCTGGCGATCCTGCTCGATCAACCGGAAATGGTTCCGCGCTGGGGCCGGCTGCAATGGTGGATGCGCTATCTTGCGCGGCACGCCAGGCAATTCAATTGGCGGGGCCGGGCGCGGAACAACGTCGCCCATCATTACGATCTCGACGGGCGGCTCTATTCCCTCTTCCTCGATGCCGACCGGCAATATAGCTGCGCCTATTTCGAGACGCCGGACGCCACCCTCGACGACGCCCAATCGGCCAAAAAACGCCACCTCGCCGCCAAGCTGATGATCGGACGCGGCGACCGCGTACTCGACATCGGCTCAGGCTGGGGTGGCCTTGGCCTCTATCTGGCCGAGATGACCGGCGCCGACGTCACCGGCATCACGCTGTCGACCGAGCAATTGCAGATCGCGAACGCCCGCGCCGGGGAAAGGAACCTGAGCCGGCAGGCCAGATTCCTGCTCAGCGATTACCGCGACGTTCCGGGCCGGTTCGACCGGATCGTCTCGGTCGGCATGTTCGAGCATGTCGGCGTCGGATTCTATGAAACCTACTTCAAGCGATGTGCCGAGCTGCTCAGCGACGACGGCGTCATGGTCCTGCATTCGATCGGCCGTTCGACCGGCCCCGACGTGACGAGCCCCTGGATCACCAAATACATTTTCCCTGGCGGCTATATGCCCGCGGTCTCCGAAGTGATCCCCGCAATCGAACGCGCCGGCCTCTTGGTCTGCGATATCGAGATCCTGCGGCTGCATTATGCCGAAACGCTCAAGGCCTGGCGCGAGCGCTTCATGGCGCGGCGCGAAGAGGCTGTTCGTCTCTATGACGAACGCTTCGCGCGGATGTGGGAATTTTACCTGGCGGGTTCGGAGATGTCGTTCCGGAAGCAGAACCTGATGAATTTCCAGATCCAGCTCACCAAGCGCCAGGGCATCGTGCCGATGACGCGCGATTACATTGCGAGCGAGGAGGCACGGCTGCGCGGCGTCGAACAGGGCAAGCAGCCGCAGCTGCAGCTGGCAGGCGAATAGCGCGAGGTTTTGTCAGTTTCGCAGGCTGTAGCTTGTAGCGTGGGGCATGCGGGCCGATGCCGGGCGGGCAAGCTGCGCGCGCAAGGCCGCCAGCACGCGCCCGTCGCAGGGCACCGCACGCAATTCCGGGCGCGAAATCTCTTCCATGGTCTCGATCAGCATCGACAGCCATAATCTCTGGCTGCTTGCCGAACGCCATGTCCTGAGTTGCTGACCCATCGCCTGTCCTTGATCCGCCTTGTCGCGCTCTGGGCTTGTTACCAACCCGAAAGCCGAAACCCTGTTCCCCGAATTCGCTATCCATCCACCATGCCGGGAAGAAAGTCCGGCGGATGTGATCTGCTTCACAAAGCCGCCCGGCGGTTTCCCGTAAAATTCCGGAATGGCCCAGAAAAACTACCCATCGTTCGACCCGAAGGCCGGCCTCATCACCGATTACGCCTTGATCGCGAGCGGTGTCGGTGCTGCCGTGGTCGCGTTGATCTTTCTCATTTTGATTTGAACAACACTTAAGATCACGGCTCGAACCTGTCAGACGCCCGTGGATGGGTATGTCCAAGTGGCGATAAGGTTCAGTGCGCCCTAACAATTTGCTTAGTATTTTAGGGAAGCGCCCTTCGTGCCCCGCGACCGGCTCTGGCCAAAACCCGTCAAGTCCAATGCCGCGCAGGCTGGGAAGGATTCACACTTCACTTGTGTGAATCGGGCATAAGGCGGTTTGACACTTCCGCCGGGCCCGGGTGTGGCGCTTTATCGCCGACCCAATCCAACAAATCCCAAGTAACGACCAATTCCGAAGAATAAAATCCGATCATGGCCTTGACTGATTCGAACGTCCTCAAGCTCGCCCCCGATGCGGGAACTCCGGCCTACCGGAGCGCGCCGCATAATATCGAGGCGGAACAAAGCCTGCTGGGCGCGATCCTGGTCAACAACGACGCTTTCTACCGGGTCTCGGACTTTCTGGAGCCAAAACACTTCTTCGAACCGATCCACCAGGCGATCTACGAGACCGCCGGCAGCCTGATCCGGATGGGCAAGGTCGCAACCCCCGTCACGCTGAAGACCTTCCTGCCGGCCGAGACCGATATCGGCGGCATGACGGTTGGCCAATACCTCGCCCGCGTGGCGGCGGAAGCCACCACGATCATCAACGCCCAGGATTACGGCCGGACAATCTACGACATGGCGCTGCGCCGCGACCTGATCCGGATCGGCGAGGACATGGTCAACGTCGCCTTCGACGCGCCGGTGGATTTTGCGCCGCGCGCGCAGATCGAGGATGCCGAGCGCCAGCTCTACGAACTCGCCGAGTCCGGACGCTACGACGGCGGCTTCCAGCGCTTTTCGCAGGCAATGAAGGTCGCGCTCGATATGGCGGCCAATGCGTACCAGCGCGACGGTCGGCTGTCCGGCGTTGCCACGGGCTTGCGCGACCTCGACTCGAAGATGGGCGGCTTGCAGCGGTCCGACCTGATCATCGTCGCCGGCCGCCCCGGCATGGGCAAAACCGCGCTGGCCACCAACATCGCCTATAACATCGCCAAGGCGCACCGCGCCGAGGTCCAGGCCGACGGCACCATGAAATCGGTCAATGGCGGCATCGTCGGTTTCTTCTCCTGCGAAATGTCCGCCGAACAGCTTGCCACCCGTATTCTCGCCGAGCAGACCCGCATCGCCTCCAGCATGATCCGCCGCGGCGGCATCAAGCAGGAGGAATTCGACCGGATTCGCGACTACACCATCGAACTCGAGCATTTGCCGCTGTATGTCGACGAGACCGGCGGCCTGTCGATCTCGCAATTGACGGCGCGTGCGCGGCGGCTGAAGCGGCAAAAGGGCCTCGACCTGATCGTGGTCGACTACATCCAGCTGCTGCAGGGTTCGGGCAAGCGCGGCAACGACAACCGCGTGCAGGAAGTCACCGAGATCACCACCAGCCTGAAGGCGCTGGCAAAAGAGCTGAATATTCCTGTGATCGCACTATCGCAGCTGTCGCGTCAGGTCGAAAGCCGCGACGACAAGCATCCGCAACTGTCTGATTTGCGCGAGTCCGGTTCGATCGAGCAGGACGCCGACGTCGTGCTGTTCGTCTACCGCGAAGAATATTATCTGCAGAACAAGGAACCCAAGCCCGGCTCGGCCGAGCACGAAAAATGGCAGCTCGAGATGGAGCTGGCGCTGGGCAAGGCGGAGGTCATCATCGCCAAGCAGCGTCATGGCCCGACCGGCACGGTTCGACTGCAGTTCGAGGGCCAATTCACGCGGTTCAGCGACTTCGTGGAAGAGGACAATCTGCCGTACCGCGTGCCGTAGAGGCTTTGTTTGACGCGTTTTCTACCGCAGATAAGTCTACGCAATCTGCGTAAACCAGATTGCTATGCGAACCGGTATCCACTTCGCTTGAAAACGCTTTGGTGCCTTTACCGCGGTTGAACCGCGACGGTTGCCCGCCTAAAATGCGGCATGAACATCGCATCCGGTCCCAAATCGATCCCGGCCAGCACCCTGCTCTCGCCCGAGGCGAACCAGGCGGCAACGCTCGCGGCCGCCACCGGCGTCCTCACCGTCGATCTCGACGCCATCGTCGCCAACTGGCGCAAGTTGGAGAAGACGGCGGTGCCGGCCGAATGCGCCGGCGTGGTCAAGGCGGACGCTTATGGCTGCGGCGCCGAACCGGTCGCCCGCGCGCTGGCGAGTGCCGGCTGCAAGACCTTTTTCGTCGCTACCCTGGGTGAAGCGCGCCTGCTCCGCGCCGCGCTGCCGGCGGCCACGATCTACACGCTCGACGGTTTCTTCCAGAATACCGGCGAAGCCTATGCCAGCATCGACTGCAAGCCCGTGATCGGCGATCTCAACGAACTCGCCGAATGGGACGTGTTCTGCCGCCGCTCCGGCTGGTCGGGAGGAGCGGCGATCCATATCGACACCGGCATGAACCGGCTCGGGCTGACCGTCACCGAGGCGCAGGGCATCATCCCGCGCATCAATGCCGGCGATCACGGCATCACGCTGGTCATGAGCCACCTCGCCTCCGCCGAACTGCTCAACAACCCGCTCAACGCCCGGCAACTGACCACATTCCGCGAGATTGCCAGCCTGTTTGCCGGCGTGCCGGCCTCGCTGGCGAATTCGTCCGGCGTTTTCCTGGGTCCCCAGTTCCAGTTTGAACTGGTGCGGCCGGGTGCTGCGGTCTACGGCATCAATCCGACGCCGGAAGCCGACAATCCGATGCAGCCGGTGGTCGAACTGAAGGCCCGCATCGTGCAGATCCGTAATCTCGAAAAAGGCGAGACCGTCGGCTATGGCGGCACCTGGACCGCGCGGCGGCCGACCCGGATCGCGATCGTGTCCGCCGGCTATGCCGACGGCTATTTCCGCGCCGCCAGCGCCAATGACGGCACCCGCGGCGCCGAAGTGGTGGTTGCCGGCAAACGTTGTCCGGTCGCGGGCCGTATTTCGATGGACCTGATGGCGGTCGACGTCACCGACCTCGAAAAGAGCGCGGTGCGGCGCGGCCACATGGTGACGCTGATCGGCGAAGGCATCACGGTCGATGAACTCGCCCATCACTTCGGCACCATCGGCTATGAAGTGCTGACCAGCCTCGGCAGGCGCTTTGCGCGGGTCTACAAGGGCGGTGCGGCGACGGTTGAGCCAGCGCCTGCGGTAACCGAGCCGCCTGTTGTGAAGGCCGAGCCACCCCCGATACCGACCTGACAGACTACTGTCGGGCATGAAGATCGCGACCTTCAACATCAACAACGTCAACCGCCGGCTGCCTAGTCTGTTGCGCTGGCTGCGTTCCGCCAAACCCGATGTCGTCGCGTTGCAGGAACTCAAGGCGGCCGACGGCGATTTTCCGGTCGCCGCAATCGAGAAAGCCGGCTACGGCGCGGTCTGGCGCGGCCAGAAAACCTGGAACGGCGTCGCCATCCTGGCCCGCAACGCCGAGCCGGTGCTGACCCGCACCGCATTGCCCGGCGACGCAGACGATCACGAGGCGCGTTACATCGAAGCCGCCGTCAAGGGCATCATCGTCACCAGTCTTTACCTACCGAATGGCAATCCGCAGCCGGGCCCGAAATTCGACTACAAGCTCGACTGGTTCAGGCGGCTGCGCGCGCACGCCGCAAAGTTCATCAAGCAGGATATCCCGGTGGTGCTGGCCGGCGACTACAACGTCGCGCCGACGGCGTCCGATATCTATCCGACAAAGTCCTGGGACAAGGACGCGCTAATCCAGCCGAAGAGCCGCGCCGCGTTCAAGGCCCTGGTGGCGCAAGGCTGGACCGATTCAATCCGTACCCTGCATCCGTCAACGCCGATGTTCACGTTCTGGGACTACAAACGCAACCGATGGCCGCGCGACGCCGGCCTGCGGCTCGATCATCTGTTGCTGAGCCCTGCGCTGGCACCGCGTTTGATCAAGGCCGGCGTCGACCGCGACATCCGCGGCGAGGACGGCGCCAGCGATCACGCGCCGGCATGGATCGTGCTGAAATAGCCGGCAAATTTCCGGGCAGCACGGCGCCGAGGCCGCCCCAAACAAAAATATCGAAAACAACCCCATGCAAAGTAGCCGGTGGCCGCCGGCATGGCCCGCGAAAACCGTTTGACACGTCGGGCAAATCACCGGCACATATCCATTATCCCCTCATTCTGCAAAACGCCCTTTGGCCTGTCCGGCCAGCGCTGTCGGGCGCGATTGCACTGGCTTGCGCGTGGCGGACGATCGCCCGTGCTGCATGCCAGCGCTTGCCAATGCGCGTGCCCGAGGGGATATCGATCGCCGCAACCCTTCAAATCAGAGCTGCCGCAGTTCCGCGGTCAATACTCCGGTTGTTCAGATAGTCCATCGATCATCCCGATCCCGAGCCTGGCGAACGCCTGATGGCGGACGCGTTGGGGTACCTCAAATGCGGGCATTGCCGGATCACGACGGCGCGTCCGTTTTGTGCCGCCAAGTACAGAAGTCGCCGGCTCTTCCAAGAGCACGGGAAGGGGTGTATTCTTCGATCGGCGAGCCGGCAATGAGACGTACCGAAATCCCTTAATTAAGGGCAGCGCCAGTGCCTCCGGCTGAAACGATTTCGCAATTCATTCGATATTGGCTTAGCGGCCGTTGAGCGACGTCGGCTCGCCACAAAGCATTACGCGGGGCAACCGCGCAACAGTCGAAAAATCAGGAGCCAACTGAATCGACGAAGACACACCCTGTCAATTGAGCAAACTACGGACACACGCCCGCGAGGTTGAGAGGAGATTCACGATGAACACGCAATCGAGACGAACCCTGTTTGCCGCCGCCCTGATCAGCGCGGCGTACACGAGCGGCGCAATCGGCCAGCAAGACGAAAAGCTTGGCAAAGTGAACTTCCCAACCTCCTGCGATCCCAATGTTCAGGTCGACTTTGATCGCGGCGTCGCCATGCTTCATTCGTATTGGTTCCTGCTCGCTCGCCGGAAGTTCGAGGGGATTCTACAGCACGATCCCACCTGCGCGATGGCATATTGGGGCGTGGCGATGGATTACCTCGGCAACACCTTGGCAACCACGCCGACGCGGGCCGAGGCGCAGGCGGCTTGGGAGGCGCTCGAAAAGGCGCGATCGGTCGGGGCGAAGACACCGCGTGAGCGCGACTGGATCGAGGCGCTGAGCGCCTATTTCCGCGATCATGACAAGGTCGCCGTGGGTGCCCGATTGGCGGCCTACAATGCTGCGATGGAGCGCATGGCGCAAAGCTATCCCGACGACTACGAGGTGCAGGCCTATTATGCGCTGACGCTGCAAGCCTCGGCGCCGAAGAGCGATCTCACCTACGCCAACCAGATCAAGTCCGCAACGCTTCTGGAGAAACTCTTCGAGCAGAACCCGCAACATCCGGGTGTTACGCACTATCTCATTCACGCCTACGACTTTGCGCCGCTTGCCGATAGGGGAATTGCGGCGGCGCGCCGGTATGCTGGCATCGCGCCGGCCGTGCCGCACGCGCGGCACATGCCGTCACACATCTATTCCATGGTCGGACTTTGGGAAGAATCCATTGCCTCGAACACGACGGCGCTTGAGATTCAGCCTGACTACTATCACGCGTCAGATTTCACGGTCTATGCACATCTGCAGCTCGCCCAAGACGCCAAAGCCGCTGCAATGATCCAGAAGTCGCTTGCCACCGCCGACCGGGGCGATCGTCCGATCAACTTCGTCAATTTCACCGCCAAGGCCGCTATGCCGGCGCGCTATGTCCTGGAACGGGCGGACTGGTCTGGCGCTGCCGCGCTGCCGATGACTCCTACCCAATATCCCATGGCGGATTCCTTGATCCGCTTCACGCGCGGTCTTGGCATGGCGCGCACTGGCAATCTCGCAGGCGCCAAAGAAGAGGTCGAAGCGATGAAGGTTTTGCGCACGGCCCTGCAGCGCGCCGATCAGACCTACTGGGCCGAACGCACCGACGAGCAAATGCTGGCGATTTCCGCATGGGTGGCACTGAAGGAAGGCGCACAAGACCAGGCGCTCAAGTTCATGCGGACGGCCGCCGACAACGAAGACGGTAGTCTCAAGCACGTGGCGATGGAGAACCGCCTTTATCCGTTGCGCGAACTGCTGGGGGAGTTGCTGCTTGAGGTCGGACAGCCCGCAGCCGCCCTGAACGAGTTCGAGACTGCGCTCAAGCAAACCCCCAACCGCTTCCGCGCGTATTGGGGAGCCGCTCGTGCTGCTGACGGCGCAGGCAATCGCCAGAAGGCATCTGAATACTTTGGCAAGCTGGTGGACCTGACCAAGAACGCTGATACCGAGCGGCAGGAAATCCGTGAGGCCAAGGCATACTCGCGCCGGGATGATACTATAGGTGGTGCACGAAAATGACCCCTCGCCGGCCGGGCCTCGCGACCGGCAGCCATCGATGATCCGTGCGATCGCATTGGCTGCAATGCTCGGCGCGCTGATCGCCAGCGTGGCCGTCTACACGATAGGTCCAGATCGGTGGCGAGACATGCCTGCATCGCCGTTCGGTGGGCCCGACGGTGGCGCCAAAGCGGAAATCAGGCCCGAAGATTGGCCGATCTGCACCACTATGGCATTGGTTGCATCGGATGCAGACTGGGCACAGCTCGACCCCGATTTCAAAGCCGGCAAAAGGGCTTTGGGCGTAGAGGATTGGAATGGTGCCATCGCAGCCCTTGAGCTGGCCGCACTACGCGACCCGCTTAACGCCGATATCCAGAACTACATCGGCTATGCCTATCGGCGGCTGCGTCAGCTAGGCCCGGCTATCGGCCATTATCAAAGAGCGCTGATGCTCAATCCCCGCCACCGCAGCGCCCACGAGCACCTGGGCGAGGCTTATCTGGTGCTTGGCGAGCCCGCCAAGGCCGAGCAACTCCTGACGGCGTTGGAAAACCTCTGTCTCATTCCCTGCGAGGAGTACGACGACCTCAAACGAGCTATCTCTGCGTACAAGCGGCTTGCCACACGCTGAGAGCTAGAATCGCGAATCGGTGAGGTACCCGGAATTCCGCTCTGGGTCCACATCAGGACATTGGTTACGGAGGCGGCTCT
>Ga0310810_10004194_pt1 | contig 15885 bp, 12 predicted proteins | sample NCmetagenome_FD_207641 | JGI IMG/M metagenome (GOLD analysis project Ga0310810, IMG submission 207641) | Soil microbial communities from experimental microcosm in Duke University, North Carolina, United States - NC | ecosystem: Engineered > Artificial ecosystem > Soil microcosm > Unclassified ...
GACGCGCTGAATTACGCCAACGCCGCCGCGTCGATCTGCGTGCAGCGGATGGGCGCAGCACCCTCGATGCCGACGGCAGTTGAGGTTAAGGATACTCTGCGGTGAGAGGCAGGCGCCTGCGGCTATCCGACTTAACTCAGGGCGCTCTTCAGATCGAAGCCGCTGTCTGCCGCCTGCTCCGGCGTGATCGAGCCATTGGGAAGCAGACGGCGTCCGAACATGTGATCCCCGGCGCGATTCACGGACTCGATGCCGACGAGTTGCCCGGCCTTGTAGCAGAAGGCGGAGAACGCGCCCTGCCCGCGATCGCCGCGCACCACCACCCGATCATAGCCGGTCGTCAGACCCGCGATCTGGAGCTTGTAGGGTCCCTGATCGCTCCAGAACCACGGCAGCCCGTCATAGGGCTTGGCGTCGCCGGTGAGCCTTGCTGCGACACAGCGCGCGTGGTCGGTGGCGTTCTGCACGGATTCGAGCCGCAGCGCGCCGCCGAAACGCGGGCTCGCATACAATGCACAGTCGCCGATCGCCGAAATATCGGGATCGGCCGTCGACAGATGCTCGTCGACGATAATGCCAGACGCGACCGGCAGGCCGGCTGCAGCCGCAAGTTCAATGTTCGGCAACACGCCGACGCCGACCACCACGAGATCGGCCGCAATATGCCGGCCATCGCTGAGGCTGACACCGGTCACCTTGCTGCCGTCGCTCTCGATGCTCGTGACCTGCACGCCCAAATGAATACGAATGCCGGCCGCGGTGTGGCTCGACTGAAAGAAGTCGGAGATTTCCGCGGTCACCGCGCGCGCCATCACGCGGGTACTGAGCTCGACCACGTCGACTTCGAGGCCCTTGGCCCGCGCGGTGGCGGCGAATTCGAGCCCGATGAAGCCGGCGCCGATCACGACCACGCGCTGGTCCGATCCGATCAGGTGCCGCAACGCCTCGCTTTCGTCGAGAGTGCGCAAATAGCGCACGCTGTCGAGATTGGCGTTGGGAATATCGAGCAGCCGGTTGCGCGCGCCGGTCGCCAACACGAGGTGGCCGTAGTCGAGCGCGGCCCCGGAGCCGAGCAACAGCTTATGCGCACCGCGGTCGATCGACGCCGCGCGACTGGCAACCAAATCGATCTTCTGGTCGCGATAGAATTTTTCCGGCCGGAACATCAAGCTGTCAGGCCCGCCGGTTCCCTTCAGGTAGGCCTTGGACAATGGCGGCCGCTGGTAGGGCAAATGGCTCTCGTCGTTCAGGAGCGCGATGGGTTCGGCAAAGCCGTGCTGGCGAAGCGAGGCCGCAAGCTGAAAGCCCGCATGCCCAGCGCCGACGATCACAACGGGTCCTCGCACAACCGGCCCCTTCGTCATCGGGACAACCCAACTGCCTGCGCACAGGAATTACCCATGTCGTCTCCTCGCTCTGCCGATTTTGGCTTGCTTGCCTCGCGAGGAGCGGCGCTCGTGTCCGCTTGCCCTGCGATGGCAGCCCCCATTAGGCCTCATGGTTTTGAGACGCGCAAGAGTGTCTAAGTCGTTGGAAGGGCCAAGGGAGGTGGTAAGGCCGCACCCCAGGACCGCACCTCGGGACCGGGATTGTTACAAGCTGGCTTGTGCTATCATGGCTCCCGCTTTGATCCCTGCGCCGTTCCGACCCGAGGGCCTTTCGATGCCGACACCAGATCATACCGCGCCCGCTTCCGATCAACCGGCGCTGCTCACGATCGACGGTCCGATCGCGACCATCACGCTGAACCGGCCCGCGGCATTCAACTCGGTCGACCTGTCGATCGCAAAGAAACTGGAAGCGCTTTCCGCCGAGGTCGAGGCCAATGACGCGATAAGGGTGCTGGTGATCCGGGGTGAAGGCCGCGCCTTCAGCGCCGGCGGCGATCTGCAGACCATTGGCGCTGCCGCCGCCTCTGACACTATCGCTCCGGTGGTCGGCGAATTGCTCAAGCATTATCACGCCTTCATCGAGACCGTACGGCGGATGCCGAAGATCGTGCTATCGAGCGTGCACGGGTCGGCCGCCGGCGCCGGCATGGGGCTCGCCTTCGTCACCGATCTCTGCATCGCCGCCGAGGACGCCCGCTTCACGCCGGCCTACGCCAGGATCGGGGTCTCGCCGGATGGCGGCAGCACCGTTGGCATGGTCGGCACCGTCGGCACCCGCCGCGCGCTTCAGCTGTTTCTGGCCGAGGACAGTTTCTCCGCGCAGCAGGCCTACGAGTGGGGTTTGGTAGCAAGGGTTGTTCCCGCCGCCGAACTCAAGGCAGCGACGCAGAAATTCGCCGAGCGGCTAGCGCAGAACCCGCCGGCGGCGATCAGCGGCACCAAGTCACTGGTTTACCAGGCCGCGGTGACACCAACGAGGCAGCAGCTCGATGCCGAGGAACAAAAGATCATCGAAGCCATGCAGACCGACGCGTTCCGCGCCGCGGTGAAGAAATTCACCAGCAAGGGGAAGTAGGCACGCTAGTTCGGACAGATATACCCCGTCCCTGCCGGCGACTTGAAGCAACCGACCGACTCCGGGATCACCTGCTTCGGCAGCCACAGCACCACCTTCGGGAAATAGATCGTGAAACAGATGGTGACCAGGAACACGACATAGATGGGCAGCGCCGCGCGTAACGCTTTCGCAAAACTGACGCCGACGAATTTCGACGCCATCAGCAGCACCAGCCCGTATGGCGGCGTGATCAGTCCGAAGGCGAGCGTCGCGATCAGCACTACGCCCATATGGACGCCGTTGATGTCGCCGGCCTGGGTCAGCGTATTGACCAGCGGCATGAAGATGATGATGGTCGGCACCGGCTCGATGAAGTCGCCGACCACGGTGAACAGCAGCACCAGCAGCAGCATCATCAGATGCGGGTCGTTGCCGGCAAGCGTGGTGATCCAGTCGGCAATCACCGCGGCACCGCGCAAATACGCCAGCATCCAGCCGAAGGCGTTGGCGGCGCCGATGGTGATCAAGGGCAGCGAGAAGATCAGCCCGGCCAGGCAGAAATCGTAGGGAATCTTGCTGAAATGCCCGCGATTGAGCGCGGGGATCACTACGGCGATGATCCAGATCACGGCGACCACGCCGGCTTCGGTCGGCGTGAAATATCCGGTGAGGATGCCACCGAGCAGGATGACGGGAATCATCAATGGAAGCGCCGCATCGCCGGCGGCGAATATGACCTGGCGCAAGGGCGCGCGCGGCTTGCGCATGCCGGACGGCCCGAAGAAGTAGCAGTAGATCATCAGGCCGAAGCCGATCATCAATCCCGGCACCACGCCGGCCATGAACAGCCCGGCGATCGAGACGTTGCCGACCGCGCCGTAGACCACTGCCGTGATGCTCGGCGGCACCAGCGCTGCGATGGTCGAGGCGGAAGCGATGATCGCGGCGATGAAGGCGGGGCTATAGCCTTCCCGCTTCATCGGGCCACCCAGCGCGCGGCTCATGACCGCGACGTCGGCGGTGGTCGATCCCGACATTTCCGAGAAGAACATGCTGAAGACGACGACGACCTGCGACAGCCCGCCCCTGATGTGCCCGACCAGCGATAGCGACAAATTGGCTATTCGTACCACCACATTCGCCGAACTCATGAGCTCGCCGACCAGGAGGAAGAACGGGATCGCCAGCAGGGCCTCGGAATCGACGCCGTCAAAGACCTTCTGGATGATCGCCGCCAGCGAAACATCGGTCAACATGGCGCCGACGAACACGCCTGCCATCAGCGAAAACGGCACCGGTACGCCGAGATAGCCGAAGAACAGGAAGCAGAACGTCATCAAGCCCAAAATGACAGGTGAGCTCACGGCCGCACTCCGATCGGGCCGTTGGTATCGATGACGGGTATTGCCGGATCTTCGTCCGGTGGCTCCGGGTGGTCGAACCCGTTGCGGATACCGTTGACGAGTTGCTCGATGGTGAACAATCCGATCAGCACCCCTGACAACGGTATGGCGGCGTAGAGCGAGGCGATCGGCGTGCCCGACGGCAGGCGAAAACTGCCGAAGCCGCGCAAATAGTTGATGTAGCCGAACCAAATCAGGCCAAACGCCACGCCGAGCACGACGATGCGAATGATGATCTCGACAATGAGGCGTGGCGTACCGTGCAGCGCCTCCGAGATCGCGGTCAGATACAGATGGTCATTGCGGCGGGTAGCGACCGCGGCGCCAACGAAGATCGCATAGATGAACAGCGTCGAGGTGACTTCCTGCAGCCAAAGCCAGGGGTGGCCGATCTCCCGCGTGACGATGTCGCAGGTCACCGACAGCGAAAACCCGAAGCACAACACGCCGCAGAGGATCATCAGCACGAGTTCGAGCTTGTCGAACGCCGGCCACTTCAGGTGACGCTGCCGCTGCAGCACCAGTTTATCGGCAATGGCCATCGTCAAAGCTCTCCGTCGTCCTCTTCGTCGTGACCCCGCCGAACGCCGCGACCCATACTCACCGGCGCCAGAAACGAGACAAGCTCCGTGTGTCCAACACCTCCGACACGGAGTATGGGTCCCGGCGTTCGCCGGGGCGACACCTGGATGGAACAGTGCGCGTCAGTTGATCGCCCGGATCAGATTCTTGATCTTCTCGGCATGCGGACCGAGTTCCTTGGCGAGCTTGTCGAGAAGCGGGTCGGAAACCGTTGCAAAGCTCTTTTTGTCCACATCCTCGACAATCTTGACGCCAAAGCCCTTCAGCTTGGCGGCGGCGGCCTTTTCAAGCTCGAACGCCTTGGCCGGCTCCTTGGCGCTGACCTCCGCCGCGGCCGTCTTCACCCACTGCTTCTGATCGGCGGAAAGACTCTGCCACAGCTTGTCGCTGACGAACAACAATGCGTTGTTGGCCTCATGCTCGGTGATCGACAACACCGGTGCCACTTCGTAATGCTTGTTGACGAGATAGACGTTGGTGCTGTTTTCGGCGGCATCCATCACGCCGGTTTGCAGCGAAGTGTAGACGCTGCCGAACGGCATGTGGACGGTCTGGGCGCCATAGGCCGGGAACAGCGCGTCCTCGGTCGCAGTGGCCTGAACGCGGATCTTGATGCCCTTCATGTCGCCGATGTTGTGGATTTCCTTCTTGCTGTAGATGCTGCGCACGCCCTGCGAGCCGGTGGCGATGACGTGCAGACCCTGCGTGGTCTCGTCGATCATCGCGATGATCGCATCAATGACCCTCTGGTCGGCCAGCGACTTGACCAAATGGTCGGCGCTGCGGAACAGGAAATGCAACGACATCACGCCGGCCTGCGGCGAGATCGTCGCGGTGTTGGCGGAGGAGACGATGGCAAAGTCGATGTCGCCGGATTTCACCAGCTGCAACAGCTGCGGCTCCTGCCCAAGCTGCGCGCCCGGATACTGGTCGACCAGCATCGTGCCCTTGCTCAATTCCTTGAGCTTGGCGGAGAACATGTCGTAGGCGACGCTGTAGCCGGTGTTGAGCTGCTGATCGTGGGCAAAGCGGAAATGCTTCGTCTCCTGGGCGCCGGCGCATGCGGCAAACATGACCGCCGCTGCAGCAACCGCTGCCCCGATGAATTTCCGTCGATTGGCCATCCCGCTCCCCTGTTTTGGTTTTCCTGATAATCCCATCAAGGTCGCCGGATTGTCAATAAAACATCGGTCTTTCGGGCCGATGCGGCAATTCACCGCCGTGAAAGGCCAGAATTATCGACAATTCTCGACCGACCATGGGAATGCCACGATCGGCCGAACGCAATCGCCGGCCTTACTTGATCGCGCGGATCAGGTCCTTGACCTTCTCGGCGTGCGGCCCGAGCTCCTTGGCGAGCTTGTCGAGATAGGGATCGGCCACCGCAATGAAGCCGGACTTGTCGACATCGGTGACGACCTTGACGCCAATCGCCTTCAGCTTGTCGGCCGATTGATGCTCGAGCTCGATCGCCTTGGCAGGCTGGGTCTTGTTGACCTCGTCGGCCGCACCCTGCACCCATCCCTGCTGTTCCGGCGTCAGGCTGTTCCACAGCTTGTCGCTGACCCAGACCAGGCTGTTGTTGGCTTCGTGCTCAGTCATCGAAAGCACCGGGGCGACTTCGTAATGCTTGTTGGCAAGATAGACGTTGACGCCGTTTTCCGCGACGTCGACGACGCCGGTCTGTAGCGAAGTATAGACGCTGCCGAACGGCATGTGCACGGTCTGCGCGCCATAGGCGGGGAACATAGTGTCTTCGGTGGGCGTCGCCTGGACGCGTACCTTGAGACCTTTGACGTCCTCCATCTTCTTGATCTCGCGCTTCGAATACATGTTGCGCAGACCGAGCGTCGCAAGCGCGATGACGCGGGCACCCTGCACCGTTTCCGCGATCATGGTCTTCACCGCACTGGCCACGCCGGGATCCGCCATCGCCTTGATCAGATGCGCTTCCGAACGGAACAGGAAATGCATCGACATTACGCCGGCCTGTGGCGACAGTGTCGCAGCGTTGGCGGAAGACGATATGCAGAACTCGACGTCACCGGATTTGACGAGCTGCAACACCTGCGGCTCCTGCCCGAGCTGTGCGCCCGGATATTGATCGATGATCATGGTGCCCTTGCTCAGCGCCTTTAGCTTTTCGCTGAAGATATCGCCGAGAATTCCGTAACCGGTTATTTTGGGCTGATCATAAGCGAAGCGATAGTGCTTCGCTTCCTGCGCACCGGCACCGGCGGTCGTCATGACAAGTGCGGCCATGGCCGCACCAAGAACACTTCCCAGTCTGCTCATCGTCTCCCCCTGTGTTATTTTTTTCATCATCCCATCGGGATTGTTTAAAAGTCAATCGAACCAAAGACGCTACGCATGTGCGAAATGGGGTCACCTTGCCCTCCGCCGTCATTGCGGGGAGCGGAGCGCCGAGGCAATCCATTCGTTCGTCATGCCGCGAGATGGATCGCTTCGCGGAGCCTGTCAGCGGGCGCGCATTGGCCCGACCCGTTGGCTCGCAATGACGGTGAACGGCGGTAAGCCGCCTATCCCTTTCCCTCGCTGCGCATGAAATCGAAATCGCAGCCTTCGTCGGCCTGCAGAATGGTCTCGTTGAACAGATGTGCGTAACCGCGTTTGGCCCAATCGGGCGTGACGAGAGGCGCCAGTGCCGCGCGGCGCTTCTCGAGCTCGGCGTTGTCGATCAGCAGATCGATGCTTCGTTTGGCGACATCGAGCCGGATCATGTCACCGTTCCGCACCAGCGCCAGCGGACCGCCGACGGCGGATTCCGGCGTGATATGCAGCACGATGGTTCCGAACGCGGTCCCGCTCATCCGAGCGTCGGAGATCCGGACCATGTCCTTCACCCCGGTACGCAACAGTTTCTTCGGAATCGGCAGGTAGCCGGCTTCCGGCATGCCCGGCGCGCCCTTGGGGCCGGCATTGCGCAGCACCAGCACGTCGTCGGCACCGACGTCGAGCGCGGGGTCGTCGACCCGCAGCGTCATGTCCTCGACAGATTCAAACACGACGGCGCGGCCAGTATGCTGCAGCAGTTTGGGGCTCGCCGCCGAATGCTTGATGACAGCACCGCGCGGCGCGAGGTTGCCGTGCAGCACCGCCATCGCGCCTTCCGGTTTGATCGGATTGGTTCGGGGCCGAATCGCATCCTGCCCCGGCACGTCCTCCGCACCAGCCACAACGTTACGCAAGGTCGCGCCAGTGATGGTCTTGGCGTCGAGATCGAGGAGATCGCCGAGCTGTGCCATCAGCTTCGGCACCCCGCCAGCATGATGGAAATGCTCCATGTAATGCTCGCCCGACGGCTTCAGGTCGATCAGAACAGGCACTTCGCGGCCAAGCTTGTCGAAGGCTTCGAGATCGACGCGATGCCTGGTGCGGTTAGCGATCGCGGTCAAATGAATGAGGCCGTTGGTCGAACCACCGATCGCCTGCAGCACCACCTGCGCATTCCGAAACGAAGCCGCTGTCAAAAATTCGCTCGGCCGCGGCCCCTTGGCTTTAGCCATCGCGGCGGCGACCTTGCCGCTCGCTTCGGCCGATCGAAAGCGCTCGGCATGAGGTGCTGGGATCGTTGCGCTCATCGGCAGCGACAGGCCGAGCGCTTCGGTGATGCAGGCCATGGTAGAGGCCGTGCCCATCACCATGCAGGTGCCGACCGACGGCGCCAGCCGGCCGTTGACGGCTTCGATCTCGACATCGTCGATTTCACCGGCGCGGTATTTTCCCCACAGCCGCCGGCAATCGGTGCAGGCCCCCAGCACTTCGCCCTTGTGATGGCCGACCACCATCGGTCCGACCGGAATGACGACGGTCGGAAGGTCGGCGCTGAGCGCGGCCATGAGTTGCGCCGGCAAGGTCTTGTCGCAGCCGCCGATCACGACAATCGCGTCCATCGGCTGGGCGCGGATCATTTCCTCGGTATCCATCGCCATCAGATTGCGCAGATACATCGAGGTTGGATGCGAAAAACTTTCGGCGATCGAGATGGTCGGGAATACCATCGGCATCGCGCCGGTCAGCATCACGCCGCGCTTCACCGCCTCGATAATCTGGGGCACGTTGCCGTGGCAGGGATTGTAGTCGCTATAGGTGTTGGTGATGCCGACGATCGGGCGGTTGAGCGCGTCGTCGGAATAGCCCATCGCCTTGATGAAGGCCTTGCGGAGGAACAGCGAGAAGCCGGCATCCCCATAACTCGCCAGTCCTTTGCGAAGTCCGTCATCAGCCATGTCGTTATTCCTTGCCGTCCGCGCTCCGCACTAAAGGAGCCTACGGAATTATTGTCAATATTTGATAGTTGGTGGCAAATCGAGGCCGAACTGCCGTCGCAAACCTGATATTATTGACAATTAGGTCTGCACGTGCTGATTTCCGCCAACAATCGGAAGCGAGCGTCCATGAACCAGCCGTTGCGCATTGGCCTTGTCGGCGCCGGCATGGTGAGCCGCCATCATCTGATCGCCTGGGCCAACATAGCAGATCAGGCCAAAGTTGTTGCGGTCGCCGATCCCTCCGCTGAGAACGCCGCGCGGCGCGCGGATGAGTTCAAAATTGCGCAAACCTATGCCAGTGCCGAGGCGATGCTCACAGCATGTGAGCTCGACGCCATCGATATCGCCGCTCCGCGCCAGATGCACGCGCCGCTGGTCCGGCTCGCAGCCAAAAAACATCTGCCGGTGCTGTGCCAAAAGCCGCTGGCGCCGAACTTGCGGGAGGCCACCGAGCTTGCCGCCGAGGTCAGCGGCCTGACGCGCCTGATGGTGCACGAGAACTGGCGCTTTCGCGGCTACTACCGCGACGCCGCGGCCTGGCTGCGTGAGGGTCGTATCGGCAACGTCAAGCAGGCGCAACTCACGCTGCTTACATCAGGCGTGTTGCCGGGACCGGACGGACTTCGTCCAGCGTTGGAGCGGCAACCGTTCATGCGCCGGGAAAAGCGCATGCTGGTCGCGGAGGTGCTGATCCATCACCTCGATACGCTGCGGATGCTGCTGGGGCCGTTGCACGTGACGGCCGCACAGCTCTCGCGGTCGAGCGAGCAACTCGTCGGCGAAGACGGCGCGGTAATCCAGCTTCAGGCCAGCATCGGCGCCGGCGTCACGGTATTTGCGAGCTTTGCGGCGCACGGACATCCGGCGACCCAGATCGACCGGCTCGAAATCCTCGGCGACAAGGGCGCCATCAAGCTCGACGGGCCGCAGCTCGTCTGTTCGGGGGCCTCGCGGGTCGAGAAGACCTACGATCTCGCTGCCGAATATCAGGGGTCCTATAACCGGACGATCGCGCATTTCGTAAAATCGTTGCGCGACAATTCGCCCTTCGAAACCGCACCGCAGGACAATCTGGAGACCTTGCGATTGGTCGAGGATTGCTATCGGCTGTCTGGCTGGGAGGCGTTGCCATGAAGCCACAGCAATCGTTGCCGGAAGTGTCCGCGCCGACGCGCGAGGAAGAACAGGCGGAAGTCATTCGCCGGCTGGAGGAGGACATCATCTTTGGTCGCTTCGCACCGGGCTCGCGGCTGGTCGAAGATACCCTGATGACGCGCTACGGCGCCAGCCGGCATTTCGTGCGACAGGGCCTGTTCCAGCTCGAGCGCCAGGGCATCGTGCTGCGCGAAAAAAACATCGGCGCCACTGTGCGGTTCTACTCGGCCGAGGAAGTGCGCCAGATCTACGAGGTGCGGGAAATGCTGACGCGACAGGCGGCGCTGATGATTGCGCTACCCGCCTCTCAAGGCTTGATCGAAGAGTTGAGCGAGTTGCAGCGGCAATATTGCGCCAAGGCCGACGCGCAGGACCTGCGCGGCATTCATGAGGCCAACGACGCCTTCCATGTCGCGCTGTTTTCAGCCTGCGGCAACCCCTATCTGGTGCGCTCGCTGCAGGACTACATGAACCTCACGCTACCGATGCGCGCCAAGAATCTGGCGGACCGAGAGGGGCTAGCGCTGTCGCGCCGCCAGCATGAACTGATGATCGAGCTGCTGAGGGGACGCGACAGCTGGGCGCTTGCGCAACTCTGCGTCGACCACATGCAGTACAGCAAGGCCGACTATCTCGGCCGGATCGCCGGAGATACAGCCGAGAAATGACGGGCGTCACTTCCAGTCGATGATCCTGCTCTTGTTCCCATCAAACTCCATGCCGCAGAACGCGCCGCCTTGGTAGAAATCGCCGACCGGGTCCGGCGGCAACTTGGCCTGCTGGGCCATCGCATGTTCGCGGAAATCCTCAGCCCTGCCGGTCGGACGGTAGCCGAGATCGTAGGCGCGGTGGTTGTCCCACCATGAACGCTCGTTATAGGAGGCGCCGTAGAAAATCTCGAAATGGATGTCGGGATGGTCGAGCCCGATCCGGCATAGCTGCACCAGATCCTCCGGCTTCAGCCAGATCGCGAGCCGGCGGTGGTCCAGCGGCTTCTCGCCGAAATTGCCGATGCGAAGGCACGTGACGCCAAGCCCGTGCTTGTCGGCATACAGCGCGCCGACCGCTTCACCAAACACCTTGCTGACGCCATAGCGGCCGTCGGGGCGCGGCGTGACATCGGTGCCGATCCGATGGTGGCGCGGATAGAAGCCGACCGCGTGGTTGGAGGAAGCAAACACCACGCGCTTGACGCCCTTTTTGCGCGCGGCTTCGAACAGATTGTAGCCGCCGATGATGTTGGATTGCAGGATGTCGTCCCACGGACCCTCGACCGAATAGCCGCCGAAATGCAGGATGCCGTCGACGCCCTCGCAGATCGCCTCGACCTGCGCCATATCGGCCAGATCCGCCGCCTTGAATTTCTCGTGGGAGCCGAGATCGGCCGGCGCTTTCAGATCGCTCAGCACGAGATCCGGATAGATCGGCGGCAGCAGTTTTCGCAGGCTGGTGCCGATCCCCCCGGCGGCGCCGGTCATCAATATGCGTGGCATTTCTTGTCCTCTTTCTTGCGACCGATTTGCGGTCGATGGCCGACAATGATAGCAAACCCAATCTGCGAGGAAACGCAACAACAACAACGAGAGCAGCAAATGTCCGAGGCAAAATCCCGCGCCGGCTGGCAGCCAGCGACCTATTACCCCGATCCGGCCATCCACGCACTCGATCCCCGCTTCGAAAAATACTGGCTCAAACTCTCGGCGGTGGAACGGCTGGCCACTGGCCTGCGCTGGGCCGAAGGTCCGGTGTGGTTCGGCGACGGGCGCTATTTATTGTGCAGCGATATCCCCAATAACCGCATCATCAAATGGGAAGAGGAGACCGGCGCGGTCAGCCACTATCGCAAGCCGTCGAATTTCGCCAACGGCCACACCCGCGACCGCCAGGGGAGGCTGATCGGCTGCGAGCACGGCGGACGCCGTGTCGTCAGAACCGAACATGACGGATCGATCACGGTCCTGATGGATTCCTTCAACGGCAAGCGCCTCAACTCGCCGAACGACGTGGTCGTGAAGTCCGACGGATCGATCTGGTTCACCGACCCGACCTTCGGCCTGCTCGGCAACTACGAAGGCTACAAGGCCGAATCCGAGATCGACGCCAATGTCTACCGGATCGACGGCGCGACCGGAAAGGCGACGATCGTGGCCGAAGGCGTGCTCGGCCCCAACGGGCTGTGTTTTTCGCCGGACGAAAAGATCCTCTATATCGTGGAATCGCGCGGGGTGCCGAACCGCAAGATCCTGGCCTATGACGTCGCCGCCAGCGGAGAGACGATTTCCAACAAGCGCGTTTTCATCGACGCCGGCCCCGGCACACCCGACGGCATGCGCTGCGACATCGACGGCAATCTGTGGTGCGGCTGGGGCATGGGTGATCCCGAGCTCGACGGCGTCGTGGTCTACGCGCCCGACGGGGTGATGATCGGTCGTATCGCGCTGCCCGAGCGCTGCGCCAACCTCTGCTTCGGCGGGCTGAAGCGCAACCGGCTGTTCATGGCCGCGAGCCAGTCGATCTATGCATTGTATGTGAATACGCAGGGCGCGCTCGGGGGATAAACGCAAAGCGCCGGGGCGGTTTCCCGCTCCGGCGCTGCATTGATGCTTTCGAAAGCTTACGCGGCGTTGTAGCCGGCGACCGCCTTCACTTCGAGATATTCTTCCAGGCCATACTTGCCCCATTCGCGGCCGTTACCGGACTGCTTGTAGCCGCCGAACGGCGCGGTGCGGTCGTTCGGAACGCCCTGCAGGTTGACGTTGCCGGCGCGGATCTGCCGGCCGACGCGCTTGGCGCTTTCAACGCTGTCGCCGGTGACGTAACCGGCCAGGCCATACGGCGTGTCGTTGGCGATCTTCACCGCCTCGGCTTCGTCCTTGGCGCCGAGGATCGTGAGGACGGGTCCGAAGATCTCCTCGCGCGCGATGGTCATGTCGTTGGTGACGTCGGCGAAGATGGTCGGGCGCACATAGAAGCCCTTGTTGACGCCCTCGGGCAGGCCCGGACCGCCGGCGACCAGGGTTGCGCCCTCGTCGATGCCCTTCTTGATCAGCGCCTGGATCTTGTCCCACTGGATGCGGGAGACGACCGGGCCGATGGTGGTTCCTTCGGCGCGGGGATCACCCGCCTTGGTCTTCTCGGCGACGCCCTTGGCGATGGCAGCGACTTCCTTCATCTTCGACAGCGGCACGATCATCCGCGACGGCGCGTTGCACGACTGTCCAGAGTTGTTGAACATGTGCATGACGCCGCCGGTGACGGCCTTGGTGAGGTCGGCGCCTTCGAGGATGACGTTCGGCGACTTGCCGCCGAGTTCCTGGCTGACGCGCTTCACGGTGGGGGCGGCGCGCTTGGCGACGTCGACGCCGGCGCGGGTCGAGCCGGTGAACGAGATCATGTCGATGTCCGGATGCTCGCTCATCGCCGCGCCAACCTCGGGGCCGAGCCCGTTGACGAGGTTGAACACGCCCTTCGGCACGCCGGCTTCATGGAGGATTTCAGCAAAAATCAACGCCGAGGACGGCGTGAATTCCGACGGCTTCAGGATCATGGTGCAGCCGGCGGCGAGCGCGGGCGCGACCTTGCAGGCGATCTGGTTCAGCGGCCAGTTCCACGGCGTGATCATGCCGATAACGCCGACCGGCTCGCGTAACACGGTGGCAGTGCCGATGTTTTCCTCGAAATGATAGTTCTTCAGCACTTCCAGGGTGGAGGCGATGTGGCCGAGGCCGGCTCCGGCCTGCAGCCGTTCCGCCATCGGCAGCGGCGCGCCCATTTCGTCGGACACGGCAGCGCCGATATCCTTCATGCGGCCCTTGTAGATCTCGATGATCTTTTCCAGCAGCGCGATGCGCTCCTCGCGGCTGGTCTGCGAATAGGTCAGGAACGCGCGCCTGGCGGCGGCGACCGCCTTGTCGACATCGGCTTTCGAGCCGAGCGCAACGTCATACATCGCCTCTTCGGTCGCCGGATTGACGACGGGCGTGGACTTCTTGACGGCCGGATCGACCCAGGCGCCGTCGATGTAGAATTGCATGCGATTGACCATCGTAAACCTCGTTATTGCAGGGCGAAGGAATTTGGGAACGGGAGCGTTCGGCAGGCATCCTTGCACGAAAGCCGGGAGAATTGAACCCGCCATATGCGGGATGCCGTGATGCGGCGCACGCGGAATATAGGGTCGGGGTTGTCATGGTGGCAAGGTGGTCGCGCGCGCCTCGTCAGCTGAATGGACGACGAGAGCGTCGCGCCATCTCTCCCCTCCTCCCGCGCGCGAAGCGCGTGGCGGGGAGGGGTCGGCGGTGGGGGGGGGTGGTGCGGCGAACTCACTGCTGAAGGAGTGCGTGGAGAGACCCCCACCCCGACCCCTCCCCGCCGCTTCGCGGAGGGAGGGGAGAAGAGACTGCACGGCGTTGCATAGCGACGATCTCACACCGCCATCTTTCTGTGCCGGATCGGCGCGCCGACGGTGAGCCCCTCCGCCGCATCGATGATGGCGTTGGCGTCGATGCCGTGGTGGCCGTAGAGGTCGCCGATGGTTCCGGTCTGGCCGAACGCCTCGACGCCGAGCGCCTCGACGCGGTGGCCGCGTACGCTGCCGAGCCAGCCCAGCGCCGCCGGATGGCCGTCGATCACGGTCACAATGCCGCAGTCGCGTGGCAGCGGCGCCAACAATTGTTCGATGTGGCTGAGATGCGCCACGCCGCGGCGGTCGCGCCGCAATTTTCGCGCCGCGGTCCAGCCCGCATGCAGCCGGTCAGCCGAAGTGACCGCCAGCAGGCCGACATCGCGGTGGCTTTCACCGATGAATCCAACCGCCTCGATCGCTTCGGGCGCCACCGCGCCGGTATAGGCGACCACGAGGTCGCAATTTGCCCCCGGCTTGCGCAACCAATAGGCGCCATCGGTGATGTCGCGCTGCAGGTCTGGCATCATGATCCGCTGCGGCTGATCGAGCGTCCGGGTCGAAAGCCGCAGATAGACCGAACCGCCGTCTTCCTCTCCCTGGCCGCCTTCGCGCTGCATGTGGGCGAATCCCCAACCCATGATCACGGAGAGTTCATCGACAAAGGCCGGCTCGAACGAGGCCAGGCCATCCTGCGCCATGCCGATCAGGGGGGTCGCGATCGACTGGTGCGCGCCGCCTTCCGGCGCCAGCGTGATGCCGGATGGTGTCGCCACCACCATGAAGCGCGCGTCCTGGTAGCAGGCATAGTTCAGCGCATCGAGGCCGCGCTGGATGAAGGGATCGTACAGCGTCGCAATCGGCAGCAGCCGCGCGCCGTTGATCTGATGCGACAGCCCCAGCGCCGACATCAGGATGAACAGATTCATCTCGGCAATGCCGAGTTCCATGTGCTGTCCAGCAGGCGAATAGTCCCAGTTGAAGGTGGAGGGTATCTTCTCCTGCCGGAACAAATCGTGGTTCTCGGCCTTGGCGAACAGGCCGCGGCGGTTGACCCAGGCGCCGAGATTGGTCGAGACGGTGACGTCGGGCGACGCGGTGACGATGCGGGAGGCCAGTTCGCTGTCGCCGCGCGCAAGCTCGTTGAGCACGAGGCCAAAACCCTGCTGGGTCGACATCTGCGCCGCGGGCTTGAACGATAATTGCTGGGGCACCTCGATGGTGGGGGCCGTGAGACGCCGCCGGCCTTCGCGGTTGAACGGCGCGGCGGCGAGGAACGCCTCCAGTTCTTTCTGAGCCTGCGGCAATCCCTCGAACTTCTCCCATTCATGGCCGGGACGGATGTTCTGCGTCGCGCGCCATTTTTCCATCTGCGTCGGCGTCATCAGCCCGGCATGATTGTCCTTGTGGCCCTGGAACGGCAGGCCGACGCCCTTGATGGTATAGGCGATGAAGCAGACCGGGCGGTCATGATCGATGGCCTCGAACGCATCGATCATGCTGGTCATGTCGTGGCCGCCCAGATTGGACATCAGGGCCAGCAATTCCTCGTCGCTGCGCCGGTCGATCAATTGCGACACCGGCCCCTGATCGCCGATGTCGT
>Ga0310810_10004196_pt1 | contig 15883 bp, 13 predicted proteins | sample NCmetagenome_FD_207641 | JGI IMG/M metagenome (GOLD analysis project Ga0310810, IMG submission 207641) | Soil microbial communities from experimental microcosm in Duke University, North Carolina, United States - NC | ecosystem: Engineered > Artificial ecosystem > Soil microcosm > Unclassified ...
TGCTGGCGGCGGCGCTGCTCGTGGCGGATGTCGTCGCGCGGCTCGTCGATTCCGGCCTCCGCACGATCACTCCGACCGTTGCCCATCGCCAGTTCATCGATCACCCGCGCCGCATCGTCCGCGTCGTCATCTTCCTGATCACCGCGGCCGCGCTCCTGCTTCCGGCACTGCGATACGCCGGCGTGAAGACGACCGTCGGCAGCAGTCCTGAGGCGCTGGCGCAATGGGGCCTGCGCCAGGGCCTGCGCATCGCCTTCGTGGCGGTGGCGGCGTACTTCGTCATCCGCATCGGCTCGGCCGCAGCGCTGCGGTTCGAGGCGGAAATGAGCACCGGCACCGGGCTCGACGTGATCGAGCGGCGCAAGCGCGCGCAGACGCTCAGCCGGATTCTGCAGAAGACGCTGACCGCCGTCGTGATTCCGATCGCGGGGCTGATGATTCTGCGCGAATTGGACGTCGACACGTCCGCCATCCTGACCGGCGCGGGGATCGTCGGGCTCGCCGTCGGCTTCGGTGCGCAGACGCTGGTGCGCGACGTCATCTCCGGTTTCTTCCTGATCCTCGAGGATCAGGTCCGCGTCGGCGACGTCGCGGTGGTGAACGGACAGGGCGGCCTGATCGAAGAGGTCAACCTGCGCACGATCGTGCTGCGAGATGAAGAAGGCACCGTTCACGTATTTCCGAATGGCGAGGTGAAGACGCTCGCGAACAAGTCGAAGGACTTCTCGTACTTCGTGCTGAGCGTGCCGCTGCCGCTCGAACAGGATCCGGATGCCGTCAGCGCGGCGATTCGCGATGCGGCCAACTCGGTCGAACAGGATGACGCGTTCAAGCCGCACATCCTCGCGCCGTTCGAGCTCTACGGCATGGTGGCGCTGGAACCGGGTCAATACACCGTCAAGGGCCGGATCAAAACGGTTCCGCTCAGGCAGTGGACGGTTGGACGCGAGCTCCTCGCCCGCATCGCCGCCACGCTGAAGGCACGGGGCATCGATCTGCCGAAGCCGACGATGAACGTGTCGTTCGAGACCCCGCTCAGCTTGAACGCTCCTGCCCCAGACCGTACGCTCTAACGCACTCCCAACAACTCCGAGGTGTCATGCGCAAGACTGGTCTGGCGGCGCTGCTGCTCTGTTTGTGTGCGTCGGTCGCACAGGCGACGACGACGACTGAAACGATCGTGTTCTTCCGTCACGGCGAGAAGCCGTCAGGCGGCTACGGCCAACTGACGTGCCAGGGGTTCAATCGCGCGATCAACCTGTACGACGCGCTGATTCCGCGCTACGGCAAGCCGGCCTATCTCTTCGCGCCCAGTCCGACGCCGAAGATCGCCGATTCGGCCGGCTCGTACTACTACGTGCGGCCGCTGGCCACCATCGAACCGATGGCCGTTCGTCTGGGTCTCCCCGTGAACGCGCATTACGGCTACGCCGACGTCACGTCGCTGACCAACGCCCTTACCAGCAGCTCGTACTCGAACTCGAGGGTGTTCGTCGCCTGGGAACACGCCTACCTGGTGAAGGCCGTCCAGATGATCCTGAACAAGTACGACGCGGGAGTGACCGCGCCGGCATGGACCTCCGGCGACTACGACTCGCTCTACGTTGTGAAACTGGTCAACGTCAACGGGTTCGTGACGGCGACATTCAGAAAAGACTTCGAAGGATTGAACAACCAGTCGACGAGCTGTCCGGGGTAACCCCGTCACCGGGGAGTCGTAAAGGCCCGCCGTCCTGTGGCTGCTAGCAGCACCGGGAGGCCGGGCCTTCATGGTCCAGCAGACGCTACACCCCGTGCCCGTAGCCGGCTTCCTGGACGGGCGCGGCGTGGGCGACGGCGGGCGTGTCGAACGGGTCGATCGCCTCTTGCAAGGTCACCTGCTCGCTGCGGGCGGCGGCGACCACGGCACGAATATCGTTGTCGGTGATCACCTTCCGGTCGTCGGCGATCGACATCAACGACCGATAGACCTCGATCAGTTGATCGCCTTCGAGCTGCAGGCCAAGCTCGCTGCAGCGCTGGTTGACGGCGTGACGGCCTGAATGCTTGCCGAGCACCAGCGGGTTCCACGGCGCGCCCACGTCCTCGGCCCGCATGATCTCGTAGGTGCGGCGATCCTTGAGGATGCCGTCCTGATGGATGCCGGCCTCGTGCGCGAAGGCGTTGCGGCCGACGACCGCCTTGTTCACCTGGACGGATTGCCCGGTGAATCGCGTGAGCATCTCGCTGGTCGGATAGATCTCTTTCTTGTTGACGCCGACGGCATACGGCATGCGGTCGCCGCGCACGTGCAGCGCCATCACGATCTCTTCAAGCGCCGCGTTGCCGGCGCGCTCACCGATCCCGTTGATCGTGCACTCGACCTGACGCGCGCCGCCCTGGACCGCCGCCAGCGAGTTGGCGACGCCGAGGCCGAGATCGTCGTGACAATGGGCGCTGAACGTGACCGTGTCGGCATTGGGCACGCGCTCGCGAATCGCCCGGAAGAAATCCATCGTTTCGTCGGGCGTGGTGTAACCGACCGTGTCGGGCAGGTTGATCGTGTTCGCGCCAACCCTGATCACCGCCTCGATGATCCGGCACAGGAAATCGAAGTCGCTGCGCGTGGCGTCCTCCGCCGAGAACTGCACGTCGAAGGTGTGGTGACGCGCGTAGCGCACGGCATCGACCGCCGCCTCGATGCACTGCTCGCGTGAAATGCGAAGCTTGGCCTGCAGGTGCAGATCCGACGTCGCGATGAAGGTGTGGATGCGACCCTGGGCCGCCGGCTGAATCGCCCACGCCGCCCTTTCCAGATCGGCGCGATGACAGCGTGCCAGGCATGCGATCACGGGCCGCCGCACTTCGGTGGCAATCGTCCGCACCGCTTCGGCATCCGCCGGCGAGGCGATCGGAAAACCGGCCTCGATGATGTCGACACCAAGGGCGTCGAGCTGTCGCGCCAGCGCCAGCTTTTCCGCCGGCCGCAGCGAAAAGCCGGGGGCCTGCTCGCCGTCCCGCAACGTGGTGTCGAAAATCCGGACCTGTTCCTGCGCCATGTGGAGATCCCTCCCGCCTCCGCCCAGTGTGGAGGCCGCCGTGTCCTTCAGTAAACGGCACCCCCGGAATATCTGTCAAACTGATAATTATTCTGCTTGGATTATGATCGCTTATTATCCACCTCACTGCAGGTGAGCCGGTGGAACTGACCGAATTACGCGTCTTTCTTAAGGTTGCGGCCGAACGGAGCTTCTCACGGGCGGCCATGAAGCTGCACCGGACTCAGCCGGCAGTCAGCCAGGCCGTCCGCCGCCTCGAAGACAGCGTCGGCGAGCGGCTGTTCGACCGCGCGACCAAGGACGCCACGCTGACGGAAGCCGGCCGGCTGCTTCGCGACTACGCCGAGCGCCTGCTCCGGCTGTCGGAAGAAGCGGAAAACGCGGTCAAGGACCTTCGCGACCTGCGCCGTGGCCGGATCCTGATCGGCGCCAACGAAGCGTCGGTGCACGTCGTGCTGCCGCTGATCGCGAAGTTCCGGACGACTCACCCGCTCGTGCACGTCGATGTGCGCCGCATTCCGGCGCGAATGGTCGGCGCCGAGGTCGCGCAAGGGACACTCGACTTCGGGGTCCTCACGTTCCAGCCCGCCGAGGCGCGCCTTGGCGCCATTGTCCTGGGGCATGACGAGCTCGTAATGCTCGTGCATCCATCGCATCCGCTGGCCGGCAGCAAGGAAGTCACGCTCTCGGAATGCGCGCGACAGACCGTGATCGCCCACAACGATCCGTCGCACGTGCGCGATCGCGTGCTGCGGCTGTTCGAACAGCATCACATTCCGGCCAACATCCTGATCTCGCTGCCGAGCCTCGAGGGCATCAAGCGCGCCGTCGCGATGCAGATGGGCGTCGCGCTGCTGCCGCGGCGCTGTGCCGAGTCGGAGATCGCGCGCGGCGAGCTCGTGGCGCTGGCGATGCCCGAGGTCCGGCTGCGCCGCCAGGTGCGCCTCGTCTTCAGGAAGGGCGGCGAGCGATCGCACGCCGCCGCGGCATTCCTCGCGGACGTCGAAGCCACGAGACCGCGCACGAAAGAGGCGGCCACGGACAAGGAAAAAGCCTGATTAAAATCCGTGGACGTACGGTAGACGATCGGCGGTCTGTTCCACCTGCTCGAAATGATCGAGCAGCATCCCGGTCGTATCCCACGCGCCCGTGATGAAGGCTTCCCGTACCTTCGGCGGCACTGACACCTGACAGCGGAAGCCGGCGACGTCGCACAGGCCGGCGGCGAGATCGATCGTCAGCGGCGCCTGCGGCTGCTTCTCCACGAGCTCCATCAACCGCTCGATATCCGCCGGCGCCGCGGTCACGCACGGCATGCCGATCATCCCGGAGTTGCCGAAGAAGATCTCGGCGAACGATTCGCCGATGATCGCCTGGATGCCCCAGCGATGCAGGCCCTGCGGCGCATGCTCACGCGACGACCCGCAACCGAAGTTCCGGTTGACGATCAACACCGAGGCCCCCCGGTACTGCGAGACGTCGAACGGATGACGGTTGTACGGATGCATCGGCTTCGATCGATCGTCCTCGAACACGTGCTGTTCGAGCCCGTCGAAGCTGATGCCGCGCAGGAACCGCGCCGGCATGATCCGATCGGTGTCGATGTCATCGCCGCGCAAGGGCAGGCCACGACCGGTGACGCTGGTAATGGCGCCCATCAGTCCACGAGCTCCCGAACGTCGGTGACGACCCCTGCCACCGCCGCGGCGGCGACCATCGCCGGACTCATGAGCAGCGTCCGGCCGGTGGGACTTCCCTGCCGCCCCTTGAAATTGCGGTTCGACGAGGCGGCGCAGACCTGATGGCCCTCGAGCTTGTCCGGGTTCATGCCGAGGCACATCGAACAGCCGGCGCCGCGCCACTCGAAGCCGGCGGCCCGAAACGCGTCGGCCAACCCCTCGCGTTCGGCGGCACGGCTCACCGAGTCGGAGCCGGGCACCACCAGCGCCTTGACCCCGGGAGCGACGTGACGGCCCTGAACGATCCGCGCCGCTTCACGCAAGTCCGAGAGCCGCCCGTTCGTGCACGAGCCGATGAAGGCGACGTCCACCTTCATCCCGGCGATGCGCTGGCCCGGAGTCAGTCCCATGTAATCGAGGGCGTCCGTGATCGCCTGCGCGTCGGAACCACCGTCAGGCGCCGGGACCTGACCGTCAACGCCGATCGACTGACCCGGGTTGACGCCCCACGTGACCACCGGCGTCATCTCTTCCGCGCGAATCTCGACCTCATCGTCATAGCGCGCATCGGCATCCGATGCGATCGAACGCCACCACGTCTTCGCGCGCTCGAAGCCGTCACCCGACGGCGCGAATTGCCGTCCCTTCATGTATTCGAACGTCGTGTCGTCCGGATTCACGTAGCCGACGCGTGCACCGCCCTCGATCGACATGTTGCAGATGGTCATCCGCTCATCCATCGACATCCGCTCGACGGTGTCGCCGGCGTACTCGTAGGCATAGCCATTGCCACCGCCGACGCCGAGCCGCTGGATGATCGTCAGAATCACGTCCTTGGCGTACACGCCTCTGGGCAACTGGCCGGTCACCTTGATGCGGCGCACCTTCAGCGGGTCGAGTGCCAGGCACTGCGAGGCGAGGACGTCGCGCACCTGCGACGTGCCGATGCCGAACGCGATTGACCCGAACGCGCCGTGCGTCGAGGTGTGACTGTCGCCACAGGCAATCGTCATCCCGGGTTGCGTGAGGCCGAGCTCGGGACCAATGACGTGCACGATGCCCTGGCGCTGGTCGCCAAGGCCGGCGAGGCGGACGCCGAAATCGCGGCAGTTCCGCTCGAGCGCCGCCATCATGTCCTCGGCCAGCACGTCGAGGAACGGGCGCTGCCGATCGCGCGTCGGCACGATGTGATCGACGGTCGCGAACGTGCGGTCGAGACGCGCCACCTTCCAGCCGCGCTGACGCAAGGCGTCGAAGGCCTGGGGGCTCGTTACCTCATGGACGAGGTGCAGGCCGATGAACAACTGCGTCTGACCGGTTGGAAGCCGCCGCACGGTGTGGAGTTCCCACACCTTCTGCAGGAGTGTTTTACCCATCTCTTGATCGGTGATCGTTCCGACTCATCGTAACACTGCGACCCGCGGGTCTTCGCCCGCCGCGCCGGGCTGGCGAAGTCCATGCATCGCTCCGGGGCCGTGGTGAAACGGTTGATCTTGCGGACCCTGCTCTTCGTTGCCTTCCTCCCGTTAATCGCGTGCGGTTCGACCAGCGTCACCGAAGTTACCGCTCCAAGCACGAGCAGCACACGCTGCCAGATCTCGCTGGCCACCACGCCGACCATGCCGGCCGGTGGCGGACGCGTCGACGTCGGCCTCCAGGCGGAACGCGAGTGCACGTGGACCGCGGCCAGCGAAGCGTCATGGATCCAGGTCTCACCCGCCTCCGGTCAGGGCGAGGCATCGATCTCGCTGACTGCCGCGTCGAATCCCCAGGCGGCCGTGCGCAGCGGGACCATTGTCGTCAGTGGGACGCGCTACACGATCAGTCAGGCCGCGGCGCCCTGCAGCTTCACGATCTCGCCAGCGGTTGCGACCATCGGCGCGGCAGGCGGGACGACCGCCACCGACGTGACCTCGCTGGCCGGATGCGCGTGGACCACGTCGGCGTCCGTGGATTGGCTGCGGGCAACGCCCGCCACCAGCAGCGGCAGCGACAAGGTCACGATCACAGTCGCGGCCAACACGGCGGCATCACGCTCGGGCGTCGTCACTATCGCGGGCGTCTCGTTCACCGTCAATCAGTCGGCGCCTGCGGCCGCGCCGGGGCCGTCGCCGACACCGGAACCGGGACCCGCTCCGGAACCTCCGCCCTCGCCGGAATGCACCTACGACATCGATCCCTATTTCCGCACCATCTCGCAGAAAGGTGGCGACGGCTCCTTCAAGGTGATCACGTCGCCGGGTTGCGCCTGGAGCGCCGAACCGAACGTGTCGTGGGTGCACATCAAGGAAAACGCGACCGGCACCGGCACGAAGGACGTGAAGTACCACGTCGATGCCAACAGGGACGACGTCGGTCGCATCGGGACCATCTCCGCCGCAGGCTCGACCCACACGATTCTGCAGGCGGCACACGACTAAGGACGATCATGACGACATCTCGATGCATTCTGGCGGCGGCGCTGGTGTTCAGCGCCACCGCCGCCGCAGCGCAATCGACGACTCCGTCGAACCAGACCACGGTCCAGGACATCGTGACGTTCCTGGTGACCAACCAGGGTGTGGTGACGAGCGACTTCGACAAGGATCGAGCGGCGGCCGACGCCACGCGCGTCACGCTTTCGAACGCGCTGCTGGCCTCGATCACAACGGTGCCGGTGAGCAGTGCGTCGAGCGGGTTCAGCTATCGGCTCAACCGCACCCTCGGCACCGTCGAACGGGCCAGCGACACGTTCGGTCCCTTCTACGTCGAACGGGCGCTCACCGCCGGCGCCGGCGAGGCGTCGCTGGGATTCAACTTCCGCTACGCCAAATTCACGTCGCTCGACGGCAACGACCTCACCAACGGCAGCTTTGTGACGGTCGCCAACCAGTTCACCGACGAACCGCAACCCTTTGACACGGAGACGTTGACCCTCAATATCAAGACGACCACGGCCACGGTGTTCGGCAACGTCGGCGTCACCGATCGCATCGACGTCGGCGGCTCGGTCCCGTTCATCCGGCTCGACATCAGCGGCGCACGCGTCAACGACTATCGCGGCACCACGGCGTTGCTGGCGCGCGCGACCGCCGAAACGATGGGGCTCGGAGACGTGGCCCTGCGCTCGAAAGTGCGACTGACACCGGACGGTCCAGGCGCCGTTGCGGCCGGCGTCGAAGCGCGGCTTCCGACGGGTCGCGAACAGGATCTGCTCGGTACCGGACAACTGGCGATGCGCTACACCGCGCTGGCGTCGTACGAAACCGGTCCGACGAGCGTCTACGGCAACTTCAGCATCGGTCAGGGGGGCATCGGCCGCGAAGTCGCGTACAGCGCGGCGCTCGCCGCCGCCGCGACACCGCGGCTCACGCTCGTCGGCGAATTCCTGGCGCGGCAGATCGACGGCCTTCAGCGCATTGGTCCGGTCGTCGCACCGCACCCGCGCATTGCCGGCGTCAACACGACGCGCCTGATGCCGACCGGAGAGAACGAGATGACGGCCTATGCCGTCGCAGGATTCAAATGGAATGTCGGCGGCACGTGGCTGCTGCATGGCCATGTCCTGGTGCCGCTGGTCGACAACGGCCTGACCGCGCACTTCACGCCGACGATCACGTTGGACTACACGTTCGCGAAGTAGCCACTAAAAAATAGCCACGACGGGCACGACGAGAGCCGACGGCCACGACGCTTCTTGAAATGATGCGTCATGCGCGTCGGCAAACCGTCGTGGCGTCGTGGCTGCTTTTGGGACTGTCTACCGCACGTCGGCGCGAGCGATCTTCCAGTCGTCGCCCTGCAGCTTCAATTCGAAGCGCCATTGACGCGGTTCGGTGTGCAACTGGCGGTTGCCGACCTTCCCGACATAGCTCGTGCGGCCGTGGCAGAGCGCGCTGGCCGTCGCGCCGTTGACGTCAATCGTGCAGTTGTCGAACGACACGTCCTGTGATTCGAGCGACGCGAAGGCGCGGCTGAGCGCGCGTTCGTCGACCGTTGGCCACACTGCGCTCGCCGCACGGGGATCGAGATCGCCGTAGGCACGCGCGTACCGATTGAGCACCTGGGCGACACGGTTGCCGTCCGCCTGCGCGGCACTTGCGGCATCCTGGATCGGATTCGTCGTCGAGGGGCGCGATGGCGTCGCGATCGCCGACGCCGCACGCGTGTTCGCCGGTGGCACGGGCGGCGGTGGCTCGGTGATCGACACCGGCTGCCGCGCTATGTTGGCCGCGATCGGCGCGCTGGCCGCCGGGACGACTTCGGCGTATCCGGGACGATTGTCACTCCCAACACTCGAGGCAGGGTTGTCGACAGGAACTTCCCGAGGGGCCGCAGCGGATTCGACGCTCGGTTGCGCCGTTTCACGAAAGGTGCTGCGGTTCGGCACGTCGGCGGTGCGGCCGTTCGATGACGACGAACGCACGCCGGTCGTACCAACCGGCTCCTCTCTCCTGGACTCGGTCTGCACCGCGATCGCCTGCACCGGTTGCGTCTCTACCGGAGCGGATACTCCAACCGACGCCGTCTCGTCCTCTGCCGTCGACGGTGCGGCAGGAAGGACAACAGCCAGGGCGGGCGATGCCGGTTGCGTCACCGCAGGTGCGGTGACCGCGGGTCGCGCGACGGCAACGGCCGCGGCCGTGCTCTCACCCGACCGCATCGACTCAATACCGACGACGAGGCCGATACCAACGACGAACGTGGTGACGGCGCCGAGGCTCCGCCACCAGAGATAGGACACCGCTGCGGCAGACTCGCTGCCAACGGGCAACAGCGCGACGCGTGCGGCCAGCTCGGGCAGTTCACGCGCCGCCGGCCGGAGTTCACGTAACTCCTCGAGTGCGATCCGCGCCGCCACGCCGTCACTCGCCGTGAGCGCGGCGTCGATCGTGCGCAGGAGCGCGTTGAAGCGGCGCTCCTGAATGCGCGCCTCGAACCCAATCCAGGTGTCGGCATCGACACCGGTTGGCACAAACCGTTTCCCTTCAATCATCAGATCCCCAGCCCGGCGATATGCGCCGATGCCGGGAAGGATGCAAGGCTCAGTCCCTGCGTGTCTTCCCAAGCTGGAGTGCGGCGCGCGACGAATGCGGCCCAGAAACGGAACTATGGTGGGTGATCCAGCACCGCCACGGACGGTCGGTGGCAACGCGGATCCCAATTCGGGGTCCCCACGACACTTCATCGACGCGAACGCCGCGGTCCTCGATCACGAGACGACTGCCGACAAGGTCGAGACGGTTGTCGGACAGCGTGATGCCCATCGCCTTCGTCAGGTTGCCAGGACCTCGACAGAGTTCGTGCCGGGACAGGGCACGCCCATCGCCCGCCCGCCGCGTCGACATCAGACGCAGGCCGTCGATCGGTTCGAGCGCACGGATCAGCACGGCGGCGGGATGCCCTTCCGCTTCGGTGACTGCGTTGACCAGGTAGTGGATGCCGTAATTGAGATATACGTAGGCGATCCCGGGCGGACCGTACAGCGGTGCATTGCGTGTCGTCGGTCCCGGTGCCGCATGACAGGCCGGATCGTCTTCGCCGATGTAGGCCTCGGTCTCGACGATCATCCCGGCCGTGACGCCGCCGGCGGTGCGATGCACCATCACCTTGCCAAGCAGGTCACGCGCGACGTCGAGCGTCGGCCGCTCATAAAACGCTCGCGGCAGCACACGACGCGCATCCCGCGAACGAGTCGAACGTTTAGTGGAACGCACTGCGCGAATGCGCCAGGACCGGCCGCAGCGCGCGTCCGGTGTGCGAGGCCTTGACCTCCGCGACCTGCTCGGGCGTGCCGGTGGTGACAACCTCGCCGCCCGCGTCGCCGCCCTCGGGACCGAGATCGATCACATAGTCGGCGGTCTTGACGACGTCAAGGTTGTGCTCGATGACGAGCAGCGTGTGTCCCGCTTCGAGCAGCTTCCGGAATGCGGCGAGCAGTTTGGCGATGTCGTCGAAGTGCAGGCCGGTCGTCGGTTCGTCGAGGATGTACAGCAGGCGTTCGCCGCCGAACGAGGCGAGGTGCGCCGCGATCTTGATGCGCTGCGCCTCCCCGCCCGACAGCGTCGTGGCCGGCTGTCCAAGGCGCAGGTACCCAAGTCCGATCTCGTCGAGCACCTGCAGGCGGCGCAGGACCTTTGGCGACTGGCTGAAGAACGTCAGCGCCTCGCGCACGGTCATGTCGAGCACCTGGTGCACGTTCTTGCCGCGATAGCGGACCTCGAGCACCTGCGGCTTGAAGCGCATGCCGTCGCACTGGTCGCACGGCACGAACACGTCGGCGAGGAACTGCATCTCGACGCGGACCTCACCCTCGCCCTGACACGCTTCGCAGCGGCCGCCGGGGACGTTGAACGAGAAGTGGCTGGCCGTCAGCCCGCGCGACTTCGCGTCACGCGTCAGCGCGAACAGCTCGCGGATCGGATCGAACGCCTTGAGATAGGTGACTGGATTCGATCGCGGCGTGCGCCCGATCGGCGTCTGATCGACGAGGATCACGTCGCTGATGTACTCGAGGCCGTCGAGCGACCGATGGCCACCGACACGCCGATCCCACTCGCCCTTCGCGCGCTTGATCGCCGCGTACAGCACGTCGTGCACGAGCGTCGACTTGCCCGATCCGCTCACACCGGTCACGCACGTCAGCGTGTTCAGCGGAATGTCGATATCGACGTCCTTCAGGTTGTGCTCGGTCGCACCGCGCAACCTGATCTTCTGCGGCAGGCCACGGCGTCTCGGCGACGGCACCGGAATCGACAGTTCGTGGCGCAGGTACTTCGCCGTCAGCGATCGCGGTTCCTGCATCAATCCTGGCAAATCGCCCGAGTACACCACCTTCCCACCCTGCTCGCCCGCACCAAGGCCGATATCGACAATGTGGTCCGCGACCCGGATCATGTCTTCATCGTGTTCGACGACGAGCACGGTGTTGCCCTGATCGCGGAGCTGCTGCAGGATGTCGAGCAGGCGCTGGTTGTCGCGCGAGTGCAAGCCAATCGAGGGTTCGTCGAGCACGTAGAGCGTGCCGACGAGGGCGGAGCCGAGCGACGTCGCGAGATTGATGCGCTGCGATTCTCCGCCCGAGAGCGTCGACGACAGCCGATCGAGCGTCAGGTAATCAAGGCCGACATCGCTGAGGAATCCGAGACGACGCCGGATCTCGCGCAACACCTTCTCCGCCACCGCGGCGTCTTTTTCGCTCAAACGGAGACTCACGAAGAATTCCTGTGTCTCACGCACGGTCAGCCCTGCCACTTCGTCGATCGTCCGCCCGCCAACCTTGACGTCGCGCGCCTCGCGCCGCAGCCGGGCACCGCCACACTCGGGACACGCGAGGTACCCGCGATATCGACTCAGGAATACCCTGACGTGCACCTTGTACTTCTTCCGTTCGAGCCAGCGGAAGAACCCACGCACACCGCCGAAGTCGGCGTCACCGTCGACGACGAATCCTTTTTCCTCCTCGGTCAGTGCCGACCAGGGGACATCGAGGCGAAGGCCGGTCTTCTTCGCCGCGCGCTTCAGTTCCGAGAGTTGCGCACGATAGTGTGGCTTGCTCCACGGCTCAATCGCACCCTGGTTGATCGACTTCGACGGATCGGGCACGACCAGATCCAGGTCGAGCTCGATGATGTTGCCGAAGCCATGACACGTCGGGCACGCCCCGAACGGGTTGTTGAACGAGAACAGGCGCGGCTGCGGCGTCTCGTACGCGATGCCGCAACGCCGGCACTCGAACCGCTCGGAGAACACGTGCCGCTCGCCCGAGTCGGCATCGACGGCGAACGCGGCGCCGCCGCCCTCGCGATATGAGGTCTCGATCGAGTCGGTCAGGCGGCTGCGCAGATCGCCGTCGACACGCAGCCGATCGACGACAACTTCCAGCGTGGTCCGATCGCGCAGCGACGCCAGGTCCACATCCTCGAATGCGGCGGCGCGGCCATCGACCAGCAGCCGGCCGAATCCGCGCCGCCGCAGCGTCTCGATCGTTTCCTTGATGGCGTCCGTGGGACGGTCGCGGTCGGGGCCGCCCACATCCTCGTCATCGTCGCCCGGATCGGCGTCGGCCGATGCATCAGACGGAATCGCCACGACCGGCAACTCGAACCCGACGAGCAGGCGCGTGCCGCCCGGTAGTGCGCCGAGACGGCTGGCCACGACTTCCGCGGTCTCGCGAATCACTTCCTGTCCGCAGCGGCGGCAGAAGGTCCGACCCACGCGCGCATACAGCAGCCGCATGTAGTCGTGGATTTCCGTGGTCGTGCCGACGGTCGAGCGCGGATTGCGGACGCTGTTCTTCTGCCGGATCGCAATGGCGGGACAGATCCCTTCGATCCGATCGACGTCCGGCTTTTCCATCCGCTCGAGGAACTGGCGGGCGTAGGCGGACAGCGACTCCACGTAGCGCCGCTGCCCTTCCGCGTAAATCGTGTCGAATGCGAGCGAGGATTTTCCCGAGCCGCTGACACCCGTGACGATGATCAGCTTGCCGGCCGGCAGCGTGACGTCAATGTTCTTGAGGTTATGGGTGCGCGCGCCACGCACCACCAGCGGGCTGCGTTCCGGCTTCTGGGTATCTGGGCTCGCCATGCGAGGAATTCTGTCGACTGCCTAAGTGAGTCATCGTACTCGATGGTCCGACGGGTTCCAAGGGCGCACGCGCTGAACCTTGTCGCGCCGGTTCCATTCGCGCCAGCGCCAGCGTGTTGCGCCAGATCGACACCGCGAGCGCCACCGCCAGTCCGGCGATCGCGACGCTCCCACCGACGTCGAACAGGCGGAGGCCAGCGACATGCGGGTCGTGCCGCAGCGCAAATGTGCCGATCGCGAGCAGAATTCGGAGCTCCGTGGGGCCAAGACCGGCAAACGACATGCGGAACACACCGTGAACGCTCGTCGCCAGGAAGACCTCCCCCGAGACCAGCAGGTACGTGATCAGCAGCGCAAGCGCAAGCACTGGCGTCATGAACCCCGAGCACGCCAATCCCGCGAGCAATGCGGTGATACCGAGAATGTCGACCACGTGATCGACGTAGAAACCATAGCGGGGACGCTCGAGCCGGCGCACGCGCGCGAGCGTGCCATCCAGGCTGTCGCCGAACCAGTTCACCGCCAGTGCCGCCATCGAGACGAACAGCCACGCGCGATCGCGCAGCGCGAGCGCGTACCCGAGCCCGGCGATCCCCATCGACACGAGGGCCAGAAGCGTCAGGTGATCCGACGTGATTGCGGGAGGCAACTGGTTCGCAATGGCAACCAGAAGCCGCTTTTCTGCGGCAGCGAGAACGCTGCGATGCTCACGGACGAGGTCTGGCATGTCCAGTCTCCTGTTCCGTAAGGCGCAAAGTCGAGCACAATGAGCTCATGAGACGACATTTGTTGGGGTTCATGGCTCTCGCGGCGCTGGCGATCGCTGGCTGCGCGGGACCCGACGCCGAGCTGATGGGCATGGTCGGGCAGCAGATCGAGGTGGGTGTACCCGTGGGAAGCGCGGCGAACGACTCCGCGTTCTGGATCCAGTGGAAGAACAAGCGCCTGCTGGTCGTACTCAGCCGCGACCACCGCACACTGTTCGACCGGGAAGCTGGGTTGGTTGCCAGCCACGGGATTTCGCGGATGGAACCCGGCAAGGAGGCGCTGATCTCCGGAACAATCGAACGCATCCCGATCTGGGAGGAAACGTACAGTTGGAATCTCACGCACGAGGACGCCAGTGAACTGGCGCGGACCGGTGTTTATCTACGGGGTGACAAGCTGTCGGTGAATTAAGACTGGAGCAGCGCCGCGAGCTGCGGAATCAGGTGCGCGGCGAAATCCGTGAGCGCCGCCTGATCGAAGGCTGAAGAGCCTGACACCGGCGCGATCAGCCGCACGATGCCGGCGTCAGTCGGGCGGCGGCGCAGCGCGTCACCGAGCAGATGAAAGCGCGCCGCGATTTCGTCGCCGACGACGCGGTCGCGGCTCTGGAACCAGTAGGCCATCGCGAAGTGAGCCGCCCCGCGGCTGACAGCAACATTCCGTACCTGCCAACTCTGACCGGCGGCATCAACCTCCGTCATCGCCGGCGTGCCCATCGTCCACCCGTTGCCAGGCAGGCAGTTGAGCGGCGAGTGCATGTTCGCGCCGACGCGCGGCTGCGAATAGTAGGCGACGTCCATTTCGATCGCGGCGCGATCCGCGCGGTAGAAACGGTGCACGTAGCGATCGGCGGCGAGCACACGCGCGACCTCCGGAGCGAGCGGCGGCGCCGTTGCCCCGCTCCAGGCACCGAGGGCGAACGGGATGGCATTCAGGTCCGGCTCCGACGCCGGTTCGACCGGCGTCGCGGCGTGCGCGAGCGCCAGCGTCGCGGCGAAGATCGCGGCGACCATCCAGAGCGTGAGCGGACCGCGCGCCATCACGCCGTCGCCTCGCGGTTTTCCGAAGTTCCCGGCCGCACGGGATCTGCGTCTTCAGTGGTGGGCAGCACCCCTGCACCCGGACGCGCCGACCGCGTCAACGGCAGGATGGCCAGCACGGCGCCGCACATGACGGCAAAAGCGACGAACCCGGTGAGTTCGTGCACGAATCCTTCTACGGCCACTTGCCCGAACCGGGACGCGAGTGCTCCCGTCGCGGCCACGCGTAACCCGTTGCCGACAATGGCGATCGGCACGACCGCGGCAACCATCAACGCGCTTCGCCACCGTCCGATCGGGAAGACCGTCGCGCACACGGCGGCGACCGAGAACAGCGACAACACCGAACGAAGCCCGCTGCAGGCTTCGGCGACTTCGAGCGTGATGTTGTCGAGCACGAGCAGATTGCCCTGCTGGATCACGTGAATGCGCGCGGCCGTCAGCACGTCGGTCGCCATGCCCGACGCCACCAGCTGCAACGGCAAGGTGAGACGCGTGACCAGGACAGACGGCAGCGGAATCGCGAGTGTGACGAGCAGGAGTACCGGCGAGAGCATCTCGAGATGTTTGCCTCCCGCGATCGCCAGAATCGTCCCGGCAATGGCGAATGGCATTGATGCGCGCTGAATGAACACCTCGCCCATCAGCGTGCCGAGCAGATACACGAGCATGCCGGCGGCAAGCACGGCAAACCCGAGAACGGTGGGACGCCGTACCGTGGTGCGCAGTTCGCGCCGGCGGCGCCAGGCGACGAAGCCGGCGACGCAGATCAACAGCACGCCGTACGAAG
>Ga0310810_10004197_pt1 | contig 15882 bp, 10 predicted proteins | sample NCmetagenome_FD_207641 | JGI IMG/M metagenome (GOLD analysis project Ga0310810, IMG submission 207641) | Soil microbial communities from experimental microcosm in Duke University, North Carolina, United States - NC | ecosystem: Engineered > Artificial ecosystem > Soil microcosm > Unclassified ...
GAGCGCGCCGCGAGCGCGCTCGTCGGGCCCGCCGGCGCCCGCTTCGTCGCGCTGACCGTCGTCGTGTCGACGTTCGGCTGCAACGCGGCGGCCATTCTGGCGGGCGCGCGCCTCCTGTTCGCGATGGCGCGCGACGGCGCGTTCCTGCCGCCGGCGGCGAAGGTGCATCCGCGCTATCGCACGCCGCACGTCGCGATCGTCGCCTTGTCGTCGTGGGCGGCCGTGCTGGCGCTGTCGGGCACTTACGAGCAGCTCTTCACCTATGTGGCGTTTGCCTCGATCCTGCTGCACATGATCGGCGCTTTCGGGCTGTTCCGACTGCGCCGGCTGCGGCCGGACCACCCGCGGCCGTACCGCGTGTGGGCGTACCCGGTGGTTCCGGCGGTCTTCATCCTTGCGTCGAGCGCGTTCGTCCTCAACACGCTCGTCGAGCGGCCGAAGGAGTCGTTTGCCGGCATCGGCCTGCTCGCGCTTGGATTGCCGGTGTATTGGTACTCGGCGCGGTCTCGGCGACACGAATGAGCGCCGCGAATGAGCCACGCGAACGGCGCGAGCCGGCGAAGCGGCGAGCGAGTGAGCGTGTAGGGGGGTCCGGCGGGGCGCAGCCCACCGGCTGATGATGAAGATTGCAATTCTCGGATCCGGAGCCGTCGGCGGCTACTACGGCGCGCGCCTCGCCCGCGCCGGACACGACGTGACCTTCATCGCGCGCGGCGCGCACCTTGCGGCCATTCGCGAGCGCGGTCTCGAAATCAGAAGCCGCGAGCTCGGCGGCTTCGTCGCGAAGGGGCGGGCCGAAGAAGACACGACGCGCGTTGGCACGGTCGATCTCGCGCTCGTCGCGGTCAAGGCGTACGACAATCCGACGGCGCTTCCGCTGCTGCGCCCGATGCTCGGCAGCGCAAGCGCCGTGCTCACCGTCCAGAACGGCATCGACAGTCCGGACGAGGTGGCGGCGATCGCCGGCGAGGACCGCACGCTCGGAGGGGCGACGTACATCGCGACGGCGCTCGAGGCGCCCGGCGTGATCGTCCAGACGGGCACGCACCGGCGCATCGTGTTCGGCGAAACGTTCGGGCAGCTCCCGCGCGTCACGGATCGCGTGAACCGGATTCACGAGGCGTTCGCGTCCGCCGACATTCAATCGTCGCCCGTCGGCGACGGTCGCGTTCCGATCTGGGAGAAGTTCGTTTTTCTCGTGTCGCTGGCGGGATTCACGGGCGCCGCCCGGCTGCCGATCGGCCCGATCTGGTCGGACCCCTTCGCCAGAGCGCAGTTTCTGGCCGGCAGCCGCGAGGTTGAGGCGCTGGCCCGCGCCGAAGGCGTCCCTGTCGCCGCCGACGTGGTCGATCGCATGATTCCCTACGTCGACGCGATTCCCGGGTCGATGCGGTCGTCTCTGCTCATCGACCTGCAGCAGGGCAAGCGCATCGAGGTCGAGGCTCTTCACGGATCGGTGGTGCGCCGCGCCGAGAGACTGGGCGTCCGGACGCCAATCATGTCGACGTTGTACGCTGTACTGAAGGTGCATGCGCAAGGCACACCACACGTGAACGGTTAGATCAGGGTTACACTCAAGTCGAAGGAGTAGCTCGATGCAGAAGACAGTATTGACGCGGGCGTGTGCGATGGCGACGATGGTGGTCACGGGCGCGCTGTCGTTGTCCGCGCAGGGCAAGGAGGAGGATCGCCTGCGCGCGTGCGCGACCGTGCTCAAGGAGATCATCAACATCCCCGACGACATCCCGAAGGACCTGCTCGACAAAGCGGAGTGCGTGATCGTTTTTCCGGGGGTGAAGAAGTTCGCGATGGGCGTCGGGGGCAGCTACGGGCGCGGCTCGATGACCTGCCGCACGGGCGACGACTTCACGGGTCCGTGGAGCGCGCCCGCGCTGATGGCGCTCGAAGGCGGCAGCATCGGATTTCAGCTCGGCGGAGAGTCGACCGACTTCGTGCTGCTCGTGATGAACGACCGCGGCGCGACGTCGCTGCTCGGGAACAAAGTGAAGCTCGGCGCAGACGCGTCGGCCGCCGCCGGACCGAAGGGGCGCAGCGCGTCCGCCGCGACCGACGCCGTGATGCAGGCCGAGATGCTCAGCTACTCCCGCTCGCGCGGGCTGTTCGCCGGCGTGTCGCTCGAGGGTTCGACGCTGCGGCCCGACGACGACGCCAACACGCTCGTCTACGGCAGCGCTATGGCCGCGCGCGACATCGTCAAGGGAGGCGTCGCCGTGCCGTCCGCGGCACAACCGATGATCGACGTCCTCAACAAGCGCTCGCCGAAGAATCTGTCGGAAAAGAAGTAACCGGCGCGGGTTACTCGTGGTACGACAGGGTCTTCAGGACACGCCGATAGGAGCCGTCGGCCGCCGGTTCGAAGACGTGGCAGTGATCCATCTCGCCGCCGTACACGTGCAGGGTGATCGACGGCGTGTCGGCGGCGTTGGCCAACGTGTGGTACTCGAACGGGGGAATCAGGCAGCCGGCTGACCCGCGTCCGGCCACCACCCGCGTCCGCTGCTCGAAGCGGAACGCGCCGCCCTGCTCCGACGTGAGGTCGTACTGCGCGACCTCCATGTTTCCGTCCACCACGCATTCGACGCACCAGATCCCGGCGTGATCGTGCAGGGCCGTCTTCTGCCCGGGCCCCCACGTCATGACCACCATCGTGTACTGTCCCGAGGGATCCCGGTGCAGCAGGCGCCGCGCGTACGTGTCGGCGCGCGCCGTTCTGAAGCTCTCCGGGACCGTCAGCGTGCCGCTCCGCATCGACTCGATCAGGACCGCCTTCACGAGCTCGGGGACCTTCGCTGGCGGCTCTCCATGGATGACGGCGTCGAGCCGATCGCGAACGGCGTCATCCATGTCTTCCGCGCCTCGCTGGCTCATGCGGTCTCCATGGATCTGTATGCGGCCATGCCGCCGGTGATGTTCACGATGTGCGCCACGCCTTCATGGGCGAGCAGGCTCGCGGCCAGGGTCGAACGGTAGCCGCCTTCGCAGATGGTCGCGACCGCCGCATCGCCCGCGAGCTCGCGCGCGCGCGCCGGGATCTCGCCGACGGGGATATTGATCGATCCTTCGAGATGGCCCGCGCGCCACTCGTGGGGGGTACGCACGTCCACGATCCGCATCGACTGTCGCGCGGGGCTGTCGCGCAGGTCGGAGGCGTCGATCTGTTCGAGCGTCGCCGTGGGAAGGCCGGCGCCGATCCACGCGTCGTACCCGCCGGCGATCGCGCCTTCAATGCGATCGAGACCCACGCGCAGGAGCTGGACGGCCGCTTCCTGCGCATGCGTGGGTTCGTCGGCGAGGAGGATGACGGGCGTGTCCGCGTCGATGACCCATCCCGCCCAGTAGCCGACCTTCGCCCCATAGCCGATGTTCACCGCGCCGTATGGATGTCCCGCCGCGAATGCGTCGCCGCGCCGCAGGTCGACGATCATCGCACCATCGGCTGTCAGGGCCGCGGCGGCGCCCGGCCTGATCGATGGGATGCGGATCGTGCCGTCCACGAGGCCGAGCAACGGCGGGCCCTCCGCGTTGATACGTTTCATCCGGGCGAAATACGGGGGCGTTTCCGGAATGTCGGCGAGCACGGCGGAGACGAAGGCGCCGCGATCCTGGTACTGAAGGAGCGCGTTCTGCTGCCGCTCGCGCGCGATGGTGGATGAGGGCTCCTGCCCGATGCCCGCCCCGCACAGCGATCCGGCGCCGTGCCCGGGATGCACTTCGACGCCGTCATCGAGCGTCATGACACGCTGCAGCGACCCGAAGAGATCGCCGGCAAGCTGCCGCGTCTGCGCGTCGCCGAGCAGATCGGGGCGCCCGACGGCGCCGACGAAGAGCAGATCGCCCGTGAACAGACGCGTTGGATGGCCGGGCGATTCCGCCAGGATGCATATATGCTCCGGCGTGTGTCCCGGCGTGTGGAGGAAGGTCAGCGCGGCGTCGCCGATCGAGAGCCGCTCGGAGTCGCGCACCTCGTGATGGTCGAACCGCAGACCCGATCCGGGACCGCAGATCACGCGCGCGCCTTTCTGCGCCAGCTCGCGTGCGCCCGATACGAAATCGGCGTGCACGTGCGTTTCGATCGCCGCGACGATCCGCACGCCCGACTGCTGCGCGGCGGCCGCGTAGATCGAGGCGTCGCGACGCGGATCTATTACGACCGCCTGCTTCGAACGATCGCAGCCGATCAGGAATGACGCCTGCGCAAGCCCTTCGTCGAAGAACCGCTGGAACATGCGATAAAATCCCCAGGATCAGCCGGCATCATACACCCTTCACATGACCCTTTCCGTCCTCGCCGCCGTCGTCGCCGTCGGCGCGGTCGCCGGCGCGCTCGGATCGCTGCTGGGCATCGGCGGCGGCGTTTTTCTCGTCCCCTTCCTGAACGCCGGCCTCGGCCTCGATTTCAGGGTCGCCGCGGCGACGGGACTGATGACCGTGATCGCCACCTCCAGCGCCGTCTCCGCCGGCAAGGCCGGCCGAAACCTCATCAACCTTCGGCTGGGCATGCTGCTCGAGGTCGCCACCACGGTCGGCGGCCTCTCCGCGGCGATTACGGTTGCGCGTCTTTCCAATCACACCCTCGATCTCATTTTCGCCGTCGTGACGACCGCGATCGCGATCTTGATGCTCTCGCGGCTCGATAAGCGAAACGTCCTCGAGCCGTCCGTAGCACCGGGCACGCTCGGCGGCCGCTTTCACGACGACGACACCGGGCGCGACGTCGTGTATCGGGTCACGCGGCTGCCGCTCGGCATGACGGCATCCTTTCTTGCCGGCTACGTGTCGGGCACTCTCGGGATCGGCGGCGGGATTCTGAAAGTCCCGGTCCTGAACGCCTGGTGCGGCGTGCCGATGCGCGCGGCCGCCGCGACGAGCGCGCTGATGATCGGCGTGACGGCGGCGGCGTCGGCGCCGCAGTACTTCGCGCGCGGCGAGGTCAATCCGCCGGTGGCCGCTGCCGCTGTGCTGGGCGTGCTGCTGGGATCGCGGCTGGGCTTCTCGTACGGCGGCCGCGCGCGCGTGAAGTGGCTGAAAATGCTGATGGCGGTCGTGCTCGCCGCCGTTTCGCTGCTGTATTTCCGGAAGGCGGTCGCATGAGCGACGACGCGATCGAACGCCTCGAGGTCCAGGTCGGCCGGCTGCTCCAGACCGGCGTGCTGATGTCGGCGGCCTGTCTCGGGATCGGCCTCGTGTTGTGGATCGCGCGTGGATCCTCGACGGCCGCGAACGCGCTGCTGACGGGCGGGCTGGTCGTGCTGATGATGACGCCCCTGGCGCGCGTAGTGGCATCGTTGATCGCATACGTGCGCCTGCGCGACTGGTTCTTCGTCGGCACGACCGTGATGGTGTTCATCGTGCTGATCGCCGCGTGGGTGCTGAGGTCCTAGGTCTCGTTCACGCGCTGATCGAACGCCTCTGGGCTGGTGGGAATCGCGGCCTGGTTCACTTCCGCCTCGACTTCCCGCAGCCGGTCGTGCGCGGCGGCGCGCATCTTCTCGAGCAGCCCCGCGATCCGCTGCGCCTGGCGCACCACGGTGGCGAGGTCGCGCTGCAGGTTCGGATCCGGATAGCCGCGCTCGAGCAGATCGCAGTGGCCGATGATCGTCTGAAGCGCGCTGTTGATCTCGGCCGCGATCGAGAGCGTCAGCTCCGACATCGCTTCCATGGTGCGGTACTTGCCAACCGAGAGCTGCAGCTGCTGCGCGATGACGGCGACGGCGAAGATCTCCGCGATGGGCATGATCGTGCGGACGTGCTCCGGGCCGTAGCCGTTCTTCGCGCGCTGCACGAGATTCAGCGTGCCGACGACGCGGCCCTTCGAGACGAGCGGCACGACCAGGGCCGATCCGAAGCCCGACGTGTGCAGGATGTTCGCGTCGAGGAAGTCGGCGGCCGCCTCCGAAATGTCCGCGACGATCAGGGCTTCGCGCGTTCGCACCACGTTGCCGAGAATCGTCTGTTCCACCTTGAACACGACTTCCGGCCGCGGACGCGTGCGCCGCTCCTCCTCCTGGACGCGTGCCGTGTATGTCTGGAACTCCTGGCCGTTGTCGGTGAGCAGTGCCAGCCCGACGCGGTCGCAGGGCACCAGCCGCGCGATGCGCGACGCCAGCGCCTGGAAGGCCAGCGTGACGTCGACGGATCGCGCGATGATCTCGAGCATGGCGTTCTGCGCCTGGAGCTGCTCGAGCTCGCCGAGGGTTTCCTCGTGCGTGTCTTCGTGCGCCTGGATGCGCTGCGCCATCGTCCCGATGCGCCGCGTGGCGAGCGACGCCAGGATGATCATGACGACCCAGGCGCAGATCACCTGGGCGAGCACGCCGGGGCGCCGCGGGACGCCGCCCGCGGCGATCCATGCCCCCGCCTGGATGACCCCGAAGAGGCCGACCAGACCCCAGATGGCCCACACGGGGGCCTGCTGTGCGCGACGAACCTTCATGCCTTGGGCGGCGGCACGCGGTAGGCGGCCCTGACCGGACGCAGCGGTCGATCGAACCAATAAGGCCGGCGCGACCCGTCGGGGCCGGGCGCCGGACGCGTCTGTCGCATCCATTCTTTATACGCCTCGTGCGCCTTTTCCGTGTCGACTTCTATGTCGCCGTACCGATCGTCCGGGCCCGCGCGTTCCAGGCGGACGCGCTGGTGCCAGCAGTGCATTCCGCTCACCGGATCCGGCTGAACCGGAAACGTCAGATTCTGATGGACGCCCACTTCGCTCCACCAGATCCGCGCGCTGTCGGGATCGTTGCTTTCGAACGGCCGGGCGCCGTGGCGCTGTCGCATGCGGTATCGGCCATCCTGCCGCTCGATGGTGACGAGCGCCGTCGCATTGCGCGCGCCGCCCGCGTTCTCCTGCAGCCGCCAGCGCCCGAGATGGTGCGACATGCCCAGAACACCCGGACGGATGCCTTCGGTAACCCATGCCCGCGTCACGAACGAGCCGATGCGCGTGCGGATCTTCACGAGGTCGCCGGTCTGAAAGCCGTACCGCCGTGCGTCCGGCGTCGAGATCCACAGCGGATTCGTGTGGGAGATCTCGTACAGCCATTTCACGGCGGAGCGCGTGTGAACCAGGGTCGGCAGGCGGAAGTTCGGGAGCAGGTCGAACTCGCCGTCTTCGCGGTTCAGATCGCGCCAGTGGACGTGTCCGGGCACGTAGCGCGGGATGGCGTGCTCGGGCCAGCCCCACTCGGCGAGGGTCGGCGAGTAGAACTCCAGCTTTTTCGACGGCGTGTTGAAGCCCGAACGCTCGAACTCGCGGCTGTAGGCGTTCTCGGACACTTTGAAGACGCCGTACTTACGCATGTATGCGAGCGGCGTCAGGTTTTCGCGCGCGGCCGCTTGCGGGAGCCCGGGGACGGAGTTCTCGAACATCCATCCGTAGTACTCGTCCATCGTGACGGGCTGGCCCGGACGATACGGACTCTCGAAGAACCGCCGGATTCCCATCGCGCCATCCGGATCGATCTTCCAGCTCAGTGCGACCCAGAATTCGGACTCCTCCCAGACCTCGCCAGGATTGGCCTCGTACGTGGCGGCGACCGCCTCGCCGCGCTTCTCGCGCGCGACGCGCAGCACGGGCTGCCTGAAACCGAGCCACTGGCCCGCGTGGGTTTCCTGGCTCATCGTGTCGTGGCGCTCGGTCCCGAGTCCCATCGGCAGGATGTAGTCGGCGAACCACGCGGTCTCGCTCCACGTTGGCGAGAGCGACACGTGCAGGCCGATCTTGCCGGTGTCCTGCAGGACGTCCATCCATGAAAACCCGTCCGGGTTGGTCCAGAGCGGGTTGTACACACGCGTGAAATAGACGTCGATCTTTCCACGGCCTTCTTTCAGGAAGTGCGGCAGCAGATAACTGAGCTCGTGGAAGGAGAGCGGAAACTCTCGCGGGAAAAGCAGCTCGTTCCAGTACTCGGGCGGCGGCGGAGGGTTTGGATGCTTCGGGACGAACTTGTTCGTCACGTGGAGATTCACGCCGCCGACCGACCCGACGCTGCCCGTCAACACGACCAGCAGATACAGGCAGCGGGTGATCTGCCAGCCCCACAGATTGCCCGCCGCGGCCGCGCGCCAACTGTGCGTCGAGAAGCGATTGCCGGCGCGGGCGATGGCGTGCGCCGCCTCGACGATGCGGTCGGCGGGCACGCCGGTTTCCTCTGCCGCGTACTCCGGCGTGAAGCGGGCGTATTCCTGCTTGAGCGCCGTGATGAAGCTCTCGAACGTCTCGGGTGCGCCGGGATGCTGCGCTTTCAGGTACTCCTGCCAGTTGACCCACTTCCGGACGAACTCGCGATCGTACCGATCCTCCTCCAGCAGGATCCGCGCGATCGCGAGCAGCAGCGCGCCTTCGGTGCCCGAGTATGCCGGGAGCCAGATGTCAGACTTGGCGGACGTATTCGACAGGCGCGGGTCGATCGTAATGAGCGTCGCGCCCTCCGCCTGTGCCTCGACGATCCGCTGCGCGTGCGGATTGAAATAGTGGCCGGTCTCGAGATGCGATGACAGCAGGAGGATCGTGCGCGCGTTCGCGTAGTCGGGCGACGGACGGTCCGCGCCCGTCCACAGGAAATGCCCGAGCCGGGCGGACGACGAGCAGACGTTCGTGTGGCTGTTGTGGCCGTCGACGCCCCACGCCTGGAGCACGCGATTGGCGTAACCGTCTTCCCCCGGCCGTCCGACGTGGTACATCAGTTCGTGCCGGCGCCCCTCCTGAATCGCGGCTCGGATCCGTCCGCCGATATCGTCGAGCGCCTGGTCCCACGCGACGCGCTCCCATTTGCCCTCCCCCCGCGCGCCGGTCCGGCGCAGGGGATAGAGAATGCGATCGGGATCCTCGAGCTGGTTCGGCGTGACGACGCCCTTCGCGCACGTGCGTCCGCGGCTGCCGGGATGGACCGGATTTCCTTCGACCTTCCGCACGTCCATCGTCTGCTTGTCGACATAGGCGAGCAGCCCGCAGGCCGACTCGCAGTTGAAGCAGATGGTGGGAATGATCCAGTAGCTGCGCCGATCCTTTTTCGGCCAGCTCGTCGACTCGTAGTCGACGTAGTTGTCCCACTCGGCGGGATCGGGATGCGATCTAAACATCGTCATTTCGGCATTCAGCATTCGGCATTCGGCATCAACTGAGCGGCACCGACTGTCCGGCGTCCACCCAGATGTATTCCCAGGCTGCGCCTCCGGCCAGCGCGAGCAGCGATGCGCCGATGGACATCAGCGGGACGGGTGCGGACGTGCTTACGGTGAATCCGAGGATCGCGAGCGGCAGCACGCCGCCGGCGGCGATCGCGCCTCCCCAGAAGAGCGGCGCATGGGCCCCACGGCGGATTGTCGTCACCGCCAGCTCGTGGTGACGCGAGGGGCTCGGCGACAACACGTTCTCGAAAAGCAGGATGAGGACGTGCAGCAGCAGCGAGGCGGCGAGCGTCCATCCCAGAAACCGCCGGACGTCGTCGCCCGTCCCGGCAATCGTCATCGCCGCGATCAGGAGAGAAGCCGCTCCGGCGGCGCCCGACTGCGCGATCAGATCGATCGCGGCGTGCGGGCCCTGCCACAAATCGCGCGCGAGCCCCTGCGCGAACAGGAAGCCGGTATACGCCGTGGCGAGCAGCGCGAAGACGATCGCCGGCCACGCGAGCAGCGTCAGCGTTCCCGTCCACTGAAACCAGCCCGCCGCCAGCCAGGCGGCGCTGATCGCGCCGTGGCCGGTCAGGAACCACGCGCCCCAGACCATCCACGATCGCCAGTTCGATCGCGTGAGGATGTAGAGAAAACGCTCGGGACGCTCGAGGTCGATCACCAGAACGGCCGACGTCAGGCCGATGAACACGATCGAAATCGCCGGCGCCGCGATCGTCGTCAACACATCGCGATGGCCGAGGAGCCAGAGGACGGCGCCCAGCAGCATCGCGCCCGTCGAGACAGCCTTCATGAAGAGGTAGAGCACCATATCGGCGCCCCACGGCTTCGCGTGCGGCACATCGTAGTCCACGCGAGGATCGCCCGGCGAGGCGGGATCTTCCACGGGCGCGCCCAGGGGGCGCAGATGCACCTGCCCTTCCTTATAGTACAGAGGGCGCACCGCCGCCTCCGGGCGGATCGCGCTGTCTTCGGCGCCAAGATAGAAGACGTTCGGTCCGGTGGCCTTCTCCGGTTTTCGGACCATGAAGGCCTCGTGCTGGACGATCCGGGAAACCTCGCTCGCCGGGTCGTCGAGGTCCCCGAAGATCCGGCATTGCGTCGGGCACACGATCACGCACGAGGGCAGGAGCTTGTTCTCTACGCGGTTCGCGCAGAAGTTGCACTTTTCCGCGGTATGCGTATTTGGATCGATGAACAGTTGATCGTAAGGGCACGCTTCCATGCACGCGCGGCATCCAATGCAGCTCTCGCCGTGGAGATCGACGATCCCATCGCGCCGCTTGAAGAGCGCGTTCGTCGGGCAGATGCGCACGCACGGCGCGTCCGTGCACTGATTGCAGAGAACGGGAAAGAAGAAGCGCCGCGAGTCCGGAAACGATCCTTTCTCGACGGTCTTCACCCAGCAGCGGTTCACGCCGACCGGAATGTCGTGTTCAGCCTTGCAGGCAATCGTGCAGGCATGACATCCGATGCACTTTCGGAGATCTATGGCGAACCCGTAATTGGCCATCGAGTCTGACGACTATAACCCATCCTTTCGGCCCTCGAAGGCCGTCAGAACCGCCGCTCGCTCCTCGATCGGCACCAGCGGAAAGGTGTCGAGGATGTGGCGCAGATCGCCGGGGTCCAGCGAGTACGCGCGTGCGGCCATGACCTGCAACTCGGTCCGCACGTCCGGAGCGAGCGCGCCTCGAGCGATAGCGCCCGCCAGTGCGGCAAGCGTTTCAAAGATTCGCGATTCGCGACTCGGCATCGGCACCGGCAGCCGATGGATGACCGACGCCGGGACGTGCGTGCCGGCGCGAAGCCGCACGAGATAGTTCGCGACGAAGCTGTTGAAGATGCCGCACAGAAAACGCTGCGCGTCATCATCGAGCGGCTCGCGGAGCGTGAAGACGGTGTGCGTGGTGACGACGCGGGCGGGTATGACGGCGGCGATGAGCGTCAGGCGGTTGGTCGCCGAGGCGACTTCGCGGTAGCCGAGCCGCGGACGATCGATCCGCGACCCGATCAGGCGCCGGGCCGTGGCCGGTTCGACAAAACGTTTGGTCTCCTCGAGCCGCACCCGGAAAGGATCGACGAGCTTGCCCTCGATGACCGGCAGCCCTCGAGCGCCGAAGTGCTCGCGATCGTCGGTCGCGTTCAACTCGCGTCCGAAGTGCGCACCCCACCCGTCATCGTCGCTCAACAGCGGAACGCTCGCGAGCACGCGCGCCAGGATGGCTCGGTCGCGCTCGGCGCGGAGCTCGGGAACGGCCATGCCGGCGCCGCTGAAGCGGCGGACGAGCGTCAGCGGCACGCTGATCGCGCCGGGAATCGATCCGCGATCGGGAATATCGTCGAGGTCCAGCGGGGAGCGCAGCGCCGCGCGCGACGCCAGCTCGCTCGTCGATCCTCCGTTGGTCGCCGTCAGCAGCGTGAACCGCATGCTTCGGTGAATGGGAAAGATCGCATCCCTGTTGTCGAAGCCAATGAGCGAGTCGACGGCGCAGCGATCGAACAGATGTTCCCGCAGGCGCCCGCTGCCCGTGTCGCTCAAGAGGCCGGACGGCATGAGCATCCCGATGCGTCCGCCTGGCGCGGCGAGCCGCGCCATCCGCTCGGCGAACAATTGATAAAGGTTCGCATGCCCGTCGCCTTGAAGCCGATAGCAGCCCGATTCGCGGCTGAACGCGGTCAGCGTCTTTGCCGCGGTCCACGGAGGATTGCCGAGCACGGCGTCGAACCCGGGACTGTCCGCCGGCGTTCCACGTTCGTCGAAGAACGCTTCGGGAAATTCGAACTCCCAGTGAAAGAACCGTTCACGTGCGGCGACCGCCGCGGCGGCCGCGCGCCATTGGTCGGCGAGACCGCGCGGAAGGCCGTGGTCGGCGCCTCGGATGCTGTCGCTGAACGCCGGCCAGGTCCTCGCGTCGAGACGCGGAGTCCCCGCCGGCCAGAACCACGCCGCGCACCAGGCGTCGGCAAGCGCACGCCATGGCGCAAGGGGGGCACGCGCGCCGTGCAGGCCCTCGATCGCGCGCTCCTTGCCGTGGACGATTGCGGCCGTGTCGTCGCTCTGCCGGGCGATCTCGAGACGGGTCACGACCGTCGACGCCAGCAGGTCCGGCAGATCCGGCAGCTCGAACAGCGGAAGCGCCGCGTGCGGCCGTCGGCGCCCCGATCCCGGCGGCTGCCGCGCGAGATCCGCGGTGCCGGCGCCCGCGAGACTGTTCCCGCATCGCAGGTGATGATCCAGGAACGTCAACGGTCGATCCGCGGCGAGCGTGCAGAGCCAGAGCGAGAGCCGCGCGAGCTGAACGGCGATTGGATTCCGGTCGACGCCGTACAGGCAGCGCTGAGCGACGGCCCGCCTGAACGAGGCGCGATCGGCCGGAGCGATGTCCGCGCGCGTGACCGTTCCGTCGAGAATCAGGCTCTCTTCGTAGGCGTCTGCGAGATACCGGCAAGCGGCGACGAGAAATGCCCCGCTCCCCATGGCCGGATCGAGAACGCGAAGGGAGAGGATGGCGGCGGGAGTGCGCCCGAGCACGAGCGGCGCCAGCGTCCGCCGGACGAGGAATTCCGTAATCGACCTCGGTGTATAAAAAGTCCCGGTCGATTTGCGCTTCCCCGACGGCGTCAGCGCGATACGGCCGGATTCCGTCGAGGGCTCGTAGTCGAGGACGCTCTCGTAGACGGCGCCGAGCTGCTCGACTCCGAGGTCGCCGTACGAGATGCGCTCGCGTCGATCCGCGCCGGGCTGCGTGGTGACCGCGAGCAGGACGTCGCGAACGAGCCGATCGTCGAGCGGCAAGGACTCGGCGAGCGGCGCCGCGGCCGGCGCGAACAGGCGGCCGTTGAACGGCACGACCCTCAACGTGCCGGCCGTGCAGCCGCGATGGGCAAGCCGCGCGATCGCCTGCAGCGCCTGCCAGAGTCCGGCCTCCGGCCGTCCTCCTTCCGCCTGGGGCCGCAGGGATTCGATCGTATAGCTGTCCCGGTAGATCGGATGCCATTGAGGCACGAGGCCGCGCGCTTCGGCGAAGAGAAGGAACAGCAGCCGATAGACGACGGTCAGGGCATCCGCGAGCGCCGCGTCGAGCGCGACGGGCCGGCGGCGGCACTGCGTGAAACCGCGCAGCAGCAAGACGAGCGCCCGATCGACGCCCGATCGGAGCGATCGGCTCGCGGATGAACGGTACTGATCGCTTCGCGCCACGAGGTCTTCGAGCCGCGCGAGCCTCCCCGCTTCGGTTTCCAGCAGCCGCTCCAGCAGCGCCGCGCCACGGCTCTCGGCGGCCATGCATCCAATATCGAGATCGATTGCGCGCTGCGCGTACGCGCGGGAGACGTCGACGATCCGGAGGATGGCGCCATTGGTCCCAACCCACCAACGGGGCCGGACGGCGCACTCCGCACGCGCCGCGGTCTGGCGAAGCCGGCGCAGATCCGCGTTCCATGCGGCGGCAGCGAAGATCGCCACCGGGGTGTCATCCGCCGAAGCCAGTACCGAAACGCCGGTCGATGCGTCGTCGAGCAGCTCGCCTGCCAGATCGGTCTGCTGCAGAAGGGGAAAGACGAGAAAGTCAGCGACCTGCCGCGCGCTGCTCGCGGGGCCGAGTCGTGTGACGGCGCCAGACAGAACGGCTGCCAGCCGCGGCGCGGCAGCGACCGTCGTCAGCGTTTCCAGCAGCGCGGCAGAGGCCAGCGAGCCAGAGACGCCTCTCAGCGCCACACGACGAGCACTCCGATGACGTCGACGGACCGATCGAGCGTTCGCTCGCGTTCGAGCGCCGCGAGACGGTCCCGATGTTCCGCCGCAACCTGGGCGTCGAGCGCAGACGCGCGTTCGGCCTGGCGTATCGCCCGGCGATCGAACAGGCCCGGCTGGATCTCGGCATGCGAGCCATCGCGTTCCGCGATCGCGAGCTCGCGATCCAGGCGCTGCTGAACGGAATTCTCGTGTTCGCGGCGGATGCTGTCGAACCAATCTTCCAATTGCGAAAGGCGGTCCGCAGCGCCGTCCTGAAGACAGCCAATCGCAGCGGTCGCCTCCCTCTTCAGATCCGCCGCCTTGGAGTATCGCGGAGCGTCCATCTTCGCGTGCAGAATAAGCAAGCGTTCGGCGACGAGGCGACCATCGTGAGTTCGGGCACTCGCGCGAACGACGAGCACGATGCCTGGTGTCAAGTCGGCGCGCGTGCGCGCCGAGCTGACGAGGACTCCGTTCACGCTGTCGCCGTGCGCGCGACGCTCGACCTGTGCGGCCGCCCGCGCCGTCTCGTTGTCTGGCGAGGGGGCCATCCTGACTGCGGGGGCGGGCCGCTCCTCTTGCGGCTCGGCCTCCGACGCCGCGCCGCCGATGACGATGCGCGCGGTTCTCGCGTCGGTGAGGTACGCGGCAAGGCGGTCGCGCTCCCCGAGCGTGGCCGCGATCCGTTCGAGGCGCCGGGCGAGATTCGCGATCACGAGATCTTCGGCGGTGTCGCGCGCGACGAGAGTGATCGCGTGGACGCGCCGCCGCTGTCCGATGCGATCGACCCGCCCGATTCGCTGTTCCAGGCGCGCCGGGTTCCACGGAAGCTCGTAATTGACGACGACGCGGCAGCGATGCTGCAGATTCAGGCCCTCCGCCGCCGCATCGGTCGCGAGCAGCAGTCCGCCTTCCGCGTTGAAGCGCCGCTGAACCTCGGCTCGCGCGGCCGGCGTCAGCCCGCCGTGCAGGTGAAGCGCCGGCGGCAGCGTGCCGGCGAGCTGCATCAGCGTGTCGCGATACTCGGTGAAGACGATGGCCGATTCGCCGCGAAGGCGGCGGAGGAACCGCCTCACGTACCGGTGCTTCGAGTCGTGCGGAACGGCATGGTTCGCGGCATCGATAAGCGTGCTGAGCGCCCGCCTTTCGCGCGCGCCGTCCGCGAGGCCGGGCGCTCCCAGCGCCGCATCCGGCATCTCGTCGTCCATGGGATCCTCGTCGTCGAACAACGACAACTGCCGGGCGGGAGCCGCCGCGCCGCGAAGGAGCTCGAGCCGCCGGGCGAGCGATCGCGCGGCCGACGCCGGCGACGACAGGGCCCGCTTGCGGAGAATGGTGACCGCGAGTTTCGCCCCGTCGCCCTCCGTCGGCGCCTCCCGCCAGACGTCGCTGCTGTATCGCTCCAGCAGCCGCTGGAAGCGGAACTCAGGCCGGGAGATGCGTACGGAGGCGAAGCGATGGCGCCGCGACCGGCCGTCGCCCGCATCTTCGCGGGAGCGGCGGAACATCAGCGGCGGCATCTCGCCGGCGACGCAGCCGAGCGCCGCGAGCGAGGAGAAAGCCGCCGGATCGCCTGAAAACGGCGTCGCCGAGATGCCGACTACACACCTGGCCCGCGCCGCGATGGCGCCCAGCGCCATGTGCCGTTCGGTGGGCGCCGTCGCGGTGTGCGCTTCGTCGATCACGATCAGATCCCAGACGTGCGTCCGCAGCGCGTCGGCGACGTCCGGGCGCTTCAGGAAATCCATCGATCCCAGGTAGACGCCCGGCGCCGCCCACGGACTGGCATCGGCCGGCACGTCCGCGACGCGCTCGCGCAGCCAGCGCGCGTCGACGCCGATCACGTGGATCTCGAACAACCGCGCGAGCTCTTCCGTCCACTGCCGCCGCAGGCCGGCGGGCACGGCGACGATGATGCGCGCGTTCGGCTCGCGCTCCAACCGGTCCGCGACGATCCAGCCTGCCTGGACCGTCTTGCCGAGGCCGGCTTC